>Ga0307376_10000012_pt1 | contig 370095 bp, 367 predicted proteins | sample TR2MG_FD_202536 | JGI IMG/M metagenome (GOLD analysis project Ga0307376, IMG submission 202536) | Soil microbial communities from Risofladan, Vaasa, Finland - TR-2 | ecosystem: Environmental > Terrestrial > Soil > Coastal area > Acid sulfate soil | place: Finland: Risofladan, Vaasa...
CTTATCTTTTATCTTACCAGTGCTTTTCTTTCCAAAGTTGTAATTACATTACGCAAGGGCAGGGATACATCACTGCAACTACCTTGACAATGCAACTTAGAATACCGGTGGCATAGGGATATTGTTTTTGGCTTCCCATTACCCAAAATAGCGGAATGTGAATTGTCGACCCCGTTTGCTTTTGAGCTTGCCACCATGAAAACGTCGGCATAGAATTAGCTGAACTGCCTTGAACCGAGATGATGTGCTGGGTTACAGTAACCGCGTAGCTTCTGAAAGGGGGCTGTAGAATGCCAAAGGTAACAGTTATAGAGCTGTCCGAAGCAAAACTAGAGGAGATGCTTGCGAACGAACCGACATACATCGAAGAAGGAATGCAGATACTTGCCCGCCAATTCCCTACCGACTCGGGTCCCTTGGATATGCTTGCCAGTGACATTGACAAGGTACTTTGCGTAATCGAGCTCAAGAATAGCTCAGATGAGACTCATTTAGACCAAGGGCTGCGTTATTATGATTGGGCACGGACGAACCTAGAAGGAATCGCTCGCCACTTTGCAGGCAAAATTGACGCAAATCAGATACCAAAACTGATATTGATAGCTCCCTCTTTTTTCCCAGTTGTAGTCCGCATAGCAAAGTATCTGAATATCCCACTAGATTTGAAGGAGTACACCTGTATCCAGACGGGGGCAAGTGAGCCGGTTATATTATGTAAGTCATTGCAGTTTGGAGAACCTCCTGGTCCACTGACAATTCCTACTGATGAGGTTAATCTGGGAAACATCGATAATGAAAAGGTTAGAACTCTGTGTAGAAGAGCCCTCGACGAGTTTAGAGGAGCTGGTATGGAAATGCGCCCCAAGCAGAACTACTGGTTTTCCGGCTGGTATAAAGGAAAACGCTTCTTCTACCTCGGTTGTAAGAAGCAGTTTTTTGTGCTAGAAGTCGAAAAGCCGGACGGTTCTTGGAGTAATCGGCTGAGGGTAGCAAGCGAAAGTGACTACGCACAAGCCTTACAGGCTGAGCTAATCCCATCATACCAAGCACTCGGCGGTACAGGTCTGACAAGAGCCTGAGGGAAGATTCTGCGACAGTAGGGTGAACAATAGGGCGAAGCGTGCAACCAGTCATAAAAAGGAGCCTATATTTGCTTTGCTCGCAATGACAAATAAAAAAAGGGGCGCCAACTTCTCATAGCTAATCGCCACGCTTGAATACCTTGCCCTAGCAGCACCTTTTTAGCTAAAGTGCCAAAAAGAACGGCTCCTTTTTGCTGAAGCAGAGCTGCTACCCGGGGAACCCATAATCACTTGATTAGTGACGCCTAGCCACGCCTGAGTTGTATTCTACCCAGGGAACAAGGTTACAACAATAATGTCTTCAGCCGGCAGTATTTCTCCAGTTATATTTTTATGTAAACCAGGTATGACTGGCATACTGAAACTTCGGGCTTTTTAATTTAGGCGTGGAAAAGTGGGGGATTTTACCATAACAATAGCTTTGGTGTTAGGGTAAAATGGCAAGTATTCAGGCGTGAAAAAGTGAGCGATTCTGTAATATAAGTAGTAGCTATCTGTTCCCCTTTTTACTATTTAGCGCAAAGGCCTTCTGAATCGCCTGTATCTTCTGCTTCCCCTGCTCTCTCCATTCCTTGACTTGTCTCTTACTCAACTTCATTGCCTACCTCCTTATAAGATTACCAAGGACTAGTAATTTTATCACCGGGAAAATACTTTTGGCTATCACCCGGAACCCTCAAGGACATCAAACCCCCTTTAAAAAATCGCTCTAGGCCAACGATTTCAACCCGGCCTGAGGTTTAAATCCCACCTGGGGAAAATCGCAGCAAAAAGGTTTGGCAATACTTGGAACTTGAACCGCAAAAAGACTTAGACACCTAAAATAAATCCTAATGGAGTTTATTACTCCACTACCAACACTATGGTTAGGGAGCTCCAAATGTAGCAATAATCCTGTCTAACATGTCATTAAGAACGTCTTCTCGACCATAGAAGTAGATAACGAAACAGCCAGAGTGGATTAGATAGCAAGGCATGGTAGAGTTATCCCAGTAATCACCTTCACTCTCCTCTTGCCACCAAGTCAGGGTGTGGGTGCCATTCTTTAGAGTGATACCCTCATACGTTAGGTTCTGAAACCCATTTGTCTCACTAATGTTAATGAAACTTCTTTCAGCGGATTCTGAGTTTTCAAACTTAAGGATGAAGACCTCTATTACCAATCTAGTATATCCCCAACCTGCCCGCTTCCCATCCCTCATAGTATACGTAACCTCTGGAACAGCAGCACCATAACCCTCAATGAATTGCTCTTCACCAGCTCCCGGTAGCGTAATATAGGGGTCTATATCTCCCGTCATCCATTCCCTGTCGAAGAGTGGGAGAATCTCAGAATATGAGTCGGTGATGGCTACTTCTTTGAAGACCTCAACTGGTATCAAAGACGAAGGAATCACCAATTGCTGCTCTTTATTGCAACCGAATAAAACCGAAGTCATCGCTAGAGCAACAACCACAAGAACCATTAAAACTTTATACCTCATGTCCACCTCCTCTTCTCATATTGTAGGTATTAGAATACGCTAAAGGCAATACCTAAAGTTAGGTATTAGATTAAGTGTAAAGGAATACCTAAATGGCTGGACAAGGAACCTTGGACAGACTATGGACACCCTTCAGTGTGCTAACACTAGCCAGAGAACGCTAGGACGGGTATTTGCTTGCCCCCTTTACTCTATCTTAGGGCAAGCACAAACGCCCTTTTTTCGTGTAAGGGCGTTGCCAAAAACAGAGAAATCACTGAAATTTGCAAAGCCAGGCATTTGTAACTTCGGCTGTAACTTCCGCACCCCGTTGTGCGGAAGTTATACCTACCCCAAGCTGTCCTTAACAGGGCCCGGTATTTGCCTATCCCGCTCACTTTATCTCGGGACAAGTAACTTCGGGCGGGCGATATAGTTATATCGCCTTTCCTTCCTAACAAACGATATAACTTGTAAGCCCCCTTTCCAATACTACAATAATAGTATTTGTCCGCATTGTTTCAGCCCTTTTCAAAGCTAGAATCCCATCGAGGCTTGTCATCCTGTCCTGTTTGTTTTAAGCTAAAGTTGATTGAAAGGTTGTCCAGTTTGATTGAAAGGAGGTAAATAATGAAAAAACTAATTATCTTTATCATGGTTCTGACAACCATACTAATGGGCTGCGGTGTTAGTCAACCAATTCAACCAATACCACCAGCACCACCAACAACTTACGAAACTATCTGGTCTGGGAAAGTGAGTATAACGATTGAAACTCCCAGCACAGAAGGAGGCACGGTAATAGATATTAACACCCCCGGAAGAGGCAACGTGGAAGCGACAAAAATTAGCACCATGAATGGAGGAGAATGGGATGAAACTACTAATACTTGGGAACTTTCAATTCCTAGAGGAGACACTGCAAGTCTAGGCATTCAGTTAAAGAACACTGGTGGAGATTTCACCACAGTTTACACTTATATATCCAATGCAAACCCAGCTCTTGGCGTTAAGCTAAATGCGATAACCGATAACATGAAGGGGGAGGTAGTAATACCTTCAGGTGAAACAAGATGGGTCGATTTTGGTGTCTTGGTAAGTACAGAAGCTCCGCTAGGAACATCATTAGACGATATAGAACTAGCAATTAGGAGTAATCCATAAATATGAAGAATAGGAGGTGCAGAAATGAAAAGGATTCTTGGAGTGATACTTGTCTTGCTACTGGCAGTAAGCTTTCTGACGGCGTGCCACCAGCAACAGGAAATTCCACCCCAGGACTGGGTCGTGGCAAATGAGGCGGAGTTTCTGGCCAAGTGCGCACACTGCAATCTATCCTTTGAGAAGTATGACTTTGGTGGAGATACTGTCGTTTACTACCATCAACGAATGATAGGTGAAGCTATTGTAGAGTTTGATAGTATTAACTATCAGTTCGATAAGGACACAGGGAAATTTAAGAAGAAGCTGGCGCACTGGCGCGATGATTTACCGGAGACATTACCACCAATAATCAGCAAAGAAGAAGCGATGGCTATTGGTGGAGGAACTAGAGCATATCTAGTTTATTATGATCCTGAATCGCCTCTTTCGCTCCCAAACCCGGTGCCCGAGGGCCCTTGTTGGGCTGTCTCTATCTACAAAGAGTTTTATTACCCTGAATACAATTATACAGCTACCTGGAATGTAGATGTCATAGTGGTCGATGCCGTAACCGGTGAGATAGTGGGACATGATATTCCAATACCGGGTGAGGAATGAAGCTTACATTAAGGGAAGCAGCTCGGGTCCTGAAATGCAGCGAGAAAACTGTTATCCGGCGAATTCATGCCGGGCAGCTGCCAGCCCACTTCGAAAACTGGGGGCACGGCAAGCGCTATTGCATCGATGTCCAGGATGTCCTTCACTACTTGGGTATCAACCCTGAAAGCCTTGCAGAAATCGCCTTAAAAATGAAGGGAAAATAACCACCTATGAAAAACAACAAACCTGAACTACAACCACGAATGGAATGTTACGACAATTACAAGGACCGCAGGCGATGTGCCAGTTACACGCCACGCCAAGACAAACACCACTTCAATAGAGCGTGTCGCCACATACATCACCTTGCTACTCTCATCTATTGCGACCTTTTCAAATACCGGGGGGACTAGTAAATTTCGCCAAAGCTTTGATTAGAAAAATGAAGGAAGGCGGTAAAAATGGGTGATTTTAGCATTTTGCAAAAAACGGAAAAATTTCCGAAAAGGGTTCTACTTAAAAAAAAGTGGTAGTGATGAGGTATCTGAAGCATTCATTGCTGAAATTTCTCCTTCAGGAAAGTATATGAGGCTAGAGGTGTGTTTTCCAGAGCTTCCCGGAACTCTCTGTGATGGAAGATGGCTATCCACGGAAACATATTCTGTTGCTGAGGAACTACCACGGCGTTGATTGAATTTCTCGAAAAGCAGAAATAAAGCTCCGGTCTTTAGGCAAAAAAATAGGCCCGCCCCCGCAAGAGCGGACCTATTTCCTTTCCTGAATCCTTATTAGACGGGCAAGCCCAGCTGCTTCGGAGCTCGAGCCTCCGCTTCTACTTTAGCCTGTGCCTTCTCTAGCCTTCGCCTTTCCTGCCTTACTTTGGCTCTTCGGTCCCAAATCCATTGTTTTAACTCTCGGAGTGATCTCATCTCGTCGTCATTGAGCGAATCTACTTTAATATCCTCCGGGATTTCTGTGCCCTTATTTCGGGATACGACCTTCCCTGCGATATACAGGTAAATTCGTGTCCAATCGCTACCTATGGGATTTGTCAGGCTGGCAGTAAAGAGATAGGCACAAGCCTCAGCATCGGTGGCTGTCTCCTCCCCTGTCATCAGCTGGACAAGCCTTTCTATCTGTATCTCTCCTTTAATCCAGTCTGGCAAACTATCTCCCCAGCCGCCAGGCATTACAATAATAGGGTCCATCAGAGCACCAACCAGACTGTCTATCTGCTTGTCCACTATTCGCTTGTCCAATTCGTTATCACCTCCTTTTTAAGTCATAGTTACCCTATCAAACCCGGGTATATCTACTACTCCTTCATTTGTTGCGCCATCCATTCAGCAAAGTCATCGGGCTGCGCTACTTTGCAAGGTGTTGTGTCCAGTCCCAGGCTTTGTTGTCTGCCTGTTTGACGCTCACCCTCAACCGCGCCTTCGGGGATGTTCTCTCGGATTTTGGCTATGGAAGTTAGGATGTTTTGCCGGTATTGAATGATGTATATCAGGCGTTGGAAGCGTTGGCTTATATATTCTGGCAAATTTATTATGCCAGTAGCCTTCCCTACCCTGGCTTCTGCCTCGGCAAGGAAAGGTTCGGCCTTCTTGGCCAGCTCCTCAACTTCATCCATAGCCTCGCTAACCTCAAGGGCGCTCCATCTGATTGGCATAGTTCACCTCCTTTCTGTTTAGATTTTTGGGCGTAGCTCTCCTATCAAACCCAACGATTCAGCTTCGAACCAATTCCCGAGCTGGTATCGGCAAAGTTGCCTGCTTAGGCTGATTCCTAGCTACTGTGATAATGCCCCTGATACCTTCCGCTACACTCTTGCAATAGGCTGCCCCATACCACTTGTTGAAGTCTCGGTCGCCTTCATACCTACCGGCCCAGTCCCAGTTGTAATTTAGGCGTGCTGAATACTCGCTAGTCTGTAGCTTCGCTCTGAACTCATCGAGGTATGCGTAGCTACACTGGAAGCCGTTAAGGTCATAGTGAGCGATAAACCCCATGTGGCTAATGATGAAGGTGTAGGTAGGCTTATTGAGCTTATCTATGTCTCCAGTTTTGAAAACCAGAGCCACATTCTGCTTCAAAGCCTTCACATTGTAGGGCTTCCATTCGCCTTGCTTTTGCATAGTTCCCCTCCTTTCTGTTTAGATTTTTGGGCGTAGTTGTCCTACCAAAGTGAGGAGATCCGGACCCTCTACTTCGCCGCTCTTATCTCAAGGCACTGGTAGCCACCGCGATAGTATTTATCAACTGGCTCACTCCGAAAGCCGTTCCAGAAATCAAGCAGGTAATATGGCTTGCCATTTGTATATTGCTCCCGCACCTGATACAGGAATTTAAGATGCAGGACTCTTACCTGTGCTTTGGTCCCCCACAGAACGAAGGCACTATCATCAAACCACTGCACCTGAAGCCTTTTAAGCCTTAAATCCTGATACCACCAATAGTCGCAATACTGGCTTACCAGGATATCCTTCCCCTCAAGCTGGGGTAGAATTTCCTTAAGCTTCTTTATAGCTGCTTTATTCCTCTTCCGTAGAGGTATTTCAGCACTTCTCGTTCCCAGCCTGACAGTGGTCGTTTTCTCTATCTGATAGTCCTGTTTTTCCTCACTATCAAGTAAACTGAGCTGCCCCAATTTGTCCTCCTTTCCAGGGTATAGTTCCCCGACCAATTTCAACCTATAAGCTAGATTAACGCACTAGCCAGCGCCCTCCTTCTCATACTTATTAGATAAATCTAGGCCAATAATTGCTTGTCTTTCACTCCACAAACCATCGCTAATATAGTCAATTACCTGGTCACTAATACCAGCAAGGTGAAGCGTTACTAAAATTATTTCCCGGTTGCCTTCCTGATAAAGTGTCTTTAGCTCTGCCACTTCTTTTCCGTTGTTCATCCTTTCATCCCCCTTTCTATCTGAATTTGGGCAAAAAGAGAGGGTGCAAATCCCCACTTCGGGGACTTGCACCCTTCCAAAAAGATAAAAAGAGGGGCTTATTCCACCCCTCTTTTGTGTGGCTCTGTTTTTCGGCTATTGCGTTAGGCTACGGCTACTTTTGCCCTTCGGCTTCGCTTTGGCTTTGGCTTCGGTTCGGCATCGGCTTCTGCTATCGCTTGGGCTATCGCATCGGCATCGGCTAGCACATCGGCTTCCGCTATCGCTTCGGCTTCGGCTATCGCCTTTGACTTTTTGCCTCTGGTTTGCTTTGGCTTTGGTTCGGCTTCCGCCTTTGGTGGTTCGGTTAGTATAGGCATTACCAGACAGCGATACCCGTTGGAGCTAAAGAGTATCGGTGAGCTTGCGTTTACAATCTTGACTTCGGCTATTCCCCCACAGGCTTTCAAGGCTTGTAATAGGTATTTACCGTTGACTGCTACTTTACCTTCCCCGGTGGCTTCCGCTTCAATTACAGCCTTCCCCCTATCCTCTTTGGCTTCCACCGTTACCGTGCCTTCGCTAATCGCTAGCGTCAAAGGTCGGTATAGTGGCTTGGTATCATCGTTATACCAAGAGGACAAGAGGCTTTGGCTTGCCTTCATCATCGCTTTAGTGTCAAAGCTGGCAGTAGCTACAAACTCACCAGGTATAACCTTCTCATAGTCAGGATACTCTCCGTCTTGACTATAGAATTTATACCTAATCAGTTCGGTATCAATGAGGAGCAGTTTAGTAACTAAACCGCCTTCCTCATCGGCTTTCTGCTCAAAGCTAACCTTTACTCTTTTGGCTTTACTCAAGGCTGAAATTAAGCCTTTCAATTCACTTGCGTAAATCAAGGCTTCAGCTTCGCCAGCCTCAAAGTCAAGGCTAACTTCGGCTAGTCTGTAGCCATCCGAAGCTATCAAGGTCAGCTTGCCTTCCTTTTGATGAAAGCGAACCGTCTGTAAAACCGGTCTACCTTCCTCAATTGAGGCAAAGCCTACCACCCTTGATAGGGCGTCGGCTAGCTCAACACTACCGAGATTAGGCGTAACAGCGTTAGAGGGAGACACCCGGACTTCATTGAAGGTCATAGGCAGTTTATCCGTTATCCAAGCCTCATTAGGTAAATAGCCTTGATGATTACCGCAAACAACCTTGACACCTTTAGCACCATCGCTAGCAGGGACAACCTTGACTATGTTGCTACCTGCTAGAGCTTTAAGATAGGCTAGAAAGCCTCTCTTGCCTAGAGTGATGTCGTCGTTAAACAACAACACTCTTTCGGCTTGCGCTCTTGCCAAAGCATCAACGAGTTGTGCTTTATGAGCAACAAAGCCATCACCTGAACGCTTGCCTACTATATTCACATACTCCAATCTATCACCCCCTTTTATTTATTTGCTTAAGCGAGCCTTGCTTAAGCATTTGATTGAAGTTGGGTAATTGATGAAGTTGTAAGGCTACTGGCAATCCGCTAACCGCTGGCATTGTGTTTGCCTCTACTGTGTAAATGACAGAACGGGGGCGAAATCCGACATTTAGAATAGTGATTGTTGCTGTTTTTTAACCTCTTTCTCACGATAACGCTCAAGATACTTTTGCTCATTCTCCCCAAGCGGTATGTCCTTTACCTTCTTACAGGCAATCTTGACTAGCCTCCGGAGACAACCATGTAGCCATATCCTGGCGTCAACCCAGGCTTCCAGGTCTATCGCCTTGTCATCGGCTAGGGTCTCCGATAGCTCAACGCTGTTACCGTCATCATCTTCAATAGTTTCATTGAGGCTAAAGATAGTCAGTTGATGCTTCAAATCTCGCCAATGCTCCATTGTTACGAAGCTAGCCACTCTTAACATCGCTGGGAGCGTTAAAGGCTCTGTTTTGATGCTGGCTACTTCAGCAAGGCGAAGGATAATATCCTGTTTTAAGTCCTCTCTGTCCTCATACCTTACCTTGTGCTGGAAGTTGTTGGCGATTTTATCGTATTCCTGCCAGGCTAATTCAATCATCTTCCCTCCTTTATATGTATTCCCCCGCCTGGCATTTACACCGGCGCTACCGAGCTGTATTCAATTGTTAAGGTGCTAACAAAGCTAAATAGTATACCAATACTATATAACCTAGCTATGATTAGTATGGCAGGTTAGCAATAGGCTGTCAATAGATTTTGGTGATGTTTGTAAAAAAAGTTCGGTAAAATTAGGTCTCACCCGGTATTAAGTTATCCCAGCAACAAAAGTGGAAAATCGGACTTTGCTCGGAACATCGAGCGGAACATCGTGGGGATACTTGAGGGCTACCCTGGGGCAACAACTACCGAAAGGCAAGCCTTTTGTTGAAAGCGCAGCCGGCTTGCCCTTCAGCGTTCCAGAGCAGCACTTGTTTGCTTTCTCTGTTTATTTATTCTGCCAATAGACCAGGAGACTTGTCAACAAAAATGTCCTGATTCGCTCTTAGTTTTCATGCTAACAAGTTTGCTATTCTCTATATAGACAATATAAACTATAATAGAGACGAAAGGAGTAGACTAATGGAAACTACTATGGACACAATAGAGACCAAACTGAAGCAAGGAGCCACGCCTAAAGCTCTTATCCTTAATGGTTTTAAGAAAAGCACAGTCTACAAAGTAGACAAGCGATTACGAAGCAAAGGTGGACTAGGTAGAGACGACCGAACCGTTTATCTGGCTTCCCTAATTATGCAAAGCTACATAGACTTATCTCTACACATCAATGAGAATTGTGACCCTGGCAAGAACTGGGACGAGGTGGTAAGGAGAACCAATGAACTTTATACGGATGAAACCGGCAAAGAACAACCAAAAGAACTCTTAACCACCATTAAATAGCGTTAACGCTTTCTAACAACTTCACTAACAGCCTTAAATGAGACAGTATTTTGCCAGTGGTGTTAGCAACGCGCTAACACTTTACTGAGGCTTCTTCTCCCAGAGAGGAAGGAAGGGGTGAATAGAGTAAATAATCCTGTCTACATCAGAGGGGTCTTTGTAGACAAGCTCGGGACGGCGATAATACTCAGTCATATTTCCCCCGGCATAGCGCCCGCCGGTTTTCACTTTCCAATGGGCATAGTCGTCCAGGAGCGAGGGGCTTTGCCTGTTCTGGGGCAGATATACTTCCTTGAGCAAAGTGTTCAGCGTGTATCTGATACCATGCCATCCCGTCCGAGGCTTATGCTCAAATCCAGCCTTTTCACAGATCCGTATGAACATTACTGATAGAGATACAGGCGAGTGCTCCTTTGCGCGGTAGTCAGCAAAAACTGGCTTGAGACAATCTGGAATCAGGTGTTTTGCCATCTTACCGTGCTTGGCAGTGTGGAGGATTATCGAGTCTTCATCGTAGTCTCTTTTCTTGATCCGACTGAGTTCCTCCCGGCGAACTATCCATGTAGTAGCCACCGCCAGGTAAAATCTTTCTGCCTTGGAAAGCCTGGCTCTAGCTTTTATCATCTGCTCTATTTCAGCTTGTTCGAGAAAGGGGAGTTGAGCCACCTCCTCAGGGTAGGGAGTATCGTCAGAGGTAAATGGCCACGGCCATTTATTTGCGAGTGCCAGCTTCTTCAAGTGGAAAAACTCCTTGCCTAGTGTCCTCTCCGAAATACTTTGCTCTCGGCGTCTGGTAAAGTAACGGCGGAAGTCGCTGTCGGTCGGCTCTCGGTCTCCATCCAGCCCGGAGAGAAATAGTCGTCCTGTGTCGAGGTAGGTTGAAATTGTGCCGGGAGCTCTCAGTCTTGGCGAGGAGAGCCGCTCCTTCAAATTCTCCAGGTATGGCTGGATTCTTTTGGAAGTCTCGGCTGATACTTTTTTATGACTTTTTTGGTTCTTTTTTCGGACCATCTTCTTCAACTCCTCATCTATTTTGGCATAGTTTCATTCGCGGTGAGTGGCCGGCGCAATTTCCTCCCCATCTCGTAACCTACGAGCAAAGATTGAATCAAGACACCCTCGATTACCTCCACTGTGGTTTCCTCGAGAGGGAGACAGTCTTTTTTTATGTAAGCCACGAGCACATCGGTAAACTTGAATATTGCCCGGCGTATCCGGGCATCAACTTCATCCGGCAAGGGGATATCGCAACCCTCTAGTTCCTGAAAAAACTCCTTGTCAAAATCTTCATAATTATGGGCATCAAGAGTAGCTAGCAATTTCACCTTTTCAAATTGCGTTAGTTCATGTCCAGACATCTTTTTCCTCCTTTGTTTTATTCATTCCCTTCCCCGGATCTCACCGTCTGCTACTGTGAGGCGGAGCCCCAGGGCGATACCATTCTTGTAGGCATTGACTACAACCTCATTCACCGGAGCTTTTCGCTGAGCGCCTGCTCTCAGTAATGCGTCAGTTACCAGGCTGCAATAGCGCATGAACCGTTTTCTCATCTTCCTTGAGGGAGTCCACTTGCTTAACTCCCTCCTGGTGCCGGTGCTTCATCTCCTCAAAATCTGTCCCACTTTCGCTGATTGACAACATTCTTTATAGCCATTCCTGACTGGTGCCTGACCTCTACAGGAGCACTTATTATCTCGGCCTTGGTGCAGTAGCGAGTACCACAGTTTACACAAACGTCATAGTGGACCAAGACCCCTTTGATAACAGGTGTTGCTATTTTGCTAATGTCCTGAATGGGTGTAAATATTTTTTCCATGGATACAAAGATACCTTTTGGGAGGGAAGGTTCATTGGCGCAAGCAAGTCGGGCAACAGTCCCCTTAGAATGGCAAATTGGGCACACTGGAAACTCTATTGGTAATTTCATTTGATATTTATAGTATTATTCTACTGTATTTGAGTAAGCCTTGTCAAGCTCCCCTGCAAGGGTATACTGATATTTCATTTACTCGCGCTCGCAGTAGCCACTCCTCAAAACCTTGCTGGCTACTGGAGTCATCTGCAGCTATGCTTCCAACAAGCCCGATAAGCTCACCAAGGCTACCAGGGCAATATGCCTTGGCTAGCTCATACCAGGCCCATTTGTTGTCCAGCTGGCCTCTCACTCTGGCCAGAGCCCGTGATTTCTCGCTTGTCACCGACATATTTCTCTCCTTGAGCGTCCCAGTAAAGTGTAAGTTTGCCAGTTATCCCCCTCATTCGATCCTTATCTATGAGCAGCTCTGTCTCAGCACCATGCAGGCTCATGCCCCTTTCATAATAGGATTGTCGATAAAGAAATAGGATGAGGTCAGCATCCTGTTCAATGGCGCCGCTTTCTCTCAAGTCAGAGAGCACGGGGCGTTTATCCGCACGACCTTCAGGCGCCCGGCTTAACTGCGATAGAACGACTAATGGAATATCAAACTCTTTAGCCATGTTCGCCAGTTCCCCCGATATGTAAGTTATCCGTTCATTGGGATTAGCCCCATATCTATCCCTCAAAAGTTGCAGATAATCAACAAAGGCGATATCGAGGCCATAATTTAGTTTCATTCCTTCCATGAGCTGCCTGAGAGACGATGTCGTTTGAGGGCCGCGGCACAGATAAAGCCTAAACTCTGACAGCTCGCCAAGGGATAGAGTGATCGCGTCGAGCAGCTCATCGGTGTAGCCACCGCGCCTTATCACTCTTGCGGGTCTCCCAACCAAACTGGCCACGAGCTTGTCAAGAACTGCTTCGGGAACCATTTCTAAAGAAGCAAAGAGGACGTTGTGATTCTCCGCTACATGTTTGGCTACTTGCAGAGCCAACGTAGTTTTGCCCACACCTGGTCTGGATGCCAGGATAATGTAATCCCCGTTAAATAATCCCCCAGTCCGTTTATCAAACCCGCTAAAACCCGTAGGAATACCGGGAATGCTGTCTCTCAGTTTCGAATACCTTCCCATTGCTTTAGTTGCCAGATCACCTGGGGTCCAAATCTGCGTTGCGGGTATGGACTTGGCAACGCTGTTCAATATTGCTTGGCTATCGGACAGGGATTGGTGGGGAGCCCTATTTTCATAACCTACCTGAGCAATCTGGCCGGCGGCAGCAATCAGGCTACGATTTATTGAGCAATCCTTAACGACATTGGCATAGTAAGGGGCATGGAGCGAGGTTGGGGTGATGGAGATCAAATGACTGAGGTAGCCGGCACCCCCGATATTCTCAAGCTTGCCCTGTCTGTGCAGCTCATGGGCAACAGTGATCTGGTCGATACCCTCACTGCGTTTATACAAGCTAATCATGGCCTGGTAGATAGCCTGATGGCTCTCATCAAAGAAGTCTGAGGGCTTGAGGTCGATCCTGCTCATTTGCTCGCTATCAATTAAGATAGAGCCCAGAACTGACTCCTCAGCTTCTAGATTGTGTGGCGGAAGCTTCTCATTCATTCTTTCACCTTGTTTAAATCCCGATAATGGCCGGAATCTACCAACTCTGGTACTTGTTTCGACGCTCGCTCCAGCCAGTTCCTTAGGACTGCCCACGGTTTCTTCCGTTTTTTCGGTCCCGGCCACCATTCGACGAATTTCTTGAATTCCAGAGCATGATTTGTGTTGGGATAATCTTGCAAAAGCTCCGGAAGCTTATCCGCATCGCTATCTTCAATAGCAGGGCACTTCCTCAGTATCGCAAATAATTCTCTCTGATCCGTGGAGAGAAGATTTTTTCCCCTTTCTTTTGTTAAAGTTTCTTTTTTCTTTTGTGCGACTACTGGGTTTTCAACTTTTGTTGGAAGTTCTTTCAACCCTGTTGGAAATACTTCCAACTTTTCGTCTCTAAAACCTGGCAGTTCTGGGAGGCTTTCCTTATCTAAAGTTGGAAATCCTTTCAACTTCCATTGTGTAGAATCAGGTTGAAGGCCAATTAGTTTCTTGTTACGTGTTATTAGCTTTGCTTGCTCCAACCTTTTTAGTGAGTGTGATACGGTAGTTTTGTGTAGGAATGTCCCTTTTGCTATTTGAGAGTTGGCAATATAATCAACTTTTTTGTGGTAACCATATGTTTTCCGTATGATAAATATCAACACGCGCCAATCGTCTGGCCTAACGTATGTTCTGGCCAGTGCCTCCAGAATTTTGTTATCGACCATGGTGTATTTGTATCCATCCTCCAAACTTGGCTTTGCCATCTAAAAATTCCTTTAATCCTTCTCCCCCCTGATCCTTACGAATAGAAATATGGCTAGGGAATTCATAGATTTGGCTGCTTGACTTTCCCGGCTATTGCCGATATCATTAGAGATAGCTACTTTCATAGTCCTCATTGCCTCTAGCCCCGAGCTTTGCCCAGCCGGGGCTTTTTATACTTCAGGGCTTGCACCGTGACCCCCAGCGTTTTCAAGCATTTTCAGGAGAGCCGCCTTGGGAATGAGAATTTTTCTGCCAAGGTGGATGGATGGTATGGTGCCCTTGCGGATTTCTTCGTAAATGGTGCCCCGGGAGCATTTAAGGAGCTTGCGAACCTCGTTAGGAGTCAAAACCAGTGTCTCATCGTTACTTCCCACTGTCAGTTTCCTCCCTCTTAGCTTGACTAGGGCAGTTTCTCTTAGTTTCCTCAAAGGTGTAGATAATCCCCTCAAAATTATCGTAGTGAGCTATCGCCTTAAATTGCTCCAGGAATTCCCCAATGGTCAGGCTGCGCTTTTCTGCTTCTCTCTGGATAACTACTCTGGGGATTGAGACAACGATATTCAGGCCGTTTTGGCCAAGGGCTCTCATTTTATAACATTTTTTGTAGGCATTCTTTATCTCAATCATGAAAACTCCCCTTGACTTATCCAAGCAGATATATAATAATAAGATGTGGGCAAACAGGTGTCAAGTGCCGCAATTTAGCTAAAGGCAGGTATAGATGGTTCACAAAATGGCACTAAAATACATATCCACATTGAGCTGGGCAGCCCCCAAGGAGAAGAAAAATGGCTAAAAAACTAAATTCTAATGACAGGAGAAGATTACTTGAAGCTCGCGAGAGCGGTCTTACGGATTCCGCGATAAAGGCACGATTTGGTATTACTGATGATAGGACGTTAAGGCGACATCTCAAGTTAGCCGAGCAAGAGCAGGAAATCAGACTTGTTAAAACAGAGATATTGAAGAAAGCACTAGGAGATCATCTAGCTGAGTTGCGACAGCTAATCGAGAATTGGAAAGCGGGAATTGGCATACAAGCTGTGACTACTTTCCCCAGTGTTATGACAGATTGTATGGCATTTCCTCACTCAAATCGCCTCTTTGGTTGTCTGAAGAGTCATTTACCTTTCCCAATGTTCTGGAGAGACTATAACCAGTGGGAAACTAAATACAGGTTATACATAGACAATTGTGCCAAATTACAAGAGGAGATCCAGAGAGAAGCTACTACGCAAACACAATTAGATTTCAAGGATGATTCTGCTAATCTACCGCACCTCTCATCACAGCTTATCGATTGGATACTCCGTCAAGTAGAATATAAGCTCCAAAAGAAAAGTGAGAGAGGATTTGAATTTAACTGGAAGTATTTTAAGGTTGAAATAGACAAACAACCCACTGAGATTAGACAGATGCGGGTCTATCCAGGTGGGCAAACGCTACTAGAAGTTCTTGCACAACATGAGGTTAATAATGAGTTTTACGAAAAGAAATGTCGGGAGCTATTATACTTTTGCTTGAAAAGCGGAACTGTAGCCAATCTTTCAACCTTACTCGATGACCTTCATAACTTAGAGCCTAAAATCCACAATTCCTTGGAAGAAATCCTGCTTAGAAGAGATTACATCCTCTATACCTGCGACCTGTGTCCTGGAAAGCCAAGATTGCCACGCTGATAGCTTAGATATGTAATCCTATCTATAAAAGCTAAAGAAAGGAGGACAAAATGAAAGGAAGCATTAGACAAAGAAGTAAAGGTTCTTGGGAGATTTGTATTGATACTGGCAGGGACCTGGCAACAGGTAGGCGCCTGAGGCACTTTGAAAATGTTCGAGGTCGTAAGGCAGAAGCACAGAGACGACTACGTGAGCTATTGCTCAGTGTTGAGCAAGGCACCTATGTTAAATTTGACCGGCTCACTGTCGCTCAATTCCTTGAAGAGTGGCTCCAAGACTATGTAGCAACAAACACTGCACCTAGAACATCTGAGCGGTATCAAGAAATTGTAAGAGTCCATCTTATCCCAGCTCTGGGTTCGCTTCCGCTATTGAGTTTACGACCCCATCATATTCAAAAATATTATGCTAAAGCTATGGAGTCAGGACGACGAGATGGTAAAGGTGGTTTATCAGCATTAACTGTGCACCACCATCACAGGGTCCTTTATGAGGCTTTGAGGTATGGCGTAAAGCATGGTATCCTGATTCGCAATGTAGCTGAGGCTGTAGACGCCCCCCGTCCTGAGTATAAGGAATTAGCTATACTGGCTGCCAGCGATGTGCAACTAATTCTGGATGCTTGTAAGGAAACACCATACTATGTCCTCTTCTTTACGCTAGCCTACACCGGGCTACGAAGGTCAGAGCTGCTTGGGCTCCGGTGGGAAGATGTTGATTTGCAGAAATCAACGCTGTCTGTAGTAAGGTCCCTGCATCAGCTTCGCGGTGGAAAATATATTTTCAGCGAGCCCAAAACCAAGCGTAGCCGGCGTCAGATAGCGTTATCACCTTCACTGGCAATCGTCCTCTGGGAGCACCGGTTAAAGCAAGAGCATGCCCGAAAATTATTAGGCAAGCCTTTAGAATCTACGGACTTAGTGTTTTCCCATCCTGATGGTAGACCAATCCGACCCGATAGCGTCACCAGAGCCTTCCCTGAAATAGCCAAGTCAGTTGGGCTAAGAGATGTTAGGCTTCATGACTTAAGACATGCTCATGCCACAATCTTGCTGCAACAGGGAGTAAACCCTAAGATTGTTCAGGAGCGTCTTGGACATAGCTCTGTGTCCACAACACTGGATATCTATAGCCATGTATTACCTGGTCTTCAGGAAGCGGCGGCACGCCAATTTGATGAGAGCTTTAAGCATGAAGTTCTCCAGAAAAATGTCGGCAAAATGTCGGCATAATTGTCCTGAGAGGTCTTGTTGGAGTAGAATTTATATCTGGGAGGGGTGTCCGAGTGGTTTAAGGAGACGGTCTTGAAAACCGTTTTCGCTTTTTAAGCGAACGTGGGTTCGAATCCCACCCCCTCCGCCAAAGTTTTCCTGAGTTTATTAATTTTGGTAAAATCAGTGCCAATACTTCGTATAGAAACGAGTTGTATGACATTGGCTTTCGCACGCAAGATTTAATAAATTTGGAAACAATAAAAGGAAGGAGGAAATAAATCATGGAAAAAATAATGGAACAGATGATGGGCAAAATGAAACCCGAGGAAAAAGAAAGAATGATGGAAAGAATGATGGAAAAGTTTTTTGCGGATATGACTGAAGAAGAAAAGCAAAAGATTATGGGAAAAATGATGTCTAAGATGATGACGGGCATGGATATGTCAAAGATGATGCCACAGATGATGGTTAAAATGATGGGCGGCAAAGAGATGCCCATGATGAAAATGATGCAGGAAATGCGCGGAAAGATGGGAGAAGGAGATTTCAAACCTTGGGAAATGTGTGAAAAAATGGAAAAGGCACTCCAAGAGATAGCAAAAACAAACAAAGAGATATTAGAAGAACTCAAAAAGAGATAATTATGGCGTCTCAAGCCAACGCTTCGTCGCTTCGCTCCTCGCCCTCACTTTGTTCGGGTCATATAACACGAGCTATACGGCTCACTTCGTTCGCCCAAATCCCGACGAAGTCGGGACTTCGCATAGCCCGATTCCGTTAGAACAAGTTTAATTAAAAAGAATTTGCCGCCAAAGAAGAACTTGAAATCGTCCCTTTTGTCTTATTAATATGACCTTGGCATTCCCAGGATATGTTCACCAACGTAGCTTAATGCCATTTGCTGGCTAACTGGAGCAAGTCTGATTAAATTTATTTCCCGCCACCATCTCTCGACGTCGTATTCCCTGGCGTATCCATAGCCTCCAAAGGTCTGCATTGCCCAGTAAACTGCTTTGATACCGCTCTCAACTGCCAGGATTTTCGCTGGATTCACCGCATTTCCTACTTCAGCAATGCTTGCTCCGTTATCATATAGGGTAGAAGCCTTGAAGTTGAGCAATCTTGCCGCCTCGATGCCGGCATAAGCTTCAGCCAGGTTAAATTGCAGCCCTTGATAGCTTCCGATTGGCATGTCACCGAAGACTTTCCTGTCTTTGGAATAGTCGATAGCTTTACTCATTGCCAGTCGGGCGATGCCGATGGCCGCAGTAGTAAATGACATCCTCTCGATATTTAAGGTATCGAGCAAAGAATACCAGCCACCGTCCAGTGGTGGCATCAAAGCGTCTTCAGACACCTTCAGGTCATTGATGCCGATATCGCACGAATGAGAGTAATTTATCCCATGCTTGGGGATGGTGGTTACATTAACCGATGGATTGGGCAAATCTATGAGGAACAGGCTTATTCCGAATGTTTTTCGAGGCGCTTTTTCCTTTGGAGTCGTTCTGGTGATGAGCATCATTCCTCTGGCTCTATCCGCTCCGCTAATCCAGGTTTTGTTACCGTTTATTATCCAGCCATCAGCTACTTTTTGAGCTCTCGTTTTTGTATTAAGTGTATTTGTGCCGGCATCTGGCTCGGTGAGCCCCATACAAAATTCAATATCTCCCGAGGCAATGCGTGGCAGATATTTCTCCTTTTGTGCCTCAGTGCCGTGCCGAATTATGCTAATGCCGCCGAAATCTTCAGTTATAACCAGATACCATACGCCAGCCATGCCACATCCATTGGCAGCTAACTCCTCCATGGCAATGAGCAACTCGGTCACGCCTTTCCCGGCACCACCGTATTTCTCAGGGATTACCATCCCGGTAAATCCCGCCTTACCTATTGCTTTATAGAATTCCTCACCAAATTCCTCCTTCAGGTCTTTCTCTCTCCAGTATTCAGGCGGGAAATTCTTAGCTATTTCCTTAGCGATATTGGCGATCATCTTTTGCTCTTCGGTGAAGTTAAAATCCATATATTCTCTCCCTCTCAGTTGAAAATCCTAAATTCTAAGCTCTAATTTCTAAACAATTTCAAAATCCTAAATTCCAAACGTTTAGGATTTCGATATTAGAGTTTAGTATTTAATATGTTACCACCCCCTTGTTTGTGGGCTGTTGTCTACCCCGTATCTATCCTTGATAAATTTCAGGGTGGCTTTCATGGAGTTCTCCACAGATTCCATTTCCCTGGTGTCTTTCTGCATACAAGCCCACTCAGGAGGCTTCTCACCCGGGACTGCTGCCACGGCATACAAATCCATCAAATCTCCCTTTCTGCTTTTCCTGGGCATGAATTCAATGTTCACCTTTTTCCCGATGAAAATCTCCTTTGGTCGTATATGCAGCAGCATGGGCAAAGTGGTGTCAGCACCATCAACTTGAACCCAACCCATGGAGAAAGGCAACATGTGCTCGAAAGGAGCTGCTGCCAGACATTGCACCGTAAAAGTATGGATAATGCCGGTCAGAGGAAAGTTCACCCAATTGTCAAAGCAGTCAGCTACCTTGCACTCTGGATTCCAGCAGTGGGCTCGGGGGGGGCAATATACGGTGCCGCATTTTGGGCACTTTGTTCCCGTAAGCTTTCCCTTCAGCAAGCCCTGGAAGAATGGAGAAACAAGACCATAGCTATGGGAGTAAAAAGCGAAGCTAGCACGGTCTATCACCATAAATTCCCTTTGAGGTCTCTTCTTCGCCTGTTCAACTGTGCCGCCACCCCAGGGGCCCTTCACTATCTGATGTCCTTTAATGGCCCACAATCCAAGGTGAACTATTGGCTCCCAAAAATCGTGAGCCGCTGTTGAGTTATCCACCACTGTAGGATAATCTCTGTATTTCTTTTCACGCTCTTTCTTTACCGGTCTTACTTTTAACTTTGTTTCAACCAATCCTTTCTCATCTTCCATCTTCTCCTCCTTTTTAATCTCGCTCAAAAATTATCACGCCGCCCTGGCAACCAGTGCCGCCATGTCCGGTGATAAGTGCCCTTTTTGCATTCGGGACCTGTAAACCATCTGGACCACATATTTCCTTTACTTTTCCGGCAAGTTGCCAGTAAAGGAAAGTGGTATAGTAGAGACTAGTAGCACCGACGGGATGTCCCGTTGACGTTAGACCACCACTTAGCTGAACAGGGCATTCACCACCAGGCTCTACTACTCCTTCTCGTATCATGTATTTCCCCTCTCCTCTGCCGCAAAGTCCCAGGTCCTCATAAAGACAAAGCTCGACGCCATCGTAAGGAGTAAAAAGCTCCATCAAGTCTATCTCTTTCAGCGGGTTGGTAATACCCGCCTGAGCATAGGCTCTCTTTGCGGCTACATGCAGGCTGGCAAAATTTGCCATATCGGGGTAGGGCGTCTTAGGTGATTTGACAAAGTCGGGATATATCTTTGCTTCATCCTTAAATCCGGCATAGACAAAATCAGCTGTTCTATCTCCAGGCCTCATTGAATCTGTTCCCAGACCAACACCGGTTATCCACATGGGTGTATCGGTAAACCTGTTAACCTTCTCCTCGGCTGCCATTAACACACAGCAGGCTCCTTCGCTCATTACTGCATTGTTTAATACTCTATAAGGCCAGCATACCATCCTGCTCTTCCAGTAATCATCCAGCGTTATGGGTGCAGTACCACGCTGGCTTACCCACTGGGAGAAAGGAATATGAGTAGAATTATTGTGGTTCTTCACAGCAATTCTGCCAAGGTCCTCGCAGGTCTCGCCATATAATTGCATATGTCTTACTTCTATGGCAGCGTAATATGCGTTATAATAGCCACCAACCGGGAAGTCCCAGTCGGTATCAGCAGCGGAAGCAATCATCTCGTTCGTGCTGGCAACATCAACCTCGCACATCCATTCCCAGCCAGGAATTAAGATGACATCAAAGAACCCTGACTGTATCATATAGTAAGCGTTAATTAAGGCATCCATTGGTGTAGAGCCACCAGACTCAACTCGATAACCAGGCTTATTGTGCAAGCCAAGATAATCCTGGATTATCCACCCCATACATAACTGCTGATTCAAATGGTCACTGAAATAACTCATCATTACTGCGTCGATATCATCTGCTCCCAAATTAGGGCATTGTCGTAGCAGGTCCTGATAAGCTATAGCAACACCTTCCTCAGCATTCTCTCCATGCCAGAGGTCTGGCCTGAATATCCCTCCACCACATATAGCTACTCTCCTGTTTGCCTTAGGCATAATTCATCCTCCTTTCTTTAATGTGGTCATATCTCATATCACGCTGCATTACTTTCCTAGTACTATTCCTGCCGGGTCTATTTCTTCACGCAGTATCCTTAAGTGCTCCTCGGTAGGCTCGGGGCTTGTTTTAACTGTAGCAGGTATAATAATTTCAAAACTGCTGTTCTCTCTTACCTCATCTATACTCACACCCGGAGATAACGAGATTAACTTCAGTTTTTTTGTCGCTTCATCAAAGCCATAGACGCCTAACTGGGTGATAACCCGATACGGTCCTGTGTCCTTAGGTAAGCCGGCCTTCTCTCTAGCTCCTGGTCCATCCAGATAGCCTGGGGTGGTCAAGAAATCAACCTTGCCGACAAAGGTTCTCTTTGACTGGTTCGCAATAATGATTATGTTTCTTTTCGAAAAGGAACCAACATCATTGGCGCCACCACTGCCCGGTAAACGAACCTTTGGGTGGTCATGGTCTCCGATGACTGTGGTGTTGATATTGCCATATATATCCATCTGAGCGGCGCCGAGGAAGCCATAGTCCATATACCCGGCCTGGGCCATTGACATAACATCATGCATGCTGGAGGCGGCAATTCCTCTATAGAAACTTCTTGATTCGCCCACAGAGATGGGCAATTCAGGTAGTTGTGGCCCCACCCCACCAGCTTCAAACACGATGAGTAAATTGGGGGCATGGGTTTTCTGAGCCAGCATTGAGGCTATTATGGGGAGTCCAGTGCCTACCAGAACCGACTTCTTGTCCTCCAGTACACTGGCTCCGCTGAAAGCTAAGTATTCCCTTAAGTTATATCTACCTTTTTCGATGCCTTTTAGTGCCATATCGTTAACCTCCTTGTTCGAAGCCTTACTTTATTTCCTCCATGGAGCAATCATTGGCTCTTGAAGGAATTCCCTCCTCTTGAGGTAGTTTAGCTTCTTCACTCCACCACAAAGCTCCAGATAATCCTCGAAGGAGTTGACACTGAAGACATATTTGTTGAAGTATTGCTCAGCGCCCTCAGCGGTCTTGGAAAGCCTTAGCCATTCGGCGATATGTTCCTCGTCATAGTAATACCTGCCGGGCATCTCGCAGGGATGTGAGCCATAGGGGACTTCGACCACAGCATCCACGACAAAGAAGGGAATGCATGTTCTCCAGGGTTCCCTGCGGATAAGCTCGTTATCAATTATTTCTTCGGTAGTCATTATCAATCTTCGTGCACATCTGGAGAGCTCGAAATCCTCCACCAGGATGGCATCTATTTGGGCATTGCCATGAATGTCGCAGCGGTGAACATGGATGAATGCCGCATCGGGGTAAGCTGCCGGGACCAGATTTATCGGCTTGCTGGTGAAAGGGTCTTTGACCACTTTAGAGCAGCTATATTTGCCGGTGTCAGTGCCAAGCAGGTTACGTGTAGGAATGAAAGGAAGTCCCATCATGCCAGCTAACCAGCGCCATTGGTACCCGGCGTTGCTTGTTTCACCCACTACCTTACATTGTCCACCTTCCACCATCCTTCTTGAGGCCGGCGATAATCCCCTCAGCTCATGACCAAAGGAGTAAGCCACTTCTACTTTATTCACACATTCTGCACCTATCAAGATATCGAGGTCATGGACTGCCGTTTTACCAGCCATAGCCAGATTGTGCTTCTTTTGCCTGATTATCTCGTAGATAATGGCCATTGATACTCTTATATGACCAAATCCTCCGCTGGCAATGAAATCCCCATCATGGACGAATTTGGAAACTGCTTCCTTAGCTGACATTCTCTTATCTTTCAATTCACGAGATTTATTCTTAAGCACCCATTCTCGGTTTTCATCTGGCTCATGCCAGCCCAGGGCTTCTCCTATTCCTTCCTGTAATACTTCCATTTTAGCCTGCCTCCTAGCTGTAAATTGCTGCTAAACAATTTGTATATCATAGCACTTGGCACTTCAGTTTGGGAAGATAATAGGACGAGTGTCACAAATTGACCGGTAGCTATTTTCTCCCTTATACTGTGGTGTTTTGATATGAAGATTCACGAATATCAAGCTAAGTCTCTTATGTTGCAATTTGGCATTCCAGTCCCAAAGGGGAGGGTGGCTTTTACTCCTGCTGAAGCTAGAGCAATAGCTGAGGAAATCGGGGGGAAAGTGATGGTCAAGGCTCAAGTCTATGCTGGTGGTAGGGGGAAGGCTGGTGGGATAAAGATGGCTGATACCCCCGAGGAAGCGGAGAAGGCAGCCAGCCAGTTGATGGGAACAAGGATGGTGACGCATCAAACCGGTGCTGAGGGCGTGTCGATAAGCAGGGTGCTGGTGGAGGAGGCAAGCGAGATAAGCCGTGAGCTTTATATCAGCGTTCTTGTTGATAGCACCACGAAATTGCCTCTCATGATGGCCAGCGAAGCTGGTGGCATGGAAATTGAGGAAGTAGCTCAGGCAGCCCCGGAGAAAATATTAAAGGTCTCCATTGACCCTGCTATCGGGTTCCAGCCTTTCCAGGGACGCAAATTGGCTTATGGGATGAATTTAACGGGCAAGCAGGTAGCCGAGGCAACCAGACTGATGACTAATCTCTACCAGCTGTTCATGACCAAAGATTGCTCTTTAGCTGAAATCAATCCTTTAGCCGTTACCGCTGATGGAAGACTGTTAGCTTTAGATGCCAAGCTTAACTTTGATGACAACGCCCTGTTTCGGCATAAAGACATTCAGGAACTCCATGACGAGGAGCAGGAGGAACTATTGGAAGTTCAAGCTCGCCAGTGGGGGATAAATAATTATGTGAAAATGGATGGCAACATTGGTTGTATGGTCAATGGTGCTGGGCTGGCGATGGCGGTGAATGACCTTATTCAATATTGTGGGGGTAGTGCGGCAAACTTTCTAGACATTGGCACACTTAACACTACTGAGAGGGTGGTCAATGCCTTTAAGATGTTTGTTGCTGACCCCAGGATAAAGGCAGTGCTGGTAAATATATTTGGCGGCATGGCAAGGGTGGTTGTTATTGCTAGAGGCATAGTAGAAGCCTATCAGCAGATGGATATCAGCTTTCCTGTGGTCGTCAGGTTGGCGGGAACGAACGTTGACGAAGGCAAACGAATTCTAGCTGAATCGGGAATAAATTTTATTGAGGCGAGGGATTTTTATGACGGTGCCTATAAAGTGGTTCAATCTGCGAAAGGGCGGAAAAAGTGAGCATACTTGTAAACCAAGGAACTAAGCTTCTGGTCCAGGGAATCACTGGCGGGGAGGGCAGCTTTCACACCCAGCGTTGTATTGAGTACGGCACAAAAGTGGTAGCTGGTGTTACCCCTGGGAAGGGGGGTAGTGAGGTTTTTGGCGTTCCCGTTTTCAACAGCGTGGAACAGGCGGTGACTGAAACTGGAGCCAATGCCAGCATCATCTTTGTTCCTCCTGCCTTTGCCACCGATGCCATTATGGAGGCGACTGATGCCAGCATGCCTTTGATTGTGTGTATCACCGAAGGTATACCGGTTATGGATATGGTCAAGGTGCACAGCTATCTTAAGAGTAAATCCACCCGACTTATTGGGCCCAATTGCCCCGGTGTCATCTCTCCGGGAAAATGCAGGGTGGGTATTATGGTGGGGGAGATTCATCTCCCCGGCAATGTGGGAGTGGTCTCCCGCAGTGGTACCCTGACTTATGAGGTTGTGGCTCAGCTCACCAGCTTGGGAATTGGGCAATCCACCTGCGTTGGCATCGGCGGTGATGCCTTACCGGGGAGCACTTTTGTTGATATCCTGAAGCTGTTTGAGGCTGATGATGATACTAAAGCGGTAGTTCTTGTTGGTGAGATAGGAGGCACTTTTGAGCAGGAAGCTGCGGAGTTCATTAAAGTTGAAATGTCCAAGCCTGTAGTTGCTTTTGTTGCTGGCAGCACTGCTCCTTCAGGTAAAAGGATGGGGCATGCTGGGGCTATTATCACTGGCACTGCGGGTAAAGCTTCGGAGAAAATAAAAGCCCTATCTGCTGCCGGGGCTATCATTGCCTCCCACCCTGCAGAAATCGGCTCAACGATGCAGAGTGTGCTTACAGGGAAGGGATTGCTGTAGGTGGTACCTGGCGAGAATTACTTTTTAGCTTGATATTTAGCCTTTCCTTCTTCATAAAGGTCGCCGCCATAAATGTCATTTATTACTGTAACCGGGAAGTCCTCTACTTCAAGGCGTCGGAGTGCCTCAGCACCGAGTTCTTCGTAGGCTACCACCTCTGCCTTCTTGATGCTTTTGGAAATAAGTGCGCCAGCACCGCCTATGGCGCCCAGGTATACCGCTTTATACTTCACCATAGCATCCTTCACTGTCTTTGACCTCAATCCCTTGCCGATCATCCCTTTCAACCCTTCAGCTATCAAGAGGGGTGAGTAAGCATCCATACGCCCGCTGGTGGTGGGACCAGCAGACCCTATCGGTCTTCCCGGTCTTGCCGGAGAAGGACCCATGAAATATATCGTCTGCCCCTTGATATCGATTGGCAAGGGTTTTCCTTGCTCCATAGCTTCAACTATCCTCTTATGGGCGGCATCACGCCCCACATACATAACGCCGGTGAGCAGGAGGTTATCTCCCGCCCTAAGCTCCTTCAAAGTTTCATCGGTTAACGGGAGTCTAACTTTTTTAACTTGAGCCATAACAACCTCTCCTTTTCACCTTATTGTCATTGCGAGGCACATCAGTGCCGAAGCAATCTGAGTTGATTTCCCACAGAGATTGCTCTGCTGCCCCTTCGCTACGCTCAGGGCTTCGGCTCGCAATGACATGGTGAATTCAAACCTTTAATCCCTTGAGTATATCTCTGGCGATGATGTTCCTCTGGAGTTGGAGGGCGAAATTGGTGGAACTCATCGCCAATACATTGCGGCAAAACCTTTCCATAGGTAACCCAGCAACATAGGGTGGTGCATTGAAAATATGAGCAGCGTTGTCGGCAACGAGGTGAATCATCTGGGTGGCGAACAATTTCACCATAGCTGCCTCTCTCTGTATCGATTGTCCTTTGTCTGCTTTCCAGGCAGCTTCATAAACTATAAGTCTGGAGGCGTGGATATTTGTAGCTATATCGCTCAGTGCTGCCTGGATGCTGGGGCGACCTGAAATATCCTGTCCAAACGATGTCCAAGTTCGAGCCTGTATAGTTGATTCCTCAAGTATACGCTGTGCTGCCCCAACACACCGGGCACCTCTTATGATTCGCCTTGACGGAAGCCATTTCTTACCAAGATGAAATGCTTTCCCTCCTTCTCCCAACATACTTTCGGGAGGTACTTTACAATTATTGAAGGTCAAATAAATAGGCTCTCTCATACCTGCTTCCCATCCGGTCTTTTCCCGGCCAGCAGTAACGGCAAATCCTGGAGTACCCTTATCTACCAGGAAGCAGGTCGCTCCCTCTGTGGGGTTCTTCTCCGAAGTTTCCCTGTCCCGGACAGGCTTGGCAAAAACCAGGGCAAAATAATCTTTAGCTGCTCTAGAGACGGACACTTTTTTGCCGCTAATTACGTAATAGCTATCTGCCTTCTCTGCCCTCATTTCCATGCGGTCAATCTCAGACGCTTCCTTTTCCGGCTCCAGCAATGCCAGGTAAGCGTATTTTTGCTTGTTAAGCACGGGTAAGAGATATTTTTGTTTCTGCTGTTCGTTGCATTCAAACAAGATCGGGGTAACATCGCCAAAGTCGAAAGGAACAATTGTTTGCGCCAACTCCTCTTCAACCAGGCAGTTCCCCAAAATAGATAAGCCAGCGCCACCAAGTTCCTCAGGCACGCCTACCCCCCATAAGCCCATCTCTTTAACCATCTCCATTAGTTCATGCTCATTTTCCTGGGGAAGGTACATTTTGGCATCGCTCAAGTCAGCCGCTCGCCCTAAAATGCTCCTCTCCAACGGCTTCAATTGGTTAGTAACAAAGTCCCTTACCAGGCTTTGCACCATCTTCAAATCTTCAGATATCTCGAAATCCACTCAATCCTCCTGGGATTGCGGAGCCTGTTCCGAGCGTAGGCGAGGAATCTCACTCTGGGTTTGCTTCGGCTCTGCCTCGCAACCGCCAGTGCTCCTCCCAATAACAAAAGGAGAGGATGCCGTGTAATAGTATACCATTGTGGATATTTTATCTTTATTGAGAAAAGCTTGGCAAATACATAGACCTTCACTTGCAAGTATGATAGCATTAGCAATCTAAATGAGCCGCATTGAGGTAATTTCCTTCGATGCTGAAGGGACGCTGGTAACTCCTGGTTTCAGCCAGGCTATCTGGCATGAAACTATACCGGCGCTTTATGCTGAGAAGAACGGTGTTGAGCTTGCTAGTGCTAAGGAAATTGTTGCGCGGGAATACGATAAAGTAGGTGACCAGAGACTGGAGTGGTATGATATAGAATACTGGTTCAGATATTTCCGATTAGATTCCGCTGAATCTGCGATTCAGCGTTGCCAGGCTAAGATAAGCTATTACCCCGAGGTAATGGAGGTTCTTTCCTCTCTGGAAGGGCGATACAAGCTAATTGTTGCTTCAGGCACACCGTCAGAGCTACTGGAACCTCAATTGGAGGGCATTAAAGATTATTTTGCTCGCATCTTTTCTTCGGTTTCACTGTGTAATCAGCTAAAAACGCCCAAATTTTATGCTTATGTATGTGAATCAATAAGAGTAAATCCTGCCCAGATTGTCCATGTTGGCGACAACTGGCAATTTGATTTCCTTAATTCCAGCCAAGCGGGCATTAATGCTTTTCACCTTGATAGAGTAGGAAATAATCAGCAGGGCTCTCTAGCTGATTTAACCGAGCTAAAAAGGTATTTATCTTAGCAGTTATGGCGGTTAACTGGGCTCAAGTTTTATTCAATTCAGCGGTAACCGGAAGTATTTATCTCCTCGGGGCCGTGGGGCTTAGCATAACCTACGGACTTTCCGGTTTTCCCAATTTTGCCCACGCTGAATTGATCACATTGGGCGCTTTTATTGGCTATTTCGTTGCTGAGCAACTAGGATTGGGCTTGCCAGCAGCTCTTATAGTTGCCTTCCTGGTCACTGGAGTGGTGGGCTTTTTATGCTATCGGGGCATTTTCCAGCCTTTAGCTAAGAGGGGAGCCACCATAATCCATCTCATGGTGGCTTCTATCGCCCTGGGCTTTATTCTCAGATATTCCATTGGTGCTATCTGGAGCTGGAAGCCCTTGTATTTTACCACTGCCTGGTCTGCCTTTGATGTCGGTCCGGTGAGGGTTACCGGGCTATGGCTATGGCTTATCTTTGTTGCTGTAACCTTAGCGTTCATTATGCATCTTATTTTAACCCGAACCAAGATAGGCAAAGCCATTAGAGCTACTTCGAGTAATCCTGAGCTTGCCTTAGCCTCGGGAATCAATATTGACCGGGTAATCTGGATAACTTGGTTTGTAGGTGCGGGACTGGCAGCAATTGCTGGCATATTCCGTGCCTCTGGTACCCAAATTTGGCCTACGACGGGATGGGATATCATCTTACCTATCTTTGCTGTGGTCATACTTGGCGGTATTGGTAACTATTATGGGGCTGTAGCTGCTGCCTTTATTATTGGCCTGGCTGAAAATGTGGGGGTGGTGGCTTTGATAGCTTTAGGTCTTTCTACAGAATATCGTATGGCTATACCTTTCTTGATTCTGATAATAACTTTGATTGTGAAGCCACAGGGATTGGCTATGTTTTTCAGGAGGGCTTGATTTGTTACTTTACGGTCTTGACTTTCTCGTCTTTGTTGGCATTTTTGGCATAGTAGCTTTATCTCTAAATTTGGAGTTTGGCTTTGCCGGGCTTGCCAACTTTGGCAAGGTAGCCTTCTTCCTTGTCGGCGCCTATACCTATGCTGTCCTTTCCCAGATCGGCGTTCCCTTTTACCTTTGTCTCATTGCTGGCGCCCTGACCTCCTCCCTTTTTGGCTTGCTTATCTCCTTACCCGCTTTGAGGTTAAGGACGGATTATCTAGCCATAGCAATTTTAGCTTTTGGTGAAATTTTAAGGTTGATTGTTAAGGCGGAGCGCTGGATTGCGGGGGGAGTTTGGGGGATAAATGTTTCTCCGGCTATCTCCTTAGCTGGTGCCTCTTTCGAGGTTGATGCTCTGGTGAATATAGGATTGGTTTACTTTTGTTTGCTCATTTGCTTTGTCATAGCTCAATTATTGGCTAACTCTCCTTACGGCCGGGTGATGCGGGCAATAAGGGAGGATGAGGTTGCTGCTGAAGCATTGGGCAAGGATAGGGCTAAATATAAAGCTCAGGTACTTATGATAGGTTCAGCTATGGCAGGTGTAGCTGGCGGACTTTATGCACAATATCTGCAATTTATTGACCCCTACATGTTTATGCCTATGATTACCTTTACAGTGTGGATGATGGTTATTCTGGGTGGTCCAGCCAATAATTGGGGAGCACTATTAGGTGCTGGATTGGTGGAGCTTTTTGCTAAAGGGGCAAACATAGTAGCTACTAAATATCCGAATTTGCCGGTTGACCCCGGCAACTTGCAATATATTCTGTTTGGTGTTTTAATTATATTGGTTTTGCTTTATCGTCCTGGGGGCTTGTTGAAGGAGAGTCCTATAAAGACAAAGGCCTTGGAGTTGGCCAGATATGGAAAAGGCGTTGTTAATAATAAACCAAGTAAGTAAGCTTTTCGGTGTTTATCTCTTCATCTTTATGTGGCCCCTTGTCTGAAGGGGCTGCGTAAACCTATCCCTCCAAATTTTACTTATTTCCGCTTACATCGTATATAATGTAGCACTCAGCGAGGAAGAGGATTAGTCGGTAATGGAAGAAGCATTGTTAAGAATAAGAGAAGTTAGCAAGCACTTTGGCGGTCTTTGTGCTGTCAATGAAGTAGACATGGAGGTCAAGGAAGGCGGCATTTGGGGATTGGTAGGTCCTAATGGCAGTGGTAAGACGACCTTGTTTAACACCATTCTCGGGCTTTATAAGCCTGACCATGGGACTGTTTACTTCAATGGCAAATGTATCAGCAACCTCGCTCCTCATGATATTTATGCTGAAGGACTGGTGAATGCCTTCCAGTTGCCCCGGCTTTTTTACCAGATGACAGTGTTGGATAATATGCTCGTGGCAGCACGAGGTCATCAAGGCGATAAGTTATTAAACAGTCTTTTCTTAAGGAAAGGGTGGCAGGAGCAAGAAAAGGGACTAATTGATGAAGCTATTGAGATTCTTGAGTTTGTGGAATTGGGGAAATGGGCTTTTTCCCCTGCTGGCGAACTTTCTGGCGGACAAAGGAAGCTTCTTGAGGTGGCCAGAGGGCTTATGGCTAAGCCCAGGCTTTTGCTTTTAGACGAGCCAGCAGCGGGAATAAATCCGGCACTGGGTAAGACTATATTTCAAAAGCTAAAGGATTTCTCTGGTAATGGCACAACTTTTTTCATCGTGGAACACCGCCTGGAGATATTATTCGAGTTCGCTAAATGGGTCTATGTCATGTATAGGGGGCGGGTGGTAACCCAGGGGGAGCCTCATGATGTTGCTGATGCCCCTGCTTTTTATGAAGCATATTTAGGGGGAGGGTAAAATACAACCTGTCTTTGCCGTCAAAAATATCAATGCCGGTTATGGTGACGTTGTCATCGTCCACGATGTCTCCATTTATGTGAATGAGGGTGAGATTGTGGCTGTTGTTGGTCCTAATGGCAGCGGTAAGTCAACCTTGCTCAAAAGCATTTTTGGTTTTGCCAAGTTGTTTCAAGGGAAAGTGGTTTATTGTGGTGAGGACATAACCGGAATAGCTTCTGATAGGGCGGTAAGCATGGGCATAGGTTATGTTCCTCAGGTAAACAATGTTTTCCCTAACCTCACTATAAGTGAAAACTTAGATATGGGAGCCTATCATAGAAAAGGAAGAGCTTCCATAAAAGCTGGCATAAGGGAGATTTTTGAGATGTTTCCCGAGCTTGAGGTGAGGAAAAACGCTTTAGCCGGAAATTTAAGCGGTGGGGAAAGGCAGATGTTAGCTATAGCGAGGGCAATGATGGCCCAGCCGAAAGTCCTGTTGCTTGATGAGCCATTAGCTTCGTTATCTCCCAAGCCAGTCTCAGTCATTATATCCAAATTAGGAAAGATAAAAGAGACTGGCACAGCTATAATAATAGTGGAACAAAATGTCAGAAAAGCGCTGAGTGTCTCCAGTAGAGGCTATGTCCTGGTTGAAGGCACCTGTGCCATGGAAGGTGAAGCTAGTTCTCTATTTGCTGAAGAGTCTTCAAAGCAAAGATTTTTGGGATTAGAGGCTAAGGGTATTGACACAGATTTAGCCTCTCGTCATAATTAGCCAATAAAATTTAGTTTTAGAGGGAGGTAAAAAATGGTTAAAAAACTATTAATGGTGATAGCTGTCCTGGCTCTTCTCATCCCGGTGGTGGGTTGTGGGCCTGCCCCGGCTGAAACAATCAAGATAGGTTGTGTGCTATCTACCACTGGGTTATTGGGCCCTATGGGTGTGAGGATGATGCAGGGTGCCGAGCTCGCAGTTGATGAAATTAACGCTCAGGGTGGAGTACTTGGAAAACAAATAGAGTTGGTAGAGGAAAACGACAATACCGAGGCTGCTGTGTGCCTAGAGCGGGTGAAGAAGTTGGTTGAGATAGATGGAGTTAAGGTGCTTGTTGGTGGCATGATCAGTGGCGCTACTATGGCTTCAGGTCCTTATTTAGCCGACCATGAGATTTTAATGGTCTCGCCATCAGCTACTAACCCCGGCATTGCTGAACAAGAATGGAAGAATTGGGTTTTTCGCACCTGTCTTAGTGATGCTCTTCAGGGCGAGGCGTTAGCTCCGATCGTCGTGGAAGGTAATTATACCAGGCTGGCTACCATAGTGCAGGATAATCCTTACGGTGTCGGTCTTGCAGCGGCACTAGTTGATGCGCTTGATGAGACTGGTTGGCAGGGAGAGAATGTAGTTTCAATAGAGTTTGACCCAGCAAAAGGTGATTATCTCACCGAGCTGCAGCAGATTGCCGATGCTAGCCCTGACATAGTTCTTGCTGTCACCTACGCTGATGATGGCAAAGTGCTGTTCAAGCAAGCTCTGGATATGGGTTTAGATACTATTGCTTGGCTGGGTTGTGATGGCAACTACGGCTCAGGTATGTTCGAGGAGCCAAAGTGTGCTGCATTCATGGAGAAGGCGATTATTGCTGGCACCAGGACCGCTGGTGCAAGCGGAGCCGCTTATGAGGAATTTGTTGCTGCATATAATGCTGCGGTTGGCGAAGCTCCTGAAGTTTACTGTGATACTACTTACGATGCCATTAAGCTTATTGCCCAGGCAATAGAGCAGGCTGGCACATACGATAGCGCTGCCATAAAGGATGCTTTAATGGTAATAGGGCAAAATTACGAGGGTGCTAGCGGCCCTATCTCGTTCAACGCAGCAGGAGACAGGATTTCTGGTACTTTCGAAATATGGAAGGTGGAAGTGGATGAGGAAGGTGTTTACAGCGATGTTACGGTGAAGTTCGTTACGTTGTAAGCTTAGTTACCACAGTAAAAAGGAGGGGCTTTTCATGCCCCTCCTTTTGTTTATAAATAGCATAGTAGCTATCGCAGCCCTTCCAGGAAGGACTTCACATTCTTGCCCAAATCGGGGATATAGTAGCCGCCTTCAAGTAAAGCGAACCTTCTTCCCTTACAGGATTTGGCAGTTTTCTTTATCATACTGCCTATAGTGTTGTAATCCTCGGTCTTCAGGCTTCTCCCCCAATCCTTTTCATAAGTATCAAATCCAGCGCTGACTCCTATGATGTCGTACTCTTTTGCCTTTCCCAAGTGTTCCTTTAGCTCAGCCAAGTATTTTTGCCTCTCCTGGCACACCATGTTCACGAAAATAACATTCTCATTGCTGCCCAGTATGTCATAGGTGCCATTGCCATAATGGAGGTCGATATCCACGATTAAAGCCCTGTTTATCTTTTCCTGGTGCATTAATTTTGTGATAGCGATAGCCATGTTGCTGAAAAAGCAAAAGCCGCCATTGAAGTCTCTGCCAGCATGGTGTCCTGGCGGTCTTATTAGACCAAAGGATGGCTCACTCAGGGCAATCTCAGCAGCTTTTATTGCCCCGCCGGCAGCTAAGCTGGCTACTTCAAAAACAAGTTCATCGCTTTTCACTGAGTCTATTAAAGATTTGGTATGAACCAGGAGAAGGTCCTCCTCAGCAGCCGGTTCAGGCTGGACGAACTCATAACCCTTCAGTGCCTCAAGAATGTTCTCTATCCTTCCTGCTTTAGATGCCGGGTCATAGGTATAAACCTGCTTGTATTTCTCATGAAATACTATCTTCATACTTGACTATTTTACCACGTTGTCCGGCTATTCCAATCTACACCTTGAGAATGTTTACTAACCTCACCCCCTTTATCCCCCTCTCCTTCAAAGGAGAGGGGGAAGAGATTTATAGAGAGGGGTTTCACCCCTCTCTTACCTACACTCCCCCTTCCCTTAGCAAGGGAAGGGGGTCAGGGGATGGGTCGCTAAACAATCTCACCTTGAGGTTGTTTATTTGTCATTGCGAGGAGTGCTAGCGGTTGCGAGGCGTAGCCGAAGCAAACTGGAGCATGAGATTCCTCGTTTCACTCGGAACAAGCTCCGCAATCTCAGAGGTGGGCATGAGATTGCCACGATTCGCTCGCAATGACAGAGGGGAGTTGCTAAACAATCTCACCTTGATTGTTGACAAAGATGGTATAATAGGCACCTAATTTTCAAAGTTCGAGTGTTAAGCTGAGAAGAGCAAGGTTGATGGCTGATACAGGTAACGAGCCAGTGAGGATAGCGATAGATGCCATGGGGGGCGATTATGCTCCTCAGGAGATAGTCAGGGGTGCAATGGAGGCAGTTAAAGAAGGCGGGGTTGAGGTAATTCTGGTGGGGCGGGAAAGTGCTATTCAGAAGGAGATGATGCGATATGATGTTTCTGGTCTTCCCATCCGTGTAAAGAATGCTAGCGAGGTTATACTGGATGGCGAGCCTCCTATAATGGCTTTACGTCAGAAGCCGGATGCTTCTATTTCAGTTGCCACTCAATTGGTGAAAAGAGGTGAAGCTGATGCCGTGATAAGTATGGGTCCCACAGGCACAGTTATGGTGAGTGCTATGGTAACTCTGGGTACTCTGGAAGGCATCAAGCGACCTACTGCGGGTGGGGAGCTTCTTGGATTTGTCCCTGATACCGTAATATTTGATTTGGGAGCTAATGTTGATTGTAATCCCCGGGAATTATTAAGTTTTGCCGTTATTGGTTGTGTTGTTGCTAAGAAGATGCTTCACATTGCCAACCCAACGGTAGCATTGCTCAGCAATGGCGCTGAAGAAGGGAAGGGCAATCATCTGGTAAAGGGAGCTTACCAACTTTTTAAGAAGAGCAATTTGAATTTTATCGGGAATATAGAGGGCAACGATATTCCTGCAGGGAAGGCAAACGTTGTTATTTGCGATGGGTTTACCGGTAATGTTCTGATAAAATTCTGCGAAGGGTTGAGCCGGTCTATAATTGAGAGGTTGAAGGTTACTCTGGATAAGCGTCTCTCAAAGACAGATATCGAGGCTATTTGTGAGGATTTGTTTACCCTAACCAATGTAGCTGATGTAAGAGGGGGAGGGTTAGTTTATGGCATAAATGGACTGGTATGGATTGGACATGGTCGTTCTAAGGCACCTCAGGTGGCTAAGTCTATACATCAGGTAAAGCTGATTGTGGAAGCAAACTTGGTGGAGTCATTGAAATTGGAACTGACGAAGATACAAGAGTTAGGAGGGGGTGTTTGATGGTCTTGGTTTTTATAATTGCTGGATGTAGATTAATGACTATCAAATTTCTGATATTTTTATTCGGAGGTGCGTTATGACAGTCGCGGTAGTTACTGATAGTGTATCGGGTGTGCCGCCAGACGTAGCGAAAGAATTAGATATCATCGTCATTCCTTTTCATGTGCAAATGGGTAAACAAAGCTACCTTGATGATGCTGACCTGGACATGGGTGAGTTCTACCGTAGGATGGACGATGCTGATTATCCTAAAACATCAATGCCTAACCTTGGTGAATTCATTACTGTGTATAGTGAACTTGCCCAAAAAACTAATGAAATACTTTCCATCCATATCAGCCGGGGGATAGATTCAACATGCGACGTAGCCCGGGCAGCAATGAGCGAGGTTGAAAATTGCCATATTGAAGTGATTGACTCACAAAGCACTCTAGTGGCTACCGGTCTCTAGGCTATAGAGGCAGCCAAAGCGGCCAAGGAAGGTATGAACCTGAGCCAGTTAGCTGATATGACGCGTAAACTTGTTCCTCGAACTCACATCCTTCTAACTTGCGATACTGTTAAGTACCTTGTCCGGGGGGGTCATGGCACCAAGACTCAGGCGATTCTTGTTTCGGCTTTGAGGATAAAGCCGCTGATTGAGATTAAGGGAGAAATTCTACCCTTTGGCAAAGTGATAGGGCGTGCCAGAGCTATCGATGCCCTGTGTAAATATGCGGGTAATTTCTCCCACCCACGAAGTTTAGGGGTGGACTATGTCACTGATGCTGAAGAGGCAGAATCGCTGAAAAAAACACCTGGAACAAATGTTCCCTGAAGTGCCGATTTATATGTCTTCATTCAGTCCAGTAGTAGGCGCACATCTAGGTCCGGGTGCATTAGGGGTGGCAATATTAGAGGGATAAATATGGAGGTACTCCCCGGTAGTAAAGGAAAGAGAATTAGACGGGCAGGACTTGAAGATAATGCTGGAGGGTGATATGTGTTACAATGTTTATGGACGCGCTTTATCAACCTGTGAAAATCAAAACTGTTGAGGTGAGTTATGGCAGTTGCAGTGATTGTTGATAGCAGCTCTGCTATCACTCCAGAATTAGCCGAGGCTTATCACATTCGAGTTGTCCCCCTACATTTGATGTGGGACAAGAAGGAGTATGCTGATTGGATAGACCTTACCCCAGCGGAATTCTATAGTCGGTTAAAGACGGAGAAGGAGAACTGGCCTACCACCAGTGGCTCTGTTCAAGGGGAATTCCTTAAGGTGTTTGAAGAGCTGCGTGGCAAATTTGACGGCGTGGTTGCCTTTACCCTCAGCCCCAACACTCCTTCAGCGGGCTACCGCTCAGCTATAATGGCAAAAGATATGACTGAGGGTTTTCCTATCGAGGTTGTTGACTCCCATTCCGTCGCGACGGCTTTGGGGTTGGTAGCCACTGCTGCCGCCAAAGCTGCCACTGCTGGTAGTAGTCTGGAGGAAGTAGTCAAAGCAGCCAAGAGCGTTATCCCAAAGATGAATCTCTTTTTTAACGTAGGCTCAATAACTTATTTCCTCAAAGGTGGGCGTATCACTGAATCGGAGGTGGGCTCAGAGGAGGATAGTTATATCATCACCACCAAAGAAGGCAAGATTACGCCATTTGAGAAATACCCTACCAGGGAGGAGGCACGCTGTCGCCTCAAAGAGCTGGTGAAGGAGAAGGCAGGAAAAGATACACCACTTCACGTCGGGCTATTTCACGCTGCGGCAAGGGACGAGGCTGAGGAATTCAGGAAATGGATAGAATCTGAATATAATTGTGATGAGCTCTGGATAGGAGAAGCTTCTCCGGTGTTAGCAATTCACCTGAGCCCAGCTACGCTCGGGGTTGCTTTCTATAATGAATAGGTCAGGAGGTGTGTTATGACAGTGGCAGTGGTTACCGACAGCACAGCAGATATACCATCAAAGGTGGTTGATGAACTGGGGATCACCGTAATACCGTTGTATGTGCAATTTGGTAAGAAAAGCTATCGTGATGGTATTGACCTAAGTGCGGCTGAGTTTTACGATAGGTTAGTGCATGGTCCCGATTATCCTAAGACATCAACGCCTAACATCGGTGACTTTGTCAGCACGTATAATGAAGTTGCCAAGAAAAGCAAGGAAATCATCTCTATTCATCTTGGCTCCAAGATAAGTGCGACATATAATGTGGCGGTGGCAGCAGTGAAAGAGGTTGAGGCAGACTGTCGTATTGAACTAATTGATGCAAACACCACTCTAATGGCGCAAGGGCTCCTGGTCATTGAAGCAGCTAAGGCGGCTAAGGACGGTATGGGCTTAAGCCAGTTGACCGATATGGTGCACGAGCTTATTCCTAAGGTGCATGTCATTGTAACGTTCGATACTATCAAGTATCTTCACCTGGGTGGTCATGCCACTGGCACTCAGGCGTTTCTTGGCGCAGCTTTGAGAGTGAATCCCCTGGTTGAGATTGAGGAGGTAATTAAACCTTTTGGCAAAGTAATAGGTCGTCGCAGGGCCATTGATGCTCTATGTAAATATGCCAAGAGCTTCTCACCTCCTCGGAGCTTAGCGGTGCAACATTGCACTGATGCTGAAGAGGGGGAATCGCTGGCTGAGCGCCTGGGCGGGATGTTCCCCGGGGTGCCAATGTATAGGTCTGTACTTGGCCCGGTAGCAGGGACACATTCTGGCCCACATGGCTTGGCTGTGTCAATACTAGAACAGTAAATAGGGAGGTGCTCCGTGGTAGTAAAGGAAAAAGAATTAGACGGTCAAGACCTGAAGAGAATGCTGGAGAGTGCTAAGTTATGTCTTGAGCAACACATAGATGAAGTCAACGCACTGAATGTGTTTCCTGTTCCCGATGGCGATACCGGGATAAACATGTTCCTGACCATGGAGTCAGCGGTTGAGGCAGTGAACAAGTTGGGAAATGCCTCTGCTACTGCAGTCGCTGATTCAGCAGCTAGAGGGGCTCTTTTTGGGGCGCGGGGCAACTCAGGCGTTATCCTTTCCCAGATATTGAGAGGCATAGCTAAGGGAATACAAGAGAGAAAGAGTTTCTCTACCCTGGATTTCGCCAATGCTCTTCACATTGCCTCAGAGGAGGCATACAAAGTTGTTGCTGAGCCGGTGGAAGGAACTATACTCACCGCGATCAGAGAAGCCTCTGAAGCAGCCTCTCGAGCTGCTGAAAGGGGCATCAGCTTCGCACATACCGTGACTTCTGTGGTCTCACGGATAAATAAGACGGTGGAGCAGACCCCGGAGATGCTTCCCTTGTTGAAGGAGGCTGGAGTGGTAGACGCTGGAGCCAAGGGTTTGTATTATGTCTTTGAGGGGATGAAAGAATCTATCTGCAGAAAGCGGCCTGTCCGACGGCTAGCCAAAAAGCTTCCCTCTAAGATTTCCTCTACCAAGCAGAAGGAAAGGGTTTATGGATTTGATGTTCAGTTCATGATACAGGGACAAAATCTGCCCGTTGAGGAAATACGAAACGCCGTTATTGCTGCTGGCGAATGTCCGATAGCAGTTGGTGACGAAAATCTTCTAAGGGTTCATGTGCATACTATGACCCCCGACGACATATTAAATTATGCTTGTACTAAGGGGGAAGTAATAGATATTGTGGTTGAAGATATGGATTTGCAAGTCCAGGGGAAGGCGAAAAAAGGGGGCAGCAAGTCAGCATTAAGGAAGCGGCATAACGAGCGAGCATCAAAGTGAACAAAAGAAGAGTGGTCATCACTGGAATTGGTGCGGTAACTCCGCTGGGCACTGGAGTGGGCAAATCATGGCAGGCATTGTGTCAAGGAAAATCTGGGGTAGCAAGAATCACCAAGTTCGACACTTCAGGTTTTAAGTGCCAGATTGCTGCTGAGGTAAAGGACTTCCATCCTGAGGACTTTCTGGATAAGAAAAAGATAAGGAGGACTGACCCTTTTATTCATTATGCTCTGGCAGCTACCAAGATGGCTCTGGACGATGCTGGACTGCCTATCAACGACGGCAATGCTGATAAGGTCGGAGTGATTATAGGCACGGCCATCGGGGGGCTGATTACCTATGAGAAGAACTTGGATGTTCTCAAGGAGGAAGGTCCTGATAGCGTTTCCCCCTTCTTTATTCCTGGCTTTATTCCCAACATGGCAGTGGGGGAGGTCTCCATTGTCTTTGGTGCTAAAGGGACAAGCAAATGTGTAGCTACCGCCTGCGCTACTGGAAGCCATGCGGTTGGTGACGCCTTCAGGATTATTCAATATGGTGAGTCTGATGCCGTGATTACCGGTGGGAGCGATGCCTATATTTTACCTGTCGCCATTGCTGGATTGGATAGGATGAGAGCTATATCGAGGAGGAATGATGAACCTGAAAAGGCAAGCCGTCCCTTTGATAAAAATCGTGATGGCTTTGTTCTTGGTGAAGGAGCGGGCATTTTAGTTCTTGAAGAGCTTGGCTTTGCTCTAAAGCGAGGGGCAAAGATTTATGCCGAGCTTCTTGGTTATGGTTCCAACATCGATGGGTTTCATATCGTAGAGCCTGATTGGGAAAATCAGGCACGGTGTATAAGGCTTGCCTTAAATGATGCTGGCATCCTGCCTCAAGAGGTTGACTACGTCAATGCCCATGGCACCTCTACCATTCTCAATGATATAGCAGAGACTAAAGCTATAAAGGCTGCTTTAGGAGGACATAGCAAGAATGTGTCGGTAAGCTCCAATAAATCTATGACGGGTCATTTATTGGGGGCGACGGGTGCCGTGGAAGCTATTTTCACCGCTCTTACCATTCGTGATGGCATTATTCCTCCCACCATAAATTATGAGACTCCAGACCCGGAATGTGACCTGGATTATGTTCCCAATGCAGCCCGGAAAGCCGAGGTCAATGTAGCTTTGTCCAACTCTTTTGGTTTCGGCGGTTTCAACGCCACTCTGGTTTTCAGGAGATTCAAGGAGTAAATCAACGGATGGGCTCTATGGCAGCCCATAGCTCCATTTCGTTGGGGAAGGCACCCACTTTCATGTTACGAATAATCCCGCCGCTATCTATGAAGAAGGTGGTGGGGATATATTGTATATTATATTTGTCGGATACCTGAGTACCGCCGCCCAGAGCAACGGTAAAATGCACCTTGTAGTCGCCAAAGAAATTTTCTATCCGTGAACGAGTGTCCTGAGTGTTGACCATGATTATTGCTACCTCACCGGCACTTTGTTCGGCTGCATATTCAAAATAGCCTAGTTCACTCCGACAGGGGGTGCAATAGGTAGCCCAGAAATTAAGCACTACTGGCGTCCCGCGCAATTCAGACAGAGTGATTTCCGTCCCTGCCATGGTGCCTAACGTGAAGTCCGGTGCTTGTTTTCCTACTTCAGGTCCTGTACCCGTACAGGATGTGGCGCCTGCGACTATGGAGAACATAGCAACAATCAGCCCCGCCTTTACTAACCACTTTTTTAGTTCTTTGTTAGTCATGTTAAACCGCTTTCAAAGCATACTGAGATAGGCTAGCTTACCCGTTAGCACCAGGATTCCTATGGTAATCAACAATGCTGCGCTCACTATCGAGGTAATGTAGGCATGGCGGTTAAGCCACCTGAGATATCGTGAAAGTGCCCCTAGAGCCAGACCAACAGCGATGAAAGGTAATCCAAGCCCTAAGGAATAAGCCAGTAGAAGATAGACTCCCTGCCACGCAGTTTGGGAGCTCCAGGCTAAAGTCAATATTCCCCCCAGCACTGGACCGACACAAGGGACCCAGGCAAGGGAAAATATTGCTCCTACGGACAGGGACCTCAAGTATCCTGTTCCTCGAGCTCGATTGAGGGGAAGGTGTTTCTCGTAGTTCAACCAGGACACTTTAGTTGCCGCTATCAAGAATAATCCAAATAGAATGAGTAGTGCACCAGCTATATTGCGCAGTAGCCCCAGTGGTACCATGGCACCCAGTAAGCCCATGGAGGCTCCCAAGATGACGAAAATCAGGGAGAAACCAGCTACGAAGCTGAGGGTGTGTAGAAAGATATATCGTCGGCTTGGAGGGCTCTCCGTTAGAACCGAGCTACCAGCTATGTTAGCTATATATACTGGAACCAGCGGCAGGACACAAGGCGATAGGAAGGACAATAATCCTGCAGCTAATGCCACTGGAAATGTTATGCTTGGCATCTGGACATTACCTGGCAATTCATTGTGTACCTTATCTCCTTGATTTTAACACAATCTTGCTTGGTCTAATCAGTTCTAAGCTTCTTTCTCTATAAGCTGTGAGATTGTTTAGCAACCTATCCCCCTGGCCCCCTTCCCTTAGCAAGGGAAGGGGGAGTGTAGGTAAGAGAGGGGTGAAACCCCTCTCTATAAATCTCTTCCCCCTCTCCTTTGAAGGAGAGGGGGATAAAGGGGGTGAGGTTAGTAAACACTCTCTATAAGCTGTTGCAATTTGCCTTCATGGCACAATTTGATACAATAAAGTGATAACGGTTTTTGGGGCTGTAGCTCAATTGGGAGAGCGCCTCCTTTGCATGGAGGAGGTCAGGGGTTCGAATCCCCTCAGCTCCACAGGAGGGATCGCATAGTGGCCTAGTGCGGCCGCCTGCTAAGCGGCTGCCCTGAGAAATCGGGGTCGTGGGTTCGAATCCCACTCCCTCCGCCAATATTCATTTTATACTATCGAGCCGTTCTTTGAGGTAAGCAATCATTTTCACCGGTGTAGGGTCAACTTGATTTAGCATTGCTAAATAATAGCTTGTCCAGTCACCAAGAAAGATAAGGCTCATCATTTGAGCTAGCTTACCTTTGCTCTGGCTATCGATAATCTCATGCTTGACTTTGGCTTTCTGTAAAATTTCACTGGTTATCTGATAGCGAGCCAGGATTCTTGGATGTAGTAAGGATGGTGAGCGAAGCAAAATTATGTATATCTTATCTGCCATTTCTTTGGGGAATTCATAACCAACCACAGCATTATGATTGAGCTCGGAGAAAGTTTCATAAAAAGCCCAGGTTTTGCTATTTTCATTGAATTGTCCTTTCCAGCGTTGTGCTACCGGGGAAAGTATGCCAGCGCCATAAATGATTATCAGCTTGCCAAATAGTTTATGGGCAAGCTGTTTAGCCGGATTATGTACTGTAGGTATGTCCTCGGCTAATTTGTCTAAAAGTGCTTCAAGCGTTTGAACTGCTTCATCTAACCGGGCTGATTTACCTTCTATAAATCCCAATCTTGCAAGCAGCGATATTAAAGGGATAAAACTGTATCCCAAAGCAGCTCTGGGTTGACAAGCATAATCTATGGTGAAAACTGGGATCTGTTTTGCTTTTGCCAGGTCCTTTAATTTGCCACCAGTGGTGATAGCTATTTTAGGACAATCTATGTCCATAGCCTGGGTAAAGTTGGAGAGCGTTTCCTCGGTGTTTCCGGAATAGCTGGAGGCAATTACCAGAGTTCTGGAATCAACAAAAGCTGGCAGGGCGTAATCCCGATGGATGAAGATAATTGGTTTACTTAGATTAGAGGCAAAGCTTTTAATCAATTCTCCACCGATAGCTGAGCCCCCCATGCCACAGACGATAATCTTATCTATATTGGCGAAATTAGCTGGCAAAGTAATTTCGCTACTTTTCTGCCATGCCTCACGCAATTGCCAGGGCAGCTTATGGATGTGCTCTCGCATTCCATCAGAGTCGTAATGTCGGTATATTTCTAGGTCGTCAAGGTCTATCATAATCCTGTTAGCCTCTTACCTTCTTGCAGTAATTTTCTTACTTTCTCAGGGCTTCCAGCCTCAGCATAGATGCGAACCAATGGCTCTGTGCCTGAAAATCTGATAAGTAGCCATGATTCGTCATCGAGAAGAAAGCGAAAACCGTCGGTGGTGTCTATCTTGCTTACTTTTGTGCCAGCTATAGTATTCCAGGAAACTGAGGTGAGCTGATTCAAAATCGTTTGGCGCTTGCCTTCATGGATGTGCAAGTCGATGCGGTCATAGTAGTGAGGACCAACTTTACTGTAGAGGTAATCGAGCAGTTGGGAAGGTGTCTTGCCTGTTTTAGCCATGAAATCGAGGAAGTAAAGCCCAGCCACGATAGCATCTCTTTCCGGAATATGTCCTCGAAAGCCATAGCCCCCGCTTTCCTCACCGCCAATCATTGCATTCTTTTGTATCATTAGCGGAGCAACATATTTGAATCCCACGGGGGTCTCGTAGACAGAAACTCCGAAAATCTGTCCGAGGCGGGAAAGCATGGTGGTAGAGGTCAACGTCTTTACTATAGCACCTCGCTCACCGCGGACTTCTAATAAATAAAGACATAGCAGGGCAAAGACCTGATGTTGATTTAAGAACGTTCCTTTCTCATCTATGATACCAATGCGGTCAGCATCTCCATCGGTAGCCAAGCCAACATCAGCTTTCTGTTCCGCTACTAGCTGGGAAAGTGTGGTTAAATTTTTGGCGATAGGTTCGGGTTGTATACCTGGAAAAAAGGGATTTCTTTCACCGTGGGTTTCAACAATTTCCATGTTTCCGCCTTTGAGAATTGTCTCAAAATATCCTGCCCCAGCCCCGTACATGGAGTCAACAATCACGGTCAATTTTTGATGCCGCAGGTTTTCAACATCGATAAGCTGTGTTAGATGCTCGAAGTAGATGGGGCGAGGGTCTAAATAATCTATTAATCCTTTCTTCAAGGCTTTATCCAGAGCAATTTTTTTAATTTTCCCATCATGGGCAACATAAGCAATTTCTTTTTCTATCTCGTTAATGACCTCGTTTGAGACACTGGCACCCTCCTCCGACCTGCATTTGAGTCCATTCCACTCTCTTGGATTGTGGCTTGCGGTGATAATAATAGCCCCAGCAGCTTTAGTGGCGTTAGCAGCATAGCTTATCACAGGCGTAGGTGCCGGTTTAAGGCATAAATGGGGTTTAATGTCGTTGCCGGCAATCACTTCAGCAACAGCGGAGGCAAAGTCTTCAGAGGCAAAACGGGTGTCATAGCCGATGATCAGTCCCTTTTGACTTAGTCCCTTTTTATTGAGATAATTAGCTATACCTTGAGAGCAAATACGCACATTGTTGAAGGTAAAGTCTTCGGCTATAATTCCCCTCCATCCATCTGTGCCAAATTTAATTGTGTTTTCCATAGTTTTTCCGGGCAGGGACTTGACAAAAAAATCTAATAGTGTTAAATTGAGAGGTTGCGTTATGTTTTCCCTTTCCCTTCAATTTTGGTCAAGTCTAAATTCCCTCACTAAATATATTACAACACTTTAAATGCCTTAGGGTAACTTTTTTGATTTTATTTTAAGGAGTAAAGATTATGGCTGTATTGTCCATTCCTAAACATAGTTTAACAAAGTCTTTTGCTAAGCTTCCTGAGGTTGTCGAGATTCCTTCTCTTGTTCGGGTTCAGTTTGATTCGTTTCGTTGGTTTCAGGAAGAAGGCTTAAAGGAACTTTTTGAGGGGATTTCCCCTATCTTGGATTATACGCGCAATAAATTAGAGTTGCGTTTCACTGATTATGAGTTTCATGAGCCAAAGCATTCTATTGAAGAATGTCTTACGCAGGGCATGTCTTATTCTTCTCCTCTTTATGTCACTGTTCAGCTAATAGTCAAGGAGACGGGAGAAATTAAACAACAGGAGTTATTCTTTGGTGACTTTCCGTTAATGACGGATAGAGGAACTTTTATTATTTCTGGAGTGGAAAGGGTAGTAGTAAGCCAATTGAGCCGCTTTCCTGGCGTTTATTTCACTTTACAGAGGGATCCTGCTAGTGGGCGTGAGTTATGTTTTGCCAAGCTTGTTGCTGAGCATGGCTCTTGGCTCGATTTTGAGACTTCTGGCAGAGATGTTATCTCAGTGAGATTAGGCGGGAAGAGGAAAATGCTTGTCACCACTTTATTGCGTGCTATAGGCTTTGAAACCGACGAGGAGTTAATTAACCGATTCCGAGACGTAGATAATTCGCCTGATCATGCTTTTATTCGCTCCACAATAGAGCGGAATCCTTCGATTAGGACTAAAGGTGATGCCTTAGTTGATATCTACCGTAAATTTTCTTCTGGTGATCCTCCTAGTCTTGATAGTGCTCAATCATTGCTGAATAACTTTTTGTTTAATCCACGGCGTTATAGCTTGGGGAAAATAGGTCGCTACAAGCTTAATAAGAAATTAAGGCTTCAACTTCCTCAAGACCAGCTCGGTTTAACACCCGAAGATCTGGTGGGAATAGTCCGTCAGATTATCTTAATCAATAAGCATGAAGATATCCCTGATGATATTGACCATCTTGGCAATCGGCGAGCACAAACAGTGGGTTTTTTGATACAGAGGCAATTTCAAGTTGGGTTGCTGCGGTTAGAGAGGGCCATCAAAGAACGGATGAGCATTCTTGGTCCCGAAGAGGCGACTCCAGCCTTGTTAATTAACATTCGCCCGTTAGTAGCTACTATGAGGGAGTTCCTTGGCAGATCTCAGCTATCTCAATTTATGGATCAAACTAATCCACTGGCTGAATTAACTCATAAACGTCGCCTCTCTGCTATAGGTCCCGGAGGGTTATCAAGGGAGCAAGCTGGCTTTGAAGTTCGGGATGTGCATTATTCACATTATGGCAGGATTTGTCCTATAGAGACACCGGAGGGACCAAATATCGGGCTCATTGGGTCGTTAGCTACTTACGCCTCAGTCAATAAGTACGGTTTCATAGAAACACCTTACCGTAAGGTTATTCGTGAGGTTCCAAATATTGAAGATGAATTGTTGGGAAGAACAATTCAGGAGGATGTGACAAACGACAGTGGCGTGGTTGTAATCCAAGCAGGGACATTGATTACTAAGGAAATCGCTGACAAGCTTGCTTCTCTCCCCATGCAAACAATCAAAATAGTCCCCTTTGTTTCTGAGCAGATTGCTTACTTAGCCGCCGATGAAGAGGAGCAATATGCTATTGCTCCGGCTAATGCTCCTGTTAATAGCAGGAATGAGTTTATCCAGCAAAGGGTCGAAGTTAAGAAAGGTGATAAATATTTTAAGGAATCTGTTGACAAGGTAGATTTTATGGATGTCTCTACCAAACAGATATTTGGCGTTGCTGCCTCGCTTGTTCCATTTTTGGAGCACGACGATGCTAATCGCGCTTTAATGGGTTGCAACATGCAACGCCAAGCTGTGCCTTTGTTATTTCCCCAGGCCCCCCTGGTAGCCACAGGTATGGAAAAAGAGGTGGCTAAATACAGTGCGCAGGCAATATTTTCTCCCTGTGACGGTGTAGTGACTTCAGCAACCGGTTCGCAAATCATAATTAAGGATGAGGAAGACAAGGAACACGTTTATAAGTTGGATAAATTTGTTAGAACCAACCAAGGAACATGTGTTAACCAATGTTCCATAGTAAATAAAGGGGACAAGGTTAAAAAAGGGCAACCACTCGTTAACAGCAGTGCAGTGGAGGGAGAAGAGCTTGCCTTGGGGCAAAATGTTATTTGTGCCTTTATGAGCTGGAGAGGGTATAATTTTGAAGATGCCATCGTTCTTAGTAAAAGATTAGTCACAGATGAAGTTTTCACTTCTATCCATATAGAGAAATACGTGATTGAGGCACGTGAAACGAAGCTTGGTCCTGAAGAAATTACCAGAGACATACCAAATGTAAGCGAAGAAAGCCTTAGCGAGCTTGATGAGCAGGGCATTATACGAATAGGGGCTGAAGTAAGCCCCAATGATATATTAGTGGGGAAGATTACCCCTAAGGGTGAAACTGAGCCTTCTGCGGAGGAGAAGTTATTACGAGCTATATTCGGCGAAAAGACACGTCTGGTGAAGGACAGTTCTCTCAGAGTAGCAGCTGGTGAAGGGGGAAAGGTTATCGATGTAAAGGTATTCTCTCGTGATAGCCATGACGAAATGCCGATCGGAGTAAATAAGCTTATATGGGTATGGCTTGCTCAGAAACGTAAGGTATCAGTGGGCGATAAAATGTCAGGCAGGCACGGCAATAAAGGTGTTGTTTCAATTATATTGCCTGAGGAGGATATGCCTTACTTATCTGATGGTACGCCTGTGGATATTGTCCTTAATCCTCTAGGCGTCCCATCTCGAATGAACCTAGGACAGGTTTTGGAAGCTCATTTAGGTTGGGCAGCGCGTGTCTTGGGCTTCAAAGCAATTAACCCCATTTTTGATGGAGCTGATATTACTGAGGTTGAAGATTATTTAGCCATGTCCTGGATAGCATGGCAAGCTGGCGCTGTCTCTCTATATCACGGTGGTTTAACTGACGGTGTAACTGATTTTGAGAAGATTGACGCTTGGCTCACTGCCCGAGGATTTGATGGGAGGGAGACAGAGGAAATGATGGATGGGAAACATAAAGGGAAGGCTAGAGAAGCTGCTCTTCGTTTATGGCTTGAAGATTTGGGCATAAATTCTCGGGATTTGAGCAAGGATGAATTGGAACAGAAAACGCAGGAGGTTTATAAAGAGCGAAGACTTTATCCACCTATCTTTGGGAAGATGGAACTTAGAGACGGGCGAACTGGGAAGCCTTTTGACCAGCCCGTGACTGTTGGTGTTATGTATATGATGAAATTGATACACCTTGTTTCAGACAAAGTGCATGCCCGCTCTACCGGGCCATATTCGCTTATTACCCAGCAACCACTGGGTGGGAAAGCTCGATTTGGCGGTCAGCGCTTCGGAGAAATGGAAGTGTGGGCTTTGGAGGGTCATGGTGCAGCTGCTACACTTCAGGAAATGCTTAGTATAAAATCGGATGACATTAGTGGTCGCTCTAGAGCTTACGAAGCTATCGTTAAAGGTGAAGACATTCATCATCCTGGTGTTCCAGAAGCGTGTAAGGTGTTGTTTATGGAGCTGCGTAGCTTAGGGCTTGCCGTGGAATTGCTTAACGAAGGAAGGAGCCAGGCAAGCCTCTCTACAGTGGGTACTTCGGAAGATTCAAAGCTGGAATAAAAATCGAGGTGTAACAGAAAATGTCTGATTTTGATGATTTTGATGCCATTAGGATAAGCCTTGCCTCGCCAGAACAGGTCAGGAGTTGGTCTCATGGCGAAGTAACTAAGGCGGAGACCATAAATTACCGCACTTTGAAGCCGGAAAGGGACGGCTTATTTTGTGAAAAGATTTTTGGTCCTGTCAAAGACTACGAATGTCATTGTGGGCGGTATAAAAAGATACGTTACAAAGGCGTCGTCTGTGAGAAATGCGGTGTTGAGGTTGGTCCTTCTAGTATGCGAAGGGAACGCATGGGACATATCGAATTAGCGGCACCGGTTGCCCATATCTGGTTTACGAAGCTTGTGCCCAGCCCGGTCAGTCTTCTCCTCGATGTCTCGCCTCGAAACTTGGAAGGAGTTATCTACTTTTCTCGATATATCGTTATTTCCGTTGATGAAGAAGCTCGTCAGAAGAAGAGTGAACAGATTGATAAAGATAAAAAACGGGGAATAGCCGAGCAAGAAAAAAAGGTAAACAAGCAAGTTGAGAAGTTACAAGCCAAATTGGAGGCTACTCCCGAAGACGAAGACATAATTAAGAAGATAAATCAGCTAAGGGCCAAATTTGAGGAGAGTAAGGTAGAGATTGAAGAGGAATGGAAAGCGAGTAGGGATGAAGTAAAAAGTTTGAAGCGATGCGAAATACTCACCGAGGAAAAAAAACAGGAACTTAAGGATAAATATGGTGATATTCTACGAATTGGCACCGGCGCTGAAGCTATCGAAGAGATACTGAGAGGGATTGATATCGATAGTTTGCATCGGGAACTTCTTGAGGAATTAAAGAATGCCTCCGGGCAAAATCGTAGGAAGTTAAGCAAGTGGCTACAGCTAGTGGAAGACTTTAAAGTTAGTGGGAATAAACCTGAATGGATGATTTTAACTGTGCTTCCGGTACTGCCTCCGTCACTTCGTCCTGTAGTTCAACTGGATGGTGGGCGCTTTGTTATCAGTGATGTTAACGACCTTTATCGGCGCATCATCAATCGCAATAATCGTCTCCGTCGTCTCATAGTATTAGGTGCACCAGAGGTTATTATCCGTAACGAAAAACGAATGCTACAGGAAGCTGTTGATGCTCTTATTGATAATGGAAGGAGGGGGCGTCCGGTCACTACTGGAACCAAGCATGTACTGAAATCTTTATCGGCTATGCTGAAAGGGAAGCAGGGTCGGTTTCGTCAAAATCTTTTAGGAAAGAGGGTGGATTATAGTGGGCGTTCAGTAATCGTTGTTGGTCCGAATCTCAAGCTTCACCAGTGTGGGTTGCCAAGGCGCATGGCTTTAGAGCTATTTAAACCTTTCGTGATGCATAAGCTTATCGAGATGGGCTATGCTAATAACTTAAAGATTGCTCGAACCTTGGTAGAAAAGGGTGATCCCGAAGTTTGGGATTTACTCAACGAAGTGGTCAAAGAGCGCCCAGTATTACTCAATCGTGCACCTACACTACATCGGTTGAGCGTTCAAGCTTTCGAACCGGTGTTAATTGATGGTGATGCTATCCAAATTCACCCTTTAGTTTGTGCTGCCTTCAACGCTGATTTTGATGGTGACCAAATGGCAGTCCATATTCCTCTATCTAAATTAGCGGTGGAGGAAGCCAGGAAACTTATGCTCAGTACTCGTAATATGCTGCTGCCAAGTTGTGGTGAGCCGATAGTCGTGCCTAGTTTAGATATAGTCCTCGGGTGCTATTATCTCACTACGGTTAAGGCTGGAGCTAAAGGAACGGGAAAAGTATTCAGTAATCTTGAGGAAGCTAGGCTTGCTTATGAGTTAGGTTTTGTTGAGCTTGGTGCCCAGATTACAGTACGAGATGAGCGCTCAGAGAAAATGGAGACCACTGTGGGGCGAATTTTATTTAACGATATTTTGCCTCCAGCGCTTCGTGCCTATGATAAAGTAATGGACAAGGCATCCTTAAAATCATTGGTATCTGATTGTATTCGCTTATTGGGTGAGGAGGCTACGGCTCCTATCCTTGATGACCTCAAACAATTGGGGTTTGACTACATTACGAAGTCAGGTATTTCTATTGCAATGGATGATATTAATGAACCCGCTGACAAGAGCAAGCTTCTTAAAGAGGCTGAGCAGCAAATTGGTGTTGTGGAGGAACAATTTAATCAAGGATTGATTACTGAGGAGGAGCGTTATGAAAGTGCTGTTCAGACATGGATGAAAACTACTTATGAAATTACTGATAGGGTAGCGCAATCCCTGGAATCTTTTGGGGGGATCTATATGATGGCTGACTCAGGAGCCAGGGGAAATATCTCTCAGATAACACAGATGGTGGGGATGCGTGGGTTAATGGCTGACCCATCAGGAAGGATAATAGAATTTCCCATTAAGTCCAGTTTTCGTGATGGTTTATCACCTATGGAGTACTTTATTTCCACCCATGGTGCTCGTAAAGGATTAGCAGATACTGCCTTGAGAACATCAGACAGTGGTTATCTTACTAGACGTCTTGTAGATGTTGCCCAGGATGTCATTATAACTGAAGAAGATTGTGGTACTACTGAAGGAGTCTGGATATCAAGAGGAGCTGAAGAAGAATACCTGCCTCCATTTAACGAACGGATTATTGGTTATCTTGCTGCAAATAAGGTCGTTGAGCCTGGTACCGGGAGGGTTATCGTCGCTCGCAATGAGGAAATTGATGAAGAAAAAGCTAGGGAGATCCTTGAGGCTGACATTACTCAGGTATATGTAAGGTCTCCTCTTAGTTGTCATTCGCGGTTCGGTGTTTGTCGAAGGTGCTATGGTAGAGACTTAGCGAAAAGAAAGCTGGTGCAGCTTCACACTGCTGTAGGCATTATTGCTGCTCAGAGCATTGGTGAACCAGGTACCCAGCTTACCCTGCGAACTTTCCATACTGGGGGTGTGGTGGGTGTTGATATCACCAGTGGTTTGCCTCGTGTGGAAGAACTGCTTGAGGCGAGGATGCCAAAGCGTTGTGCTATCGTTTCTGAAATCGATGGCATGGCTGAAGTAGTTGCCAGTGGAGAAGGGAACCTGATTAAAGTAGTCAGTTCAGAGTTTTATCAGGACGAGTATCTATTTCCACCAGAGGCAAAATTAGCTGTTGAAGAGGGACAGTTGATTGATGCTGGCACTACTCTCTTTCATCCTGAAGTATCCTCGAGTGAAGCTGAAGAAGAATTGCCTGCAGTGAAATCAGAGGCTATAGTAGCAAAGACGGCAGGGCAAGTTGTGATTGAGGATGATCGTCTTTACATCAGGCATGGAGAGAGAGAAGAAAAGGAGTATTTTGCGCCACATGATTTACGTGTGCTCATTAAATCTGGTGACGAAGTGAAAGCAGGTGAGCAGCTTACTGAGGGAACCGTCGACCCCCACAGCATCTTGCGAGTTATGGGCAAGGAAGCAGTCCAGCATTATCTAATAAATGAGGTACAAAAAGTATATCGCTCTCAAGGTGTGAGCATACATGATAAGCACATTGCGGTCATTGCCCGTCAGATGTTGAGCAAGGTCAGGGTTATTTCTACTGGAGATACAGAGCTGTTGCCCGAGGAATTGATTGACCGAATTAATTATGAAGAAGTGAATGCGAAAGTACTGGCTGAGGGTGGTGAGCCAGCGATAGCAGAGGCAGTTCTTTTAGGAATAACCAGAGTTAGCTTGCGTAAAGAGAGCTGGTTATCTGCTGCTTCTTTCCAGGAAACGGATCATGTCCTTCGCAATGCCGCGATTGAAGGCAAGATAGATAGGCTTTATGGATTAAAGGAAAATGTTATTCTTGGTAGGATTATCCCGGCTGGTGTGTTAAATGACCAAGAAAGTGTAGTTGGCTTGCAGCTAGACACTCCGGCTTCATCCGGTGAGGAGGGAAATGAAGGATGAGGGTAGTTTCAGGCAAGCAAGTTTCTGAGGATGTGCCTATTGATTTAGGCCTTCGGCCTAAGCGCCTTGGTGAATTTGTTGGTCAACAAGAAGTTAAGCAGAATTTAAACATAGCCATTGCAGCAGCACAAAAAAGAGGCGAATCTTTAGACCATGTTTTGTTCTGTGGCCCTCCTGGATTGGGAAAAACCACTCTGGCACATATTATCGCTGCTGAGATGGGAGTTAACGTTAAGGTAAGTTCAGGACCAGCCATAGAACATCCTGGGGACTTAGCGGCTATTATTACTAGCTTACGGAGCGGTGACATTTTCTTTATTGATGAAATTCATCGGCTTAGCCATTTGGTGGAGGAAAAGCTTTACCCAGCGATGGAGGATTTCGTTTTTGATATTTTTTTAGGTAAAGGTCCGGCAGCCCGAAGCTTGCGTTTGAACCTACCTTGCTTTACCTTAATCGGGGCTACAACACGCTTTGCCTTGTTAACTCCTCCCCTTCGTGACAGGTTTGGAGCCACGTACCATCTTGACTTCTATGATGAATTAGCGATAAAGCTGATTCTAAAACGTACTGCTGCTTTTCTGAAGATATCTGCTACGGAGGAGGGGATGGAACAGATTGCTCAGCGTGCTCGAGGCACTCCCCGGGTAGCCAACCGTCTATTAAAAAGAGTACGAGACTACGCTCAGGTTATGGCTGACGGGGTGGTAACCAAGGAAATAGCTATTGAAGGACTTTCAAAACTGGGAGTGGATTCTATAGGTCTGGACGATGTAGATTGCAAAGTATTACGCACCCTAATTGATAAATTTGGCGGTGGTCCCGTGGGTTTAGAGACTATCGCTGCTTCCATTAGCGAGGATGCTGATACAATTATGGATGTTTATGAACCCTATCTTCTCCAGCTAGGATTCTTAGAGCGCACTCCTCGAGGCAGGGTGGTTACTAAGCTTGCTTACGGGCATCTAGGTTTGCCTTGTCCTAAAACCTTTCAGGCACAAACAAGTTTATGGAAACAAGCCTAGGAAAAGCAAAGTGCAAAAATCAAAATGAGAAAGGTTTTACATTTTAATTTGTCATTTTGACTTTTTATTTTTGATGTTCTCAGCGTGGCTGCGGTTTCAATTGCATCCATGCTGGTGTGACTAAGATAAGAAGGGAAAGAATCAAAATAGTCCCGGCACCTAGCCCGATGTTTGCGCGATTTGCCAGAGCTAACGAAAATAATATCAGGCTCGCTGAAATCAACAGAGCGACTGCTTTGTGCCAGCGTTGTTTTGCCCTGATGAAAGCAATGGTTGCCAAAGCCAAAATGATGAAACTACCAGCTAATAATAATGTGTTTTCCTGAAGCTGTGCGCTAATGGGTAAAAGTTGACCTCCAGTGCTTGAAGAGGTTAGCCAGATAAATACTACAAGGATGGGAACAAGCATAAGTAATGTATAAAGCCAGTCCCGATTTGTTGTTTGTCTTACTATATAAGCAACGATAAATAAAGCTAATGGGATATATACCAGTGCTGCTAACCAGGTCCATCCTTGAGGCAAATAGATTAAAAGAATACCGGTAACGATTACTGGCAGTAGATAGTATCCCAACCAGGGAAAGAGCCATACTGGCTGGTTATGCCGCCACCCATAGATCACCACACAGGTTGTTGCTATTAATACCAGTAACAGGCAAGTAGTGTTTTGCCAGTAGTAGGAAACAAAGAGTGTGGCTACTAAAAAATGTGGCAAGGCAGCAAAAAAAGCCTCCCACCAGCTTCCCTGGTTATGTACTTCACATATTTCTTGCGCTATCGATTGAACTGAGCCGAATTTCAAGGTGGCGATTCTCAGTGCCTCTTCTTCGTTAAGCCCGCCTTCTTTCAGCTCTTGGCTTGAATCTTCAAGGTGAGTAGAAATTTCTCGGATGGTCTCGTCTTTAGCCGCAGAATCAATCCTCAGATAGTTTTTGAGGTTCTCCAGGTAATTGGCTAATTTGTTTGTCACGGTAGTACTAGCTTGTTCCGGGTTGTATAACTGCTTTAATCGCGGTAGAGAAATCCTCCCACAAACTCAATTTTTGGGATAAGGCTTGGCGTCCCTTTTCCGTTATCTGATAATAGCGCCTTTCTTGTCCCGCGGGTGACTTTTCCCACTCACCCTTGACAAGCTTTCCTTTCTCCAGGCGGTGTAATGCTGGATAAAGAGTTCCTTCCTTGAACCGGAAATACCCGTTGCTACGTCTATTCAGGTCTTTTATTATCTGGTAACCGTACATAGGTTGAGAACTAATTAGGCAAAGAAGCAAGCACTCAGTGTTGCCTTTAAGCAACTCACGTTTATAATCCATTGTTATGCCTCGTTTCCATAATCCTTAGTATTTACCATACCATCGAAGAAAGCCTTTGTCAATCCACTCAGTGACTCTCTGTACCTGGAGCGATGGAAGGAGATGTGCTACACTTCTGGTAAATTAATCAACCATTTGAGGTAGAAGTGAAGGAAGTAATTATAGCCAGTGTTGTGCGGACGCCTGTGGGTAATCTCGGTGATTCTTTACGAACTATTCCGGCATATGATTTAGCTGCTCTGGTTCTCAACGAAGTGGTGAAGAGGGCTAATATAGCTCCGAACTTGGTTGACGAGGTAATCATGGCGCAGAATTACCAGAGTGGTGAATATGTAAATATTGCGCGGATGTCACTGCTTAAAGCTGGCTGGCCGGTAGAGGTGCCGGCGTTTACCGTTGATCGTCGTTGCTGTGGTGGCTTTGATGCCGTTTGTCTGGCTGCGATGGCAATTCAAAGTGGCAATGCCGATATTGTGGTTGCTGGGGGTGTGGAGAGCATGAGCACGGCTGAATTTTACATAACAGGCGATGTGAGGTGGGGATTGGGGGGAACCGGTGATATGCCTAAAGGCCATGGACACACCTCAATGTGGGGAATACCGATGTATGACAGAATGCAGCGTGGTAGGATGATGTCTCAACCAGAGGAAAGGTTTGGCGTTTTGCCTACAATGATGTCCTGGGCTGAAACAGCAGCTAAGCAATACGGCATTAGTAGAGAGGATGTGGATAAGTGGGCTTTATTAAGCCATCAAAGGGCGTGCGCCGCTATGAAATCGGGGAAATTTGAAGACGAAATCATTCCTGTATCAGTCCCACAACGTAAAGGCGAGCCAGTATTGTTTGCTAGGGATGAGCATCCCCGTGCTGATACCAGCCTGGAAGCGCTTTCTAAGTTAAGAGCAGTTTTAAACGGTGTTTGCACTGCCGGTAATTCCTCTGGTGAAAATGATGGTGCTGCAGCGTGTGTGGTGATGTCAGCAGAGAAGGCTCGACAGATTGGTGTGGCGCCAATGGCTTATCTTAAATCGTTTGCCTTTAGTGGTGCTGACCCCCGCTATACCTGGAAAGCAGTTCCTACCGCGGTAAATGAAGCGTTACAAAAAGCAGGGCTTACTCTGGAACAAATTGACCTTATTGAGTTGCATGAAGCGTTTGCGGCTCAAGTGCTGGCGAATTTTGCTGAGCTGGGAATAACTGAAAAGGACCGTGATAGGGTGAATGTTAATGGTTCTTGTATTGCTATTGGTCATCCACTAGGTTGTACTGGTACTAGAATCTTAACCACGCTGCTCTATGAGATGCGAAGGCGGAATGTAAGATACGGACTTGAGGCTATTTGTGGTGGAGGTGGAATGGGTGTTTGCGGTATTTTGGAAAGGAAGTGAGCTTCATTTTCTTTCATTATATCCTTCGTCAACAAGCAGGTTTGATTGCTGAGCAGCTTCCAGGGCAAGTTCATCGCAGCGGTTATTTTCGGCACTTTTAGCGTGTCCTTTAACCCATTTGAATTCAACTTGGTGATACTCATATAGCTGCAAAAGTTGCTCCCAGAGGTCGGGGTTCAACGCCTTATCCTTTCTATTACGCCGCCAATTATTCTTACGCCATCTTTCCACCCATCCTTTTGTCATTGCATTGACTAAATATTCGGAATCGCTATAGAGCGTTGCTTCGCACTTCTCTTTGAGCGCTTTTAACCCCACGATTGCCGCCATTATTTCCATTCGGTTGTTAGTAGTTTCGCGGTAGCCCCCGGATAATTCCTTTCTACGTCCTTTATATAATAGGACGACCCCATAACCACCAGGTCCAGGATTCCCCAAGCAAGCACCATCGGTGTAAATAGTTACACGCTTAAGTCGTTCCATGTAGGTGAAATTAATTATAACAGATAGTTGAGCAAGCTAGGATTTTGTTGCTATACTTATAACTCATGGTTGATTTGGACCACTGTCAACAAGCTCTGAATATATCCTTTAAGGATAAATCTTTATTGTTGCAAGCCTTGTCACATAGTTCTTACTTGAATGAAAACCAAGACTTCTCTTTGCCGAGCAATGAGCGGTTGGAGTTTATTGGTGACGCTGTATTTGGACTTGTGATAGCTGAGAGGTTGTATAGTGAGTTCCCCGAGTTCGATGAAGGGTGGCTAACTGCGATACGGGCTTATCTGGTTTGTCAGGATACTTTAGCTGAAGTAGCTTCTTCCCTCAAGCTTGGTGATTGGTTCTTAATGGGGAAGGGTGAGGATGCCAGCGGGGGAAGAAGAAAGCAAAGCAACCTGGCAAGCGGTCTGGAAGCTTTGATTGGTGCTATATACCTTGACCAGGGGTTATCTCGGGCCAGGAAATTTATCTTCAAGCAGATTGAGCCCTTCCTGGAGAGGGTGAAGAGGGGGAAGGTTAGTCTTAACTATAAAACGTTATTGCAGGAGTTTGCGCAGAGGGAGAAGATGTCACTGCCGGTTTACCGTGTAGTGCAGGTTATTGGGCCTGATCATGATAAGCGATTTATTGTTGAGGTTATGATGGACGACAAGGTCATCGGCGTTGGCACAGGCAAAAGTAAGAAAGCTGCTGAGATGGAAGCATCACAATTAGCCTTGGCGAAAGTGAGGTGTAACCATGGGTAGGCGAGATTTCAGGTGGAGAGAACGGAAGAAGCCAAAGAAAACGGTGAAGAAGCCTCAGGCGATACCGGAGATGTTGCCCCAGGTAGAAGTAGAGGTAATCAAGAAGAAGAAGAAAGAACCCGAGGAAGAGTAAGGGGTGACAGCTTTAAGCCTTTATCGCAGTGGCGAGCTGCGTGACCGAGTAGAGGCTGCCCGGTCTTTGTTGCGAGACTGTCGTGTTTGCCCTCGGCATTGTGGAGTAGACCGCCTGAATGGTGAGCTGGGCAAATGTCGCACTCCAGGAGAGGTAATGGTATCCAGCTATGGACCTCATTTTGGAGAGGAATCGCCGCTGGTGGGCAGGAATGGCTCGGGCACGATATTCTTTACCAATTGCAATTTGAGGTGTGTTTTTTGCCAGAATTATTCCATAAGCCAGCTAGGTGAGGGGGATAAGGTAAGCAAAGAGGAGCTGGCTTGCATGATGCTTTCCCTTCAAGACAAAGGCTGCCACAATATAAACCTGGTCTCGCCTACTCATGTAGTTCCCCAGATATTGGAGGCTTTCGAAATGGCGGTAAAGTCAGGTTTGCAGCTTCCTCTGGTGTATAACTCGGGTGGCTACGATTCTATAGAGACTTTGAGATTACTTGATGGTATCGTTGATATTTACATGCCTGACATGAAGTATAGCGATGAAAAAAATGCTGAGAAGCTATCCGGGGTTGAAAATTATCCCTCAATAAACAGAGCGGCGGTAAAGGAAATGCACCGTCAGGTGGGTGACTTGCAAATCAACGAGGATGGGATAGCGCAACGGGGACTTCTGGTGCGACATTTGGTTTTGCCCCATGGGCTAGCGGGAACAAAGGAAGTGGTGAACTTCCTGGCCAATGAAGTTTCGCCTGATACCTATGTTAATATCATGGCTCAGTATCATCCCTGTCATAAAGCCTCTCAGTTTCCCAGCCTGTCGCGGCGAATATCAGCCGGTGAATTTCAGGAAGCGGTGACGCTAGCTCGTCAGGCTGGGTTGTGTCGGTTGGATGAGCCTCGTCCTTTGCTACTGAGGCTCTAAAGTGGAAAACATAGCTCATCTTTCCGCTAGAGTTTACGGTTATGTGCAGGGCGTTAACTTTCGCTATTTTGCCATCCGTGAGGCCACGTATTTGGGTTTAACAGGCTATGTTCGCAACCTACCCGATGGTGCTGTGGAAGTTGAGGCTGAAGGGGATAAAAATCAATTGCAAAAGCTGGTGGAGCAACTAAAGGTAGGTCCCCGGGGAGCTCGAGTAACAGAGGTGGAAACAAGCTGGTCAGGCTACTCAGGGGAATTCGACAGCTTTAAAGTAAGGTATTGAGGTTGTTTATTTGTCATTGCGAGGAGCGCTAGCGGTTGCGAGGCGTAGCCGAAGCAAACTGGAGCATGAGATTCCTCGTTTCACTCGGAACAAGCTCCGCAATCTCAGAGGTGGGCATGAGATTGCCACGCTTCGCTCGCAATGACAGAGGGGAGTTGCTAAACAATCTTATATTTAAGATTGACAAAATCTGTGATTAGGGATAAGCTGGGAAGTTGTAGGAAAGGAGTCGGGATATGAGACCGCCTGGACCGCTTGAGATAGGGCTTATTTTACTCATTGTGCTTATCATCTTTGGTGCTGGGAAGCTACCTCAGGTTTTTCGTTCTGCAGGTCAGGGGATAAGAGAGTTCCGTAAGGCGAAGGAAGGCGAGTTTGACGAGGACAAGCCAGCAGAGAAACCGAAGAGGCGGAAAAGCACCAATAAAAGCTAAATTCCTCTACGTGAGGGAGTGCCACATATGGGTTTCTGGGAAGTAATCCTTATTTTGCTCCTTGCCTTTATTTTCGTTGGCCCTCAGAAGGTGCCTGAAATAGCCAGGGAGCTGGGCAAAGGGGCTCGCTGGCTCAAGAAAAATTATACCGACTTCAAGGTAGCCATTACCAAAGAAGTTGATGGGGTTAATACTGATACCGAACGGTGGGACAAGACAAAAAGCTGAGTATCACCGAACACCTCCTGGAGCTGCGCAGTCGCTTAATTAAATCAGTAATAGCTTTAGGTGTGGGTATCGCCATCTCCTTTCCATTAGCCTTCTATATTTTCGATATCCTCAAATCACGGGCGCCGAGCGATATGAATCTGGTGTTCATAAATGTCACCGAGATGCTTGGCACCTATATGAAGGTGGTTTTTTACTGTGGTATAGCTCTTTCCCTGCCTTACCTTATTTATCAATTGGTGATGTTTCTTTCCCCAGCATTGACGGGCAGGGAAAAGCGATATCTCTATTTTTCAATGCCGCTGGTTGTTCTCCTCTTTGCTGGTGGTGTTTGCTTCGCCTATTTTATCTTTCTCCCTCCAGCGCTCAAATTCTTGCTCACTTTTGGCAGCGATATTGCCCAACCAATGATAACCGTGAGCAATTATGTCAGCGTTCTGGTGAGGCTGCTCCTCGCTGTTGGGTTGGTGTTTGAAATACCTCTGGTCATCACCTTACTTGCCAAACTGGGCGTGGTTAGCCCTCAGAAGCTTGCTAAGGGCAGGAAGTGGGCGGTGTTGGCAGCTTTCGTTCTCGGCGCCATTATCACTCCTACCGTGGACCCCGTTAACCAGACGTTGATAGCCGCCCCGATAGTTGTTCTTTACGAGTTAAGCATCTGGCTGGCTAAGCTGGCATATCCCCGGAAAGCCGTGGCTCCCTCTGGCGCCAGCAACGAGTGAGGGAGAGTGTCATCGGGAACTCCTTTCCCACCCGTCATTGCGGTGAGCCAAAGCCCTGAATCCTTCGCTTCTGTCATTCTGAGCAAAGCGAAGAATCTCACCGCTCAGGACAGGCTCCGTGAAGGGGAAGCGTGGCAATCTCATCAACCTCCCTCGCCTTTTAATTTAACCGGGAAAAAGTGGACTAATTCACACAATCTGAGGTGGGACTTGACTCGTGCCGTTATTTTTTGCTACAATAATAGAAGAGGATAAGGAGGTAGGGCATGATAAGGATACAAGCTTGGTTATGCCGATGGATGTTTCCTGATCCAGGCTCTCCGCCAGCGTAGGAAGGCGTGGAGTCTGGTAAGTGAGTAACATGCGCTGGAGGGGAGCTTTGGGAAGCCCCGAGCTCTTCGCTGTAATATAAGGCTCTTATAGAGCAACGGCTATTCAGCCGAAAAGTGAATGGGAGAGTAGGGGTGATGTTAGAATTGAATAGGAAGATTGAAGAGGAGCTTTAATGACTAAAGCTCCTCTTCTTAATGTGGGGAATGGTGGGCTAACTCCACATTTCCCACCTGTCATTGAGGTAAGCCAAAGCCCTGAGCCCTTCGCTTCCTGTCATTGCGAGTCTATTTTCCCGTTGTCATTGCGAGCGAAACGTGGCAATCCCGGCGGGGCATCAGATTGCTTCGGCACTGACGTGCCTCGCAATGACAAAAGGGAGGCATCATTGCAAGCCCCTTGCATCCAGTCATTCTCAGCTTGTCTCCCACCTGTCATTGCGAGTGAAACGAAGCAATCTCAGCAACTTCCCCCGCTTCTTAATTTAACCGGGCGCTGTGCTAACTGACACAACCTGGCGGACAGTTGATAGAGGATTAATCCTCAAAAGCGGATTGAAATGTATTAGCAACAAATCCTTCTTTGCTTTTCCATTCGCTGGTTGCAAAGGAATTAGCCAAGCTGGGTTGAAACGCCTTACTTTTGCGAAATTTTAAAGGGAAAGTTGGCAAAATTACACGAAGGGCGACCCTCCGAACGGGGTTTGAAAGTCGCTCTCCTGGCCGCTTCATAAGAACAGTTTTTCATTATTATTTAGAAAAATGATGCCCATATTGTATTTATGAGTGACCTCAGAAGCAAGCTGGAGTATGATAAGGGCACTAAATGAAAAGGAGAGGCATTACCGCGGGACGGAACCCTTTGGATTGGCCTCTCATCGTGATTCTAACTGTAATGATAGCAAACATACATTTTGTTGCCAACTTGACCGCTGGAGGATTGAGGTAGGTGAATAACCCTGAGGAGCATGCATTGTAATTGAGGCTTAACATTCCTAATGTTGTAACTGCGGTGCGCATCGTTCTGGTTGCGCCTATCATTTGGCTCTTGTGCCACGGTGGAACAGGGGCAATGCTGTTGGCAGCTATTATGCTCTGCATCGCTTGGGCTACCGATGGGCTGGATGGTTTCCTGGCTCGTCGACTGGGACAATCAACCTTGGGTGGAGCGCTTTTTGACATAACTGCCGACCGGCTGGTCATGACCCCTACCGTAATTCTGACAATAATCATCGGACTCTGGTCACGCACGACTGGCTCAATGCCCTTCAATCCCTATCCCTATGCAGCGATTGTGGTTGCCGGAGACCTCGTAGTACTGGCAGGTGTGTTTAGTTTTATCTGGAAGCGACGCACCCATGCGATTGAGTTTCCTGCTCCTCCCCAAATAGCCAGGATTACTTACTCTTTTCAGATGCTAACGTTAGTGGTGTGTATTTTGGGTGTAGGCCCGGATATACTGCTTGCAGCACTGATGTATCTTACGATTATCTTTACCTTGCTCTCCTTTTATTACTATCTTAGAAAAGGTAGCTATGTCTTCACCTCCTGACTTTGTATCTCAAATCGGGCGACTATCTATACCGGAGCAATATTATAGTCAATTGCAAAATTCCTTGTAATTCTCCCTCTCCGGTGGGAGGGAGAATCCGTGGGGATTGCGGAGCTTGGCAATCTCATCAATTTTCCCGCTTCTTAATTTAACCGGGCGCTGGGCTAATTGACGCAATCGGGCAGACAGCTGGTGGAGAATTAATCCCCGAAAGCGGATTGAAATGTATTAGCAACAAATCCTTCTTTGCCTTTCCATTCGCTGGTTGCAAAGGAATTAGTCAAGCTGGGTTGAAACGCCTTATTTTTGCGAAATTTTAAAGGGAAAGTTGGCAAAATTACACGAAGGGCGTCCCCTCCGAACGGGGTTCGAAAGCCGCTCTCCTGGCCGCTTAGTAATTAGTTTAAACTAGGGGCTGGGTTGGCACACATTCTGACGGAGTGTGACCTGATCCAGGAAAATAGATACTCACAGTTGAATATTATGGTAACAGATAGTAGGATAAAGGTAAAAATTCCTTTTAACAATTATGGCAGATACCACATTTATTACTAACGAGAGCAATAAGAAACTCAAGGACAGAATTGCCGAGCTGATCGGGCACAGTAAGGAACTGAAGTTTCTAGTCGGTTTTTTCTATTTCTCCGGAATACGTGAGCTTTACAGTTCACTGAAAAATAATCCTGATATTCAACTCGATGTACTCGTTGGCCTAAATGTTGATAAGACAATACACGGGCTGATTGAATACAGTGATAATACCAAAGGATTAACGGACAAAGAGAAGTTTGAGCAGTTCCTCGGCTCCGTATCGAAGTCCATAAACTCTGATGACTTCGATAATCAAGTCTTTTACGATCAGGCTCGATTCTTCATTGAAGCTATCAAGCAAGATAAGCTAAGAATTCGGAAAACTTACGACCCCAATCACGCAAAGCTATATATCTTTAAGATGAAGGGTGAACTCGCTGACTTGAAGAAATCCTTCTTTATTACCGGCAGTAGCAACCTGACAAAAGCGGGGCTCTCTCTTCAGGATGAATTTAATGTCGAAATTAGTGACTATGGTGCCAAGGAAGCTGAAGACTATTTTGATAAGCTCTGGGAAGAGGCCGTCAAAGTTACCGAGATAGCCAATTTCAAAGATAAATTGATAAATCTGCTTGAGAAAAAAACCCTGATAACCGAAGTTACCCCATATGAAGCATTTGCCTTGGTATTAAAAACCTATATAGAGCTACAGGAGCAAAAGCAAATAAAGCCAAGCTTACTTGATTTGCTCAAGAAAAAAGGCTACCGGACGTATAAATACCAGACTGATGCCGTGGCACAAGCCATATCCATTATTGAGCAGTACAAGGGCGTCATAGTCGCCGATGTCGTAGGCCTGGGGAAAAGTATTGTCGCTGGGCTGATTGCCAGAAGTCTGGGTAAACGTGGTATCATCCTTTGCCCCCCTGGATTAATTGGCGATGACAATGCTGTAACCGGGTGGAGAAAATACAGAGAAGACTTTGGGTTGTATGATTGGGAGGTTCGTTCAGTCGGGTTAGAAAATCTGAAGAAAGCCCTGGACCTTGTCCATTCCAATCATGAATATGAGGTCGTCATCATTGATGAGGTCCACCGTTTCAGGAACCAGGATACCGAGGCCTACGAAGTACTGAGCAATATTTGCAGAGATAAAATAGTAATCATGCTCACCGCAACTCCATTTAATAACACTCCTGCTGACATCTTATCCTTGCTGAAGCTATTTATTGTTCCGGGAAAGTCCAATATCACCTTAGCCAATGATTTGACCACAAGATTCAGAGCATATACTCAAACGTTTCGGCGCCTGTCTAATATCAGGAAAAATTGCAATTCACCCGATAAGCAAAAAAGAAGCCAGGCAATAGCTGATTACGAAGTAATGTTTGGGTCAAGCACTATAGACTTAGGTAGGGTAAGAGACAGGACCAGGTATCTCTCAAAAAGTATCCGTAACGTAATTTCACAGGTTACGATTAGACGCAACAGAATCGACTTGAAAAAAGACCCCGAATACTCAAAGGAGGTATACGAGCTTTCTGAAGTCCAGGACCCTTGTGAGGTCTTTTATGAGCTTACCCAGGAGCAATCTGAATTCTACGATAAAGTACTTCAGGATTACTTTGGAGAGCATGGCCAATTCACCGGCGCCATTTATCAGCCATTCCTTTATGAAACCGGACAGCTTGAGATTGATGAAGAGAGTCTGAACCAGGAGGAAAACCGCGAATCTTTGATACAAAGGAACCTGTTTGATTTCATGAGACGGTTGTTGGTCAAGAGGTTCGAAAGTTCATTCGGTTCATTCAGGCAGAGCATAATGAATTTCAAATCAGTCACCGAAAAGGTTCGAGAGTTTATTGAGAATTCCGGTGGCAAATATATCCTGGACCGTCCCTTACTGGAGAAGATATACGAAGCTGATATTGATGAGATAGAAGAAGCCTTGAAGGGCTTTGAACAGCGTATGGCAGAGGGAAACGTACCGAAAACAGAGAAGGTCTACAAAGTCAACGAATTTATTTCAAAGGGCAAGTTCCTGGGAGATATACAATCCGATATCGCCTTGTTTGACGGCATTTTGGATGAACTTGATGCCTTGAAACTGGTTGATAAAGACCCAAAGTTGAAGAAGCTGGCTACAGAAGTAAAAACAATCCTGAAAAAGAAGGATAATAATAGCGAGCCGGAAAGAAAAGTAGTTATCTTCACCGAATATATTGATACGGCCAAATACCTTGAGGCCTATCTTGAGAATGCCTTCCCTTCTTGCTGCATAACCGTTAAAGGCGACTTGAATAAAAATAAGATGGAAGAAATATTAAGGAACTTTGACACCACCCATAAGAAGCCGGAGGATAACTACAAGATACTCATTACCACGGATAAAATGTCCGAAGGCTTTAACCTTAACAGAGCTGGAGCCGTGATTAACTACGACATACCCTGGAATCCCACCCGGGTAATCCAGCGAGTCGGGCGTATTAATCGTATCAGCAAAAGGGTATTCGACAACCTGTATATCTACAACTTCTTCCCCACACTACAGGGGGCAACATACGTTAGAAGCCGCGAGATAGCCACCGAAAAGATGTTTTTAATCCACAACACGTTGGGAGAGGACGCCAAGATATTTGAGCCGGACGAGGAGCCATCACCTTCGCAACTCTTTAAGAGAATCATGGAGAATCCTGATAACATGGAAGAGGAGAGCTTCCAGACTAAAATCAGGCAGTTGTATGCCGATATTGCCAGCTCTTCACCGGAGGTAATTAAGAGAATCGGCGAATTGCCGCCACGTATAAAAGTGGCCAAGAGATACGTAGATAATAACCTGGTTGTGTTTATTAAGAAGGGATTAGGGCTTTTTACCAGGGGTATACTTGGTGATGGCAGCAAACCCGAAGACCTTGTTTTCGAAAACACGCTGGCGCTCATAGAGTGTGAAAGGGAAGAGAAGGCTGTTCCTTTCAGTGAGCCGTTCTGGGAGAACTATTATAGTATCAAAGAAATAAAAGATACCTCCGGTCCCCCATCTAGCGAGATAAGCATAGAGAAAAAAGCCCTAAACAATGTCGCCACGTTGTTACAGGGTAAAATACCAGAACTCGAAAGTTATCTGCCGTTCCTTAGAGACCTCAGGGAAGACATCCTGGAATACAAAACTTTGTCTGACTACACCTTACGAAGAATAGCGAACCTGAACTCACTGAATAAGGACAAGGCAAAAATACAAAAGACGAAAGATGAACTGGGGAAGCTTCAGCAAGAGCTTGGGGCTGATTACTTGGATAAAGTAAAATCCAAACTGGGGCGACTGGATACTGAGGTCATCATAGCTATAGAAAACGTCAAGGGACAGATATGAGCGAAGAGCGGCTAAGCAGAATCATAGAAGATTTCAGCTATAGGAACCTCAACCTGTTCTTCCGCAGTAAATGCGAGAACTATGCTGAAGCTCCGGAAGACCTATCTCAGTACGATGATGAAAAATTTAGTGATTTTCGGAAGCTGGGTGAAATCCGGTTCGATAGCGGTGACAAACTGGTCATTACATCGTCGCTGGTGAGCGACGACCTGAGCGAGCGCTCCGGCAAGAAGGCCCAGTATGAAAAAGCAAAGAAAATACTCAAGGAGCTGGCAGTCTATGATGCCAGCTTCTTTATTTTCCACGATAATGCCGGTAGTTTCCGTTTCAGCTTGGTTTACGGCCAGGCCGAGGGCACAAGGAAGTCCTGGAGCAATTTCCGCCGCTTCACTTACTTCGTAAGTAAAGACCAGACTAACAAGACGTTCCGCATTAGAGTTGGCGGATGTAGTTTTATAAGTCTGGAAGCTGTTAAGGATGCCTTCTCGGTGGAGAAGGTCAACAAGGAATTCTATAGCCACATCGCTAGGTTCTTTTACCGTCTGACAGGATATGAATGCAATAGGGAGATGACCTTGCCCTCGGTAAGCGAAGATGATAAAGAGACATACCAGGAATTCGCCGTCCGGCTCATCGGCAGATCAATATTCTGCTGGTTCTTGAAGTATAAGAAGTCAGCAAATGGTATATCGCTGATACCGGAATCAATTTTGTCATCGGAAGCGGTTAAACAGCATTCACAGTACTACCATTCTACGCTGGAGAAGCTGTTTTTCGAGGTGTTGAATACTCCTCAGGAACAAAGGCATAAAAATATCCTTCAGGATGCAGACAAAATTCCCTTCCTGAATGGTGGTTTATTTGAACCTCACAGGGATGATTTTTACTCTGGCAAACCTTTATACAACCTGGTGATACCGGACATCTGGTTTGAGCAGTTCTTTGAAATACTCGAGCAGTATAATTTCACCATCGATGAAAACAGCACGGTGGATGCCGATGTATCAGTCGATCCGGAAATGCTGGGCAGAATCTTTGAAAACCTCCTGGCTGAGGTCAACCCGGAGACAGGGGAGACCGCCCGTAAAGCAACCGGCAGCTATTATACCCCACGCACGATAGTGGACTATATGGTCGACCAGAGTCTCAAGCGGTATCTCATCACGAAAACGAAGATTGACGAAGACAAGATAACTGCCTTACTTTCATATGAAGCTCCGGAGGTTGCTCTGAGCGAGAGTGAAAAAAGCTCCATAATCTCTGCCCTTGATGAGATTAAGATTATTGACCCTGCCTGTGGTTCCGGCGCTTTCCCGATGGGTATTCTGCATAAGATGCTTCTGGTGCTGCAGAAAGCAGACCCGGACTTGAAATTATGGTTGAAGAACCACCTGGGCAATATTGAGCCTGGAATTTTCAAAGACAGACTCTTGGAGCGAATAAGAAATGAGAACTGGGAATATGTCCGTAAATTACTCATAATCCAGAAGTCCATTTACGGCGTTGACATTCAGACGATAGCAGTAGAAATCTCCAAGCTAAGGTTTTTCCTTTCGCTCATTGTTGACGAACAGATAGATGACCTCAAGAAAGACAGGGGGGTCGAAGCGCTACCTAACCTTGAATTCAAGTTTGTAGTCGCAAATAGCCTGATTGAACTACCGCCGGTGATTAACCGCCAAGTTGGTTTAGGAGTTAATGAAGAGGTCACCAAGCTCAAGGAGCTGAGAAACAGGTATTTACGGAGTTACGGCAGGGAGAAGAAATCAATTGAAGAAGATTTCCTACAGACGCGCGGTAAGCTAATAGAACACAATATCAATTGGGGTGGCAAGGATGCATTCGCCCTGCAGTTGGCTAGCTGGAACCCGTTCTCTTACGAACCTTGTGGTTGGTTTGATCCCGAGTGGATGTTTGGTATTGAGGACGGCTTCAATATTGTGATTGCTAATCCACCATATATCTTTGCGAGAAATAGCGAGATGAAGGGGCTGACTGACGAGGATAAAAAATATTTCTATGCCCACTACCAGCTGGCTGAATATCAAGTGAACCTCTATCCACTCTTTATAGAGAAGGGTACTAGCCTTTTGAAGTCTAATGGCTGTCTTTGTTTTATTACCCCCAATAATTGGTTAACTATCAACACGAACAAGTCAATGAGAAAGTTTGTCCTTGCCCAATCGGATATCATAATAGTGAATTTTTACTCACGGGTTTTTGAAAGCTCTGACGTGGATAGTTCGATTATCATTTATAGAAGTGCGTCAGATAATAGGAGATTAACTTTATGTGAGTACACTGACAGCCTTAAATTTGTTAAAGAGTCTGAATGTAACTTTTTCCTTTCGCAGAGGGACCATATAATCAATATTGAAGCATTTAAGGACACTGGTGTTGCCAGCCTCATTGATAAAATAGATAGTCAATCAATAACGATTGAACAAGTAGCCGACGTAAAAGCTGGGCTAGTAGCATATGAGGTAGGAAAGGGTAATCCCCCTCAAACCGAGACAATGAAGGAAAAACGAGTCTATCATTCTACTCGTAAAATTAGCGATAATTACATCAAGTACCTAGACGGCAAAGACGTTTGCCGTTATCGACTGGATTGGAGCGGAGAATTTCTGAAATACGGCGATAATTTGGCCGCGCCCCGAAAAGACTTTCGTCTCTACTCAACTAAGCGTATTCTAGTCAGGCAAATTCCGTCTAAACCTCCATATTGTATTAACGCATGTTTAGTAGAAGAAACGGTACTTAACGACCGTAACTCGATGAATATCATAGACTTCAAAGAATCTCCCGAATGTATTCTGGGTATTCTAAACTCAAGGCTCATTTCTTTCTGGTTTGTTCACAAGTTCGGTAAGATGCAGAGGAATACCTTCCCACAATTCAAAGTCAATGAGCTCGCTAATTTCTCTTTGCCGAAGAATCGACAAAGCAAACAAGCAGACATTGCCAAACTGGTTAGACAAATTCTGGCTGCTAAGAGGGCCGACTCTGAGGCTGACTCGACACAGTTGGAGCGCCAGATTGACCAGATGGTCTATGAGCTTTACGGGTTAACGCCGGAGGAGATTGTGGTGGTGGAGGGAAGCAGTGGTAAATAAATTCAATAGATACAAAATACAAATTCTTGATTCAGCCTGTCGTTGTATAGAAGTCAATGGTCAACAAATCACACATTTCGTAGCGCCGGATACAAAATCTGGAATACAGAAACTTTATGTTGTAAGAGATAGTAAAGACATATGCTATGTTGGAATTACGTCTCAGCCTATGAGTTCCAGACTTCGAATCGGGTTTATTGATGATGGTCACTACGGCTATCATGGATACAAATGGAAAGATAAGCTAAAACAGGCAGAATTATTAGTATGGACCTTCCCGGACATAGCAAAAGATTCCATTGAAGCGATAGAAGCGGAACTGGTTTATTTTATAAGAGAAAAAACGGATAAATGGCCAAAGTACCAGATGGAAATTCACTTTCATGAAGCATCAGAAGCCGAGAGACAAGTTGCCGAGTCTATACTCAGCCAGTGTTTAAATCAATAAACAAAGGTTCCCAGCACATATGCTTATTTTGTTACCTCACTGCACAGGATAGCGGTTTGGTTAGCCGTGGAAAGCCCTGCTTGGCGGGGGTGTTTACCCTCACTTTGAGCGTTCGATTTAGTCTTGGAGCCTTCGGCAATTTGATACTGTAGTAAAGTATTACTCTTCCACGTTCAGGATTACAATTGCCTTTTTGATGAATCTCTCGGCTTTTACGAGCGATTTGCCTCTCATAGAACTCTTTATCTGAAAACTTAGCGAGAAAGCTCAGGACTTTCTGGTTGACTGTGGCAATAATATGTAAATTGAGCATTAAACATAACTCCAAATAGTGAGTATATGCTCATGATAGTGAGTGAGGTTGAAAAGCAAGGCAATCTCTTAAGTTGCCTCTAAGCGCTCTATACCTTAAAATGTGAAAATTAAAGAGGTGAGTTTCTATAGCCGGGAGGGAAGCTAATGGAATTTAACGGTAAAAATGTGATTATCACCGGGGGGTCCAGTGGAATAGGCAAATCTGCAGCCAGGATATTTGCCACTAAAGGGGCAAATATAACTATCTTAGCAAGGCGAGAGGATATGCTAAAAAGGGCGGTAACGGAAATATCCTCCTCTGCTATAGATACTAACCAGAAGATTTCTTATGCCAGAGTTGATGTCTCTAATCACAAGGAGGTTGAAAATTGGGCCGGTATATATCAAAAATCCTCTGGCGCACCGGATGTCATTATAAATAGTGCCGGTATAACCTACCCTGGTTATTTTGAAGAAATTCCATATGAGACATTTGATGAGCTCATGAAAATAGATTTTTATGGTGTTCTTAATATGTGTCGAAGCTTTATCCCCATGATGAAGGTAAAAGGGGGATATATTGTAAACGTTTCCTCTATGGCGGGCTTTCTAGGCGTATTTGGTTATACCGGTTATAGTGCCGCTAAGTTTGCTGTGCTTGGGTTTTCGCAAGCACTAAGAAGTGAGATGAAGAAGTACAATATCATAATATCCGTGTTATGCCCACCTGATACAGATACACCTATGTTAGAGTGGGAGGATAAAATCAAGCCAAAAGAAACCAGAGCTGTTGCCGGCACCGCAGGTATTATGTCTCCGGATGATGTGGCAAAAGCCATGATAGCCGGGATGACGCGGAAGAAGTTTATTATCGTACCTGGCTTTAACGGAAAGTTCGTTCTTTATGCCTCCAGACTAGCGCCATCTCTCGTAGAATGGATAATGGACAGGCAAATCAGAAAAGCAGGGTAGCAATTTAGCGGTTTGGTTAGCTGTGGAAAACCGTGCTTGCTGCCAGTGTTTACTCTCTCTTTGAGGCTTCAATTCAGCCGCGAAGCCTTTTCGGAAATGTCTAAACGGGTATCTCTTATTTTACTATTGAATGCCAGCTAACCCGGCAAAGTTTTCTCCAAGGAGTCTCCTTTGTACTCCCTCGTCGGGAAAGAGCCTCTCTATTCTCCTCTTGATAAATCCGTAGTCAAACTTACCATCTTTTCCATGAAAGCCAAAAGGACCATCAGTCCCGAAGAGACAGCGCTCTACTCCCAGATATTTCACGGCCTGAAGCGTCGTTTTTTCGCCCACATAGGTTGTCTGAGACAGGTCCACAAAGATGTTCTTTCTATCACGAATTGCCTTCCATGTCTTTGAGTAAAGGGGGAAGCCTGTGTGAGCCAGGATAAGCTTGAGGTCTGGGACCTGCCCTAAAAGGGCATCATAGTCCCCCTCCTCACCAAAACCTACATGGATAAGCATGGGTTTCCCTATCTCCGCGAGCTTCTGGGCTACAGGGGCAAGCTCTGCCGGCGTGTGGTGGTTCCAGAACGGGTGTGCCTTGACACCTACAAAACCTGGGTGCTCCTTGTATTTCTCAAATTCTGTTACCTGGTCCTTTTGTCCTTTGGGATTAACGAAAATCCATCCCAGGAAGCGGTCGGGATATTTTTCCACTGCCTGGAATATGGGCTCATTGTCCGGGTCAGGATAGATATGAAAGACATCTCCAAGAATCTTGATATCTCCTTCAGGGGTGAAGTTAGCGACAAGAGGTAGCGCTTTCCTTCGTGAAAAACTATGGGTCAGAAAAAACTGAAGCAGGCCTACGAGAAACGGCGATGGCTCCTTAAAGGGGTCAACTTGACTACCCATCAAGGCCACCTTATCCACGCCAGCCTCATCCATCTTTTTTAATAGCTCGTCGATTGTAAGTAGCCGCTCTTCTAAGTGATAGTGACAGTCAATAACCATTTTGTCCTCCCTTTTTTATTTTTTAATAGCATCCAAAAATGGTACAGGAAAAATTGGAGATATCGGCGTGTTAGAGATAATAGCAGAAAGAGTATACCTCTATCAAACAGGAGGGTGGAGATTGTTTAGCAACTCCCCCTCTGTCATTGCGAGCAAAGCGTGGCAATCTCATGCCCACCTCTGAGATTGCGGAGCTTGTTCCGAGTGAAACAGGAATCTCATGCTCCAGTTTGCTTCGGCTACGCCTCGCAACCGCTAGCGCTCCTCGCAATGACAAATAAACAACCTCAGGGTGGTTTGTCTGGCCGTGGAAGACCCTGCTTACTGCAAGAATTCAGATTTAGATATGTAGTATACCAAGTAGACTTAGTCCTCGGATAATCATACTTACCGCTATGGCAGCGAGCAACAGGCTAAATACACTGGAGACCGCCCTGAGCCCACCTTTCCCCATGAAGCTAATAATTTTGTTACCCAGCAGGAAGATCCCCCACGCTATGAGTATATTCAGGATGAAAGAAAGCGAGACGAGATATAACGGGAATCGGCTTGCGAGCAATAATAAAGTGGTTATCGTGGCGGGACCCGCGGTCAGGGGTGTGCCAATAGGAACAACGGCTACCATTTCTTCCTTGATTGCATCTACCATTTTGCCTGTGGTCATGTATTTAATGGAAAACACCAGCAAGATAATTCCACCGGCAATGGCAAAGGAGCCTACGGAAATACCGAGCACATTTAAGATAAGCTGACCAAGGAATAGAAAAGCAAAGCCTACTCCAGCAGCGGTTCCGCTAGCGATGTGGATCATCCTGCGTCGCTCATGGCTGGACATGCTTTCGCTTAAAGACATAACGAAAGGTAAAGTCCCCAGAGCATCGATAACTATAAATAAGGGGACGAAAGTCAACACGAAAGATTCTAGCCAACTATTCATCATATGCTATTATACTATTATACTGTGTTAACGATAACGATGGATTATCAACCGACAGCGTCTTTGGGTGGGCTGATTTTATTGTGGTTGCTTTGCCCCAAAATGCCCGAAAGCACCACAGCGTGAAGGACAGGAGTGAGGGCTGCTCTCAATAACTCGGTTTCCTAGTCTTGGGCGAGAAAGCGACTGAACTCTATGGCTGAAGAGACGAAACGACGGTTTTTCTACGGTTATGTCGCAGTAATAGGTGCCTGGCTGGCTATGTTTGTAGCCGGCGGCGCCCAATTCAGCTTCAGCATTTTCCTTCCCGCTCTGCTTGAAGATTTTGGCTGGACACGAGGAATGCTTTCCCTGGGATTCACGCTTAACCTGCTCTTCATGCCGGTCTTCGGTCTATTGGCTGGTTATCTGGTGGACCGCATCGGGCCAAGACGGACTGTAATCATAGGTGCCATAATCGGCAGCATCGGCGTAGCCCTGCTGAGCACGGTGACCCAAATATGGCAATTCATCCTCATCTATGGGGTGCTGGTTCCCATGGGCATAGGGTTGTCCTATATCATTCCCACGCTGAGCACGGTGAGACGATGGTTCATGAGGAAGGCGGGGCGGATGGTTGCCATCGCCTGGACAGGCTCAGGACTGGGCATAGTCTTTTTAGTGCTGGCTGCGCATGGCATGATAGAGTCCTGGGGATGGCGCACAAGCTACCTTGCCTTTGGCATCATCCTTCTGGTTGGAGGTGTGATAGGTGGTCTTCTACTCAGGAAAGACCCGGAATCAATGGGGACTTATCCCGATGGAGTGAAACCCTCTGAAGAGGAGTTGGAGACAAGGGCTGACTTTGCGGCACGTGGTGAGAAGTGGTCGGTGCGGGAGGTTATCAGGACTCCTAGCTGGTGGCTGCTCGTCGGTGCTCAGCTTGGATATCAGGTGGCAATGCTGGGTTTTCTAGCTCACCTGATAACCTGGGGTGCCATTGACCTTGGAATACCGCTGGGAACTATGGTGCTCATTTATAGCTACGTGTTTGTGCTGTCGGCTGTCGTGGGTCGTCTGTTTGGAGGCTTTATTTCCGATTGGTATATGGCTCGCTTCGGCATCAGCCGAAAACCGGTACTTTATCTATGTACTCTGGGTGTGGGTCTGGCTGTTTTCCTGTGCCTCGGGGTTGACAGCACTGTGGAGATAATCCTGGCGTCGATTTTGCTTGGCTTCTGTTATGGAAGCGGGCTATCTGTGTTTCCTACCTACCTTGGTGACCTGTTCGGTGTGGGAAATGTGGCGGTGCTATTCGGCGTAAGTGCGATCTTCGTTGGCGGCTTTGGAGCAATTGGGCCTGCCCTCTATGGCTTTTCCTATGACGCTACGGGTTCCTACAACCTGGCTTTCACGGTCACAGGGGTTCTGTGTCTGATTTCTGCTCTATGCCTGTTCTTGCTCAAGCCACCGAAGAGGCGGGAAAATATTACTGTTTGAAGGGTGATGCCGGTCACTCTGAGCCCTTTGTTTTTCCCGTAATCCCAATGACCAAAACGGTTTTGAACTTTGAATTTTAGATATTGAGATTTGTTCAGGGTTCCAGGTGTCATTGATTTTCCTCACTGGTCTGCTATTATAATTAGTAGACCTATCTCATTCCAGCGTTTCCCGTGTGATTGAAGACCTGGTGAAAATTGGGGTAGTGGAGGAAAAGCCGCAAGATAGAGATTGTTTAGCAACCCATCCCCTGACCCCCTTCCCTTAGCAAGGGAAGGGGAGTGTAGGTAAGGAGGGGTTGAAACTGAGGCTTAGAAGTGCCTAGAATGGAACCTTCTTATTCAGGGTTATATCGTAGTGGCGAACTTAGACGCAGAGTTGAGGCGTTAGAAACACGACTGGCGTCATGTGATATCTGTCCCAGGGAATGCCATGTCAACCGTCTAAAGAATGAGCATGGGTTTTGCCATTCTGGGTATCTGCCTATAGTTCCTGCGGTCTGCGACCATCATGGCGAGGAGCCAGCTATCTCAGGCACTAGAGGAACTGGAGCTATTTTCTTTGGTAATTGCAATATGAGGTGTGTCTACTGTCAGAATTGTTACATCAGTCAGGACCCAGAATGCCAGGCTTCCAAGGAAATGGATTTTCATACCTTAGCGGAACATATGATATATCTTCAAGATGAGCTGGGATGTCACAACATCAGTTTTATTTCACCCTCTCACTTTGTACCTCAGTTAGTTCGAGCAATCTTAGAGGCAGTGCCTATGGGGCTCAAGGTACCCATAGTTTATAACACTAATGCCTATGATTCTGTGGCGTCGCTTCAAGCCCTGGATGGGATTGTGGATATCTATCTACCTGATCTGAGGTATGCCTCTGATACCCGGGCAGCGAAGTTTTCCCACACTGGTGATTATGTTGTGCGAGCACGCCAGGCCATCCTTGAAATGTATCGGCAGGTAGGGGGTGAGCTAGTATTGGATGATTCGGGGTTGGCCCAGAGAGGACTAATTATACGACATCTCATTCTCCCTGGTGGCTTAGCAGGTAGTCGTGATTCGCTTACCTGGCTGGTCCGCCATATTTCGCCCAAGGTTACTGTAAGCATTATGTCTCAATATTACCCAACACATTTAGCCTCCCGGATACCTGAGCTGTGTCGTAGAATCTCCGTCTCAGAGTATTCCGAGGTTCTCGAACTGGTTGATGCATTAGGGTTAGAGAATGGTTGGATTCAAGAGATGGATGCGGCGGAGAACTACCGGCCACATTTCGAGCGAGAGGGACATCCTTTCCTGACGCAGAAGCTATAAATTTCTTCCCCTCTCCTTTGAAGGAGAGGGGGATAAAGGGGGTGAGGTTAGTAAACACTCTCCCTTTTTGCAATTTGACACTGGAGAATTTTTGTTGCTATAGTGGTGATAGGTTTTGATTCGTGGCCCCGTGGTGTAGCGGTTTAAACATGCCACCCTGTCACGGTGGAGATCAGGGGTTCGAATCCCCTCGGGGTCGCTTTTTATTCCAGTGGTTACCTCAATAGTTCTTACTGGTGGAGGTAGTTCCCGGCTGGGAGGCAATAAGGCCCTGCAAATTGTCGGTGGGAAAAGCTTGCTGCAGCGAGTCATTGAGCGGGTGACGTTGATAAGCGACCAGATTCTGGTGGTGGGTTCTCCCCACCAGCGCGGCTTCCCGGTGGATTCTGGAATAGAATACCGGGAAGATTTGTATCCTGGCAAGGGTCCGCTTGGTGGAATCTATACCGGTTTGTTAGCCTCTAAGTCGGTTTACAATCTCGTAGTTGCCTGTGACCTGCCCTTTTTGAATGTGGAACTGCTGCGCTACCTGATCAGGCTCTCTCCTGGTTTTGATGCTGTTGTTCCTCGGGTAGGGAAGGTGCAGCCGCTTCATGCGGTGTATTCTAAGAATTGCCTGGATGCTATGAAAGTGCAGGTGGAACATAACCTGCTGAAAATCAGCCGTTTCCTGGACTCGGTGAATGTCAGGTATGTAGAAGAGACGGAATGTCGCAGCATTGACCGCCAGCTATTCAGTTTTTTCAACGTAAATTCCCGGGCAGACCTGGCCCGAGTTAACAGGATGGCGGAGGATATTGGCTTGGGGAATAAAGATAAGCTATAATCCAAGGCATCTTGCAAGAGCAATTGCACTATGTCGTTGCGAGGCAGACGAAGTCAGCCGACGCAACCTATGGAGGGGAATGAGATTGTCTCTATTCTCTCGCAATGACAACGAAAGTTGTGCGGGTAGCCATAATTTTAGTTTGATAAAAGTCAAAGTGTAAGGAATTTGTTACATGGTCTCTGTTGAGCAGGCATTACGGGAAATCCTTTCCTGCGTTGAGGTTCTTGAACCGGAAAGGAAGCCGATACTGGACTCTTTGGGTCAGGTTTTAGCCGAGGATGTTCATTCCACCATTGATATCCCTCCGGCGGATAATTCCGCCATGGATGGCTATGCAGTGAGGGCTGAAGATACACGTGGTGCCAGCGAGTCATCACCGAAAATATTGTCTGTGACCGGCGAGGTTGCTGCCGGCTCTATATCTCGTGAGGAAGTCAAGCGGGGAACGGCTATTCGCATCATGACCGGAGCGCCGTTGCCCGATGGCGCTGATGCCGTGGTGCCGTTTGAGGATACCGATGAAGTTGCTCGGAAATCGTCTCACGGTGACTTATCACAAATCGGCATATTGTGTGACGCAACGGAAGGAATGAATGTTCGTGGGAAGGGAGAGGACATTGCCAAAGGCTCATTGGTGTTGAAAAAAGGGACTGTGCTTCGTCCCCCGGAAATAGGAGTGCTGGCTTCCCTGGGGCATCCTGCCGCCCTGGTTATTCGCCGCCCGGTTGTTTCGGTATTAGCTACGGGTGATGAGCTTGCCGATATTGACCAGCCGTTGCCCAGGGGCAAGATTTATAACAGCAATACATATACCATTGCCGCTGAGGTCATACGCTATGGTGGCATTGCCAGAATTCTGGGGATAGGGCGCGATTCAATTCAGTCGTTGGAAGGGAAAATTGAGGAGGGACTGGATTCAGACATGTTGATTACCTCCGGTGGTGTATCTAAGGGGGACTATGATGTGGTGAAAGATGTTTTGGTAAAGTGTGGCGAGATTAATTTGTGGACGGTATGCATGAAGCCGGGAAAGCCTTCTGCCTTCGGGGTGATTACAAAGGGGGGCAAGAGGGTTCCTCTCCTTGGCTTGCCGGGGAATCCAGTTGGCTCAATGGTGACCTTTGAACAATTTGCTCGCCCGGCGATTCTAAAGATGATGGGCAAAAGCAACTTTGCCAAACCATCCATCCCGGCAGTTATCGAGGACGATATTACAAACACCGACGGGCGACGCATCTTTGCCAGGGTGGTTGTTGCCAAGCGAAATGGTAAGTATTATGCCCGCCTTACCGGGCGTCAGGGCTCGGGAATTCTCACTTCAATGGCAAGGGCAAATGGCCTGGCGGTTATCCCTGAGGATACCAGAGAGGTTAGAAAGGGAGACGTGGTCCAGGTGCAGATGTTGGATTGGGGAGAGGAAGTTTATTAACGGAGGGAAGATGTTTCCAGCAGTTTCCATTGTGGGCAAATCAGGAAGTGGCAAAACAGAGCTCATTGAGCGTCTGATTATAGAGTTTAAAAAACGGGGATACCGAGTTGCCACGGTGAAACATAGCCAGAGGCAAATAGACATTGATAAGCCGGGGAAGGATAGCTGGAAATTTGCTGAAGCAGGTAGCGAGGCTGTGGTTGCTGTATCGCCTGACAGGCTTTTGTTTACCCGAAGCCTGGAGCATGAGCCAAAATTGGAGGAAATTCTACGTCTCATTGGCTCTGATGTTGACCTTGTGTTAATCGAGGGGTTCAGGAAGGGTAAAGCTCCTAAAATTGAGGTGCATAGGAAAGAGCTGGGGGAGGAATTGCTATGTCCTGTGACGATGCTCTCCGCTATCGTTACTGACGAGTCACTGGATATTGATGTGCCGCAATTCCCTCCAGACGATACTCGGGCAATAGCTGATTTTATAGAAAAAGACCTCGTCTCCCAAGATAAAGGCGATACCACCCTTTTTATCAATGGCAAGCAGATTTTTATAAAGCAGTTCATTAAAGATGTTATCTCCAGGACTTTAATAGCCATGGTTTCGACACTGAAGGGCGTTGGGGAGATTAAAAGCGTCGATATTTCCATAAGAAAGAAGCCTTGAGGGAATGTCATTGCGGCCCTTCTGTCATTGCGAGGAGCGTAAGTGACGAAGCAATCTCTAAAGGTGACAAATCTTCCCTCTCCCTTGAAGGGAGAGGGTTAGGGTGAGGGTGAAGAACATGTTTACCGTGGGAGTATTAACCGTTAGCGACAAGGGCTGGAGTGGGGAACGCCAGGATATAAGCGGTGAAGTGGCTCAGGAGATTCTTTCCAGGATGGATGTCTCCGTTGTGAATTACGACGTCGTCCCCGATGAAAAGGAGCTTATTGTCCAGAAGCTGATTAAATGGGCAGATGAGGATAAACTGGATGTAATTGTGACCACCGGGGGCACGGGGTTAACCCGTAGAGATGTCACTCCTGAAGCAACTCTCTCCGTGGTGGACAGGGTTGTCCCCGGTTTTGCTGAGGCGATGAGGCTGGCGAGCCTTAAAAAGACCCCTATGGCGATGCTAAGCCGAGCAGTGGCGGGAACACGGGGAGAATGTTTAATCGTCAACCTTCCTGGCAACCCTGAGGCGGTGCGTGACTGTCTTGAAGCAATATTACCCGCTCTTCCTCATGCTGTAGAAACGCTTAAAGGCAAGGAAAGCAAGCTCCACCATTGAGGTCGTTTAGCAACCTATCCCCCTGCCCCCTTCCCTTGCGAAGGAGAGGGGGATTAAGAGGGCGAGGTTAATAATCAATCTTACCATTGACTTGAATTCTAACCTGTAATATAATTCAAGCTGTCTCTCCGAGTTGCTGTGCCTAAAGAGCAATCCATGGCAGGCGACCGGTAGACGAAGGTCTCGAGGGTGTGGGTGGAAACACCTGCGCCTCCCGTGCTTGGAAAGGAGGGAATGTGAATTTCGGTTATTACTTTACAGCACCTTTGTTTATCAAGGTGCTGTTTTTGTTTATCTTATTTACTTTTCCCAGGGAAGGCTGCGAGATTGCTTCGCTACCCCTTCACTACATCCAGGGCTTTGGCTCACCGCAATGACATGGGAGAAGGGCTCGCAATGACACGGAAAGAAGGCTCGCCATGGTAGGCGATGTGTTAGGTTTACTCTCAAGAATGTTATTCAGGAGGGAAGGCGATGACTAAGGCACATGTTTGGAGAAAGCCGGATAGTATGAGCATAGTGTTCGTTTTGCTTGGCGTTATTATACTGTTGTTCATCTTTGCTCCACTGCTTAAGACGGTAAGTTCTTCGTCACCGGGAATGTTGTGGAACACCTTGCTTGATGAGGAAGTATATTCCTCCATTTTGCTTACCATCTACGCTGCTATGATAGCAACGTTAGTGGGGTTGTTTCTCGGGGTTCCATTAGCTTATCTTCTGGCAAGGCGCCAATTCTGGGGAAAGAGGTTTCTAGAAGGGCTCATTGATATTCCTATTGTAATCCCTCATTCTGCAGTTGGCGTTGCCCTGCTCTTTGTCTTTGGCAGCAACTTTCTTGCTGGCAGGATTTTTCACAGTGTAGGGATTGTTTTCTTTAACAGCGTTGCTGGCGTGGTTATTGCCATGATATTTGTCAGCATACCGTTTCTTATTGATTCGGCCAAGGAAGGCTTCAAGGCGGTGGATGTCAGGCTGGAGAGGGTAGCGAGGACCCTGGGCGCCTCGCCGTGGCGGTCATTCTTCGGGGTTTCCCTCCCTTTAGCGTGGCGGAGCATCTTCTCCGGCTCGGTTATGATGTGGGCACGAGGGGCAAGCGAATTTGGCGCTGTGCTCATCTTAGCCTATTATGTGCCCTTCTTCGGGCATTATGCCCGTGTTGCCCCGATATTAGTTGCTGACCGCTTTGCTTCCTTTGGATTGGACTATGCTCAACCAGTGACTGCGATTGTAATCTTAATCTCTCTCATTGTGTTCATCGTGCTGAGAACAATAGCTTACCGGGGTGAAAAAGCATGATTGCCATAAAAAACTTGAAGGTAGATTTAGGTGATTTCCTGCTTCAGAATATCAACCTTGAGATCAACTCAGGGGAATATTTCATTATCCTCGGACCGACAGGAGCAGGGAAAACCGTCCTTCTGGAAGCTATCGCCGGACTATATCCTGTTCTCGAGGGAGAAGTCTGGATTGAGGGAAGGGAAATCGCCAGGCTCAATCCCGAGAAAAGGAGAATCGGCATTGTGTATCAGGATTATAGCCTGTTTCCCCATCTTTCCGTGGAGGAAAATATTGCCTTTGGTCTCAAGTTAAGGAAGTGTCCTAAGGCATCGATAAAGGAGAAGGTGAATGACATAGCTGAGATAGTGGGAGTTACGCACCTGTTGGAAAGGAAGCCGCAAACTTTAAGCGGAGGCGAGCAGCAAAAGGTAGCACTGGCTCGAGCCTTGGTTACCGAGCCCGAGGTGCTTTTGCTCGATGAACCGTTAAGCGCTCTTGACCCTGAGACCAAGGAAATGATGCAGCAGGAGTTAAGGGAAGTGCATCGGCGTACAAAGGTAACCATCATTCATGTGACGCACGACTTTGAGGAAGCGATAACATTGGGGGAGCGGGTCGCTGTGCTGAACAATGGTTGCATAGCTCAGATAGGAGCTCCTGAGGAGATATTGCGTCAGCCTAACTCGGAGTTCATAGCTCATTTTGCGTTATCCCGGAACATCTTCGCTGGCGAAGCTGAAGAGGGTGAGGATGGCCATGCCTGTGTCGACGTCGGTGGAATAAAGCTCAGGGGGGTAACGGATTTAAGGGGAGAAGTGCGCCTATCCCTTCGTCCCGAGGATATTATAATCTCTAAAGAACCACTTCATTCCACGGCGAGAAACTGCTTTCAAGGTGTGGTCAGTGACATTGCCCACAGGGGCGCGGTGGTCTATGTCACGGTAAATGTGCCGCCAAATTTTATCTGCCTCATCACACGACAGTCGTTTGAGGAACTTGGGTTGAAGGAGGGAGTGGGGGCATGGATTACGTTTAAGGCTTCAGCAGTCCATGTTTTTTAGAAAGGGAGGCTACAATGAAGGGTAAAATGAGAGGGTCGACGTCATTGCGAGCGAAGCGAAGCAATCTGATAGCAGGTGCAATATTTCTAGTGTTAGCCATACTCCTGATAGCTGGTTGTGGTGCTCCGAAGGAAACACTGACGATTTATTATGCTGGGAGTCTGGCGGTGCCATTTAGCGAGGTGAAGGCTGAGTTTGAGGCTAGCCATCCTAATGTCGAAGTCCTCTGTGAGTCAGGTGGGAGCGCCACGATGATAAACAAGGCGATAACTGTGGCAGAAGCTGGTGAGACTCCCCCCGATATAATCGCCTCCGCTGATTACAAGCTTATACCTGATAGGCTATATGAAGATGGTTATGCTGATTGGTATATTGCCTTTGCTCGAAATGAGATGGTGCTTTGTTACCGTGATGGTGCCCCTGGTTCTGAAGATATAAATAGCAGCCGCACCTGGTATGATGTGCTCAGAAACGACCCTGTGAGCTATGGACATAGTAACCCTGACGATGACCCCTGTGGCTACAGGACACTGCTGGTAGTCCAGTTGGCTCAAAGGTATTATTACGATGAGGCTGCCGAATTTGGATTAACCCCTGACCCCAATGCTGATGGATTGTATGATGCCCTTATCCCCGGGAATGAACATGACAGAGGCAGAGTTGGTGGCAGTAAAGAGGTGGTGAGGTCAAAATCGGTCGAGCTTATCGCTGGAATTCAGTCAGGTGACCTGGATTATGCCTTTGAGTATCGCTCAGTAGCGGCACAGCATAGCTTGAACTTTATTGAGCTTGATGATGCTATCAATCTTGGTTCGCTGGCAAGAATTGGCGGAACAAATATAACCTATGAAGAGTTCTATCAGGAGGCTTCAGTGGAGATTGAGAACGAGCCCGGAGTATACGAAACCGAGAAGGGCGAACCAATTGTCTATGGCATAACCATTCTTAAGAATGCCAGAAATAAAGACCTCGCTGCAGAATTCGTGGCACTTCTGTTATCCCAGGAGGGGCAGGATGCGATGGAAGCGAGTGGACAGCCATTTATCCAGCCGGTAATTTGCGACCATGTTGAAAATTTGCCGGCGCTAATAAAGGAGGTGTTGTAGATGTCATGGGATTGCTTCGGCACTTTGTGCCTCGCAATGACGAAAGGGGGGTGCCTCGCAATGATAGCCCCATTTGTCATTGCGAGCGAAGCGTGGCAAACGGGTTCCCTAAAAATTCGCAGAATTTCCAGGGTGAAGTCTCATAGATGGTGTGCAGCATAATGATAAAAAGAGGGTATGTCTGGCAGTGATACGATGAAACTTCTTAATGAGTTAATCTCCAGTCTGGATAAGGATAGCCCGGTTAAGGAAATACACGCCTGCGTCTTCTGGACGGCAGTGCTAAGCCGACACTGTGGATTGGCGTCCACTTTTCATGAGGAGCATCCATATCATAGAGCGGTGAGAGACGTGGGAAGTTTAACAGGTAAGTCGGCGTTAGAGCTGGCAGAGTATGTGAAGTCGGATAATGTTCTGGAGGCATCCATCGGGATGGCGGCTATCAATTCGCTGATAGACATTGATGAGGCTAGCTGTGTTGAGGAAAACGCCTTTGATGTCCTGGTACGAGAAGGGACAAATAAGAAAATTGCTATAGTAGGTCATTTCCCCTGGATTTCTAAACTTCGGGCTGTGGCTGAGAAACTCTGGGTTATAGAACAAAGACCTGAAGAGGGGGATTTACCTGCTGGAGCAGCGGAAACAATACTGCCTCAAGCTGATGTGGTCGGCATTACGGGGACTTCGTTCATAAATCATACCGTGGAAAGGTTATTGGAGTTGAGCCGGGGCAGCTTCACTATTATGGTGGGACCTACCAGCCCGCTGTCACCGGTTTTGTTTGATTATGGGGTGGATGTCATTGCTGGGGTCAAGGTGGTCGAGACAGAGAAAGTAATTCGCTCTATCAATGAAGGGGCAATTTTTAGCCAGATAAAGGGGGTGAAGCTTATAACGCTGAAAGCTGTCAGCTTTCAGCTATGAGCTATCTAATGAGTGAGCTTTTTGATTCTTTCAGGCGTCGCATAAACTATCTCCGCATCTCGGTTACTGACCGCTGCAACTTACGGTGCGTTTATTGCATGCCTCCCGAAGGTGTTTCCTGGATACCGCATGGTGAGATACTATCTTACGAGGAAATTTCAGCTATTGTTCAGGTAGCAGCTGGGATGGGCATCAACAAGGTGAGGCTTACCGGTGGTGAGCCGTTGCTTAGAGCAGAGTTGCCCAAGCTGATTGAAATGCTATCTCAAATAAAGGGAATTGAGGAAATATCCTTGACCACAAATGGGACGCTTCTTAAGAGATATGCAATGGAGCTTAAGCAGGCGGGGTTAAAGCGAGTTAACATAAGTTTAGACACACTTAAGAGCGATAGGTTTCGATACATAACCCGCTGTGGAGAATTAAGGGATGCCCTTGATGGCATCGATGCGGCAATGGATGCTGACCTTCAACCAATTAAGATAAATATGGTGGTTATGAGAGGGATAAATGACGATGAGGTGCTTGATTTTGCCAGAATGAGTTATAACCAGGGGTGGAATGTCCGATTTATTGAGGTCATGCCCTTCACCGAAATGGCGGAATCTGTGCTATCGAGCGAATTACGACAGCGTATTATGTCGCTTGGTCCACTTCTAAAAGCTGAAAGCTGTCAGCTGTCAGCTATCAGTAGCGATGGACCAGCCAGGTATTACCGGTTACCTGGAGCCAGAGGCACCATAGGCTTTATCAGCCCTATTACTGAACCTTTTTGCTCCGACTGTAATCGGCTGCGGCTCACTTCAAATGGTAGGCTTTGTCCCTGTCTTTTATCGGATGACGGAGTTGACTTAAAACAGCCACTGCGTAGTAATGCTTCCCCTGAGGAGATAAAGCGTCTAATTCTAAAGGTGGTTGCCTCGAAGCCGGAGCGTCATCGTTTGAGCGGGGGTGGCGCTATTTCTATGAAGCGAAAGATGTCCCAGACTGGAGGGTAACGATAGATGAAATCCGAAATCCTAAATCCGAAATACTAAACAATATCAAATGACCAAAACATTCACCTAACCTCTCCCTTGATGGTAGAGGAATAAGGTGAGGGTGATTTGAATTTAGATATTGGGATTTGTTTAGAGTTTAGAGCTTAGGATTTAGAATTTTTATTTAAAAGGAGGTTAATGATGTCAAGACTAGAGCAAGTGCGTATGGTGGATATTACTGAGAAGGGTGAAACAAGGCGAGAGGCGGTAGCGGAAGGCAGGGTGAAAATGAATTCCGCCACCCTGGAACTCATCTGCCAGGGCAAAATAGCTAAGGGAGACGTGTTAACTGTAGCGCAAACTGCAGGGATAATGGCAGCGAAGGAAACTTATCGCCTCATACCGCTATGCCATCCCTTGCTCCTTACCAATGTTGTCGTAGAGTTTCGCATTCCCGAGAAAGGCGATTTTATCGACATCACTGCCAGTGCTAAAGGCGTTGGAAAAACGGGATTCGAAATGGAGGCGTTGATTGCCGTGTCGGTGACTGCTTTAACTATCTATGATATGTGTAAGATAGTTGATAAGAGCATGGTTATTGAGGGAATTCGCCTGGTTAAGAAGAGCGGCGGTAAGAGCGGAGTTTATGTTGCTTAACCTTGATTGCCCCTGCGAAAGCAGGGGTTTTATTAAAACGTCAAAGCAATTTAAAACCTCTGTTCGTTCTGGTCACCAAATTTTTTCTCACCAAGCGTTCTAGATGTTTTTCCATCATTATTTTTTCAAAGTGTTCATATATTCCCTTTGGCTCGGGAAATTCTTGGTAGATGAAAGCCTGGAGAACGATTTCTTGAACAGTCCGCTCCTTGCTCAAGAAATCTATCAATTTCTTTTCCCTTTCGAATATCTTGTTCAAATAGGCATCTAATTTTTTGTTTATGGTTTCACGTCCGTATGTGATGGGCTTGTGGCTTGGGATGGCAACTTCGAAGTCAAGTGCCTTGATATTTCCAATAGACGTGATGAACTGGTCAACATCTGAATCCATACAACCATACCACGGTCCGAATGTGGATAGATCGATGTCGGCTAAGAAAACCAGGTGCTCACTCGGAACAGAAAAACAACAATGACCTGCTGAGTGCCCTGGCGTATGGATCACGTTTAGCTTGATAGCCCCAAGGTCAAAAACATGACTATTTTCGAATTCCAGGTCAACCCTGGAGTCCTTCAAGCCGAAGAAATCTCTCAAGTACGAATCGAGGGATTTCTCCAGTTCCGTTCCCGGGGGTGAGCCATAAAGCTCCTTTAATTTTGCTACTGACCTTACCGCCGGGGCATCCAGTTTGTGACAGCATATTTTGGCGTCCTTGAAAAGATAATTGCCTGCCGTATGATCTTCATGACCATGCGAAATTAAAACCAGGTCTATCTTCTTTTCTTTGGTGAGTTCTGCAGCTAGTTTGTGTCCCATGCCGGTATCAATCAAGACTTTAATGTCATCATTGATAAACAGTGAATTAGATGAAGGATACCGTCCATCCTTTTCACCCGGTATGAAGAAGATTTTGTTTGCGATTTCGATATAGTTCAAAGCACCCCGCATCTATATTGAGATTGTTTAGCAACCCATCCCCCTGACCCCCTTCCCTTAGCAAGGGAAGGGGGAGTGTAGGTAAGAGAGGGGTGAAACCACTCTCTATAAATCTTTTTCCCCTCTCCTTTGAAGGAGAGGGGGATATAGGGGGTGAGGTTAGTAAACACTCTCTGTATTGCGGATATTCGGTTCAAAAAGCCTTTTTAAGCTAAACCGAAAGCCCCAGCAAAGTTTAAAAGCTCCGTTAATTTTGGCTCATATATTGCTTGAGCCTTTACTTACATCATTTTATATTTCGGCCCATCTCCGCCTTCCGGGATTCTCCATTGTATATTCTGGTGAGGGCATTTTACCCGGCACGTCCGGCAGTGACTGCAGTTTGATGGGCTGAGAACCATTTTCCCTTCGGCAAACCGGTATACTTGACAGGGACAAAAGAATTCACAGGGATGGCATTGATATTCCTCTCCGCAAGTCGTGCACACTTGAGGGTCCAGAAAGGTGATATGTGATGGTGCGTCTTCTCTGTGGTGAGTGCCTGAAAGACTAACAGCGGTAAGCTTATCAATTCCGCCTTCGTATCGTCTGTTTAGCTTTGTTTTAGTCATATGCTTGTAGTCAGGTTCAGTGGTCAACCTCCCCGGGATGAATTTATGTAACAGTGAAAATGGCATGCCCAGGTAAATTCCAGCTCTACCGGCTTTAGAGAAAATTTGTCGGTAATTCCTTGCTTCACGCAGCTCCTTGCCGACAAAGCTATCCTCCAGGGAGCTTTTATATTTGCTCAATGTGTGTGCTGAAAAATCTTGTTTTTGGATAGCTTCAAAAACGGTGTTAGCTGCCAGTATTCCTGACTTGATGGCGTAGTGGAGCCCTTTAAGCTTCTTAGTGCTCAGTAAGTTAGCTGCGTCCCCAATTATAATCGCACCATTTGCAACAGGTTCGGGCATTGAATAATAACCGCCTTCAGGGAGCGTCTTTGCTCCATAGGCAATCACCTCTCCACCGTAGAGGAGCCTTTTGACGAACCAATGTGATTTCAACAATTGAAGTTCCCGCTGGGGGTCGAGGTCACAATATCTCCAATCCAGCGAGATGTAAATAGCCAGCGCTGCCAGGTCTTTTCCCATACTGTATATCGTGGCTCCACCGAAAGTACTTGCCTTGTTGGGGAACCCTAGCATATACACAGCATAGTTAGTTTCCAGATTATTATATTTGGGCAACTTAATAATTTCCTTAACTCCAATGGAGTAAATAGGTGGGTTTGTATCATCAGCAAGGTTCAACTTTTGAATTAATTGCTCTGATAACACGCCTAGAGAGCCATCCCCGAAGACAGTTATTTTCGCTTTTAAAGTCTCCCCGGGTATGTAATTCGATTGAGGCTTCCTGTCCTTATCCAGTCCCTTATCGCCTAGCTTTATTCCAGTAACAGTGCCGTTTTCCACGATGACTTCCTCACCCACGAAACCGTTGTAAATTTCCACACCGAGGGACCTGGCATAACCAGCCAGCCAGTTGACAAGCTCGCTCACTGAAATGGCGTAATTGCCACTATGGCGCATGTAAGGTGGGATGAAGAGCTCGGGGACCTTTATAGGAAGCTTGGGTAGCAGGAAGAAGACCTCGTCTTTCTTTACCTCGTTTGCCAGCATTTTGATAGTGAACTGGCTTTCTTCTTCCCTCCAGCCAGGAATTAGCTCATCTAGGACCTCAGCTTCAAACAGAGCGCCTGATAGGTTGTGTTGTCCTAACTTTTCTGCTTTTTCGATAACCACAACGGATTCATTCCTGCCATTTGCGTTAAGCAACTGCTTTAACTTTATAGCTCCGGCTAGGCTTGCCGGACCTGCCCCTATGAACAACGCATCAATGGTGTTTAACGCAGAATCCTTTGTGGCTTTCATTTTAGCTATCCTTGCATACTGTTCAATGTCTTGATAAGGTCAGGGATTATGGTCTCTAAGTTTCCTACTATCCCAAAATCGGCGACTTTGAAAATGCGGGCGTTTGGTTCCTTATTTATTGCCAGTATAACCTTGGAGTTTTGCATTCCAGTAATGTGCTGCACCGCTCCTGAGATGCCCACGGCAACATAAAGATTGGGCGTGACTGTTTGACCGGTTTGTCCAACTTGATGGCTGCGGTCTATGAACCCTGATTCTACCGCTAATCTCGAAGCACCTGCCATAGCTTTTTGGTTCAGAAATCTGCCGAAGTTTTCCGCTAACGGGGGGATATATCTCTCAAAGCTCTCCTTGTTCTTTAATCCTGCACCACCGCTAACGACTACGTCGGCATCCTTAAGGTCAACGGTGGATTCATATAGCTTGGAGGAAGTTATCGTCACCCCCAAATCTGATTTTGATAAACGGGGAATAAACTCGATAACTTCACCGCTCTTACTCTTATCAGGCTCCAGAGCTTTCATAACCCCTGGCCTGACGGTAGCCATTTGCACTGGTGAATTCTTGGTAATTATGCTTGCCATTATATTTCCGCCCAAGGCGGGTCTTGTTTGCATCATGACTGCGGTAAGCTCTTGAGTCCCTCTTTTATGGTCTATTATATTCAGTTCAGTGCAATCGGCGGTCAGTCCTGATTTTGAGCTATAGGCTACTCTGGGAGCAAGTTCCCTCCCCAAAGGCGTGGCACTGAATAGCATTATCTGAGGCTTGTAATTGGCAATTAGCTCTGAAATCGCTTTCTTATACGCCATAGGGAGGAAATGGTCGAGTAACTCATGTTCTATCACATAGACTTTGTCGGCACCATGAGCTATTAGTTCTGATGCCAGGTTATTTACATTTTTGCCCACTAAAATTGCCGCCGTTTTCTCATTCAGTGAGCTCGCTAGCTCGATTGCCTTTCCCAGTATCTCAAATGAGGCAGGGTTTATTTCCCCGCCTTCTTGTTCGGCATATACCCAGACTTCTCCCAGGTAGCTTTTTTTCTTGCTCGGGGGAAGTTGATATTTTGGCTGGGTGGTTTCTTCACTGGAAGATGGTTTAGCGTAATATGCTTCCTTCACCATACTCACCAGCTTCTCCAGGTTCTCCTCGAAAATGCAGCTTCTCTTACTGACTTCCTTGGGAGAAAAGACTCGCACGACATCAGTTCTGGAACCTCCGAGTCCGATACGAGAGCCATCGGCTTCTATATCTTGGGCGCTCCACCGATAAAGTTCTTGAGAATGTGCCCATCTGGTTCTGCTGAAGGAAGGGTAAAATGGCTTTGTCCATTCAGTAACGGTTATCATGCACGGATAACTTTGAGGAGTTACCGTCTCGCTTCCTCTTCTCGTTATCCTTTCCACCCTTAGATCGCCGTTTTCAATGCTGAACCCCGTTGCGTATGCAATGTGCGGTATGCCGAGTTCTTCAGCGACTTGTGGAGGAACCTGGGCAGTATCGCCATCTATTGACTGCATCCCGGTGATAATCAGGTAGTGGTTATCTCCATGGGACATATCTTGAACGATTTTTCTTATCGCTTGAGCCAGGGGATACGAGGTAGCTGGTGTATCAGCACCCCCCAGCTTTCTGTCGGTCAGCAAGACGCCTTTGTCGGCACCCACGGAAAGGGTGTATGTTAGAACCTCTTCTGCAAATGGAGGTCCCATTGTTAAGCTGACCACCTCACCGCCAAGCTGTTCTCTCAGGCTTAAGGCGAATGTCAGAGCTTGCTTATCAAGCTCGTTGCATACGTTGTCTAACAAGGCTCTCTTTAAGGTACCTTTTTCTTTATCCCAGGCATCATTGGGAATATTCTTGATATCTGGCACTTGTTTAACTAAGACGATGTAATTCATTGAAGCTTAAACAGCAATCTTACCAATAGCAGCTTACCGTTTTCAAGATTGTATTTACTGAGTTTGCTACCGAAAAAGGATAAAGGGTAAAAAATTCTTAGGAAGAAAATTGTGGAAAAGTGTAGACAGGTGAGCATTAATGGTGATATTATACGACTTTGCACTAGGAGATAGCTATGGAATTAACCCGAAGGGACTTCCTGAAGCTTTGTGGCGGAACCGCTGCTGGGGCTGCCTTTCTAGGAATGGTAGGCCCTGAATCCTTTCTTGAAGCTGCTCCGATAGATATACCGCTCAGAAAAAGAATTGGCGAAAAAACCACTATTTGTCCTTACTGTGGCGTAGGCTGTGGGGCAATCGTGGCTTCTGATGAAAATGGTAAAGCCATAAATATTGAAGGGGACCCGGACCACCCTATTAACCAGGGAGCATTGTGTAGCAAAGGCGCAGCTATTATTCAGGTAACCAATAATGAACGCCGTTTGGACAGGGTGTCGTATCGTGCGCCATATTCCTCTGATTGGGAGGAAGTGTCCTGGGATTGGGCGATAGACAAAATTGCCAGGGATATCAAGAAAACACGAGATGAGGGCTGGACTTATAAAGATGAGAAAGGACGCGTCGTCAATCATACCGAGGCTATTGGCTGGGATGGCAGTGCTTCGGTCAACAATGAAGACGTATATATGTTCACCAAGTTCGCTCGTGCTCTAGGAATAACTTATCTTGAGCATTGCGCCCGGCTGTGTCATTCTTCCACTGTGGCTGCCCTGGGTGCATCTTTCGGACGGGGGGCGATGACCAATCACTGGATAGACATTAAGAACAGTAATTGCATAATGATAATCGGCAGCAACGCTGCTGAAAACCATCCTCTTTCCTTCAAATGGGTAACCAAAGCTATGGAGAAAGGTGCCAAGCTTATCAGCGTTGACCCTCGTTTTACCCGCACCTCCTCCAAGGCGGATATCTATGCCAAACTTAGGTCAGGAACAGATACTGCCTTTATTGGCGGAATGATTAAATATGTAATTGAGGATATCGAGAACCACCCTGAGAATTACAATATGACCTATATTAAAGAATATACCGATGCTACCTTGCTCATAGACCCTGATTTTAAGGGCCCGGCGGATCTGGACGGACTCTTCTGTGGCTATGATGCCAGTAAGAGGGCTTACGATAGGTCAAAATGGGTATACCAACTGGATGATAAAGGCATTCCCAAGAAGGACATTTCACTTAAAGACCCGAATTGTGTTTTCCAGCTGTTAAAGAAACAGTTCTCCAGGTATGATGTTGATACCGTATGCAGCATTACCGGAACACCTAAGGATGTTTATCGTGAGGTGTGTGAGACCTATGCCACCACAGGTAAACCAGATAAGGCAGCCACAATCATCTATGCCATGGGCACCACCCAGCACACCAACGCTGTCCAGATGATTCGCTCTTACTCAATATTGCAATTACTGCTGGGCAATATTGGTGTAGCAGGTGGAGGAATTAATGCTGCCAGAGGACAGTCCAACGTCCAGGGCTCGACAGACCATGCCATCTTGTACCACATCCTTCCTGGTTATCTTAAGACTCCTAATCCTGAGGATGTGGACCTGGAGGCTTATCTCAAACATTACACCCCAACAAGCAATGACCCCTTGAGTGCCAACTGGTGGCAGAATTATAAAAAATATATCGTCAGCCTGCTGAAAGCATGGTATGGCGATGCCGCTGTTGCTTCAAATGGCTTCGCCTATGATTACCTGCCCAAGGTTGAGGGTGACCATTCACATATTGCCATGGGAGAAGCGATAGGAAATGGTGTGGTAAAGGGACTTATATCCCCGGCACATAATACCGCTGTTTCAGGACCAAATGTCAATCTGGAACGTGAAGGGCTTGGTAAGCTTGACTGGTTGGTGGTTTCGGAACTATGGGAATCGGAGACAGCTGCTTTTTGGAAGAGACCAGGGGTTGACCCAGCTCAGATAAAGACTGAGGTTTTCCTTTTGCCTGCCAAAGCCTCGATGGAGAGAGAGGGAAGCCTTACCAACAGCGGGCGCTGGATGCAATGGAGATATAAGTGCTGTGATGGTCCAAGTATGGCAAGGCGTGACCTCTGGATAGTTACCCGGCTCGTTATGAAGGTAAAAGAGTTGTATGCCACAGAAGGTGGAGAGTATCCTGACCCCATTTCAAACTTAACCTGGGATTATGGGGATGAGCCTGATGTACATAAGGTAGCTCAAGAGATTAATGGATATGACCTCGAAACAGGTCAGCTTCTGCCGAGCTTTGCCAATCTAAAATCTGATGGAACAACATCGTCGGGCAACTGGCTTTACTGTGGCAGTTATACTGAAGATGGCAACATGGCGGCGCGTCGTGACCCAACACAGACGCCTGCCCAGGCCAATATTGGGCTTTATCCCAACTGGGCATGGTGCTGGCCGGTAAATCGTCGCATTCTTTATAATCGGGCTTCAGTTGATTTAGATGGTAACCCATTTAACCCTGACAAACCTGTCGTTAACTGGCATCCCTTGCTCGGGAAATGGGAAGGTGATATCCCTGACGGCGGTTGGCCTCCTATGTCTCAGCAGGGAACTAAGCTCCCCTTCCTTATGACTTCCGAGGGGCGGGCACATCTTTTTGTTACTGGTGAAGTTCTTAATGACGGACCTATGCCTGAGCACTACGAACCCTGGGAGAGCCCGGTGAAGAACCTTTTATCTGGCATCCAGAGTGACCCTGCAGTTACCATTTGGAAATCCCTTGTCAAAGGCGATGCTAGTAAATACCCCATTGTGGCTACTACTTATCGTGTCAGTGAACACTGGCAGGCGGGACAAATGACCAGGAATTTGCCCTGGCTGGTGGAGCTTATGCCTGAGATGTTCGTCGAGCTAAGCGAGGAACTGGCAGAGGAAAAGGGTATTCGAAATGGTGGAAGGGTCATTGTAGAATCGGCACGAGGTAAAATAGAAGCAGTGGCCGTTGTCACCAAGCGTTTTTCTCCCTTTTCCATTGATGGCAAAAAGGTTCATCAAATTGGTATGCCCTGGCACTGGGGCTATATGGGGCTATCCACGGGAGACAGCGCCAATATGCTGACTCCCAATATAGGTGATGCCAACACTACCATACCGGAATACAAGGCATTCCTGTGCGACATAAGGGCTAAATGAGGTGAAAAGCAATGGCTAAGGCGATGCTTATTGATGTTAGCAAGTGCATTGGCTGTCGTGCTTGCCAGGTTGCTTGTAAACAATGGAATGACCTTCCCGCAGAAGAGACTACCAATCAGGGCACATATGAGAATCCTCCTGACCTTTCTGCTGATACCTGGACGAAGATTATATTTAAGGAACATGGCAATGATGGCACATTAAGGTGGCTTTTCAGGAAGCATCAATGTATGCATTGCACTGATTCAGCATGTGTTAATGTTTGTCCTACTGGTGCACTTCAGCGTCATCCAACCTTAGGCGTGGTGGTGTATAACAGGCATAGATGCAGTGGCTGCGGTTACTGTGTTGAATTTTGTCCTTTTGATATTCCCAGGATGGATAGGGAATCTAATAAGTTTCTTGGCACAGGGCTGATGGGGGGCAAATGTGATTTTTGTATTGACCGGGTGAGCAATGGTTTAGAGCCAGCCTGTGCTAAAGCTTGCCCTAGCGGGGCGATAAAATATGGTGAATGGGAGGACTTAGTAGCAGAAGGGAAGCAAAGAGTCGAAGCTCTAAAGGTAAACCATCCCGATGCCAACTTTTATGGTGAGCATGAACTGGAAGGTTTGCATATGCTTTATGTACTCGATGAGCGCCCCGAAGTTTATGACCTTCCTGTAGACCCACAAATGCCTGCTGCTGCCACTGCCTTGAATGTTGGTGAGTGGACCGGTGTTGGGCTTGGTTTGCTGGCTGGCGCTGGGATACTCGGGGCAGCAGTGCTTGCCAGGGCAAGAATGATTGAGAAGAAGAAGGAGGAAAGTGGAGAAGGCTAAAAAGGTTGAAAAGGAGAGAGGTTTTTGGGCCTCTATCTTTGAGCCCATAGGGGATATTATCGCAACCCTTATTCATGATGCCTTGTTTGATGACCCCGGGAGGCCCGGGGTTAAGCGATTTAGCTTGCAAGCAAGGGCGTTTCACTGGACAGTGGCAGGATTGGTTATATTGATGGGACTAACCGGCTTAATATTGTTTGTGCCTGGTTGGGGTGCCATCGCCTTGACAGGCTGGACACGCATCATCCATCGAGTTTGTGCTTATGCCTTTGGAATTGTCCTGGTGCTCTACTTTATAACATATCCCAAAGCCAGCTTAGCGTTTGTAAAGGAAGCCTTTACCTGGAAGAAGGAAGATATTGGCTGGCTTAAAGCGGCAACTGATTACTACACCGGTGGCGATGAGAGCAAGATGCCACCCCAGGGGCATGTAAACCCGGGGCAGAATTTATGGCAACTTATCACCATCGTCTGTGGCGCAATCTTTTTCATCACTGGAGCTATCCTGTGTTTTGCTAAGGGTGCCGTGTCTCCGGCTGTCTTCCAGTGGTGTCTCTTTACCCAAGTTCTCGCCTTTATCATTGGTGGCTGTATGCTCATAGTGCATGTTCTGTTGGGCACGGTGCATCCCAGAATGAGTGAATCCCTCCGCTCTATGATAACCGGCAAGGTATCCGAGGAATATGCTAAGAGTCACTATGGCAAGTGGTATGAGGAAATTTCCAAACAGCAGTAAAGAGTGACCATACAGGCAGATAGTGAAACCATAAGACGGCTGGGGGAATGGAAGCAGACCCGCTATATAGAGCTTCACCGAAAATTGCTTGGACTCAAGATAAAAGATTCATATCTACCCGTATTAGATAAACATATTCGTCAAATAGCCAACCGCTTTGCACAATCTAATTTTGTTCTCCAATTTGAGGATGTGTTTCCTGACGAGGCGTTATTCTGCAAGTTGTTCTCAGAAGCAAACGGTATAGTTAGCGAACAATTTCCCGATTCCCGGCTGGAAAATCCACAACCATCCGTGATAAAAAAGGCAGCTAATGCCTGGTATCAGTATTCTTCACTGAACGACATCGCCGATGAAGTAGGTGTTGGCTGGGAAATGTTTTCCCTTTGCCTCAAGGCTGCTTTTCATCCCATACTGGTCAGGTATTCCGAGCAATTATTGCCTTTGGTGAATCAGGATTCCTGGCGCCAAAGGATATGTCCTATCTGCGGAGGTAAGCCAGATTTCTCCTTCCTTGATAGAGAGACCGGTGCCAGATGGCTGATATGTTCACGATGTGATGCTGATTGGCTCTTTTTCCGTCTTGAGTGTCCTTTCTGCGGTAACCAAGACCAGAATTCTCTGGGTTATCTCACCGATGAGAAGGAATTATACCGCCTTTATACTTGCGAACAATGTCGAACTTACATCAAGGCTATCGACCTGCGCCGCGCTGAGGGGGATGTGCTATTTCCCTTAGAGCGTATTCTCACGCTCGATCTGGATAGGCAGGCGAGCGAAGCAGGATATCAACCTGGCTGGTAATTATTGAATTTTTCTGCTCCTTCAGTTATCGTTGAGCATCATAAACTTGTGCCAAACTTGATGGAGGTTTTGAGGTGAATGAGGTAAGAATTATACCTTGTCTTGATGTGAAAGACGGCAGAGTGGTCAAAGGGGTAAATTTTGTGAATTTGAGGGATGCCCGTGACCCTGTGGAAGCGGCGGAGGCTTATTGTAAAGAAGGTGCTGATGAGCTTGTTTTTCTGGATATCTTTGCCACTGTGGAGAATAGGGGGACAAGATTAGAATGGGTCAGGAAAGTGGCGGAGAAGGTTACCATTCCCTTTGCCGTTGGAGGCGGGATTAGGGATATTGAGGATATGAAGGCTTTGTTCGACATTGGTGTGGATAAGGTCTCCATCAATACCGCTGCGGTGAAAAGTCCTGAGCTTATATCGGAAGCATCAAGGAAATTTGGGAAGGAAAAGCTTGTGGTGGCTATCGATGGGCGCAAGAATCCACCTGGAAGTGGTCTTCCTCGATTGGAGGTGATGGTCAAAAGTGGCAGCGAAGCCACCGGGATGGAGCTTGTCAGTTGGGCAAAGAAGGTGGAAGAATTGGGGGCTGGCGAGATTCTACTTACCAGCAAGGATGCCGATGGCACCAAAGAGGGCTATGACCTGGAGATGACCAAAGCCGTGGCTGAAGCGGTTAGCATACCGGTTACTGCATCAGGGGGGGCGGGAAAACTGGAACATCTTTATGAAGCGGTAACCATTGGCAAAGCCTCTGCAGTTCTAGCTGCCTCTATCTTCCATTTCGGGGAGATATCTATAGGTGAATGCAAAAGGTATTTTAAGGAAAGAGGAATACCTGTTAAGATATAATGTTAAATAGAGTGGAAATGGACCATGGATAATAAAGTATTAACCTCGTTTGAGATCACGCAAAGCCAGCTGGATACAGCAGCTGAAATGCTACACCTAGAGCCAGGCATTCATGCCATCCTTAGAGTACCTATGAGGGAGTTGCACGTATCTATCCCGGTAAGGATGGATAATGGAGAGGTCAAGGTTTTTGAAGGGTTTAGGGTCCAGTACAATAATGCACGCGGCCCATGTAAAGGTGGTATCCGATTTCACCCTGAAGAAACAATTGATACTGTTAGAGCATTAGCTGCCTGGATGACATGGAAATGCGCTGTTGTAGATATTCCCTTTGGAGGGGGTAAGGGAGGCGTTATTTGCAATACCAAGGAGATGTCAAACCGTGAAGTGGAAAGGTTAAGCCGTGGCTATATAGATGCAATATGGGAATTCATTGGCCCTGACAGAGATATACCGGCACCAGATGTATACACCAATCCTCAGGTAATGGCGTGGATGATGGACGAGTATTCCAAATTTAAGGGTTGTAGTAGCCCGGCAGTGATCACGGGAAAGCCCCTATGCTTGGGCGGTTCTGCAGGTCGTGGTGATGCAACTGCTCGTGGTGGGCTATATACCATTGTAGAGGCAGCCAGGCATCTAAATGTCGATTTATCCGCAGCGACAGTAGCTGTTCAAGGCTACGGCAACGCTGGGGCAAATATAGCTATTCTGATGAATAGTATCCTGGGCTCTAAAATCGTCGCAGTTAGTGATTCCAAGGGTGGTGTTCACAATGTGCATGGCTTGGACCCAGATAAGGTTCTGCGACATAAAATGGAGACAGGGTCAGTCATAAACTATTCGGAAGCAGAAAATCTTAGTAATGAAGAGTTGCTGGAATCGGCGATTGATATATTATGCCCTGCGGCATTGGAAAACATTATCACCCGGGCAAATGCTTCGAAAATCAGGGCCAAGATGATAGCCGAATTAGCTAATGGCGCAACTACTCCAGAAGCGGATGAAGTATTATACGATAATGGTGTTTTCGTAATACCCGATTTCTTATGTAACGCCGGGGGAGTCACCTGTTCCTATTTTGAGTGGGTTCAGAATATACATAACTACTACTGGGAGGAGGAAGAGGTTCACCAAAGGCTTAACAAAAAGATGGCTAAAGCTTTCCAGGATGTTTTAGCTGAGTCCTTGGAGCGCAAGGTTAATATGAGAGTAGCTGCCTATATCGTTGCAGTCACTCGTGTGGCTGAGGCTATGAAGTTGAGAGGCTGGGTATAAGAAGGGCAAGATTCAGCGTCACGTAGCTTGCTGAAATTCGAAAACCACAGTTTGCAGCTCACCGGGTAGAGAAGCGTTTGTGACGAGAAGCTTTGCTCTGGGCTCTATGTCGTGAATTCCCATTTTGCCCAGGAATTTATCTACTCGTTCCAGATTTTTAGTCAACACATCTGTCTTGTAGTGCATGGGGATAACGATGTGAGGGGTTAATTGTCTTACTATCTCGACAGCTACATCCACCGATATGGTGGATACCTCGCCAACAGGCAAAAATAGGATGTCGCAGTTTCCCAGTTCCTCTAGCATTGATGCTGTTAATGGATGCCCCAAATCTCCGAGGTGACATAAAGTTAATCCTTCCATTTCCACAAGGTAGATGGTATTTTTACCCCTGGCGTTGCCCTTCTCGTTATCGTGGTAGGAGGGAAGCCCGGTGATAAATGCATTTCCTATTTCATACTCCCCGGGACCCTTGACCTGCTTCGGGCTGTCGGCGATGCCTTCAACATAGCTATGACCGGGATGGAAGTGACTCACCGTCACTATGTCTGCTTGAGGCGTATCTAAGGAATAGCCTAATTCAGGGCAATATGGGTCGGTGATAACAGTCTTCTCTTTTCCTTTGAGAATAAAGCAGGAATGCCCCAACCAACTAATTTCCACTTTGTTTATTTTAGCATCTTTAGTCATGATAAAGCGAGTTTGAATTGAATAACCCCGGTGTTATTATTGACACATGTTCATATTTGTTCCAGCGTGAATATCCAGCCTATGCCTCTTCCGCCATTTGGTTGGGGGAGGGGAAGAGGAAGGAGATTTCGCGGAGGAGGGTATCTGAGAGGCTAACGCCATGAGCATTAGAGGAAATATAAATAAGATATTAAGTGGATTACCTGAAGGGGTGGAGCTAGTAGCTGCGGCGAAAGCGAGGACTCCTGAAGAAGTGCTCGAGGCAGTTCAATCAGGAATAAAAATGGTCGGGGAAAATTATGTGCAGGAGGCAGAGAAGGCTTATGAAATGGTGGGGAATAAGGTGAAATGGCATTTCGTCGGGCATCTCCAGAAAAATAAGGTGAAAAAAGCGGTTAAGATATTTGACATGATAGAAACCGTTGATTCGGTTGAGATAGCGCGGGAAATAGACAAAAGGTGCCAGCAAATTGGCAAGGTAATGCCAGTATTGGTGGAGATAAACAGCGGCGAAGAGGAGCAGAAATCAGGCGTGCTTCCCCCGGATGCCGAACGATTAATCAGGGAGATTTCGGGACTTAAGAATATAAAGGTGATGGGATTGATGACTATGGGACCTCGTTTTGGGAATCCTGAAGATTCCAGACCTTATTTTATCAAAACGAGGGAAATATTTGATAGGATTAAAAAGCTTGGTTTAGCCAATGTGGGAATGAGATACCTCTCTATGGGGATGACGAATTCCTATAAAGTTGCCATAGAAGAGGGTGCTAATATAGTCAGGATAGGGACTAAGCTCTTCGGAGAGCGGAATTATATAGAAGAAAGGTAAATATAATGGCGACTGAAAAGCAATTAAGATGACCCAAAAAATGAATATTCCATCGACCCTCAGTTGGCTCAACTCTGTGATGAAGGTAATATCGAGAGGTATAATTCGGATATTCTGAAGACTTTTGCTGATAATTTTCTTCAGGCGCTGTCATTAAAAGCAAAGCCAGTATAAAAGATGAGCCTTCTTGAGCAAGCTAAATCCTGCACTGAGTGTGGGCTTTGCCTCGAAGCCTGCCCTGTTTATCAGGTTACCGGTGAAGCGCTATTTTCGCCAATTGAACGTTTAAAAATAGCGATTAAGCTGTTTGAGGGAAAAGAAATCAGCGAGCCTATGATAGAAAGCATCAATAATTGTCTTGCCTGTATGCGGTGTGAAAGCATCTGTCCCGAGGAGATCGAACTCACCGAAATTGTGTTCCAGGCTAGAACTGAGTTATCTAAAAAGGGGTTAGGTCCTTCGGAGAAGCAGCAAAAAGTAATCGAGGGGATTCTAGCTACGGGTAATGGGGTAGGTGGTGCTCCTGAAAGAAGGTTAGAATGGCTGCCTGAGAGATTTCCCCGAAAGGAATCTGACACTCTTTTTTATATTGGCTGTCTTGGCTCATATCAGGAGAAAGATGCTGCTGCTTCTTCCTACTTAGTTTTGAAGAGGCTGGGATTTGATTTCATGTTGCTGGAGGATGAAGGATGCTGCGGAAGTATTTTGTATGAGAATGGAAGAATTGACCTGGCTGAAGAGCTGTTCCAGAAGAATATCGAGAAATTTAACTCACTGGGCATCAAGACAATCGTTGTTCTCTGCCCCGTTTGCTTGAAGTGCTTTAAGTATTATTACCCTAAGGTTCTTGGCAATACTGGTATTTCTGTTCAGTATATAGTAGAGGTGATATACGATTTATTAAGCCAAAATCCTGCTCTTCTAAAGAAGGTAAACAGAACGTTAACCTACCACGACCCTTGTCCACTAGCCAGGAAGGAAGGGATAGTTGAAGAACCGAGAAGAATTCTCCGCTGGTGTGGTGCTGAATTAAAAGAGATGGAGGAAAGTAGGGAGAATGCTCTTTGTTGCGGTGCTGGGGGTGGGGTAAGAGTCACTTATCGAGACCTTTCTCTAGAAATAGCCTCCAGGGTGTTAAATATGGCAGAGACAGAATCCATTGTCAGCGCCTGTCCCTTCTGTGTGTTCCACTTAAATTATGCCTCTCGGAAGCGAGAATTAGCAAAAACCGTGACGTATCTTACCAATATAGTATGGGAATCTCTAAAATAGGGAGGTAAAAATTTTAAAAAAGATGTAGTTGCCCAATTTATTGGGCGATTGTGCCTGATGAATCAGGCAACTACAAAATCCGGGGGTGAAGCGTTTCCAAAATGTCCGAAATTGGATGGAGAAAGGTAAAATTAAATGGTCTCAAATGAGGTAAGGAGGTAAAAATGAGTAACGAAAGTGGAGAGCCGAGAGTGGTGGGGATACAGGAAGTAGTTGTTGCTGTGGAAGACATGAGCCAGGTAGTAGCATTGTATGAGGACTTATTTGGCTTGAAGTTCGACATTGGATGGGATATGCCTGGTGAGAACATGAGGGTTAAAGCAGCTATGATAGGGGAGACTCAATTTCAGGTGATAGAGCCAACGGGTCCTGAAGGGGTGGTGGCGCGGTTCATTAAAAGCAAGGGAGAGGGACTGAATCATGTTGCCTTCAGGGTAACTAACTTGCCCAAAATGGTAGCCAGACTGAGAGAAAAAGGAGTGAGGCTTGTTCCTGAGCAGCCTGTGGTCATAGGACCAGTTTCATATATCTTCGTTCATCCTAAATCCACCCATGGGGTGCTGGTGGAATTGATCGAATCTAAGAGTTAAGCACAGTGAGTTCCATTATTTATGGACCGGTTGCATCATGGCGGCTGGGTAAATCGTTGGGAATAGACCTTCTCTCCACCAAAGGAAAAACTTGCTGTTTTGATTGCGTTTATTGCCAGCTGGGGCGAACTTTGCATCTCTTAACTGAGCGGAGACAGTTTGTTCTTGTAGAGCGTCTGGCTGAAGAGTTGGAATCGGTAAAAGGATTGGACATTGATTATGTTACTTTCTCCGGTATGGGTGAGCCAACTTTAGCCAGTAATCTGGGCAGAGCCATAGAGTTAGTAAAATCTGTTTTGCCTTTTCCAGTGGCTGTGCTTACAGGTTCATCATTAATGATGAATAAGGAAGTGCGACAGGAGCTGGCTTTAGCTGATACAGTGGTGGCTAAATTAGATGCCCCGAATGAGGAACTATTCCAGCAAATCAACAGACCTGCTCCAGGATTACGACTAAAAGACATAGTGAGCGGCATCGAGAAATTCAGGGGAGAATATAACGGGAAATTGGTTCTCCAGATGATGTTTATCGCTGCCAATATGCCCTATGCTGGTGAGCTAGCTAGAATGGCGGAATCTGTATCGCCAGACGAAGTTGAGCTAAACACCCCATTGCGTCCTTGTGGGGTGCCGCCGTTGCCGCCGCAGGAGATGGAGGCTATTGAAGGGCAGTTCGCTGAGATTAACACGGTAAACGTTTATAAATCCCTGAAACCGGAAGTCAAGCCGCTTGACATAAAGCAAACATTGAGAAGAAGACCAAAGCTATAATATCAAATGGGAAAGCAACGCAAGGATAAACAGAGTCGTTTCTTTGATGTGAGGAAGGAGCTATGCACTGGCTGTGGACTCTGTGCCAGCAGTTGCCCTAGAGATGCTATTTCATTCCTTTGGGGGAAAGCGGAGATAGACCAGAATAGGTGTGTCCATTGTGGCTTGTGCCTGAGAATGTGTCCCCGAGGAGCCATTGTTGAGAAGGTGGTTATCGAAGCCAAGGCTTTAGAGAAGGAAGTACAAAGCTTGCAGATGCAGGTCGAGGCTATCTTGGAGAGGCTCGATAGATTAACTGGAGTGAAGTAGTGAAAGGCGGCTATGTCTTGGTCATGGAACTCGATGAAGGGCAGGAAATCTCGGTGGGTAGTCTGGGAGTGGGTTACTTCCCCGCGGGCTTCTATGCTTACTGTGGCTCCGCATTGGGCGGCTTTAAATCGAGGCTCAATCATCACTTAACTAAAAGTAAAAAGCCAAGGTGGCATATTGATTATCTTCTCCAGGAGGCGGAAATTCGGGAAATAATCCTTTGTCAGACTGAAAAGAGACTGGAGTGTCTGTTATCTCAAGATTTGGGTGGAGAGTTAACTTATATCCCTGATTTTGGGTGTAGTGACTGCCATTGCAAAAGCCACTTATTCTTTTCTACCGATAAAGGCAGCTTAGGAAGAATGATTTCCTCTTTTATCACCCGGCTTGGGCTTACCCCTCAAAGCTATCCTGCTGGTTCAACACTGCCTGAACATGTATCCAGGCAAGCTTGAAAAAGTTGGCATATCTTTGCCCGACCGCGCCGCTTCCTTACGAAAATTAACCAGCGACGTTGAAGCTGTTAAGAAACTTTGCTGGCTTGCTTCTCAGCCCAGTCGCCTATCCAGGGCAGCTTCCACATCTTACCGCTATACGCTAGAACCATAAGGGCAATCCATAGACCAACAGTTAAGAGCCAGACAAGGATTCCAACAACGTTCACAAATGTCCATAGCCCAAACGCGAAGGGAAGTGCAATAGCACCAAGGGTCGATATGATCGATATAGCGATCAGAATCCCAGTCAATATTCCAAAGGTCATAATGGATTGCCAGGCATGGAATTTGACAAATGTGCTCTTCTGCTCAATCACCAGGAAAATTATGCCCGTTATCCACCAAGCCGCATAGCAAAGAAGCCCGGCTATGTTAGGCTGCAAGCCAATACTGGTCTCAGCTGGCGGCATAGCTGGGGTTTTACTTCCTCCAGCAGCAGGAGCAAGTTCAGCACCGCACTTCGTGCAAAACTTAGCATATTCGGGATTTTCAGTGCCACATTTTGGGCAAAACATTTCCACCTCCTATCTGCCGTATTTTGCCAGTTATGATGCGCCATAAGTTACAGCGTTGTCAATAAGTTGTGCCCGTTCAGGTGATTGGTGACACATTGCCCCAAGTGATACAATTCCCAAAGTTATATATGGAAGAGCAGGGTGTTCTTAAGTTAAAGCCCATCGGGGTAATTCATTCCCCCTATCATGCCGGGCAGGTGCCATATCAGGGGTGTGGGCGGGAGGAAATCGGTGAGGTGGAGGTGTTTGAACAGTTTGCAGAAGGGTTAAAGGACATAGAAGGATTTTCCCATATTGTCTTGATATACTGGTTCCACAAATCCAGGGGATATTCCCTTATGGTCAGAACCCCCTGGGATACAACGCCACACGGGCTTTTTACCACAAGGTCGCCAAACAGGCCCTGCCCGCTGGGGTTATCGGTGGTGAGGCTGGTAGCCAGGAAAGGGAATACCTTGAAGGTGAAAGACCTTGACGCTATAGATGGCACTCCCCTTCTGGATATCAAGCCTTATGTCCCCACTGTAGATGAAAAGAGCGATATCAGAGTTGGCTGGCTTGAAGGCAAGCTAAAGTTAGAGAAACCTTGACAATAACGCACATTCTCATATTGCTAGCCACCGGCGTAGGCGTTGGCTTTGCCAGTGGCTTGCTTGGAATTGGGGGGGCCTTTATCACCGTGCCGGTTACCTACTGGGTAATCGTGGATATGGGCATTCCTGCCGACATAGCGATAAAGATAGCCTTTGGGACGAATTTGCTGGTAATTCTGCCCACGGCGATAAGCGGCGCTTTAGGGCATAACAGGAGGGGGGCAGTTCGCTGGAAGGTGGCTCTGGGGTTGGGCTTGTGTGGGCTGGTGGGAGCTTTACTTGGGGCTACTCTGGCGACTCATCTTCCTGGCGAAGCGCTGAGAGTCGGTTTTGGTGCGGTGGTTCTTGCTGTGGCTTTGTGGATGGGTCTGGATACGACACTGAACTTAACCAAGGAGAGGGGAGAGCAAAAGGAGAGCTTGTTTCCTTTAGCTCTCTGTGGCTTCCCTATAGGAATGATAACCGGGTTAACTGGCATTGGTGGGGGAATATTAGCAGTTCCTTTGCTGGCATTGGCATTTGGTTTTCCGATGCATTTGGCTGTGGGTACCTCCACGGCGATGATAATATTCACTAGCCTTGGAGGTGTTATCGGATATGCCGTAAACAGTCCTGGAGTACTTGAGCTTCTTCCATATTCAATAGGATACGTGAATTTACCCATCTGGCTATGTTTAGCGGCTGCCAGTGTGCCTATGGCACAGCTTGGCGCGAAGGCCTCACATGCTCTGCCGGCAAAACGACTGAGGTATGTCTTTATCGCCATTATGGTCTATGTTGGCCTGAAGATGCTTGGCGTGGTTTTATAGCAACATTCACCATCAGCCAAACTCACATGATGTGCAGCTCACAACTTCGAAAACTACACTGTCGGTAGCTGTGCCGCCGTTACTATCAGATACCGTTACCGTGACAGTAAGTGGTTCAGTACCTTCGGTTGACCAGAGAGGTGCGGTAAAAGTAACTGTAGCGCCCTTTCCAGAGATACTACCTCCATCAGTTGACCATTCATAGAATAGCTCATCGCCATCTGGGTCCGAGGCACTGCACTTAATTTTATAACTCTGGCCCTTCCCGACTTTGTATCCCCCGGGTATTTCCCTCAGGTATTTGTGTTCAGCGGTGACAGTTAATTTCTCAATAATTGGGGGATTGTTGAACGCTACCCTGATAGACAATGATGCTGAGCTTTCGCCTCCGAGCTCATCTGTAACCACCACAGTAACGGTATAATTGCCTGTCTCTTCAGGAGCAACCCAGGTGACGGTATCTCCTTTGCCTGTGATATTGCCTCCACTGGCTAACCATTCATAGCTCAAGCTATCGTTATCTGGGTCTGAGGCTTCACAGATGATCGTGCAATTACCCGAAGGAACAACCCATTCCTTACTGGCTCTGAAATCAACAATTTCTGGCGAACGATTCTCTCTTACAACAATGTTGACCGATTGTGTGGCTGAATTACCATCCACATCAGTCACATTGACCGAGACAACATATTCACCAACTTCATCGGGAGCAGCCCAGGTAGCTATGGCTTCTTCGCTTGAGATATTGCCTCCGCTAGCTTGCCACTCATAGTTTAGCTCACCACCCTCAGGGTCTGAAGCAACACACTCAACCTGGCACCTCTCTAGAGTAAGAACCATCTCTCGCTCAGCTTGCAAGCTGGTAATAACTGGAGGCTGGTTGGCCGGGATGCAGCCGCCTATGAAGAGGATAGTGATGGCTAGAATAGTTACGCTAGTTATCCCTTTGTTTACCTTAAAGAAAGCTCGTTTCATTTGGGCTCCTCCTTTCTGCTCTTAATAAACCAGGGGCGAGAATGTAGAACTCGACTGGGATGAAACAGCAATATAATCAGAGCTAAGCTAAAAAGCACAATGTCAAAGCATAGAGCTTGGAGTGGTGACATCGCTCCGAACAATATCTCCCACTTACCAAAGCAATTGGCGCATGTGGGAAACTGTTCTATACCCCGGCTCAGCGCATAAGAATTACTGGCCATGAATCCAATGGTAAGCGGAAGACATAAAGCTGCGGCAATTCTGGGAAACACACCTAGAAGTAGAAGAGCACCCAGGGCTATCTCCGCCCAGGGAAGGCAATGAACGATAAGGTAAACCGTAGTGGGAGTATAGAAAGGTCCCAACAAGACATCAATAAATTCCAGTTCCCCGGGCAATTCTCCAAAGATAAGTGCTTTGCCAGTGCCTGATGCCAGCAGCGTCAGCCCCAAAAATATGCTTGGTCCTGAGGTTACCAAGTTTCTTTGCCAGCCCGTTTTTAAATGTTGTTTCATGGATTAGATGTCTCCCTGTAACTCAATTTACCCCTTTGGGGAGAGCACCCCAGTCTGTTGCCCAAGAGGTTAGAGGAAAGTGTAGTCTTGTAAGCCTCAAGTCTGTATCCAGAGCACCACATAATATATTCCTATCCCGATAAAGATAATGGAAACTACCACACGAATTATTTTCTCAACACGGGTAAGCGCGTTGAGCCAGGTAGAAACCCTGGACACGCCAATGGATAGAAGCATGCCAAATACTAAAACGGGGAGTCCAGTGCCAATGGCAAACACCGCTGGCAGTGTCACACCGCCGGTAGTCTTAAGAGCCAAAGGTATCAATACTCCAAAGAATAAAACAGCGCTATAAGGACAAAAGGCTAGAGCGAAAAGTATACCTAACAGTAACCCACCTATCATTCCCCAATCAGCGACCTTTCCTCCTATTGAAGATAGCTTTCCACCTCCCAGGCTGAAAGAAACACGATCGATGTTTAGCATTATCAGTCCTACTATAATTAGAAGTGGTCCCAGGATTTCTTCGCCGAAATCCTGAAGAAATGAGGCGAGTCCGGGGATTTCAAGGCCAGCCATGATGATCAGGATACCAAGGACGGAATAGGAAATCATGCGCCCCAGTGTATAGAGTGCTGCAGTCATAACAGCGTATCTGCGGTCTGTCACTCTGCGGCTGACATACGCTACGGCAGCAATGTTAGTAGCCATAGGGCACGGGCTAATGGCAGTCAGCAACCCCAGAAAGAGTGCAGAGAGGACCGGGATATTAAGGTTTCCCGTGATGCTACCCAAATCCATCACTCCTCCCCCTTGAGGCTTTTCTCAATCTTACTTCTCACTGCCTCGACAAATGCCTCATCATCGCCGATGAGGAGCCAGATATACGTCACTTCTTCGATGTGGTCAGTGCCATCTCTTATCGTGTTGATAAACAGAGATGATGTATAAGCCTCATATTTGTTGACAATGGCAGCGTTTTCTTCGTCCTGTAGATTGACCACCTGAAAAGTCACCTTGCCACTAGCCAGCTCATCCTTAAAATAGGTTTCCAGTGTATAGCGAGTACCAGTTTCCGCATAGGTACAGCGTGGGCAGCGCTGTGTGCGGTGAAAGTAAACAACATCGACCCTGTCGGCGGGACCCAAAGAAGTGTCTGAAGGCGGAGGTGTAGTAGACGACGCACAACCTACCATTAGAGACAGGGCTAAGCACACCAGGAGGATGTGAGATAAAGTCTTGATTACCATATTCATTGTAACTCCTTTCTCGTCTTCAATTTAAGCATTTCCCGCTCCTTTTGTCAGTTCGGGCGTGGCTATCTCGGTGGGGAAGTAGCGCCGGCGGAACCGAAGAGCCACATTGACCAGGCTGATGAGGACCGGGACCTCTATGAGCGGACCTATCACTGTGGCGAAAGCCTGTCCCGAACCGATGCCGAACACTGCCACAGCTACAGCAATGGCTAGCTCAAAGTTATTGCTGGCAGCGGTGAAGGCGATGCTCGCTGTCTTAGGATAGTCGGCGCCTATCTTCTTAGCCATAAAGAACGAAACCAAGAACATTACCACAAAGTAGATGAGGAGTGGAACCGCGATGCGAACCACATCCAGCGGTATTTGCACGATAAGTTCACCCTTGAGGGAGAACATCACCACAATGGTAAAAAGTAAAGCCGCTAATGTGATTGGGCTTATCTTAGGGATGAACTTGCCCTCGTACCACTCGCGTCCTTTTGCTTTTATCAATGTGAACCGGGTAATCATGCCTCCGAAGAAGGGAATACCGAGGTATATAAACACGCTCTCAGCTATCTGACCGATGGTGACCTTTACCACCGACCCCTCCAGTCCGAACCAACCAGGCAGTATTGTGATGAAGATATAGGCATAGACCGAGTAGAAGACTATTTGAAAGATTGAGTTCAAAGCCACCAACCCGGCGGCATACTCTCTATCCCCCTTGGCCAGCTCATTCCAGACAATGACCATGGCGATGCAGCGTGCCAGGCCGATCATAATAAGACCAACCATGTAGTCAGGATATGGCCATATGAAACCGAGGAAGAGGATGGCAAGGAGGAACATGAGCACCGGGCCGATAATATAGTTCTGTACCAGAGACAGGGCAAGCACCCGCCAGTTGCGGAACACCGGGCCCATCTCCTCATACCTCACTTTAGCCAGCGGTGGGTACATCATGAGGATGAGGCCAACAGCAATAGGAATAGAAGTGGTGCCTACCTGAAAGCGGGAGATGAAGCTCGAGCTTTCCGGATAGAAATAGCCCAGCCCCACCCCCAGACCCATAGCCAGGAATATCCAGAGGGTAAGGAAGCGTTCAAGCAGTGGAAGCCTTTTCTTCTGCGTCATGAAAAACCTTTGTCTCTACTTCAGAGCCTTCCTAATACTCACTTTCCTCCGACAAACAATCTTAGGGTATTATTTCGTCTCCTTAATCCACTTTTTGATCTCTTCACGGCTGGGAATTCTGCCTTCGGAAACCTTGGTGCCATCAATGACAACTCCGGGGGTTAAGAACACCCCTTTGGCGGTGATTGCCATTATGTCTTTTACTTCTGCTACTTCTACTTCCTGTTCTAGCCCCAGCTCTTTCACTGCCTTCTGCGCATTTCCTATGGTGGCGTGACACTTAGGGCAACCCGTTCCGTAAATCTCGATCTTCATAATGCACCTCCTTAAATCTTATTTACTTTCTCCTCAAGACAGGATAAACCCGGCTACCCAGCCAACAAGAGTCCCCAGAATAATGATGGTCGGGACATAAACCAGGACTTTCTTGAATCCAAATACTCTTCCTATAGCTAGCCAGTTAGGCAAGCTGATACCTGGGCCGGTAAGTAACAAAGCCAGAGCTGGGCCTTTGCCCATCCCCAGACCCATTAGAGTATCCACAAACGGAGCCTCAGTCATGGTGGCAAAGTAGGTCACTGCTCCAATCATAGTGGCCAGGAAAGACTGTCTCAGCCCCTCTCCACCCAACCAGGTCTCTACCCATTGCTGTGGCAGAACAGCGCCGATAATCCCAACTATAAAAACCCCACCCAGCAACAGGGGGAAGATTATACGCACAAACCACCAGGATTCTTTTAGCCATCCCTTAATCTCGGGCCAGCTTTTCACCCGCCAGGCATAAAAGGCTACTACCGCTGTCGCCCCCGCCCACACAGCAACCTTAGCCCAGTAAGGATCTGCTCTCACGGCATAATTGGGGGCCAGAAGGCTAACAACTAACAGCAGGAGCAGGACGATGTCCTTATTGGTCATCATCCTTCCCCCAGTAGCCTGGATGGTTAGTGCCCTTTGTCGTTCCTCTTTCCGGAAGGCGAAGAGCATCACTGCACCAACAATGAAAGACATTAATAGGGCAGCTACCACTCTGGCTATAATCATTTGGGAGCCAAGAATTGAGCCGGTATAGATTAGAGCCAGGATATTAGCCGCTGGAGCAACCCAGAGGAGGATGAAGGCAGGACCAATTCCAGCCCCTCCATAGTAAATGCCGCTGGCAACGGGGATGACGGTGCAGGAGCAAACTGACACAAAGAAACTCCCACCCCCAGCAATAGCGAAAGATTTGAGCTTGCTGGCAGCGCTGCCCAGATAGCTAATAATTGTCTCCCGGGAAACAAAGGATACTATTGCCCCGGCTAAGAGAAATGCCGGAACAAGGCATGTGAGCACATGCAAAGCAATATATCCTTTAAGGGCAATCAGCCCGGCCAGCAAAAGCTGCTCAGCCATTCAAATTCCTCGAAGTGTAAGCGTTTATGCACATAGCCGAACGTAATGGCAAAAAATTATTTACATGTTGCTCTCGGGCCATGTTGCATAACTTGACTTAATCTCTCTCTGTCCCGAGATGTTATCTCCTCATTAAGCAGGGAACCACGGAGCATTCCAATTAGAGGGGCAGCATAGCCATTCACCATTTGCTCATCGACAGAATACACTATCCATGGCCCGTCTCTCCTGGACTTAACAAAGCCGGCGTCCGCGAGTATACCCAGATTGCGAGAAGCACGAGACTGGGAGATATTCAGCGCTTGCATTACCTCACAAACACAGCACTCTCTTTCCATGAGGACTTTCAGAATCCTGATTCTGGTCTCATCGGATAGTGCCTTGAATAGTTTTGTTAGTTCCCTCATCTGGCTTCAGCCGACAAGCATATATTTAAATATCCGCATACAAACCTTCTATTTTACCACTGAAATCTTAGTTGTCAAGGAGGGGGGACGCCTGGCCCACTTTAATTCTGACTTTCTCGCCAGGTCCAGTAATCAGCAAGTTTTCTGATGCAATTTGCTGCCATTGCAGGGTCTCTATAAACGGGTATCTTTGCCTTTATAAAATCGTCGAAGATATTCAAGGCAATCTCTTCCACGGCTGTGGCGGTTAAGATGACGAATACCGGAGTATTTGTCGAGTTTCTCGCCTCAATGATAGCGTTGGTCAATTTTTTAATTCTATCTTTCTCAATAAGTTCGATGAGCTTTTCCCTATGGGCGTCTATACTCACTACAATCCCATTTATGTTCCTATCTTTGCTAATTGCTTTCAGGACCTTTCTGACCATACCTGGTTGACTCCAGCTAGCAGCCATATCAAGGGGATTTCTGGTATTAACGCCAACTTCGGGCAGTATTGATTCGATTTCCCTTTGTGTTTCATCAGATAGAATCGGGATTCCCAATCCTGTTGTGGAAAGGGTGTCGGTATATTCCACGCTTTGCCCCCCGCTTATGCTGAGAATACCAAGGTTGTATCCCTTTAAGCTTTCAAAGGCGAACGTCATTGTGGTATAAATCAAATCAAGGAAACCCTCTGCCTTTACCACCTTGCTCTGTTTCATCGCTGCCTCCCAGACATTCGCTGCTCCGGTCAGGACGCCTGTATGTGTCCCAACAGTTCTGGTCCCCTCGGCAGTCTTACCAGCCTTCCAGATTATCACCGGTTTCCTTCTGTTTGCCTCTTGAAGTGACTTGAGGAGCTTCCTGCCATCTTTAGCGCCCTCAACATACATGGCGATTAAATCGATTTCCTTATCATTCTTAAAAAAGTCGAGGAAGTCGGCAGGCTCGTAAAGTGCTGAGTTGCCGCAGCTGACCGCTTTTAAAATCTCCACGCCATATCTCCTTCCGGTGACAGTAGAGTTCTGGGCTAACCCTCCGCTCTGGGATATGAAGGCGACTTTTCCTTCATGCAGAGCTAGATCTACGCCGATAAAATTCAACCCGATCCTGGAGTTGTAGAGGCCCATGCAATTTGGACCAACTAGGATAATGCCTAACCTCTCGGCAATTTCCTTCACTTTTGCCTCCAACGCTCTCCCCTCATCGGTCTGGATTTCCGAAAATCCGGAGGTAAAGATGCTCACAACCTTCACTCCCTTTTTGCCACAGTCCTCCAATACTTGAGGGACAATCCTGTTGGACACCATTACTATCGCATGGTCTATTTCATCTTCAATGTCAAGAAGGGAAGGATAAAGCTCTATGCCGAGGTCTTCATGTGGATGTGGATTGACTCCGTAAACTTTTCCCTGAAAATTAGAAAGGTTATGGGTCCACCACGAAGTCTGAGGCGAGATTCCAATCAAGGCAATTGTTCTGGGGTAGAAAACGTCGTTGGTAATGGGCTTCTTCACGATGTAGCTAGTCTCTTTCCAGTGTTACCTTTATTTCATCTCCTATTCCCATGTTAAGGAAGTCAGCGGCGTTTCCATTTTTAAGCGATATTTCCAGGTAGCTGCTGCTGCCAATGATAGCCATCAGCCCTTCGCCTTCAGCATAGTAATTGGTTATACCCTGGATGGGATGTCCTGCAGCCTCAATAAGGATATCCTTGCCTGGCAGGTCAGACTTTTTGATGTTGGTAATCAAGTTGCCGAAGTGGTCAACATATAAAACATTCCCCGCTAGATTACCTTGATAGTCAACGAACGGCTTTGGGATGGGGAAAATCTGGAGTGAGGTTATTTTTTCCCCTAATTCATAGGGTGATATGTCTAAGGACAGTGCTGCGGCGACAGGTGCGAAAATATCCCTTCCGTGGAATGTGGTGCTAACCGGATGTCTCCAAAAGCGCGGCTCAGTTATGGCTATGGCTTCGAAACCCTTTCCCAGAGTTACTAAGTCCTGGTCTTTAGAATATTGAACTGTTAAATCTTCATTTGAGGACAGCTCATCGATCACATAGCTGAGGATGCCGTTGTCTGGGGCAACAAACAAAGCTGAAGGCGTCTTCAAGACTATTCCGCGGCGCTCACTACCCACGCCAGGGTCAACAATGGCTACATGGACAGTTTTTTTGGGGAAATAGCGGTAGTTGTAACCGAGGATGAAAGCAGCCTGGCGAATATTCTGGGGCTCAATGGAATGAGTAATGTCAACGATGTTAGCTTCAGGATTGATGCTCAAGATAACGCCCTTCATAGTGGCAACATAGGCATCATCAACGCCAAAATCAGTGGTTAAGGTTATTACCGAACTCACTTTAAAACTAAATTATGTGGGAGATCTAGCAATCAATACTGCCAGGGCGACGAAGGCAATAACTAGAATGATGGTAAGGTTAAGCAGGGTTTTTTCCAATCCCCGACGGGAACGGTAAACAGAGTCAGCTTGTCCAAAAATACCCCCGAAACCACCACCATGTAGTTGAAAAAAGATAGTGGCAGTTAAAACTATAGCTAGTAACAGTTGAGCAATGCAAAGATAAGTAGGCAATTTACCCTCCTCCTAACTCTTGTACAAGAATTTCTCTTACCACCGCTGGGTTAGCTGTTCCTTTAGTAGCTTTCATTATCTGTCCGGTAAGGAAAGTCAACGCTTGCTGTTTGCCAGCTTTATAGTCTGCCACCGCTTTAGCATTGTTGGCAAGCACTTGTTTCACTATTCCGTTTAGCTCAGTAGCATCGCTGAGCTGATTTAGCTTTCCTTCAGCGACGATGTCACTGGCTTTCTTTCCAGTATAAAACATTTTTTCAAACACTGCTTTGGCAGTGGGTCCGCTGATGGTTCCCTTATCCACTAGATTGAGTAACTCTACCAGCAGGCTTGGGCTTATCCTGGTATTTTCAATATCACTATCGGTGGCATTAAGCAACCGGCTGAAGTCGCCTAACAGCCAGTTGCTCACCATTTTTGCCTTGTTAGGGCTTGTTAGCTTCAAGCAATCTTCGAAGTAATCAGCCATTGCCCTGGAACTGGTTAAGATACTGGCGTCATATAACGGCAAGTCATATTGAGCCATAAACCGCCCTTTTCTAGTTTCGGGCAATTCAGGCAACCTTGCTTTAATTTCCTCTATCCATGCTCTATCGAAAAATAGGGGGGGCAGGTCAGGCTCAGGGAAATAGCGATAATCATCAGCGTATTCTTTGCTTCTTTGGCTCACGGTAACCTCTTTTTCATCCATCCAGCCCCTTGTTTCTTGAACGAGCGTGCCTCCTTCCTCAAGGACCTTTCTCTGCCTTTTCGATTCATATTTCAGGGCTTGATACACTGCCTTAAAGCTGTTCATGTTCTTAACCTCAACCTTAGACAACAATTCCTTGCTGCCCGATGGTCGAATGCTTATATTAGCATCACATCTGAAACTGCCATCCTCCATATTACCTGTAGATACTCTTAAGTAGCGGAGGATAGTGCGTAATTTGACGAGGTAGTCTCGTGCCTCCTCAGCGGAGCTGATTTCGGGCTCACTGACAGTCTCCATTAGGGGAATTCCGGAGCGATTGACATCTACCAGGCTATAATTTCCCCGGTGCAATAATTTAGCCACATCCTCCTCAAGATGGACTCGAGTGATATTGATTTTTTTCTGGTGTCCATTGCTGTCAATGGTTAGACCACCATGTTTCCCGATAGGGGCGTCGTATTGGGAGATTTGATAATTTTTCATCATATCAGGATAGAAGTAATTCTTACGGTCAAATTTGCTATATTCGGGAATGGTGCATTTTAAAGCCAGGGCAGTCATTATGGTGTATTCCACCGCTTTCTTATTGATAACGGGAAGTGTGCCAGGCATGCCCAGGCAAATAGGGCAAACGTATGTATTAGGTGGAGCATTGACATAATCGGTGCTGCAGGAACAGAACATCTTGCTCTTGGTTAATAATTGAGCATGGACCTCCAGCCCGATAACAGTCTCGTAATCCATAAAACTCATTTAGTATAGCAATCCGTCTGGTTGGTAGCAAATATTCTCTCCCTTCGAAGGAGAAGAATATAGTTCTCCACTGTCATTGCGAGGCACAAAGTGCCGAAGCAATCTCACACCTTTGAGATTGCCACGCCTTCGGCTCGCAATGACAATGAAAAAGGGCGCAATGACAATAAAAAAGTGCGCAATGACGGGTTATAAAGGGTCATTGCTTCTTGGCATAGGGATATGAGTTAAAATAAGCATTGTGGAGCGAATTATCGAGCTGCTGGAGAAGGAATATGGCAAGCGAGGGTGGCAGCCTGATGGGAAGCCGCTTGCTGGCTTGGTGCGGACCATACTTTCCCAGAATACCTTGGATACAAATTCAAGACGTGCCTTCGATATGTTGATGTTTACCTTTGGTAGTTGGGAGGCTATTGCCTCTGCTCCTGTGGAACATATCGCTTATGCTATCAGGGTAGGAGGTTTATCTAAAATCAAGGCGGTGAGGATAAAGGAAATACTTAATCAAATTAAGAGGGAGCAAGATTGCATCAGCCTTGATTTCCTTAATTCAATGAATGCATCTGAAGCCAAGGAATATTTGATGAGGTTACCCGGGGTGGGTGAAAAGACCGCCAATTGTGTATTGCTTTTCTCGCTGGGCAAACCCTGCCTGCCGGTGGACACGCATGTTTTTCGGGTAGCCAAACGCTTAGAGTTGATTGACGCTAGAACGTCCATAAAAGAGGCACATCGCTTGTTACAACAGCAGGTCCCGCCATCGGGGGTTTATCAGTTTCATATTCACATGATAGAGCACGGCAGGAAGATATGCCATGCTAGAAATCCCGAATGTGGTAGGTGTATATTGAGGAATGATTGCCCCAGTTCGACCGCCCATCAAAGGTAAGTGGTATAATTTTTAACATGGCACAAATACTGCAGAGCAAGAATCTAGCTACCAAGTTCCAGATACTGCTGGAAATAGCGGCAAGTCAGCCGAATATACAGCAGAAGAACATTGCCGGAAAGTTGAATATCACTCCTCAGGCAGTCTCTGAGTATGTTAAAGATTTGATAAGCGATGGCTGGCTTGTCTCTCAAGGTCGCTCTAGATATCAGGTAACCAAAGAGGGTGTGGACTGGATTTTGAAAATGGCGCGGCAGTTGCAAAGCTACTGCTCATTTGTGAATAAAGTGGTGAGCGATATATCGGTTTCCACAGCAATAGCTGCTGATGATTTATCGAGTGGTCAATCAGTTTCACTATATATGAAGGGCGGCTTGTTATTTGCCTCGAACAAGTTAGCCCGGGGAGCAGCGAAGGGGATAACAGTATTTGAGGCTAAGAAGGGTGAGGATGTCGGTATCTCGCAGATAGAAGGGGTAATAGAGCTGAAGATGGGCGAGGTAATTATTTGCAAGGTACCAAATGTGAGGGAGGGAGGGTCACGGAATGTTGACTTGGCCCGACTAAAGGAGGAGCTGGATAAAGGCAGGTTAGTTGGGGCGATTGGCAACGAGGCTCTGATTACCCTAAAAAGTATAGGTGTAAAGCCAGATTATCGCTATGGAGTCAAGGAGGCGATGGTGGAGGCGGCGTCCTGTGGGCAATCATTCCTGGTGGTTTGTACTGAAGATGTAGCTTCAGAAGCAGTTCGAGGACTGGACGAGGAAAATCTGGAATATAAAATTGTTGATTTAATACGCAATAAGCAGTCTATAGAGACCTGAGCCATTCCACTTTAAGTTTGGGACAATCCTTGGGCAAGACAATTAGATTGCTTCGTCGCTGATGCTCCTCGCAATGACAAAAAGGGGGATTGACAGTTCATTAAAGGATTATTTACACTGGCATAATCAAGCGTGCTTGTTTATAACCAAGTAAGCTTGAATAAGTCAAAAGAGATTGAAAATGGATGGTATCAAGAAGAGGCTTGTTATCTTTTTGGGCAGTTTTCTGCTGATTTTAACTGTAATTCTCGGCTTAGCAGCCTGTGTTCCCATTGCGCCTACATATCCCGGGGCCATAGTCGACGATTTAGGGAGGTCAGTCAATATTGAAAAAGTACCCCAGAAAATTGTCTCCCTGGCGCCCAGCATTACCGAGGTTCTTTTCTCGCTGGGTCTGGGGGATGAAGTTGTGGGGGTAACTGACGCTTGTGACTATCCCGAGGAGGCTCGGAACAAGACCAGTGTCGGTGGCTACTTTGCGACTAGCCTGGAAGCAATCATCGCTCAAGACCCTGATGTGGTGTTTTCCGACGGACACGACCCAGTCTGTGCCCAGCTTGCTGGACTGGGAGTAGCAATGGTGGTGCTTCAACCCAAGGACATCAATGGTATTTTGAGGGATATTGAGCTTGTGGGTGAAATCACTGGCAAGGAGATAAAGGCCGACGAATTGATAGCTGAGATGGAAAGGCGCATAGGTTCCGTAGCTGTCAAGACAGCCGGGGGGCAAAAGCCTACCGTGTTCTATGTGATTGATGCCTCTGAGCCTTCCAAGCCGTGGACAGCGGGGAACGGCTCTTTTGTTGATGCGTTAATTGGCTTAGCCGGAGGCCAGAATATAGCGAAAACGGCAAGCCCCTGGGCACAATTTAGCTTAGAGGCATTGGTCAGTGCTGACCCAGAGCTCATCATCGTTGATGCCAGCCATGGCGCGGTTATCCCGGACTTCAAGACTCTCCCTGTGTGGAAGGAAATGAGCGCCGTGAAAGAGGGGAAGGTCTATCGCATTGATGGTGACTTAACTAGTCGTCCCGGCCCGCGCATCGTTGATGGCCTGGAGCAGATGGCCAAAATCATTCATCCCGAGCTTTTCCCATGAGAGTGACTATGGTTTCTTTAGAGAAAGCGCTCCAGGGGATTGGTCGTCTGGATGAAAAAGCGATGAGGGCAGCACGAGAACGTCAGGATAGGTTGACCAAGCCGCAAGGAAGTTTGGGAAGGCTGGAGGAGCTTTCCATCAGGGTGGCTGGGATCAGGGGTGAGGTCGCACCAAGGCTTCGTCATAAAGTCATTGTAGTCATGGCTGCCGATCACGGCATTGTTGCTGAGGGAGTGAGCCTATTTCCCCAAGAGGTCACCGCCCAGATGGTGCAAAATTTCCTTCACGATGGCGCTGGCATCAATGTCCTGGCGCGCCATGTAGGCGCTCGGGTAATAGTGGTGGATATGGGGGTAGCCGCCGAGCTTAAGCCCCACCCGAAGTTGATCTCCAGAAAGGTGGCTTGGGGGACACACAATATGATGCAAGGGCCGGCGATGAGTCGAGAGGATGCGCTTGCTGCTATAGAAGCGGGACTCGGGGTCGTAGAACAGGAATTTGAAATGGGGCTGGATATTATTGGCACCGGCGACATGGGCATTGGCAACACTACATCTTCAAGTGCCATCACCGCTGCCATCACCGGTGAGCCTGTGGTTAGGGTCACCGGTAGGGGCACCGGGCTCGGCAACAAGCAGCTTAACCATAAAGTGAGGGTTATCGAGGAGGCGCTTAAGGTAAACCAGCCTGCTGCTAACGATGGTCTCGATGTGCTGACCAAGGTAGGTGGCTTTGAGATTGGGGGGCTTGTGGGGGTGATGCTCGGAGCAGCAGCACATCGCATTCCCATCGTCATCGATGGCTTTATCTCCGGCGCCGCAGCGCTCATTGCGACCAGGATAGTGCCAAACTTGGGCGATTTCCTCATCGCTGCGCATGTCTCTGCTGAGAGGGGACATCGGATAGCTCTAAAGCATCTGGGATTGAAACCCCTCCTTGACCTCCAGATGCGTCTCGGTGAGGGCACCGGTGCTGCGCTGGCTATCTCTATTATCGAGGCAGCGGTGAAAACTCTGGCGGAGATGGCTACCTTCGGCGAAGCTGACGTCTCCGAAGCTAAAGAAAGAGCGGAATGATTACTCACGTCGACTCAAGGGAAGGCCGCAAAAAGTTCGGGGTAGACTTCCTGGCAGCACTGCAATTTCTCACCATAATCCCCCTGCACCGTGATGTCACACAAAAGGAGCTTGGCCGTTCTCTGGCTTATTTTCCACTTGTGGGGTTAGGGATTGGGGCAGCCCTGTTCGGGCTGGACCGACTTTTCATCTTATTCCTGCCCGCAGCCCTGGGGAATGCTCTACTCCTCGTGGTCTTGGTGCTACTCACCGGGGCGAATCACCTTGACGGCTTTATCGATACCTGCGATGGCATGGCTGCTGGCAGGTCGCCGCAAGAGCGACTGGATATCATGCGTGATAGCCGGGTGGGGGGCTTTGGGATAGTGGGAGCATGCTGTCTATTGCTGGTTAAATATGTCTCCCTGCTCTTTTTGCCAGGCGGATATAGAATGGCAGGACTTCTCCTCATGCCCGTGCTCAGTCGCTGGGCAATGGTCTACGCCATCTTTGCCTATCCCTCTGCCAGAAGGACAGGAATGGGGCAGACTTTCAAAGAGCAAGTGAACCGGTGGGAGATGATTATAGCAACGCTGCTCGCCGTAGCAATATCAGTTGCTCTGATGAAACTATGGGGCTTGGCACTGATGGCTGCCATTTGGCTTATCGTCCTGATATTAGCAAGCTTCCTGAAAGGAAGGCTAGGCGGTCTTACCGGGGACACCTATGGGGCGCTCAATGAGGTAGTGGAAGTCTTCGTCTTAATCCTGGTGCCCCTGGTCGTTGGCGGCTATTTCTAGGAGAATTGAAGTGGATAGCGGGATTACCCTGATCTTGGGGGGTGTGAGGAGTGGGAAAAGTCGCTTTGCCCAGCAATTGGCAACCGAGCTTGGGGAGCGAGTGCTTTTCATCGCCACTGGAGTCCCTATGGATGAGGAGATGCGCCGCCGTATCGAGCTTCATCAAAAGGCTCGCCCAAAGACCTGGCGAACCCTGGAGACCCCCACTGGTGTAGCTAAAGCGATAGGTGAGCACATCAAAGATGCTGATGTAGTGGTCCTCGATTGCCTCACTTTTCTTGTTTCCAATCTTATGGACAATGTACATGAGACTGAAGAGCTCGAAGCTTTAGAGAAGGAGATAACTGGTGAATTGAGCAAGCTTCTGGAGCAAAAAAAGTCCGCCAGTCTCATAATCGTCTCCAACGAGGTAGGCATGGGAGTTGTTCCTGCCTATCCGCTGGGGCGAGCCTATCGTGACCTCCTGGGCAGGGCCAATCAGTTCATTGCCCAGCGTGCCGATAGGGTCTATCTGATGATTGCGGGGATTCCCTTGGAATTGAAAGCATTGGGTAACGGGAATGAGCGCTAAGATTTTTGGCAGTGTTGGTGTGTGGGAGCGTCACTATGAAGCTGGTCCATCATATATGTGGTCTAAAAGGTTAAGTTAGCAAAATGTTCACCAGACTGAAGCAAAATCACCAGTTGGTGGTCTTAGTAGCACTGGGAGTGCTGCTGCTTCTCTGCCTGTTAATTGCTGCTGGGCTCGGGGTTGTGTCCATCTCACCGCTTAATATCATGAAGATAACGCTAAATAAGATGGCGCTGTTCAGTTTCGTTCCTACCTGGCAGCCAAGCGATGAGACCATCCTGTTCCTGATCAGGCTGCCCCGCGTCATCGCAGGGGGGCTGGTGGGGGCGGCGCTAGCGTCGGCGGGGGTGCTGTTCCAGGGCCTGCTCAGAAATCCCATGGCTGACCCATATATTATTGGCACCTCGGCTGGAGCAGCCTTTGGCGCTACCATCGCCATGATGCTCCCCATAACCGTTACCTTCCTTAGCTTTGGGCTGGTGCCTATCGCTGCCTTTGTTGGTGCCTTGGGTGCTGTGCTTTTGGTGTATAACCTGGCTAGAGTAGGGGGTAGGACTCCTGTTGTGAGCATGCTCCTCGCTGGGTTTGCCGTGAGTGCCATGTTGACCGCTGTCATGTTCTTTATGGTAACCCTGAGCGGCAGAACGGAGCTTATTCATACTGTCTACTCCTTCCTCATGGGAAGTATCTCAGTGAGCGGCTGGAATCAGCTCATCATCATTGCCCCGGTAATCATAGGAGGAATCATAGCAGCCCGCTTCCTTGCCTTCCGCCTTAATGCCTTTTCTTTAGGAGAGGAAGGTGCTGCATACCTGGGAATCAATGTAGAGCGAGATAAGCTTCTTGTCCTTGCCCTGGGCTCTTTGTTAACAGCAGCGGCAGTTTCTATTAGTGGGCTGGTGGGGTTCGTTGGGTTGGTGGTGCCTCATGCCGTGAGGTTAGTGCTGGGGCCAGACCATCGCCTTCTGTTGCCTGCGGCAGCGCTGTCAGGTGGTGCCTTTCTGGTTCTCGCCGACCTTTTTGCCCGCACACTGCTTGCCCCCACAGAGATCCCGATAGGAATTCTTACCGCCCTCATCGGTGCTCCCTTCTTCATCTACCTCCTGAGGCGCACTAGAAAGGAGTACGCATTCTGATGATCAGCCTTAAGCAAGTCTCTTTTTCATATAGTAACACGCCGGTGTTACACCATATCGACCTTGTGGTTGGAAAAGGTGAGACAGTGGCTCTTTTAGGCCCTAATGGCTCTGGCAAGACTACCCTAATTAAGCTCTTGAGTGGTGTGCTGCAACCCATAGAGGGGGAGATCTACTTAGACGGTTCAATATTAAGCAAGCTGAAACGAAGGGAGGTGGCGCAACAGGTTGCTGTGGTGCCCCAGCAGTTCAATATGCCTTTTGCCTTCACCGTAAGGGAGATGGTGCTACTGGGAAGAACCCCCTTCCTCAGTGCCTTCTCCAATGAAGGAGAGGGAGATCATGGGGTGGTTCAGCAAGCTATGGAACTCATCGGCATAGAGGAGCTAAAAGGGCGCTTTTTTAATGAGCTCAGCGGAGGGGAGCGTCAAAAGACAATCCTCGCCATGGCACTGGCCCAAGAGCCAAAATTGCTTCTCCTGGATGAACCTACAGCGCACCTGGATATCAATCATCAGGTTGAGATCCTCGATCTGGTGAAGAGTCTCAACCGGGAGCAGGGGGTCACCATCATCGGAGCGATGCATGACCTTAACATGGCTGCCCTTTACTTTGACAGACTCATTCTCCTCAAGGAGGGGCGCATCTTTGCTGATGGCACTCCCCAAAAAGTACTCACCAGGGAAACCATAAAAGAGGTCTTCTCCGCCTCTGTTCAGGTAATGCAGCACCCATTAACCAAGTCACCCCACATAGTCACCACCCCCAATGAAGACATAGGCTGCTCTCGTTCAGATAGATAGGTAACAAATGACAACGGGCATTCGACTTATAATGAATATCTATTTCTGGATGTACTTTGCCAGCCCTCTGACGCTCAGCACCTTGCTCTTCGCTGAGCTTAACAGTTTCTGTTTCGATGCTTCCTTGCTTGAATAATAATATATATAACAGTAATATAGGACTGAAGTGAAGATAACAAAATGGCTGGTATCCAGAGTTTCGTGCCTTCAGCTAGGCAGAGAACTAAAATGTCGGTGGAGAAACTATGTTGGGTTTACTGGGACGTTCTTACTACAGTTAGAGGAAGCAGTCCCGGAAGGGAATTGAGGGTTGTTACAGCTATGGAGGCGCTAGCATGCAAATAGATGAACTTCTTCGCCTAATGGTAGAAAAGGATGCCTCAGATTTACATTTGAGGATTCCAAGCCCACCGGTGCTGCGTATCGATGGTGTGCTTATACCACAACAAGATTTGCCGCCAGTTACACCCACAGATGTCAAAGAGGCTTTTGAGCATATTACTGTTGAAAGCCAACAGAAGGTTTTTCACCAAAAACTGGAGTTAGATTTAGCCTACAGTATTCCTGGGTTAGCTGGATTTCGAGTCAACGTGTTACATCAAAGAAGGACAATGAGCATCGCCTTCCGCCGGATACCAGCTACAGTTCCGACTATTGATGAACTCGAGTTACCCCAGATTTGCAAAAGTCTTATTCTTAAGCCCAGAGGGCTTATCCTGGTTACCGGGCCTACAGGAAGTGGCAAGAGCACCACTCTAGCCGCAATGATTGACTATCTTAATGAGAATGAAAAACGGAATGTCATCACTATTGAGGATCCCATTGAATACTTGCATCAAAACAAAGAATGCATTATCGCCCAGCGAGAGCTGGGTGATGATACTAAGTCATTTGCCAGTGCCTTGATGCATGTTCTCCGTCACGACCCTGATGTGATTCTCGTGGGCGAGATGCGTGACCTGGAGAGCATGGGCGCAGCTATCACTGCAGCGGAAGCAGGACAGCTAGTGCTGACAACATTACACACCATTGATGCTGTCCAGACTGTTGACCGCATAATTGATGCCTTTCCTCCCGACCAGCAACGCCAGATTAGATTACAGCTATCCCAGATAATAGAAGCGGTGCTGTCGCAGACCCTGTTGCCACGGATTGGAGGCAAAGGAAGAATAGCGGCTTTTGAAATTTTGATTGCTACCCCTGCTGTTAGAAACTTAATTCGCACTAGCAAAACCTTTGAATTGCCCGGTATTATGCAGGTTGGTGCTAAAGACGGTCTACAGACTTTGAACCAGTCATTAGCTTACCTGGTGAAAAACCACAAGGTCACTGCTAAAGAAGCTATGATGAGAAGCAGCGACCCAGAGCAACTTAAAAAGTTGATTTAGGAGTACTGACGCATCTGATTCTTCGGCGTCAGCTTCATCGCCCAGGTCTAGTTAGCCAAGCTACAAAAGCCTGGTCTGCTAATGTACATCTCACTCAGGGAGATAGGTGTCACCTCAAAGAAAGGCAAAAATCAAAATGCAAAATGACAGAGCAAAAATAAGTCAAAAGCCAAAGAGCAAAATGAGGAAGGTTTTTACAGTTTAATTTGTCATTTTGACTTTTATGTTTGATTTTTGATATTGTTCGGGATTTGGAGCTTGGGATTTAGGATTTCAACTCAGAAATTGCTTCGTCGCCTCCGGATTTTGTAGTTGCCTGATTCATCAGGCACCTACATTCTTAAACTACGCCTCGCAACGACAAAGGGATGGTGTCATTGTGAGCCTTTCTTATTGTCATTGCGAGCGAAGCGTGGCAATCCCCCTCGGATTAACAATCCGAGGGGGATTGCTGAATGCTATAGCTTATCTGCTACCTGCCTACAGCCAGGTTAAAACATCCCTAGCCAAGGTAAGGCACATCCTTGACTGCCTTTGCAGTCAAGGGCTTTAAGCCAGGCTCTCCAGTCAGCTTATTTGAAAATTGGCTTACCAACCGGCAGAATCAACCTTCCAAAGCCATGAAGCAGTGTCAAGGCTATGCCAATGTAGAGCATTATCCAGCCACCTACTCCGATGCACCAACCAGCTATTACCCCCATCTTGTCCCATATTCCCATTGGCAAAGGACCATGCAAGGTATTGACAGCTAAAAAGAATATGCCAATCACAAATACGAGCAAGCCTATAGAAATCACCCAGCTCTGCCGTCCCAGGATCGGGACGAAAGTCGCCAGGATTATGCCAAGCACGAAATATACTATTCCATTAATAACGTTGGTGGGCATAAGAATAAGACCAAGAGTTGCTAGCGGCGATCCGCCCCACAGGAGGAACACGAAACTTAGCGCCGGAGCACCGAAGAACAGTACGCCGAAACATAGGTTCACCACTCCGGTAGTCGTATCCCCTTTTTTCAGGGCTATCAGCCCGACCATTGTTAAAAGCAGTGCTGCTGCGAAAAGCCAGGCAATGAAAACGGAGACATCGGTTAGCGGTATCCTGTGCGTCAGGATAGCCCAGGTGGCGGTAGTGCCAGCAGCTGTGGCAAACAAACCCGCCGCTGTGGGATCACCCCAGGTTGATCCTTGTTGTGCCATTTGTCACCTCCTCTTTTTAATTTAATATTCGACCGAACATTACTATACAATAAACTGTAGTCCCATTGTCAATACCCTATGCTCATCTCCAATTGCTCAGTAACACATTAGCCTCTTCTTTCTGTCATTGCGAGGAGTGATAGCGACGAAGCAATCTCGTGATAGGAAGAGTTGGGGTTCCCCGAAAAGAACGAAGATGTTCTTAATCTTGCCAGGAGCATCAGAAAACAAGCAACGGGATAATTCTGGCTTGTGCGAGCCGAGACTATAGCCATACTGGGAAAATATAAAAAGCGCTTCGCCTGGGCCTATGGGTGAAGCTGACTCTTCTTTATCGCCATCGGAGTTCCAATCTCGCTCGAATTAACAGTACGATGAAATGTTAAATGCTATGGTAAACGGATAGGACAAATCTTAAAAGATGCCATAGTAACTGCACGGGCAGAGATATGTCACTACAACTTAGAATACTGGTGGCATAGGGATATTGTTTTTGGCTTCTCATTACCCAATCTAGCGGTTTGCTTAAACCACGCCTACTATGTGGTTTTGGAGATCCCTGAGTTCCTGTCCTTGATTGATCACAAACCACCGCGATAAGTTTAATAGTCATTGCGGCAGATGCTACAATTCCACCTACGACAGCGGATTAGGTGAATCCTGAGTTCGTTTATATGCCTGTTAAGCGAAATCGGAGATGTGAGACGCTTCCCATCGGCCAAGCAACTCTGTTCTTATGCAGGGCTTGTACCCTCAACATACGCCGCGGGGAATGCATGTTACTATGGGCACATAACCAGACAAGGCTCAAGGTGGTTACGCTGGATATTAATTGAAGCAGCGATACATGCTGTGAAGAGGCCAGGACAGCTGCGGCGTTTTTATTTCAAGGTGGAAAGAAAGAAGGGAGGACAGATTGCTGAAGTAGCTACTGCAAGAAAGCTCCTGGAATGGATTTACCACATACTCAAAGACGGTAAGACCTTCCGTGAAATGGAGAAGATAGCTGAGTCTTTTGAGCGAGGTGAGCTCGATAATTCGTCCGGCAGTGTGTAATAGGTCGTCAATCTGATTGGGCAGCCTCAGCCTGAACGACATAGTGTGGCTATGAAGCTACGACGGGATGAATAGGTAACATTCTGATAAGCTATTGACAAAGTCAGCGTTTTCAGGGACGACGAATTGCTTAATATCAGGACATCCGAGGAAAACACAAACGATGTTGGTTCACTGTAAATCGTCAACAAAAATGAATCTGGTATTCAGGGACACAATACTTGATTTGTGGTAGGCTTGGTTAGTATTGTGTTCCTGGAATTCATAGGAGGTTAACGATGAAAGCATGTGAAGGACAAATTGGACGGGTTTTCATGATACGGCTCGAGGATGGGGATGTGGTGCCCGAATGTATTGAGCATTTTGCCGAGGAGAACGGAGTATTTGTGGGACATGCTATTTTAGTGGGTGGAATTGGAGCTGGCGATGTTGTTGTTGGCCCGCGGCGTTCAGAAGAAATGCCGCCAACGCCAATGCTCTTGCCCATTGACGGAGCACATGAGGTACTGGGGGTAGGCGTACTCGCTCCCGGTGAAGATGGCAAACCGACTCTGCATATCCATGCTGCGCTGGGACGGGCAGGACAAACCATGACTGGATGCCTGCGGTATGGCGTCACGACATGGCTTGTAGGGGAGGTCATCCTCTATGAAATCCTCGGTGCGGACATGGTGCGTATCACGGACGAGCGGAGTGGCTTCGAGCTTCTGGAACCCAGGGTCAATCACTGAGAGCTTTTTATTCTAGGACACAACACCTGATTTGTAGTACGCCTGATTAGTATTGTTTCCCTGGAATTATCGCGTTTCTCAAAGTTTCAATCGTGGCCTTCTAAGAAAGCCCATTTCTTCCTTTCGTTTTCCAATTTCAACCAAGGTCTCGTGCGTATAATTCTGGAAGAAATTCAGGAAATTGCTGCATTTCTTCTTTATTGTGCTTGCGCAAAGCGCTGCGGTACATTCGAGGCGTTTTTGCTGGGAGTCGAAATGTCGAGCACATCCGCGTTCCGTAGGATTCCGACTTATACTCATGAACAAGCCAGGCGATGGGCATGTCGTCGTGACCGAGGATACTGGCTGCCAGGACATGGACGTAAATTGCGGGGATAGGAACCGAACTTGATTCCTCCCAGCGGATACGCAAGATATTGGAGATTCCGCCAATCTTCTCTCGAACGAGCTGGGTAGCACCGGCATGCCCGCTCTTGCCCGGTGATACTTCCCATTCAAACGAAAGAGGTTATTATAATAAAAAATAAACAAGGAGAATCTGGTGTGGAGGTGGACAAGCTTTACAAGATATGGTTTAGCCTCAGAGGAGGAGAGAAGCACTTCCTATTTGCTACAATTACTACAATTAGTTAAATGAAATCAGGTAACAGGAGAAAGACAATAAGGAGGATATCCAAGTATCTTTTGGTTGTGATGGTTGCTTTGGCCTTGGGAGTTGGTTCTGCCTTATTGGGAGTTGGCCTTATTACTGAAAAGGACTTAATTAGAAATGGAGCATGGTATACCGGCCTTACCTACGGCAGTGAGCAAGCTGGGATGTATACCAGGGCTGCAATTGCTATTGAGGCCCTTTTTGCACTTAACAGATCTGAGGTGATTTACTACATGGCAGATACTGACGATGCTGGACAGCTACTTCGATCCAGCTGTGACTACAGAATTGAAGGTACCAATCTTGATCCATATTCGTCCTGGTGGAGCATCACGGTATATGGCGGTGATAATTTTTTGATCCCCAACGAGCAAAACCGCTATTCCTACACCAACAAAAATATCGAATATGATGAGAATGGGAACTTTACAATTTTTTTGTCCTCAACTCCCAAAACGGGTAACTGGCTCCCTACAGGTAATCAAAAGAAAATCACTCTTTTTCTGCGCATATATAATCCCGCGCTATCTGTTTATGAGAACCTCGATACTATTGAACTGCCCCATATTATGACGGAGGAATGTAAGTGAAAAACTGGATAAAACTGATAGTGATAACGCTTTTATTAGCTGCTGTAATTCATGTAGCTACAGTTGCAGTGTTACCGTACGGCATTACACTTTATACCTTGCTAGGTATGCAGCACAGGACACCTGGCGGCCAGATGAACATGATATTTCAGGCGCCTCCTACAACAGCCGATAGTAGAGATGTGGTTAGACCCTCCCCTGACCTTCTATACTCCATTTGCGTTTATGAGGTAAGCGATAAGCTGCTTCATATCGTTGCTCCAATACCTAATGACACCTATTGGTCAATGTCGTTTTACGCAATGAACACAGATAATTTCTTTGTTGTGAATGACCGAACCGCTAAATCAAACCCGGCTGATATACTTCTGGTTGGGGAAAACATGCCTTACCACGATACTGGAAATTCAGAGGTGGTCATTGCCCCAAGCAACATGGGTGTTATCCTCTTTCGCATTCTCGTTACGGATGAAAGTAAATTAAATGACCTGATGCAAGTTCAGGAACAAGCATACTGCAGCCTGGTTGATTGAAAAAAGGGGCAAACGGAAGGGAACGATTTTATGGTATTACAAATTGGTTGTTGTGCATTTGGTGACTTTTTTAACATAGTATCAGCCGCTTACATTGCTTATTTTACAGATTTCTGTGGGCTCTACGAGTACGCTACACAGTTCGCTGCAGGAATTTTCAATCCCGCTTGAATTAACAATCCGATGAATTGCTATTCCTGCGAGCAATCTTAAGTTAATGGTGGTTTCTTATCAGCCCAGGGGCATGCCTTCTCAAAAGCCGCTGATGCCCGAATCACTGTAGCTTCATCGTATCGCCTCCCCACAATCTGCAATCCCACGGGTAATCCCTCTTTGGTGAATCCACAGGGGACAGTAGCCGCAGGTTGCCCCGTGAAGTTAAACGGAAGCGTGAAGCAAGGGACAGCAGTGGGGCTGACGTCTTGTCCATCTATCTTGGTGGGACCCAGAGGGGTCTCTACATCAAAGGCAGTTATGGGCATGGTGGGGGTGAGGAGAAAGTCGTAGTTTTCAAATATTTGGTGAATTTTAGCCCAGAGGTCCTCTCGATGAAATTGGGCCATAGCCATGTCTCGCGATGTAAAAGTGTCAGCCATTGGGATAAAAGGTTTATAAACGGAATACATCACCTTCTCCCATTCCTCCCTGCGCTGTTCCACAGCAGCAGCTGTTTCACAGATGACTAGGGTCAGCCAGTCAGATTCCATGTTAAGGAAATCTGCGGTGATCTCTTCCACCTTGCATCCTAGATGTTCAAATTGCCGGGCAGCCTTCCGGGTAATATCTCTCACCTCTGGATCCACCACGGCATAGCCCAGATTGGGACTCCAGGCAGCTTTACAACCTTTCACACCACCCTTGACAGCCTTTATAAGGTTCATTTCCTGGGTAGGGAGGGAGAAGTGGTCTCGCTCATCAGGCCCGGCCATGACAGATAGCATCAATGCGCCATCCGCCACAGTCCTGGTCAGGGGCCCTTCCACAGACAGTGTCTCCCAACCATGAAGGGCAGGTTGACGGGCTACCCGCCCAAATTGAGGTTTTAGTCCATAAACGCCGCAGAAGCTTGAGGGAATGCGGATAGAACCACCTCCATCGTTCCCGTGGTGCAGAGGACCTAACCCGGCAGCCGCCGCAGCCGCTGCACCGCCGCTGGAGCCCCCAGGGGTCTTGGTTAAATTCCAGGGATTTCGGGTTGGGCCGAAAACGGGATTGTCGGTATTAGCAATAAGGCCAAATTCCGGAGTGTTGGTCTTGCCCAAAATAATCGCCCCTGCGGCTTTCAATTTTTCCACAAAGGCACAGTCTTCATCGGGGATGAAATGTTCATAGAGTTTCGAACCGAATGTAGTCCGGATCCCTTTGGTAAAGACGAGGTCCTTGATAGAAACTGGCACCCCATGCAGAGGCCCAAGAGCCTTTCCCTTCATCACGGCGTCTTCGGCTGCCTTAGCTGCGCTGCGTGCCGCCTCAGCCGTGAGAGTCACGTAGGCATTAATCTTGGGATTGATTTTCTCGATACGGTCCAAGATGGCATCTATTACCTCTACGGGAGAAAGTTTTTTCTGTTTGATGGCTGCTGCCATCTCCGTGGCGGGCATGAAGCAAAGCTCTTCATTTTTCATAACAACCTCCTTGTTTTTATACTATATGTATATTTTTTAAAGCTTAGCATAGATTCATTTATAGTATATACTATGACTTTGCAGCAAAGTCATCTTGAAACTCGGGACAAACTACATATTTGCGTTCTAGCGCGTTCAATCTCATGCCGGACAGAGGTACCAATTTCGGGATAAGTGCCATAATAAGAGATTGGTTAGCAACCCATCCCCTGACCCCCTCTCCTTTGAAGGAGAGGGGGATAAAGGGGGTGAGGTTAGTAAATACTCTTATAATAACTGTGTGGCAGGATATTAAGGCCTGCATTATAATGATAGTGCGTTCTTAATAGAGAATAGGGAAATGGCGGAATCTAGTTATGTAGTTATCCTCATTACTACTGGAAGCTATGAAGAGGCACATAAGATAGCTGATGCATTGGTTTGCGGAGGAAAAGCCGCCTGTGTAAATATAGTACCTAAAGCAAATTCACTATTCCGGTGGCAAGGTAAGGTGGAGGAAGCTGAAGAAAACCTCCTGCTGGTCAAAACCAGGGCAGAACTCTTTTCTGAAGTTGTGCGTGTGGTTAAGGGGATTCATAGCTATGAGGTGCCTGAGATAATTGCTTTGCCTGTCGTTGAGGGGGAGCCGGGCTATCTAGCCTGGATAACTAAGGAGACGGAAATGAGAAGGCAGATAAAGATTATCGTAGGTGAGCTTGAGGTGGAAGCCTGGCTCAACGAAACAGATACCGCTACCAAGGTCTTGGAGATTCTTCCCATCACCTCTACCGTCAATCTTTGGGGGGACGAAATATACTTTTCTATCCCCTTAGAGACAGGGTTAGAGAACGCAAGGGAAGTAGTTAACATTGGAGATATCGCTTATTGGCCGCAAGGGAAAGCGATGTGTATTTTCCTTGGGATGACTCCGATAAGCAAAGGAAAAGAGATTAGGCCCATAAGCCCGGTTAACGTAATTGGTGGAATTGAGGGGGTTCAGAAATTGCTTGGGAAGGTAAAGCCAGGTGAAAAGGTTAACATAAGGAGGTAGCTAAATGGATGCATTAGAAGCAATCAAGACTAGAAGAAGCATAAGGAAATATAAGAAAGCCCCTGTTCCAGAGGAAGAATTAGAGAAGATCCTGGATGCGGGGAGATGGGCACCATCTGCGAGCAATTTACAACCCTGGAAGTTCATAGTCTTAAGCGACTTTCAGGTAAGGGAAAGGGTAGCGAGGTTGCTTACCTTTGGGAATTTTCTAGCTGAGGCGCCGTTGGGGATTGCTGTAGTAGTAGACCCCATGGTATCAAACCACCCCGTAGAGGATGGCTCAATAGCAGCCTATAGCATGCTCCTTGCTGCCCACGCGGTTGGTCTTGGGGGATGTTGGCTCAATCCTTCGCATAATGAAGAAGAACTGAAGGAAATACTTGGCATTCCAAAAGAGGTGAGGTTAATTTCGGTAATATCACTTGGATATCCTGATGAAGCCCCATCTGTGACCAGGAGGGAGCTGAGGGACGTCACTTTTACCAACAAGTATGGAAGCAAATAAAGGCTCCTGTTCGGAAAGTAATTTCAAGGGCAAGAAGTAGAACCCCACCCCTGAGTCAGGTAACAGGAGGAAGCATAACAACTTGATGACGAATTGTTTGCCTTGTAGGAAGTCGACATCGGGGCGAGAGGATTTGAACCTCCGACCTCAGTATCTAGGTGATATATCCATCCCTGATAAGGAGTTCAGCGACAAGAACGGCGCCCTTAGCCGCTCCCATCTTGGTATTGTGGGACACCAGAAGATACTTGATTCCGTTTTTTAAAGCGGTGTCCTTCCTGATTCTACCGACTGTAGTGGCCATGCCATCCTCCATATGACGGTCAAGCCGTGGCTGAGGTCTAAACGGGTCTTCGTGCACTATTATCATGTGCTTTGGGGCTGAAGGCAGCTCGGTCTCGCCAGATGAGCCGACGAATTTCCTCATCGCCCTTGCGACGTCCTCCACCTCGCAGGCTTTTTGGGTAGAGGCAAAGACTGATTCTGTATGTCCTTCTCGCACGTTAACACGGGTACAGGTACAGCTTACGTTGAATCTGGCTGGCCTGATTGAACCGCCTTCAAAATTGCCCAGGATTTTCTGCGTTTCACGCTGCACCTTTTCCTCTTCCCCTGGAATATAGGGAATGACATTGTCTAGGATATCGAGGCCTAACACTCCGGAGCTTCGGCCTGCGCCTGACATAGCTTGCATCGAAGTCATTATGACCGCATTTAGACCAAAGGCTTCATAGATTGGTTTTAGTGTTATTGCCAGGCCAGCGGTGGTGCAGTTGGGAATAGGTGTGATGAAACCCTTCCATCCTCGTGATTTTCTCTGAATTTGGAGCAGTTTGGCGTGTTCAGAGTTGATGCCCGGAATCAGGATGGGCACATCCTCATCGTAGCGGAAGGCTGAAGCCGTGCTTATAACCGGTTTGGCAACGGCAAATTTCGGTTCAAGAATCTTCGCCTGCTCAGATTCTATAGCGGAAAAGACGATGTCTACAGTGGAAATATCCAATTCGATGGCATTCTGGACTGGCATTTCCATAACTTCTTCCACTGGAGGCTCCTCGCAAAACCAACGCAGTGCTCCGGATGAAGCATCGGTTATTGCCTTTTTATAGCTGCGCCCTGCTGACCTCTCGGAGGCAGCAAGTGTTGCGATTTCAATCCAGGGGTGGTTTTTCAGGGCAACGATAAATTGCTGACCGACGATGCCCGTGGCTCCTACAATTGCAGCTTTCACCATAGCTTTTCTCTCCTCATAAATTAAAGGGACGGTTGAGTATAGCAAATTTTAGCATTCAATTCATACATTGCAAGGAGATTGTTTAGCAACCCATCCCCCTGACCCCCTTCCCTTAGCAAGGGAAGGGGGAGTGTAGGTAAGAGAGGGGTGAAACCCCTCTCTATAAATCTCTTCCCCCTCTCCTTTGAAGGAGAGGGGGATAGAGGGGGTGAGGTTAGTAAACACTCTTGCAAGGTCTACTGCTGGCACAACTTGGAACTTTGCTGGATGCGGTTTGTGGCTATGACTACTCGACCCCCGATTTTCCCCCATACAGCCGTTTCTTCCAATGTACACGACCGCCGACTGCTCGATGCGAAGCGCCATAGAGACAGGCTAGAAAAAGGAATGAGAACCCGAGCGGGTGTAGTAAAGCTGAAACAAGTGGCTCCTTGAAGCGACTATCTGCGATCCGGCGCATAGCTATTATCATTGCTACCTGAAGAGTAACCAAAAATTGCCAGCCAGGGGAAGAACCTGCCACAAATAGTGCTTCCCAGAGCCAGTAGAACGGGGCCAGAAAGAAAATAAAGCCAGCTATTATCAGCCCAAGCAGTGCTGCTGAGGATAATGCTGCCACTGAGTAAATCCACTTGATAAATCCCTCCCACATCGCTCCGATGCTCTGGTACATACGACATGAAACCACTGGCGACAGGTCAACTGCCATGTGTCGTCCACCATGCCGGTGTACTTCAACCCCCAGCCAGACATCTTCCAGTATTCTTGACTTTACAGCTCTGTGTCCCCCAATTCGCCAGTATTCCTCTCTGGGAAAGAGGAGGAACTGACCGATGGCCAGTGATGGCTTCGGTTTATTGCAGTGTTGAAGCCACCATAGCGGCAGCCAGCTCAGGATAATGAAGTACAGTACTGGAATGGCTACCTTCTGAGGTAAAGAAGTAGCAAGCTGACGGGGAAATCCAGACAGCAGAGAGCATCTGTACTTGATGGCCAGAGGAATTACGCTGCGCAGCATATGAGGAGCATGTGTGGTATCAGCATCGGCAAACAGTAACCAGGAGCCCTGCGCTTTCTTAGCAAGTTGATAGCAGGCGAAGGGCTTACCGGCCCAGCCTCGGGGTAAGCGTTTGCCTCTGACCAGTTGGACACGGTTATCCGTGGCTGCCATCCGCTCCACGAGACCAGCCGTGTTATCCGAGGAGTCATCGTCCAGTACTAAAATCTCCAGATTTGGGTAGTCCTGTTCCTGTAGAGATTTCAAGCAGATCTCTATATTTGCTTCCTCGTTTCTTGCAGGAATAAGCACAGAGACAAGAGGAGCTGGCTCAGGTAGCTTGCTATCTCTGCTTGGCCTCTTGAGGACTCTCAAATTGAGCACAAGGTTTAGCGCGAAGACGAGCAAACCGACGGTTATGATTACCTGGTATGCCATGCTCTTATTCCCATTATTGTCAACCTAAGTTCTGTATCTTCTTGACTGAAGCCAGCCGATAAGTCTCACTTTACATCTGGGAATAGCCTTCAGCTCGTTATGATGCTTTGCTGCTAATATTACAAGCACGCTTAGCACGAATAACAATTCCCAGTAGCTTGCCCCGGTAGTTGCCAAATAGACCAATGAGCCTGTTGGGCCGAGCATTACCGTCCAGGCGTCAGTTTCTATAAAAAGAAAGCCTAACAACATAAAGACAGCAAACGTAATAAGTATCTCGTGTTGAGGCAGCGCCAGCAGCACACCAAAGGTAATGGCTACCGACTTGCCGCCTCTAAAGCGAAGCAGCGGCGAGAAGGCGTTCCCTAATATCGCACTCACTGCCACTATCATAACTGTTACTTCAGGTAACCCGAAGAATAAGTATGCCAGGGCTACAAAAGGTATACCTTTCGCTATGTCCAGAATTAAGGCAAGGCACCCCGATTTGCGTCCTCCAGCTCGGAAGACATTGACCACCCCTGGATTGCCGTCTCCGTAATCCCTTATGTCTTTGCCTAGGAGCCAACGCCCGATCCATAGCGAAAAGGGACAAGCGCCAAGGCAAAAAGCGCACACAGCCAGCGATATCGAATAAAACCCTTCCATTGTACCGATGCTTAGAGCTACGTTAGCATCTTATACCTCGCTCTGCGAGTTATAAGATACGCCATAGCCTGGTCGAGGTCAAGACTACAAAGATATTAGAGAGTGTTTACTGACCTCACCCCCTTTATCCCCCTCTCCTTCAAAGGAGAGGGGGAAGAGATTTACAGAGAGGGGTGAAACCCCCTCTCTTACCTACACTCCCCCTTCCCTTAGCAAGGGAAGGGGGTCAGGGGGATAGGTTGCTAAACAATCTCACAGAAGAAGCTTGTCCTCGTCGCTAACAATTATGCTGAATGTCGTGTTATAGCTGGCACATCAACGAAATAGCGGACTCATCCGCTCCCACCTAGGTTAAACAGAGGCAGACTCTTTTTGCCAGAAAGCCGAATATTCTCCTTCCCCACCCAGCCGTGTCGGTGCTCGAACTTCAGCCCCTTCAGTTGTCTTCCGTTGCCTGCGACCTGAGCCTGCTTCCCTTATAGCCTTCCTCAAACACCTGCCTTGTCGGGCGAAGCAGGGAGAAAAACAAAATTTTTTTCTGCATGACAGTCCTAAACCGGTATCAAAAGCTGTCTTTCCAGAAGTTCCCATTTCCCTTACTTGTTTGCGGATAGAGGAAGTTCGCTAATAGGCGAATTTGGCGAAATCTTTGTTTTCCCTTTTGTCGGCTGTTAAGTGACCGGACGGCGCGAGGCAAAGCACGAAGTGCCACAGAGTTGCCAGAAGCCCGCTCCCTCTAAAGCGTCTTACTGGGTTTTACCCCGTAGATTTTTATGCTTATGACCGAATCTGCAACCTCTTTTACTTTTTCAGGCGGTATTGTTAAATTCTTGATTACAGCCTTTGCAGTTGGATCATTAGCCATACACTCAATGGGGAAAGATGTCTCTTCTGCTATCCTGACTTCCTGAAAACCAGCCTCTCTTATCGCTTCTATGTACTCGTCCTTTAGTATCGCACCTGAAAGACAGCCGATATAGGCCTCGATAGAGTCTTTTATGAAATCGGGGAGTTCTTTCAGCAAGACAATGTCCGACACCATTATCCGTCCATTGGGTTTTAGAACCCTGAATGCCTCTTCAAAGACCCTTCTCTTGTCAGGCGAGAGATTAATGACACAGTTAGAGATGACCACATCAACAGAATTATCGGCAACAGGTAGATTTTCAATCTCTCCGAGTCTGAACTCTACATTTCCGTAGTTACCCTCCTTGGCGTTGTTTCTTGCCTTCTCAGTCATCTCTGGTGTCATATCTACGCCGATAACTCTTCCATTCTTACCAACTTTATTACCAGCGAGAAAACAATCGAATCCTGCGCCTGAACCAAGATCCAGAACGGTATCACCTTCTCTCAAAGAAGCAAGAGCGACAGGATTCCCACAACCAAGCCCCAGATTTGCGCCTTCAGGAACCGCTTTAAGTTCTTCTTCTGTGTACCCTATCTTCTTAGTAATATCCTGTGCCAAATCCGTACTTGCACAGCATGAATTTGTAGGAGCACAGCAGGAACTATCCTGTTTAGCTATTCTGGCATAGCCTTCTCTAACGACTTTCTTTATTTCCTCTTTCCTCATTTTCAATGACCTCCAAAATATTGGCTGGTCGGGGCGAGAGGACTTGAACCTCCGACCTCAGCGTCCCGAACGCTGCGCGCTACCACACTGCGCTACGCCCCGTTGTCTAGTTTATTATAAGGTGGTTTAATTACCAGAGCAAATGAAATATTGCGGTTGTTTATTTGTCAACCTGAGCGATAGCGAAGGGTCTCGAGATTGCTTTGCTTCCCCTTCACTGTATTCAGGGCTTTGGCTCACCGCAATGACAGGGGAAGGATTCAGGATGACAGGCAAGGGTTGCTAAATGCTCCGATGAAATATTGCGTTGTGATAATCGATGGCGCAGCAGGTTGGTCTCTGCCCCAGCGTGGCGGGAAGACTTGCCTGGAGCTAGCAAAAACTACCAACCTGGATGCTATGGCTGAGGAAGCTGCCATTGGGCTTGTTCGCACCGTCCCGCCGGGGATGGAGCCCAGCAGTGCCTGTGCCTGTATGTCGCTGTTTGGTTATGACCCCAAGGTGTATTATCGGGGCAGAAGCGGCATCGAAGCTAGAAGCATGGGCATTCCTATTGAAGAAGGAGAGGTTGTTTTTCGGTGCAATCTGGTTGCTGTACGTGATGGGAAGATGTGGAGCTACAGCTCGGGGCATATCAGCACCGAGGAAGCGAAGCAGCTTATCGCCAGCTTAAATGAAAATCTTGGCAGCGACGAGGTTCATTTTTATCCCGGCGTCAGCTATCGGCATATATGTAACATAAAGGGGCATAAGGATACTCTTTCGGCTGCCTGCACTCCTCCGCATGATATTCCTGATAAGCCTATTGCTGGATTTCTTCCTAGCGGCGCTGGGAGCGACTTTCTGCGAGACCTTATGGAGAAGTCAAAGTCCGTGCTTGAAGGGCATCCGGTAAATATAGCACGGAGGTCTCGGGGTGATATACCAGCTACGATGATATGGCTTTTCTGGGGCAGTGGAAGAATACCTGATATGCCTCCTTTCAGGAATGTTTATGGTCTTGATGCCGCTCTCACCTCGGGCGTTGACCTCCTGCGAGGATTAGCTGGAATGGTGGAAATGGAGGTATTAAACATTCCTGGTGTGACCGATGGATTGAATAATGACTATGCTGCTCAGGTAAAAGGTGCTTTAGAAGCACTGAAAAGGTATGATTTAGTGGTCATTCATGTGGAGGCGCCTGATGAAGCTGCTCATGGTGGCGCTATTGATGATAAGATAGAGGCGATACAGAAGGTGGATGGGGAAATTGTCAGCCGAATTCGCAATTGGGGCAAGGATGCTATTCGTGTTTTGATTATGCCTGACCATGCTACGCCTATCAAGATTAAAACCCATACTGATGAGCCAGTTCCTTTTATGCTCTGGGGCAAGGGATTTGAGGCTAACGGGGCGAAGAGATTCACCGAGGCTGAGGCTAAAGGCACAGGATTTTTCATCGACGAAGGGTATAATATTATGGGCAGGCTGGTAAGCAAGGAAATATAAAAATGGCACTCATAGTTCAGAAATATGGTGGTAGCTCGGTTGCTAATGGGGAGAGGATTAAGAACGTGGCGCGTCGGATAGCCAAAATTAAGGATGAGGGGAATGAGGTAGTAGTTGTTGTCTCGGCGATGGGGGATACCACTGATGAGTTGATTAACTTGGCTCACCAGGTCAGCGAGCAGCCCAGCGATAGAGAGCTTGATTTGTTGCTTTCTACCGGTGAGGTAGTTTCCAGCACCCTTCTGGCGATGGCTCTGGATAGTTTGGGTTATAAGGCGGTCAGCCTTAGTGGTGCTCAAGCGGGCATCGAAACTGATTCCAAGTATAGCAGGGCTCGGATTCTCCGCGTCGACCCTAAACGAATTGCTAATGAGTTGGGAAAAGGGAATATCGTCATCGTGGCTGGATTCCAGGGCATGACTCAAGATATGGATATTACCACTCTGGGTCGAGGTGGTTCTGATACTACGGCGGTTGCCTTAGCTGCCGCTTTAAAGGCAGAGATATGTCAAATTTACACCGATGTTGAAGGGGTTTATACCGCTGACCCTCGTATTGTGCCCCAGGCGAGTAAATTAAAGAAAATTGGCTATGAGGAGATGCTGGAGCTAGCTAGCTATGGGGCAACGGTAATACATCCTCGGGCGGTGGAGTTGGGTGAGTTATACGATATACCGATATTGGTAGCTTCTAGCTTTAGTGATAGCCCGGGCACTATTATTTGTAAGGAGGCTTCTATGGAAATAAGAAATAAGGTGAGCGGCATTGTTCACGATACCAACGTAGCCAAAGTGACGGTCATCGGCGTTCCTGACCGTCCTGGCATTGCCGCAGCGATTTTTGAGCCTTTAGCCAACGCTGATATAAGTGTAGATACCATTGTTCAGAATGCGAGCATCGAAAACATTGCCGACCTCACCTTCACAGTGGCACGGAGCGATTTGTTCCGGGCAATGGCTATTGTGGAGCCTATTGCTAGGGATATAGAGGCGAAACGATGTGTTGCCGATTCTAAATTAACCAAGGTTAGCATTGTGGGCACTGGCATGATGAATATGCCGGGCTATGCTGCTAAGATGTTCCGCACGCTTTATGCTCAGGGCATCAATATTCAGTTAATCACCACCTCGGAGATAAGGATAACCTGCATTATTTCTGAGGATAGGGTTAAGGATGCTGTCCAGGCTTTGCATAGAGCTTTTGAGCTTGAAAAAGAATAACTTGGGATTGCTTCACCCCATTCGCTTCGCTCTGGGCTTTGGCTCACAGCGCTCCTCGCAATGACAAAAAGGGGGCATAGCTCGCAACAATATAGGGGCAAAGGTATTGAATTTAGCCTTCAGCTTAATGTATCCTTATAAAGTTTAGGTTGGTTTTGTCAGGAGGTTTGGAGATGGAGAAGAGCGTTAAAGACCTCGTAACGAGCAAGTTTGTTAAAGTGGCAGAGGAAGACCAGCTATCGCAGGTAGTGGTTAAGACAGCCAAGGACAAGAAGACCATGTTGGCTTGCGTGTTGGACAAGGAAGGTAAACTCAAGGGGATAATAACGCCTAAAGAGCTTCTCAGGGCAGTAGAGATACGAGAATTTGGCACTATCAGACGTCCTTTTTTTGAAGGTCCAGAAATCTTACATATCTTAAGCTCAAAATATGCTAAAGATATAATGAGCCCCCCGGTAAGCGTAAAGCCAGAAGATAGCGTAGATAAGGCAATCGACATAATGCTGGATAAAGGGTTCTACGAAGTTCCCGTGGTTGATGAACAAGAAAGAATACTCGGGGTGATAAATTATTTCAGCATAATCGCCAGTTCAGTGGAGTATTTCAAGCCATAAGTGGAAGCTGTATATTTCAAGTTTATACTGAGTCTGGGTTTAGTCCTGATATTTGCCAGAATATTTGGAGAGCTTTTCGAGCGTTATTTTAAGCAGCCAGCCGTTCTCGGGGAGCTAGTGGCTGGCATCATTATTTCGCCTTTCCTTTTGGGAGGGCTCATTTTCTATGACCCTATAATTCTGAACTTCGCCACAGTCCACAACCCATTCGAGCTTCAAGGGGACTTTGACATAATGTACATCATAGCTAACATTGCCGTTGTTATATTGCTCTTCCAGGCTGGGGTGGAGACTGATATTCGGTCGTTTCTCAAGCAGGCTCCCACTGGCTTGGCAGTTGCTTTTGGTGGCGTTGTCTTGCCCTTTATTGGTGGTTATTTCGTCACCATGGCACTTTATCCCGATGTTGGCATTGGTGGCTGGTTATTCATGGGAGCGGTGCTCACCGCTACCAGCATTGGAGTCACGGTGAGGATATTGATGGATATGGGGAAGTTAAATACTCCTGAGGGGACTACCATCTTAGTGGCTGCTGTGGTTGACGATATAATCGGACTGATCATTTTATCCATAGTCATCGACCTGGCTGAAACAGGGGAGTTTGAGATTCTTGAGGCGGTAAAAATTGGTGCTATTGGATTTGCAGTATGGTTTGCGTTGCTTGCGATTGGAATCAAGCTCAATAAGTATATCTCCAGGTTCCTGCTAAATCCGTTTAAAAGCTCAGGGACAGCGCCTATAGTTGCGCTCATTATTGGTTTCCTTGTGGCATATCTGGTTACACTGGTTGATTTACACCCGGTAGTGGGAGCCTATGTGGCGGGATTGATGTTCAGCGCTTGTCAAGAAAAAGACGAGATAATAGAGAAGGGGAGACCAATAATGCTTTTTGCTGCGCCTTTCTTCTTTGCCTATCTGGGGATGATGGTTAATTTGAGGCTCTTTGGTGCCCCGGGGGCAGCGATACTAGCTGTTCTATTAATAGTAGTAGCTATAGTGGGGAAATTGATAGGTTGCTATATACCAGCGCGGTTCGCAGGCAAGCTTTCTCACAATAGTGGCATGATAGTAGGAGTGGGCATGGTACCTAGAGCTGAGGTAGGTCTTATTGTTGCTGCCGCCGGATATATAGCTGGAGCGATAAGCCTGGGGCTGTATGGGGCAGCGGTAGCGGTGAGCGTAGTAACTACACTGGTAACACCGGCAATGCTCAAGCCCTTCTTTAAGAGGCAGTTAACGCAAGTGTCCGAGACAGTATCTGGTGATTCTAACCCTAGTAATAGTGCTTAATCTGATTACTCGTCTTTTATTCCGTGGTCGCGGAGATAGTCAATAGCGTCTTGAACAGTCTTTAGATTTTCGGCATCTTCATCGGGTATTTCCAGCCTCATTTCAGGAGTGCTGAATTCCTCTTCTACTGCAGTGATAAGTTCGATTAAATCCAGAGAGTCGGCATTCAAATCCTCTGCGAAAGAAACTTCCGGGGTCACTTCACTTTCTTCAACCCCTAATTGCTCTACAATGATTTCCTTTAATTTTTCAAAGATAGTTGCCATTTTCCCTCCTTTTGGTCACTAGGATTTGTTTTGCCGTATTTGGTGGCTATTGAGCCTAGTACTCCGTTAATCAGTCGTGGTGAGGAATCACTGCCGAAAGTTTTGGCTAACTCTACTGCTTCGTTTATTGCCACCTTAACGGGAGTATTATTATCCATTAAAAGTTCGAAGATGGCAATACGCAGAATATTTCTGTCGATGATAGACATTTGCGCCACGGGAAAGGATGGAGCAAAACGACCAATAACATTATCAATCTTTGCTTTATTTTTCAACACATCTTGCACAAGTTCTCTAGCAAAGTTAATTGCTTCTGGAGGCAATGCCCGCTCTATTGCCAAGTGAGCCAACACCTCCTCAGCTTTATGTTCCGTGCAGTCAATTTCATAAAGCGTTTGGAGAGCAGCGATTCTTGCCCTTCGCCTCAAATTAGTCATGTTATTCAGTCTGCCTTTAGCTGTGAAATTTCTTCGGTGGTCGATATGTTCTGCGTTCGTAGCTCGGGGTTAATTCGCCTGATTAATCCGCTTAGCACCTTTCCTGGTCCTATTTCGTAGAATGTGGTTACTTTTTCTTGAGCCATGTATTCCACGGAACGTTGCCATTGGATGCAATGGCAAAGCTGGTTCAGGAGCTCTTCCTTTATCGCGTCTACGTTATCCAGCGGCTGGGCGGTTACATTTGCTATTATGGGAGCGGTTGGAGGATGAAATGTGGTGTTGGAGACAATCTCGCTGAATTCACCAACGGCTGGCTCCATTAGACTGGAGTGGAAAGCTCCGCTAACCCTTAGTGGGGTCTGACGCGCACCCTTCGTCCTGGATAATTTATTAGCTTTATCTAAATTCTCTATGCTACCGCTGATTACAATTTGTCCGGGGCAGTTGATATTGGCAATGGTGCATCCACTAAGAAGGCATAAATCTTCAACGTCTTCTTTGCTAGCTCCTAATAGTGCTATCATCCCACCTGGTTTCTTTTGTCCTGCCTGGTGCATCAATCTTCCTCTGTGGCGAACTAGGCGAACGGCATCAGTGATGCTGAGCACATTGGCAGCTACTAGAGCGGTATATTCTCCCAGGCTGTGTCCGGCAACAAAAATGGGGGAAGGAAGATGATCATTGGCTGTTTCCTGAGCTATCTTAAGGCAGGCAACACTGGTTATCAATATAGCTGGCTGGACATTGTCTGTTCTGGTTAATGCATCATCTGGACCTTCAAAACATAACCGAGAAAGGGGGAAGCCTAAAGCATCGTCGGCTTCCTCAAAGATCTCCCTTGCCAGGGAATAGCTATGATACAAGTCTTGCCCCATACCCACTTTCTGAGAGCCTTGGCCGGGGAAGATATAAGCTATCTTGGATGGTTCAGTCACGCGTTAGTTACCCTTTTCCTTTAGGTGCTTTGACTTCAATAACTTGTATATCACCATAGCTACCGCAGGTGAGGCAAACGTGATGAGCTAACTTTGGGCTGTGACATTGTGGACAAGTATCCAAGGTTGGCAAAGCTAACTTAATATGGCTTCGCCGTTTACCGCGGCGCGCTTTGGCATATCTCCTCTTAGGTAGAGCCATATACTTTCATCTCCTCTATTCCAGCACAATCAGGGCGACATAGTGGTTTCATAGGTAGATTTAGTAAGATATATTGTCGTATTAATTCTCCTAAGTCAAGTACATGATTTTTATCAATAGTGAAACCTTCTGATTCTTCGGGCAGGTGGAGTGGCAAACCACTGGATATATCGATGGTGGGACGCAATTCCTCTTCAATGGCAAAATTTATGGAGTAAGGAAAGCGTTTTAGGCAGCGGCTGCAAACAAGTTCCACCCGGACGCTTAATTTACTACGAACTAAAATCCCTTGACCAGTGTGAATTAGCGTTATCTCACCCTCGATAGAGCCTTCAGGTTGCTTCTCAATTATGGTATTAACGTCATAGTTGCGGCTAGAGCCAGTGGGGTCTTTCAGCAATTGAGCTACATTTATTGCCCCAGTTAACTGGCTTTTGTTGAGGTCTTCAACTTTCATCATTGCTAATCACAACTTGTAGTATAAATTAGGGGTAAAGTATAATGACTAACTTAAGGGGCTTCAAGAGTTGGAAGAGGAAAAATTAAAGGAAAAATTAAAGGCTGAGTTAGAAATACGCCGTAGTGAATTAGTGCGGCTAAGCTCAGATATCCATGATAATCCTGAGCTAGGCTTTCAGGAAGTAAAGGCGGTATCCTGGCTTAGCAATTACTTGGAGAACAATGGATTTTGTGTTGAAAAGGGCATTGCTGGACTGGCTACGGCTTTTCAAGCAACATATGGTGAGGGGAAGCCAAAAATTGCTGTGCTTGCTGAATATGATGCCTTGCCGGGAATTGGGCATGGTTGTGGACATAATATCATAGCTGCGTCAGCAGTTGGTGCCGGTGTGGCCAGTAAGATTGTTGTAGATAATCTCGGAGGAAGCATTATAGTTTTAGGCACTCCTGGTGAGGAAACTTTTGGTAGCAAAATAGACATGATCAAGGCTGGCGTTTTCGATGATGTGGATGTGGCTATGATGGTGCATCCTTCGGTGCTAAACATGGCAATTTATCGGACGCTCGCCTGCCTTCCGCTTGAAGTGGAATTTTTTGGCAAAGCAGTTCATGCTGCTATTCATCCTGCCGAGGGTGTGAATGCTCTTGAGGCTATTATTCTCGCATTTAACTCCATAAATTCGCTGCGCCAGCATATAAAAGAACAGGCGCGCATCCACGGTATAATAACTAACGGTGGTGAGGCACCCAATGTGGTGCCTGCTTACAGCGCTGCTAAGTTCATAATTCGTGCCCCTGATTACGCTTACCTCGAGGAATTGCAAGGCAAAGTGCTAAACTGTTTTAAAGGTGCCTCTTCAGCCAGCGGCGCCAGATTGAAATATCGTTGGGGGGAGAAAGTTTATGCTCCTATAAAGAATAATGTAGCTATGGCTCGGCTATTTAGCGATAATCTTGAATCACTGGGGCGTAAATTGGATATTTTTGATACTCAGAGTCCTTTTGGTAGTTCAGATATGGGCAATGTTAGCGAGGTGGTCCCCAGCATGCATCCCATGGTTGCTATCGCCTCTCCTCCTGTTTCATTACATTCAACAGAATTTGCTTTCGCTGCCGCTTCTGAGGCAGGATACCAGGGATTGTTAGATGCCGCTAAAGCAATGGCGATGACTGTGGTTGATATTATTGGGCGACCTGGGGTGTTGGAGAAGATTAAGCAGGAATTTCGTAGTTATTAGGCAATGGTTACAGTAGGGATTCCGCGGGCTTTGCTTTATTACCAGTATTATCCTGCATGGAAGGTCTTCTTGGAGAAGCTGGGTGCGAAAGTAGTGGTATCAGCACCAACCAACAAAAGTATATTAAACTCAGGCGTTGCACGGGGTGTCCAAGATACTTGCTTGCCGGTAAAGGTCTTTTTCGGACATATCGTTTCATTGGTTGATAAATGTGACGTAATATTTGTCCCCGCTGTTACCAGTTTGGGCAAGAAGAGTTATAATTGCTCCAAGCTTATCGGTTTGCCCAATATGGCAAGGGCTTTAATTCCAGAAAGCCCTCCCATTCTTGCCCCAGAGATAAATTGTGAAAAAGGACGCTACAATTTGTACCGAAGTATCTATGGGGTGGGACGCTACTTTACCTCTAATCCATTTAAGCTTAAGAGAGCGGTGGAGGAGGCTTGGGCAAGCAATTTAGATTACCGGGGCAAAATGTCGGATGAAGGAATTACTCCTCTCCAGGCTATTGATTGCAAGCTGTCTCCTGATGTTAATCCTTCTTCATTTACCATTGCAGTTATCGCGCATCCCTACATTAGCTATGATGAGTATATTAGTCATCGGCTTATTCCACAACTACAAAAGAAGGGAGTCAAAGTTGTTACCCCGGAGATGGTATCTCCGGAAGAGCTTGATGCTGCTACAAGGAGACTGGTGGGTGTTCCTCATTGGTTATTTGAATCCGAAATAATCGGCGCCGGAGAATATTACATGGAAACAGGGGTGGATGGTATAATTATCACAGCTGCTTTCGGATGTGGTCCTGATTCGATGATGTTAGGCATGGTGCAGCATCGAGCAAGAGAGTTAAGCATTCCTATTTTACCACTTAGTTTGGATGAGCATAGTAGTGAAGGGGGTTTGCTTACTCGATTAGAGGCCTTTTTAGATATGGTCAAGCGAAGGGAAAGAATATGAGTATAGGCTTTCCTCATTTCGGCAATGTTTATATCCCGATAAAAGCTATGACAAAGAGACTGGGGGCTTCTGACGGTGAAGTAATAATTCCACCGCCGATAACACAACGCACATTGGACCTCGGTATTAAGTACTCACCGCAGGAAGCTTGCTTGCCGTATAAGCTCACCTTGGGTAGCTTGATTGAGGCTTGTGAGCTAGGTGCCGATACTCTGATTCAGGCAAGAGGGACTGGAATTTGCCGCTTAGGTTATTATGCTAAGGGTCAAGAGCAAATGCTGCAAGATCTGGGTTATAATGCTCATTTCCTCACTTTGGATGTCTCTCACAATAAGTTTATAAGCATTATTCGACTTATACATGGTATGAGCGATAATACCCCCTGGCGTGAAATTATCTCGGCATTTTTTTTCAGCATCGGTAAATTATTTGCGTTGGATAGAGTAGAGAAGGTGGTTCAGAAAGTACGGGCAGTGGAGGGTGAAAAAGGAACAGCTAGCCGAATTTACCGGGAGGCTATCAATGCCGTTGATGAAGCAACCGACAATAAAGAAGTCAAGAAAATAACTAAAGAGTATATCCATAAATTAACCCAGGTGCCCAAAGACACCACTGCTAAGCCACTCAAAGTAGGCATTGTCGGGGAGATTTATGTGGTTATCGAGCCTTTCGCTAATATGGATATAGAAATGGAATTAGGCAAGTTAGGAATAGAGGTAGAGCGAACCATGACTCTTTCCCGATGGATTAAATATAGTCTGTTTCTTAACTACCTTGGGGTAGATGAATGGAAGGAGGTTCATAAATTGGCTGGTCCTTATGTCGACCATGATATTGGTGGTGATGGTTGGGAATCGGTAGGGGAGAAGGTGCTCTATGCTCACGAAGGGTTTGATGGGGTAATCCATTTAGCCCCTTTTACCTGTATGCCAGAGATAGTAGCTGAGAATATTATGTCATCGACAAAGGAGGATATACCCGTGCTGGCTATTACTTGCGATGAACAACAGAGTAAGCAAGGGATGTTGACCCGACTTGAGGCTTTCGTAGACTTAATAGGCTTTAGAAGGCGGAGAAAGGAGCATGGGAGAAGAGTTTAAAAATCTGAACAAGCTTGTCAAAAGTAAGCAGATGATAGTATTCTTTATTGTTATGAGCATCGGTTCAATTTTGTTTTACCCTATTTTAAAATTAAAGCAAAGAAAAGCGCTGGAATTGCAGGAAGACATAAAAGCCTCTAATCGGGGCAAATTTAGGAAGTTTGGTGGGACTTCTCTTGGGAAGCTAGAGTAGATATGAAGGCTTATCTTGGCATTGATGTTGGCTCGGTCACTACGAAATTAGCTTTGCTTGGTGAGGATGACCAGCTTATAGCCTCTACTTATCTGCGAACTCGGGGTAACCCGGTAAACATGGTGAAACAGGGGCTGAGGGAAATAAAGAAGCAAATGTCGCGGGAAGTCGAAATTAGTGGGGTAGCTACTACTGGAAGTGGTCGTTATCTGTCTAGTGTGCTTGTTGGTGCTGATTTGGTGAAGAATGAGATTACCACTCATGCTGTTGCTGCCATGCAACATATACCTGATGTGCAAACAATTTTTGAAATAGGTGGACAGGATAGCAAAATTATCGTAATCCGTGATGGTGTGGTCATTGATTTTGGTATGAATTCAGTGTGTGCTGCTGGAACGGGAAGCTTCTTGGAGCATCAAGCTGAGCGTTTGAATGTAAGGATTGAGGATTTTGGAGAGCATGCTTTAAGGAGTGAGAATCCAGCGCGTATCGCTGGGAGGTGTACTGTTTTTGCTGAATCGGATATGATTCATAAACAGCAACTAGGATATCCTCTCGATGACATTATTTACGGTTTATGTCAATCCTTAGTACGCAATTATCTTAATAATGTTGCTCTGGGCAAGGAAATTCAGCCCAGATTAGTATTTCAGGGTGGTGTCGCTTTCAATAAAGGGATAATCAGGGCATTTAATGAGGCTTTCGACTCTGGAGTTTACGTCCCACCCCACAATGAACTTATGGGTGCTATAGGGGCTGCCATTCTGGTGCATGAGGAAATGGAAATTAAGCAGAATCATCATAAGAGTAATTTTAAGGGATTTGGTATCAGCGACGTAGAATTCAAGACCTCTTCTTTCATATGTAAAGCTTGCCCGAATTTATGTGAAATCTCTCAAATTTCTGCTGATAGTAAAGTTTTAGCCAGGTGGGGAGGGCGTTGTGATATGTGGGAGAGGGTCACAGAGAGCTAGTATCCTTTGTGTATGGCTAGAAAATATCAATTGATCATCGTTGGTGGTGGTCCTGCAGGGCTTACTGCGGGACTTTATAGTGCTAGAGGGGGACTCAAGGTATTGCTCATCGAAAAGGAGGTAATTGGTGGGCAAATTGCCAATGCTGACCGCGTAGACAACTATCCTGGCTTTCCGGAAGGTATTTCTGGATTTGAGTTGGCGCGGCTTATCCATCAACAAGCTACGAATCATGGATTGGAAACTATGTCTGGTGAAGTTACTGGATTAACATCCCGTTATGGTAGCAACATAGTCAACACCGCTGAGGGTGATTTTATAGCTCAAGCGGTGATCATCGCTGGAGGGTCGCAATTTCGTAAATTAGAAGTGCCTGGTGAAGGTGAATTCTTAGGTAAAGGAGTTTCTTATTGTGCTACTTGTGATGGTCCTTTATTTCGAGACAAAGCAGTGGCGGTAGTTGGAGGTGGGGATACTGCTGTTACTGATGCTCTTTCTCTGAGCAAGTTTGCTTCTTCGGTTAAGGTTGTCCATCGCCGTAATCAGTTGCGAGCGAGCAAGGTATTACAGAGAAAAGCGCAAACTAACCCCAAAATAGAATTTATATGGGACAATGTGGTGACTGAAGTGAAAGGAAAGGAAAAACTCACTGATTTAGTGCTTAAAAATACCAAAAATGATACAATATCATTGTTAGCTGTAGATGGTGTCTTTGTCGCCATCGGGTTAGTTCCTAATACTGAATATCTGCGGGGAGTTTTGCCTCTCGATGAAGGGGGATACATAATTACTACCGAACTGATGGAGACAACAGTGCCTGGTATATTTGCGGCAGGTGATATTCGTCATAACTCGGTGAAGCAGGCAATAGTTGCTGCTGGAAATGGTGCTGTTGCTGCGTTATCAGCGGAGTGGTTCATCGATTCGCTATGAAAGTTATTTTTTTAACGGACGTTCCTTCGAAGGGGAAGGCAGGGGAGATAAAGGCGGTAAGTGATGGATATGCACGAAACTTCCTTTTCCCCAGGGGGTTGGCCCAGGTAGCAACACCTGAGGTGGTAAAACAGGCTGAGATCAGTCTGCGGAAGAAAGTGACTGAAGAAAGCTTGGACAAGGAAAAGATGGTCAAGTTGGCTGAGCAAATTGAAGGAATTCAAATTTGTCTCAAGGCCCATGTAGGCGCTGAAGACCGTCTCTTCGGTTCTATCACTGAAGCTAATATTGCTGAAGAACTGAGCAAAATTGTGGATGCTCCTATTGATAAGAGGCAAGTAATTTTGGATAATCCATTACGCCAGATAGGCGAATATGAGGTTACTATCAAATTTGCTGGGGACTTGGAGTCGCGAATCAAGGTAATTGTCGAGCCAGGGAAAGCTTAAAATGATAGCAGAAAAATTACCCCCTCATGATATTGAGGCAGAAGAAGCGGTAATTGGTTCCTTAATTGTTGACCCTGATGCTATATTTAAGATAGTGCCGTTCCTTGCTCCCGAAGATTTTTTTGACGAAACCCACAGGGTAATTTATCAAGCTTGTTTATCCCTTCACCAACGCAACGAAGTTATAAACCAGATTACAGTAGCTCATGAATTAATGCGACAAAACAGGTTGGAGCAAATTGGTGGAGCTGCTTATTTGAGCCATTTAATATCCATTACACCTACACCGCTCTATGTTGAGCATTATGCTCGGATAATATCCAATGCAGCGGCAATGAGACGATTAATTGCTGCTGCGGGACAGATTGCTGCTATTGGATATGAAGCTGGGGCTGACGTTGAGTCCACTCTAAACAAAGCTATAGACATTCTCTTTCAAGTAGGGAGTAAAGGGGCCCCAACAAATTTGGTTCTGGTTCGTGATGTCCTGAGCAAGTATTTTGAGGAAGTGGGGCAACCTTCATTAGAGGAAAAGCAAATACCTCATATTTTAACTGGCTTTATTGGGTTGGATGACTTATTAGGTGGGTTACAAAAATCAGATTTAATCATTTTAGCGGCAAGACCAGCGGTGGGGAAAACGAGTTTAGCCCTGAATGTCGCTAGGAATGCTGCTATTGAGCAGAAAGCCTGTGTTGCCCTTTTTAGTCTAGAGATGTCTCGGGATACAATTGTTCAGCGTCTGTTATCCTCCGAAGCGAAGGTGGATTCCAAAGATGTTCGTTTGGGACATTTTACTGAAAGGGAGGAAAGACGGATTATGGATGCCAGTGGAGTTTTATCAGAGGCGCCAATTTATATTGATGATGCCCCTCAGCAGCGTGTTATGGATATAGGAAGTAAGGCGAAACGTCTTCATCGTGAGCGTGGCATTGACCTGATTGTCATTGATTATCTGCAATTGATACAAGGCGATGGCAAGAATGTGCCCCGAGTTCAGGAAATGAGCAATATAACTCGTTCAATAAAGGGGTTGGCTAGGGAATTGAATGTTCCGGTGCTTGCAGTATCTCAGCTTAGCCGTGCTGTGGAATGGCGTGCCTCTCACAGACCTCAGCTCTCCGACCTGCGGGAGAGCGGTAGTATTGAGCAAGATGCTGATGTTGTATTCTTTATCCATAGAGAATCTATGTATTGTGAGGAAGAGGAATGGAATAGGACACACGATGTAGAGAAGGAGCCCTATCCTAGAGGTGAGGCTGATATTATTGTTGAAAAGCATCGAAATGGTCCTCTGGGTATAGTTAAATTGCGTTTTCTTCCGTGGTTCACTCGATTTGATAATGTAGAAGTAGTGCCAGCCCCTAGTTCTGAGGAGTTAATATAACGTGACAAATAAAAACTTGCCTGCTTCTCTGAGAGGTGAGGAATTTGTCCTTTTACCCGAATCATTTTTTACTCAAGCAATACCTGAAATAGAGGATATAGCCGAGCTCAAGGTGGTTCTTTGCTTTTTCTATTTACTCCATCATAAGCAGGGGTATCATGAGTTTATCACCCATGGGGAATTGCTATCTTATTGTGTTCCTGTTATCGGGGAACAGGGGTTCCACAGCGGTTTAAGAGCGGCTATAAAGAGGGGGGTTATTTTATCACTTAGTAAGGATATTAACGGAAGGCAGGAAGATGTTTACTTTGCTAACAAGGAGGCTCTAGATAGGGCGAGCCGCGGGATAACTCCTAAACAGGCAGCACAACCACTCAATATCTTTGCTCTTTATGAGCAGAATATAGGTTTGATAACTCCACTAGTTGCTGAAGAGCTTAAAGAAGCGGCAAAAGTTTATCCAGCACAGTGGATAGAGGAAGCTTTTAAAGAAGCGGTTAACATGAATAAGCGTAGTTGGAAATACATCTCTCGTATCCTTGAGAGGTGGGCTAGCGAGGGTAAAGATAGTGGAGAGTATAGACAAGGTATTAAAAAGAGCGGTGCCAATAAATACATTAAGGGCAGATACGAGCATCTCGTCCAAAGATAACCAGGATAGTAAGGAAGTTTGTCCTATTTGCAAAGGGGCTGGGCTTGTTCATCCTCTTCTAGCCTCGGGGCAACCTGATTTCAGCAATGTAGTTCCCTGTCAGTGTAAGAAGAAAGAATTGGAGGGGAAGAAACTACAGTATCTCCAAAAATATAGTAATCTTGGCTCGTTATTGCAGATGATGACCTTCGATAATTTTGACTATAAGCGGATGAACCTCTCTCTGGAGCAACGTCAAAATCTGCGAAAAGCCTTTGATGTAGCGAAGGACTTTGCACATTCTCCAGAGGGTTGGTTGGTATTTTACGGTGTCAATGGCTGTGGCAAAACTCATTTAGCAGCAGCTATTGCTAATCATCGATTAGAACAAGGCAAGCCAGTCTTATTCATAGTGGTTCCTGACCTCCTTGACCATCTGCGCTCTACCTTTAACCCGGAGAGCAAAATATCATATGATGAGTTTTTTGAAACGATAAAGCAGTCTCCTTTGCTAATACTCGATGACTTTGGTGAGCAATTTGCTACTCCTTGGGCTCAGGAAAAGCTATATCAATTAATTAATCACCGTTACAATGCCAGGTCACCGATGGTGGTTACCACTTGTCTTTCCCTGGATGAGATTGAGACCAGAATCAGCTCACGAATGGTAGATCCAAAATTAAGTTTGGTGTTCAATATCATTGCTCCTGATTATCGTGGTGACATAAAACCTATTCAGCCCGCCGAACGCTCATCACGAAAACGCTATTCCTAAAAACATTTTATTGCAATAAGCGCATATCGTTGTTAAAATAAGCCAACGTTATATGCCAGATTCAGAAGCAGTAAATTTGCCGGTTCTGGTTCTTAATCAGAGCTATGAGCCATTAAATTTATGTCGTGTACGCCGAGCCATAATCTTGACTGTTTATGGTAAAGCTGAAGTCTTGGAAAACAGCAGGGGAGAAATTCATTCCGTAAGGCAGGTTTTTCAAATACCCTCGGTGATACGTCTTGCTTATTTTGTTAAACGTCCTTATCACGAAAGAAAATTAACCAAGGTCGAGGTATTCATCCGTGATGAATATACTTGCCAATATTGTGGTAAACAAACCAGGGAGCTTACGTTAGACCATGTAATTCCAAGGCAGCATGGTGGGGGGCATATTTGGGAGAATGTGGTTAGTGCTTGTAAGGGCTGCAACCGCCGTAAAGGTGGGCGCACGCCTGAAGAGGCAGGGATGAAATTGCTACGCCCTCCACGCACCCCTCGCCACGACGGCTTCTATATTCCCTATCATTACCTTAATAGCCATAGTGAGTGGCAAAAGTATGTTCCTGAATAAATATATGACTATGCCTTGTTCAAGTTAGCTGATCGAGGGATAGTTCTCTAACACTCTGGTCATCGAGCTTTATTGTTACTGTTTCTTTTAAGGGATTAGTGCTAATCACTTTAGCCTTCCCAAAAGGTGTTGAGATCTCCTGCTTTACTCGAGGCATTTTCTCCCTCATAGCTGCGTATTGTTTGCATTCATAGCTAAGGCAGCACAGGAGTCGCCCGCAAATTCCAGAGATTTTCATGGGACTCAAGGATAAATTTTGCTCTTTAGCCATTCTGATCGACACTGGTACAAATTCTTTGAGAAAGCTCTGGCAACATAGTGGACGGCCACATTTCCCAATACCCCCGATCAACCTAGCTTCATCTCTAGGGCTTACTTGTCTCAACTCCACTCTTGTTTTGAGGCGCTGGCTTAGTTTTCGAACTAGCTCTCTGAAGTCGATCCTTGTTTGAGCACTAAAGTATATAGTCAAGTGCTTACCATCGAGGTTATAATGAGCCACAAGAGGCTTCATTGCTAGGTCAAGCTCACTAACCAAATTTTTACAGCTATTAAGGGCTTCACTTTCTTTGTGGTAATTCTGCTTAGCTTTTTCTAAATCTTCTGGTTGTGCCTGGCGTACTAATTTTACTAATGGTTTTTGGGGATTGCTTGCCTGCTGAGCCTCGACAATAACCACTTTACCCAGGTCTGCTCCATGCTCTATGTCCAATACCACGTAATCATTAAGTTCTACTTGGATTTCACCAGTATCACAATAAATTACCTTACTTTTAGGTTGAAGATAAACTCCGACTATCATAAGCTAGTTCTCCACCTTTGGCATATTAAGCATTAGCCATTCCAATAGTAATCGTGGATTTATGTTTTTGATTATCTGGTCTCTTACCAAACATAAATTAGCAATGAAGTCATTAATTTCACGCATGGTTAAATTACTTGCCTGTCGTTCCAGAGTAGCTTTATAGTCTATATTGGTGATAGGTTCCTCGCAACTGCCCCGAATAAGCATCAAGTCACGCCACCAATCAATCCAGTTTTCTATAATTTCTATTACAGCCCTTCGCTGCTGATTAAATTGAGTAGCCCACTCTTGGGCACAGGCAAAGCGCTGTTCTAAATTAGCAATAAGTAGCGAGACAAATTTATTAATATTTTGAGCTCGCTGAGAAAGTAAATTATCATCTTTCATGGCTGATATCGCCCAGCCGAGGCAGCCGTGACTCAGTCGAGCTAAAAGATTTGCTTCATCGGGATTGATGTTATAACGGTCTATAAGTATTCTTTGTATCTCCTTCGTGGGCAGACGCTTGAATTCGAGTCTTTGACATCGGGAGATAACCGTCAGCGGAAGGCGAGTTTCCTCGCTAGCTAGCAACAACCAGAGGACTTTGGATGGTGGTTCTTCCAAAATTTTGAGTAAACAGTTTGCCGCTTCAATGGATAGATATTCGGCATCGTTGATGATGAATACTTTATATTTGCCTTCGTATGGTGGCAGGTTAGCTAAATGCTGAAGCTCTCGAATACTATCGATGCTGATTTCGACATTTGAGTTCAAGCGTGTGAAGATGACGTCGGCATGCTTTTCCTGGGCAATTCTGCGACAGGAATGGCATTGACCACAGGGTGGTTCAGTGCCATCGCAATTCACTGCTTGCGCTATGTTAAGAGCTAAAGTTCTTTTTCCTATGTGGTGTGGACCTGCTAGGAGATAGGCGTGTGCGATGTTACCTTCTCTAAAATTTTGGGTTAATAAAGATAAAACTTTGTCTTGTCCAATTACTTGCCACATGTTAAATTTTACCCTTAAAAATTCTCCGAATTTTTAGGGGACCCATTAAATTGTGTCTAAGCCTATTAAATCCTGGTAAGTTTCTCGGCGACGGATAAGATTCGCTTTGCCTTCATTCACCATAATTATAGCTGGTCGGGGCAAGGCATTATAGTTGCTCCACATCGGGATAGAGTAAGCGCCGCAAACCGGTATCGCTATAATATCGCCTGGGGAAACCGAAGCTAAATTAGTGTCTCTTACTAAAATATCTCCTGATTCGCAAAGCTTGCCAGCAATGGTAACGATTTCACTCTCTTCCTGTAAAGCTTTATTGGCTACCAGAGCTTCATGTTTAGTTCCGTAAAGGGTAGGGCGGATGTTATCATTCATGCCACCATCAATACATATGTATTTTCTTATGTCGGGTATCTCCTTTATCGCTCCAACTTTATACAATGCTACTCCAGCTTGGGCGATAATGCCTCTTCCCGGCTCGATGATGAGTCTGGGGTAGTCTAATTCAAGTTGAGGAATAAGGTTATTCAGCTTCTCCCCTATGGCTTGAGCATATTCAGCTACATCAGGTGCTTTAGAATCCAGGGAATATCGGACAGCAAAACCTCCGCCAACGCTAAACTCCTTGAATTCAAAGCTATCCTTTCGCTTCATTTGGTGAATGAAGCGGAGGACGAGCTCTATGGCTAGCTGGTAAGGCTCTAGCTCGAATATCGGGGAACCAAGGTGAAAATGGAATCCTTCTAGATTAATATTGGAAGCTGCTGTAGCCTGCTCTACAGCTTCTTCAGCTTGTCCTGTAGCCAAGGGAAAACCAAATTTGCTGTCTAATGTTCCTGTTGTGGTGTATTTGTGGGTGTGAGGGTCTACCCCAGGAGTGATGCGAAGCAAGATATCTTGATTGATGCCTTTGTCATAAGCTAGTTTATTAAGCAATTCAAGTTCGTAAAGATTATCTACGACAATTCGTCCAACATTCCAATTGAGAGCCAGTTCCAGCTCTTCTAAGGTCTTGTTATTGCCGTGGAAATAAACTTTGCTCAGTGGGAAGTCTACGGAGTGAGCAATAGCAAGCTCTCCACCGGAAACAACGTCAAGTCCCAGCCCCTCTTGGGCAATGAGGGCAGCTAAAGCTCTGTTGAGAAAAGCTTTAGAGGCGTAAATGACCAGTGTGTCTTTATAATATTTGGAGAATTCGGTGATAAATTGATGGCAATTATGGCGAATGGTGAACTCGTCGAAGATGTAGAGTGGTGTGCCGAGTTCCTCGGCTAAATCAACGGTATCGCAGCCGCCAATGCGAAGATGCCCTTGATTATTTACTTCCGTGGTAAGCGGGAAAAGGGAAAGTTTAGCTGAAGACTTTATGTTCACTTTGACTATAGAATGTTACCATAATTTTTTTTGTTCAGTCTAATCGCCAGTTCCATTATATCCTCCTTTCGGGCAATTTGCTCGACCCAGTCTTTTGGTATACTTTCGTAGCCATAGTATATTCCTGCTAGTCCTCCAGTAACTGCGCCCGTGGTATCAGTATCGCCTCCAAGGTTTACTGCGTTGAGCACTGCTTCAGCGTATGAATTATTGGTGAGAAGACACCACAGACTAGCCTCAAGCGTATCTATGACATAGCCACTGGACTTTATTTCCTTTCATTTTCACCCTTTTTGTTGTTAACTTCCTCGTCTTTAGTAACGTGGTGACCAAACAAGGTGGTCCTGAAAGTTGTTTCTAGTTGACTGTGTATGTTTCTAACTGATGTTGAGAGAAAGTAGATTAAGATAGCAAGGAGTATGATGGGAGCAGCAATGGCAAAAGAACCAAGAGAAAGGAGACTGATAATCAGCGGGATAGACCATATGGCCAGAAGTATCGAGAGTGGAACCATAATACTGCCTCTAATGATGGTATGCAGTGTCTCCTGATTCAACGCTCTGGCTGATGAGCGTCGCGAGAGCAAATATTTTATCGTTTCATCTATTAACAGTCGAAGATTGCGCCAAAAGGCTATTAAGGGAGGAACGCACAGAACCAAGATGAGGAAGCTAATTAGCAATCCCAGTATATCGGGGCGCAAGTGAGTAAAAGTGGCGATATTACCCACGAATTGAACAACACTTGTTCCTATACCAATGAGGACTACTATAAGCAAGAAGTTGACCAGTACATTTCTTCCTGAGCGCTGGATTTCCTGGGCTGGTTTGCTTCGGCTAGAGAAAGCGTTGCGGATACCATGCAGCCAATTTGAGAAGCTTGCCTCGTATCTTTTAATCGGTTCAGAGGCTCTACGGTTTAGCAAGTCTGTTATTGGGTCAGCCAAGCGTGTGATATATGGTGTGGTAAAAGACGTAATTGCCGTCGTTGCTACTACCACGGGATAAAGTAGCGGTATCACAGCGCCGCTATCTACACCGGTTTTGGCTATGGCAAGTGAAAACTCACCTGCCTGTGGCATACCTGTTCCTACTCGCAAGGATGTCCTACCAGTGAACCCACAAAGAAATGTTCCCAGGGTATTGGCAAGGATTTTACCTAAGATGAAAAGGGCAGAGGTAGCCAACGCAAGAAAGATGAAGCTTTTAAATTGGAGGATATTGATAAGCATTCCTATCGATACGAAAAATAGGGCAGCAAACATGTCACGGACGGGAGTCACTACTTGGTCGATCTCTTTAGAATGCTTTGTATCACCGATTAAGGCGCCTATCAAAAAAGCACCGGCAGCTACAGATAAGCCCAGATACTCGCTAAGCAAAGCCATAATGAAACACAGACTTATGCTGGTGATTAGCAAAGCTTCTCTGGAATGGAAGCGGTGGGTGAATTCGATTATCCTGGGAACCAATAGGGCGCCGAAACCTAAGGCGGCAGCAACAAATATGATTAGCCTAAGCATCAGAGGACCGATGTCGCCAAAAGTAGCAGCTCCGGTGGTAGCTATACCGGAAAGCACAGCGATGATTACTACAGCGGCGAAATCCTCGACCACCAGGATGCCCACTATGAGTTTTGAGGAAAGTAAGTTCTGCCTTCCCATATCTCGAAGTATCTTGACGATTATTGCCGAACTGCTTATGTGCATAGCAGCCCCGAGGAAGATAGAGTCTAACGTTGACCACCCAAAAAGCTGTCCCAATCCATAGCCCAAGGCGAACATGGTAAGTATTTCGATGCCCCCAATTATTGGCGCTGCTAGCCCTACTGCCCTGATTTTGCTCCAGCTAAACTCAAGACCTATACCGAATAGAAGTAACACCAGTCCCAGATCAGCTAGTAACCGTATGGTGTCAATATTTTCCACCAGTGGGATTGGGAGGGTATAAGGACTGATAATAAGCCCGGCTATTAAATATCCCAGTATGGGAGGCTGACGCAGCCGGCGGAATAGGAGCGTAACCCCACCAGCTACCGCCATTATAATGGCAAAATCTTTGACCAGAGTAAATTCTTCCACCGTGTGTTAAAGCTTTCTACCGGGCAATGGTAATACAAGGGAGGACCTGTGGCAATTGTGCTCTTTTTGTTGACGGGAAATATATACCACAGTAGAATTTGAGGCAAATGTACACTAAAACTGTTTTTGACAACGGATTAAGGGTTATTACCAGTGTTATGCCTCACACTCGTTCAGTATGCCTTGCTTTTCTTGTTGGTGCCGGCTCCTGTCATGAAAATGAGGAAGAAGCCGGCATTTCTCATTTTGCTGAGCATATGTATTTCAAAGGCACAAAGCGGAGACCCACAGCTAAAGACATAAGTCAGGATGTTGAAGGCGTAGGTGGCATAATCAATGCTGGCACGGATAAGGAAATAACCGTTTTTTGGTGCAAAGTAGCGGCTGCCCATTTTCCTGTAGCTCTGGATGTGTTATCTGATTTGCTGTGCAATTCTCGTTTCGATTCCAATGATATAGAGCAAGAACGCCGAGTCATCATTGAAGAAATAAATATGCACATGGATATTCCTCAAGAACGAGTAAATATGCTTATTGATGAGCTTTTATGGCCTGACCAGCCTTTGGGGCGTGAGGTCATCGGAAGTAAAGAAACTGTGGCCTCGATAACCAGGGAACGGATGTTAAGATATATCGCTCATCGATATTTGCCTAATAATACCGTGGTCAGTGTTGCTGGTAATATACCGCCTGACGAAACATTAGCTCGTATCGAGGCATTGTTTCATGACTGGTCTGCAGGTGAACAATCGGCGGGTTATGTAACCAACAGCGGGCAAGATGCACCGAGATTACGTATGGAACACAAGGATAGTGAACAAGCGCATCTTTGTTTAGGCGTCCATGGGTTCTCACATTTCCATCCCCGACGTTTTGCTCTTGACTTGCTGAATACAGTGTTTGGGGTGGGAATGAGCAGTCGCTTATTCACTGAGGTCCGAGAGAAGAAAGGGCTGGCATATGATATACATAGCTATGTGGAGCATTTCCTTAATTCAGGGTCATTTGTTGTCTACGCTGGCGTGGACACAAATAAGGCAGAAACTGCCATTGCCACTATAGTTGAGGAAATAGCTAAGCTGAAGCAGGGAATCGCTGCGGACGAACTTCACAGAGCCAAGGAATTATCAAAGGGGAGGTTGCAACTTCGGCTTGAGGATAGTCAGAATATGGCTTTATGGTTGGGTGGCCAGGAATTGGTGAGGCGGAAGATTCTCGATATAGATGAGGTTATCTCTATAATAGAGGCTGTCACCGAGGATGAGTTAAAGGAGGTAGCCCAAGAAGTTCTGATTGACAATGGACTCAACTTAGCTGTGGTAGGGCAGGTAAAAAGGGAAAAACCTCTGCTAAATTTACTCAAGCTATGAAAAGAGGAGCTGCTTGGTAAGCAGCTCCTCTTAATAGTGGTGCTTGTTATCAATACTCAGGATACCCGCCACCGCCTGGCATTGACATTTTTTCCTTTTCGGGAATATCGGTTACCAAGGATTCAGTGGTCAAAATCATATTGGCGATGCTAGCGCCATTTTGCAACGCAGACCTGGTGACCTTAAGCGGGTCAACAATACCTCTTTTCACCATGTCGACACCCAATTCATCCTTAAGAGCATCATAGCCTACACCTGCTGAGCTTTCCTTTACTTTATTTACTATTACCGAACCCTCTCTCCCGCTATTGGCAGCAATACAGCGAATAGGTGCTTCTAAGGCATGCCTTAGAACAGCAACGCCAATAGCTTCATCGCCCTTGACCTTTAGCTTGTCCAGGGCAGGTATTGCATTGAGAAGGGCGACACCGCCTCCAGGTAAAATGCCTTCCTCTACCGCAGCCCGTGTCGCGGATAAAGCATCTTCCATGCGGTGTTTCCTCTCTTTTAAAGCTACCTCGGTGGCAGCACCTACCTTTATTACCGCCACGCCACCAGCCAATTTAGCTAATCTCTCTTGGAGTTTTTCCTTATCATAGTCAGATGTAGTTATATCAATTTGAGCCCTGATTTGCTTGATTCTCGCTTCAATATCTCCGGTTGCCCCTTTTCCTTCAACGATGGTGGTATCATCTTTGTCAGCAACAACCTTTCGTGCTCGCCCGAGGTCTTCTATAGTTACTGAATCTAGCTTTCTACCAACTTCCTCAGATATGACCTTACCGCCAGTGAGGACAGCTATATCCTGAAGCATTTCCTTTCGTCTGTCCCCGAAGCCTGGTGCTTTGACTGCCAGAGGGCTTAAAGTTCCCCTCAGCTTATTGACTACCAAGGTAGCTAAAGGTTCTCCATCCACGTCTTCTGCGATGATAACGATGTTCTTGGAGGTCTGGACGATCTTTTCCAGGGCGGGAAGGATATCATTCAGGGCAGAGATTTTCTTATCGGTAATGAGGATATATGGGTCTTCCAGCTCACATCTCATCTGTTCAACGTTGGTGATGAAGTAAGGGCTGATATAACCTCGGTCAAATTTCATGCCCTCGACGTATTCAGTTTCGAATTCTAATCCTTTGCCTTCCTCAATGGTGATAACACCATCCTTACCTACCTTTTCCATCACATCGGCAATTAAATTGCCAATGTCCTCATCCGCTGCTGATATGGAAGCTACTTGAGCCACTTGCTCTTTACCAGCTACAGGGATGGCTGTTTTTTTAAGTTCTGCCACCACAGCCGCCACTCCTTTCTCAATGCCACGCTTCAAAGCCATAGAGTCAGCGCCAGCGGCGATGTTCTTGAAGCCTTCAGCGATGATGCCTTGCGCCAGAATAACAGATGTGCTGGTTCCATCGCCGCACTGGTCATTAGTTTTGGTTGCTGCCTCTTTTACTAATTGAACTCCCATATTTTCAAATGGGTCGGGCAATTCTATATCCTTGGCGATGGAAACGCCATCGTTGAGAACTGAGGGAGCGCCAAATTTCCTGTCCAGTGCTACTGGACGCCCACGGGGTCCTAACGTTACTCTAATTGCATCGGTTAGAGTAGTTATGCCTGTTTTGAGTGCCTTTCTTGCTTCTTCACCGAAAAGAAGTTGTTTTGCCATTTAATTCACCTCCTTTTATGAACTTCGCTTAGCTAAAATATCGCTCTCGCGAACAATAATCAATTCTTCGTCGTCGACCTTAATTTCTGCCCCGGCATATTTGGAATAAATTACCTTGTCTCCTACTTTCACTTCCATAGCGATACGCTTGCCATCTTCAGATAGCTTGCCTGGACCTACAGCGATGATTTTGCCTTCCTGGGGCTTTTCCTTGACTGTATCTGGTATAACAATTCCCCCCTTGCTTACTTCTTCTTTGGGAGTAGGTTTAATCACTACCCTGTCTCCTAAAGGCTTAATTTTAGTTGCCATAACACCTCCTTTCTTAAAACTTAATTTTTAGCACTCTATGCGATAGACTGCTAAGTATTATAACACAAAAATTTTTAAATGCAATACCATGTGCTGGCTGACATTTACGGTTACTTTTTTATGATTTAACAAAGAACCTTTCGGTTACATATTACAATTTAAATCAGAGATTGTTTAGCAACCCATCCCCCTGACCCCCTTCCCTTAGCAAGGGAAGGGGGAGTGTAGGTAAGAGAGGGGTGAAACCCCTCTCTTAAAATCTCTTCCCCCCTCTCCTTTGAAGGAGAGGGGGATAAAGGGGGTGAGGTTAGTAAACACTCTCAAATCATGGTCTTGACAAACAAAAAGAGGATATTTATAATCAATTTGTTAGACTTAACTAACATTTTAACTCATAATGGTAAAACAGAAGATGGTGAAGAAATATAGCGCAAGTCTGGAAGATTATCTTGAGGCAATAGCCAATTTGTATAGAGATGGAAAAGTTGTGAAGGTAAGACAACTTAGCCGCACACTGAATGTAAAGATGCCCAGCGTTACTGCAGCGCTGGAAAGGCTTTCTGAGGAAGGGCTTGTAGTTCATAAGAGGTACGGCGATATAAAGCTCACACCTGAGGGTGATAGAGCAGCCCAGGATGTGATTCGCCGTCATAGAGCGTTAAGCCGCTTTTTTGCTGAAGGGTTGAATATCAGCAAGAAAACGGCGGAAGAAGATGCCTGTAAGATTGAACATATCATCAGTCCAATTACTTTGGAGCAAATGATTAAATTTATAGAGTTCATAGAAGTATGTCCGCAAGGGGAAGCTAATTTCCCTAAGAGGTATAGATATTATCTAGAGCACGGAAAGCCTCCTCCGGAGTGTCTGGAGGGAAGATAGGGAGGAAGATAAAAAAATTACCGTATTAAGTTAGACATGTCTAACAAAAAACAGGGTGAGCAAATGACAATGATGGCAAGTCAAGTTGGAATTGGTGATATGGCGAGGATTGTAGCGATTAAGATGGGTGCAAGTGCTGGTGCTTCCGGGCGGAGAATGACACAAAAAATCATTATGGTGGGGCGTTAAGGGTGGGAAAAAGTTTCCAAGATGGAAGGTGAAGAGGAAAAATTATGAATAAAATCGATCCATCACAGCAATCAAATTGGGTAACTGTGAATCAGATGCATGCGGGGCAGAGTGGCCGCGTTGTTCAAGTTTCAGGTGGGCGTGGGATGACCACCCATCTCCAGGCCCTGGGAATAATGCCTGGCAAAATAGTAACCAAGGTAAGTTCAGCATTTATGAGGGGGCCGGTGGTCATCGTGGTGGATCGTGTTCAGGTGGCTATTGGCTTTGGCATGGCCAGCAGGATAATAGTTGCCCTGGATTTAAAGAAGTAGATGAAGATACTTCTGATGGGCAACCCCAATGTGGGGAAGAGTGCTCTCTTCTCCCGACTCACAGGTGTCAGGGTAGCTGTCTCTAACTATCCCGGGACCACCGTGGAGTTTACCAGAGGTTTTATGAAGCTGGGTGGTGAGGCGAACGAAGTGGTGGATGTCCCCGGCACCTATACCCTCGAGCCCATATCCAGGGCGGAAGAGGTAGCAGCTGAGATGGTGAAGGATGGTGGCGATGTTGTCATTGATGTAGTCAATGCTATCAATCTGGAGCGGAATCTCTATCTCACCTTGGAACTCCTGGAGAGGAAAACCCCGGTGATAGTAGCCCTCAACATGTGGGACGATACCAAACATCGTGGGATACACATAGATGTGAACAAGCTGGAGGAGTTACTGGGAGTGCCTGTTGTCCCTGTGGTGGCGATAACGGGGGAGGGGGTAAAGAATCTGGCCTACCGTATTTCGGAAGCTACCTCACCCTCAATGCCTCCCCGCACCCGAGATGAGAGATGGGCAGCCGTGGGAGATATCGTAGGCCAGGTGCAGACCATCTCCCATCGTCACCACACCCCACTTGAGCACCTGGAGGATGCTTCCGTTAAACCTTTCCCTGGCATCCTTATCGCTGCAGCCATCCTGTGTTTGGCTTTCGTTGTGATACGTTTTATCGGCGAGGGACTCATTAATTACCTCTCGAATCCTCTTTTCGGTGACTTCTATGCTCCGCTACTGCTTAAGCTGAGTCAAGTTATGGGAGGTGGGGGACTTTTACATGAGATCGTTATCGGGAAGTTAATCGGGGGCGAGATAGATTTTGTCCAGTCCTTCGGGCTTTTGACCACTGGTCTCTATGTTCCCCTGGGGATGGTCCTGCCATATGTGTTTTCTTTCTATCTGGTGCTGGGGATTCTAGAGGATGTAGGCTATCTACCCCGATTAGCGGTACTGTTGGATAATATAATGCACCGCTTGGGTATGCATGGTTATGCTATCATTCCCACGGTTCTTGGCTTGGGATGTAATGTTCCTGGAATCCTGGCCACCCGAATACTGGAGAGCAAGAGGGAGAGATTCATTGCCGCCACCCTGATATCTATCGGTGTTCCCTGCGCGGCACTCCAGGCGATGATCTTTGGGCTGGTGGGGGAGTGGGGCTGGCAATATGTGGCTCTGGTTTACGGCAGCCTGCTATGCGTCTGGTTGGTTCTGGGGCTCATTTTAAACCTGACCGTTAAGGGCTTCAGCCCCGAGCTCCTCATGGAAATTCCTCCCTACCGTCTTCCCCCATGGCGGTTGGTGTGGCAGAAGCTCTGGATGAGGACAATGAACTTTCTGAGGGAGGCCTTGCCCATAGTTCTGTTGGGGGTCTTGGTCATCAATGTCCTCTATTTCCTGGGGGTTTTTGATGCTATTGCGGCCTTTACCGCGCCCGTGGTGAACAGGATGCTGGGGCTGCCACCGGAGGCTGTTGGTGCTTTGGTTGTTGGCTTCTTGCGCAAGGATATGGCCATGGGAATGCTGGGTGCTCTCGGCCTGGGCGCCAAGCAACTCGTCGTTGGGAGTGTGGTATTAGCCATGTTCTTTCCCTGTATCGCTAGCTTTGTGGTGCTGACTCGGGAGTTAGGAGCTAAGGGCGTGCTTGCAGCTACCGGGATAATGATAGCTGCCTCCCTGGCTATGGGCAGTTTGCTAAATCTGATTTTGTAAGCGAGGCATAGCTGATGAGATATTGCCACTGGCTCACCGATATGGCAAGGTGCATCTCCTGGCTATAAGTGTAGAATTGGCATGCTGGGCATGGCGGCTAGCTTGTTCTTGTTACGCTAGCTTTTGCTGTCTAAGTTCAGCAGCATCTTGAACGCCGCGCCAGGCCTTCTAGAAGCTCTGACATGACCATTGCCTTGTCTATTATATGAGGCAGTACCTCAAGCACCTGCTCTATGCTATTCTCGGTAGTTCCTCTTCCCAGGGTAAACCTGAGCGCGCTGCGGGCTTGCTCCGGTGAAAGTCCTAACGCCAGAAGCACAGGGGAAGGCTCAGGATTTGATGAACTGCAGGCTGAGCCGGCAGAAGCATAAATGCCCTCTGCTTCAAGGTTTAAAAGCATTAATTCTCCCTTGGCAGAATCAATGCTCACATTGATATTGTTGGGCAGCCTTTTTGTGGGGTGACCATTCAACTGGAGGTCATCAACCTGCCCCAGTAGACCTGTAATAAATTTGTCACGAAGGAAGGTAAGTCGCTTTACTTCGTCAATCATTTCCTCTGCAGTAATCTCTGCCGCTTTCCCAAAGCCTACAATCGCCGGGGTATTTTCCGTGCCTGCCCGCTGCCTTCGTTCTTGTTGGCCACCATGGATAAACGGGGCTAGCCTTGTGCCCTTCTTGATATACAATGCACCTATCCCTTTCGGACCATAGAGCTTATGTGCTGAGATGGAGAGTAAATCCACCCCTAGTTCATCCACATCCACGGGAATATGCCCCACAGTTTGCACTGCGTCGGTGTGAAAGATTATTCCTCGTTCTTTAGCAATTTTTCCTATCTCGCTTATCGGCTCTATGGTGCCTACCTCATTGTTGGCGTGCATCACCGAAATAAGGATGGTCTTGTCAGTGATGGCCTTCTTGACATCCTGCGGGTTAACCAGTCCATACTTATCTACGGGAAGGTAGGTTACAGTGAATCCCCTTTTCTCCAGAAACTTACAGGGCTCTATCACAGCGTGATGCTCAATGGAAGTGGTAATGATGTGATTTCCTGCGTTTTCATTGGCATAGGCAACACCTTTTATAGCGAAGTTGTCTGCCTCTGTCCCCCCGCTGGTAAACACAATTTCCTCGCTCTGGGCATTAATAAGGCTGGCGACCTTATTCCTTGCTTCTTCAACAGCTTTTCTTGCTTCCTGGCCATAGGCATAAGGAGTTGAGGGGTTGCCAAAAACATCGGTGAAATATGGCAGCATTGCCTGTACCACCTCAGGGTGTGTTGGTGTGGTAGCGGCATAGTCAAGATATATCTTGTTCATCCAAGTAATGTGTTATTAAAACAAATATAGCTGGGAAGGGGCAAGTTTGCCCGGGTTATTGAGAGAGTGTTTACTAACCTCACCCCTTTTATCCCCCTCTCCTTCAAAGGAGAAGGGGAAGAGATTTATAGAGAGGGGTTTCACCCCTCTCTTACCTACACTCCCCCTTCCCTTGCGAAGGGAAGGGGGTCAGGGGGATAGGTTGCTAAACAACCTCCGGGTTATTGACAGTTTTGTATTTTTTAATATAATCTTATAAGTTCGAAATTATTTAAGGAGGTTGGATAATGCCAATTAACATGATTGTTTGTTGTAAACAAGTTCCTGATCCTGAGGCTCCCCCAGCTTCATTCAAAGTAGCTGGTGACAAGATGACCGTGCCGCCAGATGTAAAGCCTGTGGTTAGTCCTTATGATGAAAATGCCGTGGAAGCTGCCTTAAGGATTAAAGGTGCGATAGGCGGCAAAATCACGGTAATTAGCCTCGGTAACAATCTAACCCGTGATGTGATTAAGAAACCGCTGTCTGTGGGTGGTGATGAGCTTATCCTTCTTGAAGACGCGGCTTTTGAAGGGGGTGATAGTTGGGCAACAGCCAATGCACTGGCTGCAGCGATTAGGAAAGTAGGGGAATACGACCTTATTCTCTGTGGGCGGCAATCCGCTGACTGGAATGCCGGTCAGGTTGGTTTGGGCATTGCTGAAATTCTGGGGATTCCTGCCGTGAGTGTGGTCAGGAAAGTAGAGATTGTTGATGGAAAAGCGAAAGTAGAGCGAGCAGTTCGTGACGGCTATGAAGTTGTGGAAGTTGCGCTTCCTGCCTTGCTTACCATAACCAGCGAGCTGGGTGATTTACGCTATGCTGCGCTCAAAGGGATTATGGCGGCGGCGAAGAAGCAACCCATCGTATGGAAGCCAGCGGACATCGGACTTGAGCCCTCTCAAGTTGGTGCTGCCGGGAGACGTGTTAAATTAGCTAAACTCTTTCAGCCAGTAAGGGAGACTAAGTGCGAGATAATCGAAGGAGATACTCCAGCAGAAGCTGGCGCTAACTTGGCTGTAAAGCTCAGAGGAGCAAAAAAACTCTAATTTAAGGAGGAAATGATGGCTGAAAATAAAGGTATATTAGTTTTTGGAGAAATAGCAGAGGGGAAATTTTCTTCCATTACCACTGAATTGCTGGGATGTGGTAGGAAGCTTGCTGACGAATTAAAGGAGGATTTATCCTGTTTATTAGCCGGTGATGCGGTTGGTGACCTTTCCAAAGAGGCAATTGCTTTTGGAGCGGACAAAGTCTATACCGTGGAAGACTCAACGTTAAAGCGATATGAAGCAGACTGTTATATGCAGGTTGCTGACCAGGTTATCGGGCAGGTTTCGCCTCGTATCATCCTGCTGGGCAATACGCCCATGGGTGTCGACTTAGCTCCTCGCCTTGCTTTTAGACTTCAGGTTGGTTTATCCACAGACTGTCTGGAGTTGAGCATAGACCCAGGGACAAAGCAGCTTATGCAGACGAGTTCGGTGTATGGAGGCAATGCTCAGGCGATATTCACAACTGAGGCTCTGCCCCAAATAGCTACTATTAGAGTGAAGGCAATGTCTCCCATAGAGCGCGATGGGTCAAGGAAGGGAGAAGTTATTCCTACTAAAGTTACCGTAGATATGTCGAAGGTGAAGACAAAGATAGTGGGGACTATAAAAGAGGAAGTAACTGGCGTTAAGCTTGAGGATGCCTCGGCGATAGTTTGTGGAGGCAGAGGGTGTGGTGGACCTGACCCTTACAATACTACCTTGAAAGAGCTTGCCGCTGTGCTCAAGGGTGCCGTAGGTGCTTCCCGACCGCCCTGTGATAATGGATGGGTGCCAGAGGCGATGCACATCGGTCTAACCGGTAAGATTGTCGCTCCCGATATTTATTTTGCTATCGCGATATCAGGAGCCAGCCAGCATATGTCTGGTTGCAGTGGCTCCAAGACCATCATTGCTATTAACAAGGACCCTGAGGCGAACATATTCAAGCAAGCTCACTTTGGGGTGGTGGGCAAATTTGAAGATGTTGTGCCTGCTTTGACCAACAAGCTGAAGGAATTGCTGGCGGGATAAATCAATCAAATACGGAATTTATTCCTTTTCTTGCTTCCTTTGAGCAATGACTTTCTGGGTGAGATGAGGTGGCACCTCTTCGTAGTGGCTGAATTCCATGGTGAAGCTGCCCCGTCCCTGTGTTATTGACCTCAAGCTTATAGCATAATCCAGCAATTCTGAGTAGGGGCACTGAGCTTGAATAGTATTATTTTTGCCTTCAGGTTCTATCCCGAGCACACGTCCTCTTTTTGAGTTAAGGTCACCGGTGAGGTCGCCAGTGAATTCTTCTGGAGCGGTTATCGTCAAGTTCATTATCGGCTCAAGCAGTATCGGTTGTCCCTGAGATAATCCCTTTTTCAAAGCTTGCGCCCCGGCGATTTTAAAGCAGATATCTGATGAATCCACCGGGTGGAAGCTACCGTCGTAAAGTGTGACCTTGGTGTCCATCACGGGATAGCCAGCCAGGATTCCTTCCTGCCTTGCTTCGTTGACTCCTTTCTCCACCGCCGGGATGTAATTTTTGGGTATCGCTCCGCCGACAATTTTCTTGGTAAACTCAAAACCGCTGCCTCGAGGCAAAGGCTCGAGCTCCAACAAGACATGTCCATATTGCCCATGTCCCCCTGTTTGCTTCCTGTGCTTGTATTCTGCCTTGGTTGCCACAGTGATGGTTTCCTTGTAAGGAATCTTTGGTGGGCTCAAAATTAGCGTTACACCGAATTTGCGATGTGCTTTTTCCTTCACCATCTCTAAATGAGCATCGCCGATTCCTGAAATTAGAACCTCATTGGTATCCTGCTCCCTGTGTATTTGAAGGGCAGGGTCCTCCTCACAAATCCTGGGCAAGATTGTGCTCATTTTATCCAGGTCAGCTTTAGTTTGAGGTTGGACTGCCATTGTCAGATTTGCCTGAGGGAACTCGATGCCCTCCAGTATTAAGTGGCGTTCTGGAGAGCAGAGGGTATCTCCAGTGGTGGTCAAGCTCAATCTAGCCACTGCGCCAATGTCCCCAGCGGCTAGTTCTGGGACTGGTTCCTGGCTCTTGCCCCTTAAAACGAAGAGCTGACCAATGCGCTCCATACCATTCTTGGTAGCATTCCAAACCTGAGAGTTGCTCAATAGCAAGCCAGAATAAACGCGGAAGTAATTGAGCTTACCTACATACGGGTCAGCGGTGGTTTTAAACACGAAGCTACTCAAAGGTTCCCCCACAGCTGGTTTAACTTCTTCTTTTTCCTTGGTTGTTGGGTTTACCGCTATGATGGCACCGTGTTCTTCAGGCGAAGGGAGGAAATCGCAAATGGCGTCGAGAAGGGACTTTGTGCCGATACCCTGTAATGCGGAACCAGCGAAAACAGGGACCAATTTCCTCGAAACCGTTGCCTTCTTTATGGCTTGAAGAATTTTCTCATTGCTTATTTCCTCTCCCTCTAAATATTTGGTTAGAAGTTCGTCATCAACCTCAACAGCAGCCTCTACTAATTTCTCTCGATAAGAAGCGGCTTGTTCTGAAAGCGAGGAAGGTATATCTGTTTCCTTCAGCTCAGCTCCAGCATAACCTTTCATGCTTACCAGGTCTACGAAACCTTTGAAGTCACTTTGTGAGCCTATAGGGAGTGTAACAGGCAGACAATTTGCCCCTAATTTAGCCTGTATTTCTTTCAAAGTAGCAAAGAAGTTGGCATTCTCTTTGTCCATCCTGTTGATGAATAGCAAGCAAGGTAGATTTGCTTTTTCCACATATTCCCAGACCTGTTCGGTTCCCACTTCCACACCTGAAGCAGCGCCGACCACGATTATTGCTCCTTCGCTAACACGCAAACCACATTTAATTTCACTGGTAAAATCGGCGTATCCTGGAGGATCAATGAGATTTATCTTCGTCTCCTTCCATACTTGGGGAAGCAGCGATAGGTTGATACTCATATGGCGCTCTATCTCGCTAGGGTCATAATCGGAGGTAGTAGTTCCATCCTCGATATTACCTAAACGTTTAATAGTCCCCGAAGCGAACAGCATTGATTCAGCAAGCGATGTCTTCCCAGTGCCATAATGGGACAACAAAATTACATTACGGATTTTATCTGGGCCATATTGAATAGCCATTATTCTACTTTAATATCCTTTCTCTTTGTTTCTTTCGTTCAATAGCGACATCACATCCAGTATCTTCATAGTAATGGATGATGTAAAGTAAATTAACGAGGTCCTCACAATTCTCATCCCGCTTATTATAAGCTTCTTCAAACAGAGTGAGCAACTGTTGTCCAACGATAAAGCGTGATGCTACAATTGCGGCATTCAGGAATATCAAGATGAAATTAAGTCGCAAGCAAGTAGAGCATGTAGCCTGGTTAGCACGTCTGGGTTTAAGCGAAGATGAAATCGAGAAATTTACCGTTGAGCTATCCAATATTCTGGAAAATTTTGAGATACTTAATCAGGTGGACACAGCTGATGTGCCACCGGCAACTCACGCAGTTCCACTACAAAGCGTTTTCAGGGAAGACCAGAGTTTTCCTTCATATCCTCAAAGCGATGTCCTTGCTAATGCTCCCAAAAGGGAAGAGGGCTGCTTTAAGGTGAAGCCAGTTTTGGAGTAGGCATCTTAATTAGGTTAAATGATTAACGCCGTTGCTATAGTCTGTGGCTATCTGCTTGGTTCTATTCCTTCAGCTTACCTTGCTGCTCGCATCAAAAAAGGGATAGACATTCGTAATGTAGGAAGCAGGACTGTGGGGGCGCTGAATGTCTACTATGAAGTAGGGCTTGCAGCAGGAATACTTGTTTTACTGGTTGACATTGGCAAAGGAATAGCGGCGGTTCTCTTAGCTCGTTGGCTCGGCGTTGATTTAGTATTTCAACTTCTTGCCGGCCTAGCTGCTGTGTTAGGTCACATTTTCCCCGTTTTTCTCAAGTTCCATGGTGGCAGGGGAGGAGCTACGAGCATAGGTGTCCTTCTTTGTTTGCTACCGGAGGCAATTCCCTTTTGGCTTGCTATATGCGGCGTAGTGTTGCTTATTACCAGGAACATCACTGTCTGCTACAGTATGGGGTTTGTTTGTTTTCCGGTTGTTGCTGGGTTAATTTACGGTGATGTATCTTTAGTGGCTTTCTCTCTAGGGTTACCACTGCTCCTGGGCATAAGGTATATCCCTAGGCTGAAGGAGATGCATTCGGTAACTGGTGGAAGTTGGCGTAAAGTCGTCTTCCGCCGTAGCATTAACGAAAGGGTTTGACTTTATCATGAACAAGCTTTGTCAACTGACTATTCATGAAGCTCACGAACTTCTTAAACGAAGTGAGATTTCCTCGGTAGACCTTACCAAAGCTACACTGGAGCGTATCGCTGAGGTAGAGGACAAAATTCATGCCTGCGTCACTGTTACCGAAGACATGGCTTTAAAGCAAGCTGAGGAGGCGGACGGTTATATACGGAATGGCAATATTACGCCGTTAGCTGGTGTGCCTATGTTAATCAAGGATGTTATCTGCACCAAGGGAATACGAACTACCTGTTCTTCAAAGATACTGGAAAACTTCGTTCCGCCTTACGATGCCACCGTGATAAAGAAACTGAAGACGCAAAAAGCGGTGATATTAGGCAAGGCAAATATGGATGAATTTGCCATGGGCTCTTCTACAGAACATTCTGCCTTTTTCCCAACTCACAACCCCTGGAATCTAAACTATGTTCCCGGTGGTAGCAGTGGTGGCCCTGCCGCTGCTGTGGTTGCTGATGAAGCTGTCTACGCTCTTGGCTCTGATACCGGCGGCAGCATACGCCAGCCGGCAGGATTTTGTGGGGTAGTGGGTCTAAAGCCCACTTATGGGCGGGTGAGCCGTTTTGGTTTAGTCGCCTTCGCCAGCTCCCTTGACCAGATTGGCCCGATAACCAAGGATGTTACCGATTGCGCCCTGGTGATGAATGCTATTGCGGGATATGATTCTATGGACTCCACCTCAGTGGATTACCCGGTACCGAATTATGTTTCTTATTTAAAGCATGACCTTAAAGGGCTACGCATTGGCATTCCCAGGGAATATTTTGTGGAAGGGATGCAAGAAGGGGTAAAGTCAGCCTTGGAAATAGCGATAAAGAAGCTTGAGGAGCTAGGTGCCGAAATAGACTGGGAAGTCTCTTTACCACACACCAAATATGCCTTAGCAGTCTATTATATAGTTGCCCCGTCTGAGGCTTCGGCGAACTTGGCTCGCTATGATGGAGTTAAATATGGCTTCTCGGAGCAAAATGCCAGCAGTGTGATAGAGGCTGCGGAAAAGACACGGCAATTTGGCTTTGGAACTGAAGTCAAGAGGAGAATAATGTTGGGTACCTATGCTCTGTCCGCTGGCTATTATGATGCTTATTACCTCAAGGCGCAGAAGGTGCGTACCTTGATAAAACAGGAATACGAACAAGCTTTTGAAAAATATGATGCTCTGGTCACCCCGACATCGCCCACAGTGGCGTTCAAATTGGGTGAGAAGCTGGAGGACCCGATGCAAATGTATTTGAGCGATGTCTGCACCTTGCCCATAAATATCGCTGGCATTCCCGCTGTTTCCGTTCCTGCTGGATTTGTTGATGGTTTACCTGTCGGTATGCAAATCCTGGGCAAGCCGTTCAATGAGGAAACGATATTACACATTGCCTTTGCCTATGAGCAGGCAACTGATTGGCATAAGAGGAGACCAGAGATATAAGGTAAATTATTTGAGTTATGCTACAATGAAGCAGAAAGACAGTGGTCAGCTATTGAGCTGGTAGTCCAGGAGGCGATATGAACGAAATCTTTGAGATTTTGGAGGATAACGCTCGGGCAACCCCGGAGCAGATTGCTACTATGGTTGATATATCTGCCAGCAAGGTAAAAAGCATAATCAAGAAAGCTGAGGAAGATAAAACTATTCTGAAATATAAGACCATAATTAACTGGGCTAAATTAGGCAGGGAAGAAGTATTGGCGCTAATTGAGGTTAAAGTAACGCCGCAGCGGGATGTAGGCTTTGATGCTATTGCGGAGCGTATTTGCCGTTTTCCGCAGGTATATTCTGCTTATTTAGTTTCGGGCGCTTATGACCTGGCGATATTAGCGAAGGGCAAAAACATGCAAGAAATAGCTGGCTTTGTAACTGAAAAGTTGGCTCCATTAGAAAAAGTGCAAAGCACCACCACCCACTTCTTGCTTAAGCGGTATAAGGATGATGGTGAATTGCTTGAACCCACAGAGGATAATAAACGGCTGCCTTTAAGCCTGTAATCTACTAGCATGGACCCTATTCAGATTAAAACTATGGATAATTTTATTTCACAGAGGGTAAATAACATATCGCCCTCAGGCATAAGGAAGTTTTTTGACTTACTCTCCTCTCTGGAGGGTGTTATCTCCCTTGGTGTAGGTGAGCCGGACTTTGTTACCCCATGGCACATCAGGGAAGCTGCCACATATTCCCTGGAGAGGGGTTACACCATGTATACCTCAAACTACGGTATGCTCGAATTGCGTCAAGAGCTGGCAGGGTACCTGGAACGTCATTACGGGATTAGCTACCAACATGAGCGAGAAATCCTCGTCACCGTTGGTGTCAGTGAAGGGCTTGACCTTGCCATGCGAGCTATTCTGAACCCCGGTGATGAGGTGATTATTCCCGAACCATGGTATGTCTCTTATCCGCCTTGTGTCATCCTCGCTGGTGGCATACCAGTATTTGTGCCTACAAGCAAACAAAATAATTTTGCCCTCAAGGCCGAAGATGTTGAACCCCTGATTAATAAACATACTAAGGCTATACTCATAGGCTATCCGTCCAATCCCACTGGCGCAGTGATGTCGCGTGAGGAACTGAGCAAAATCGCCAGGTTAGCTCAAAAATACAACCTCCTGGTGATTTCAGACGAGATTTACGCCAGGTTGGTCTACGGGGTGGAGCACACCTGTTTTGCCAGTCTTCCTGAGATGCGAGAGCAAACAATTTTGCTCGGTGGATTTTCCAAGGCATTTGCCATGACTGGCTGGCGAATAGGCTATATAGCTGCTAACCAGCAGCTTATCGAAGCTATGGTCAAGATTCATCAGTATACCATGCTTTGTGTGCCAACGATGTCGCAAATGGCTGCTATCGAGGCATTAAGGTCTGGTGAGGATGATGTTGACAAAATGGTTAAGGAATATGATAGGCGGCGAAAGTTCATAGTCAAGAGGCTAAATGAGATTGGCCTACCTTGCTTTGAACCTAAAGGAGCTTTTTATGCTTTTCCTTCAATAGAAGCTACCGGGATGAGCTCAGAAGAATTTGCCGAAAGGCTGCTGACGGAGGAGCGGGTGGCTGCAGTGCCTGGCTCTGCCTTTGGGCAATGTGGTGAAGGATTTATCCGCTGCTGCTATGCTACTTCCCTGGCTAACATTGAGGAAGCACTGAAAAGAATGGGCAGGTTTGTCAAAAAAGTTTCATTCTCTGTTTGACTTCTCTAATAGTCTCCTTAGCGATAGCTTCAGCGCGGGTAGCTCCATCAGCGAGAACTTCAGTAACATAGTTGGGTTTTGCTGTTAAAGCAGCCTTCTTTTCTCGGAAAGGTTCAAGATTTGAGGCGATATTCGCAGCCAATAGTTTCTTGCACTCAACGCAGCCAATTTTAGCGCTGCGGCAATCCAAGGCAATTTCATCTACTCTATCGGGGGTGAAGAATTTGTGGAGGCTGAAGATGTTGCATATTTCGGGGTGCCCCGGGTCGGAGCGATAGCGGCGGGCGGGGTCGGTGACTGCAGTCATCACTCTTTCCAGGATTTGTTGTGGGGAAGATGCTATCTCAATGTGGTTATTGTAGCTTTTGCTCATCTTGCTAACTCCGTCCAGCCCCATTATCAGGGGGAATTGGGTGAGCTTTGCCTGTGGCTCAGGAAATACAAATCCAAAGAGTGAATTAAATCGGCGCACTATCTCTCGAGCTAACTCAAGATGAGGAAGCTGGTCTTCGCCTACAGGGACAACCTCTCCCTTGTAAAGAGCAATATCAGCAGTCATAAGCACCGGATAGCCTACCAGCCCATAGTTGACATTATGTGGCTGCATCTTTACTTTCTCTTTAAATGTCGGCACACGCAACAGCCAGCTTAGCGGAGTCACCATGCTGAACAGGGTATGAAGTTCCGTAACTTGAGGGATATGGGATTGAACAACGAGGATGCTCTTCTCGGGGTCAATGCCTGCTGCCAGCCAGTCAAGCACCATTTCGTGGATATCCTCCTGGAGAGTATCGGTATTTTCCAGCGTGGTGAGGGCATGGATATCCACTACGCAGTAAATGCAATTGTATTCCTGTTGAAGTGAAACGCAATTCTGGATAGTTCCCAGGTAATTGCCAATATGTTGCTTACCGGTCGGGCGGAATCCGGAAAAAACACGCTTCTTCATTTGATGTCGAGAAGTTTAGCATATGGATAGGCAGCCAGCAAAGATGTTGTACTGGTTCATATGATTAGTGACACTAACTCGTCTCTTGTCATTGCGAGGCACGCCTCCATGTCATTGCGAGGAGTGTTAACGGTTGCGAGGCGTAGCCGAAGCAAACTGGAGCATGAGATTCCTCGTTTCACTCGGAACAAGCTCCGCAATCTCAAAGCGAGATTCCTCGTTTCACTCGGAACAAGGATTGCCACGCTTCGCTCGCAATGACAAGGAAGTATTTCTTAGTGTTATAAACATATAATGTGTCACTTATCTATCTGAACTAGATCAGATGGTTGCTATTCCCATTTTGGAGGAATCGCAGCAGCTCGAGGCTGACACATATTAAGCAGCAAGTCTAAAAAACAAGTAGCGCATACCGGATTTGAACCGGTGATCTCCTCCTTAAAACCAAAAAATAAGCACAGGAAAGCACCGCTATATTGCCAACCCGGGTTCGATTTCCGGCACACGCCCACTAAGAAGATGTAGAGATTTCAGCCTTCAATGAATTATCTGATATAGGAATTAACCAGTCCTGGCTTTTCATGAATGACCCAGTGCGAGCCATCGGGAATGCGCTTGATGGTCAGATTTGGTACGTACTTTTCCAGGCCCTCCAGATTTCCTGTAAGCAGCCATTTGTCTTTCTCCCCCCAGATGACCAGCGTCGGCACCACGACTGTAAACAATGAAGGGTCTGCGGACAAGCTATCGTCGCTTTCACCTGTAAAAGAGCCGAGATGGGCGGCTCGATAATAGTTTAAGCCACCGGTGAGCGCTCCAGGCTGCGACCAGGCTTCGATATATGCTTTCCTGTCTTCTTCTGTGAAATAGCCTTGTTTCATACCGTACTTTAAAAGGCTACTGACAAGCACTGCATAGTTGTTTCTTGCCAGTATGTCCTCAGCCTCAGGAGTCCGATGCACCAGAATATACTGGCTGGCCTTCCGTTGCGCCGGATTATCACGGAGCTCGCGCATAAAGGTAATAGGATGTGGAGCATTTATTATTATGAGCTTCTCCAGATATTCAGGATGACGCATTGCGAACGGCCAAGCCACCCCGCCACCCCAATCATGAGCCACGAGGATGAACTTCTTATACCCAAGGTGCTCAGCAAGAGCACGTACGTCTTCAATCAGATATTTAATTCGATATTGCTCGACTTCGACAGGTTTCGATGATAAGTTGTAGCCACGCATGTCTGGAGCCACTGCCTGATAATCTCGTCCGAATTCAGCAAGCTGATTCTTCCACTCGTACCAGAACTCAGGGAACCCGTGAAGGAACATTATCAACTTTCCCTTGCCCACGGTTACATAATGAAGGCGTATGTTATTGACGTCAGCATATTTGTGTTCCAGTATATCTTTTCTTAATGGCATGCCAGCCTCCTCAATCCAGCATTATGCTCAAACCAATATCAGAGCAAATGTGTTGCTATGTTCCCCCAGCCGGTACCCCAGATGAAGTAAGAACTTCTTCGAAGGAAGTCCTATATATTATAAAGAATAGGTAGCCCGCATTGGAAGCATTCCGAACATTTCTTTGAAAAGAAACAGTTCGCTCCGGCTCTACCGTAATTACTTGTTCAAACCGACAATACATCGTAGTCGAATCTCTTATCAAGAATGCCAACAATTGTTACCTCTGCATGCTACTTTACTATTAGGGATAATCCGACTAAAATCGTTGCTAACGTTACATATTTTTGACAAAAGAAGGTGGAGCCAATGAGCAGAAAAACGCAGAAATATGATAACAGAGCTACCACACTAATAACATCGATATTTGGAGTTGCTTTGGCAATTGGAGCTTTTCACCATGGTTTTTTTGAGTTTCTACAGGGTAATACAGCAACGGAAGGAATATTAATTCAAGCTATCGGCGAACAGCATAGATATTGGATACACGGAACTGAAGAGGCGATTACCATTATTCCCAATTTTTTATTTACAGGATTGCTTGCCATGGCGATAAGCGTTTTTGCTGGCGTCTGGTCTGTTAAGTACATAAATACGAAGCACGGCAGTAGCGTCTTTCTTTCTACGTTTATTGTTTTGACACTGGTTGGCGGCGGATTGGCGCATATCGCTTTCTTTTTGCCAATCTGGGGGTATAGCACCAGAATAAATAAGAGCCTAGATTTCTGGAGTAAGTTGTTTCCGAAGAACGTCAGACGTATATTGGGGCAGATATGGCCATTTTCGGCAGCAATTGTGGTAATTTCATTTATCATTGCCCTTGAAATCTCCATTTTCGGCTATTTTCCGGGTGTAGATAATCCCGAGCTGATATTGGCAATCTGCTGGAGTTTACTGGGGCTGGCTTGGGTACTGGTTCAGGCCTCTTATATCTCCGGTTTTGCCTATGATATTGAACATAGAAAAACCCAGAATGAGCTTGCCCTGACGTAGAAGACTGACGGCGTCCCGGAAAAAGGCCGATGCCATGCGAATATAACCGCACTGTAGAAGTCCCGTTAGGTACCCGTTGGCTAGAATTGGAAATCCCCCAATTCCGAAAAACAAAATCGGGGAACCTTAAATTTCATAGTTGGTAGCGCATACCGGATTTGAACCGGTGATCTCCTCCTTGAGAGGGAGGTGTCCTAGGCCTCTAGACGAATGCGCCGTATATTATTATGGTCTTTGCAAGCTGAAGGGTCAAGTCTGTGAGAGTGTTTACTAACCTCACCCCCTATATCCCCCTCTCCTTCAAAGGAGAGGGGGATAGGTTGCTAAACAATCTCAAGTCTGTTTCGCTGTTGTCCTTTAAAAGCGGAACGATTAGAATAGTTACCAACTCATGGCTTAAAAGGTAAAGAGGCAATGGGAGTCAAACTTTACAGGAAACCGAGGCTCAGAAGTCCAATCATGATTGCCGCCTGGCCGGGAATCGCAAATATCGGGCTTATCGCTGTTGATACTATCAGAGAGACACTGGAAGCGGAGGAATTCGGGGAAATAGAACCCTGGGATTTTTTCTATCCCAAGCGAGTATCAATTAAGGATGGAATTTTAGAGGCTCTGGAATTTCCCAGCAATAAGTTTTACTTCAAGAAAACTGAGCAGACGGATTTGATATTCTTCATCGGGGAAGAGCAACCCTCTGGGGGAGAGAAGATATATGCTGAGGGAGGAAAGGCTTATCGGATAGCTAACCTTGTTTTAGATGTTGCTGAAAAGTTCCGCTGTAAAAGAGTTTATACTTCGGGGGCCGCTGTTGCTCCCATTCACCATACCATGACCCCCAGGGTCTGGGCAGTGACTAATAACCCAGAGTTAGTCGCTGAGGTGAAGAAATATGAAAACACCGTTTTAATGAGTGCGATTGAAGGGAGAGAAGGTGAGGGTAATATCGTTGGTTTAAACGGGCTTCTTTTAGGGGTAGCTAAAAGGAGAGGATTCGAAGCTATCTGCGTGATGGGTGAGATACCCATCTATCTTCAAGGTCTGCCATTGCCTTATCCGAAGGCTTCGAAATCAGTGGTGGAAATATTATCCCGTAGTTTAAGGATTGGAATTGACACAAGTAAACTGGATAGCTGGTCAGAACAGCTAGAGCAAGAAATTGACGAGTTTTATCGCCAAATTCCTCCAGAGGTGAGAAGGCAATTGGAAAAGTTGAAACATACACTCCATGCCAAGCCTGCTGAACCCAGTCCGATAACTGAAAAAGATAAGAGAAAAATTATGAAGGACATTGATAAATTCTTTAAGAAACGAGGTGGGGGAATTGAGTGAGAGGAGTCCGTTTAAAGTCTATAGAAAACCGAAATTTCAAAGTTCCTCTCTGGTGGTGGGCTGGAGTGAAGATGCTGCTCAATTAGGTTCCGGCGTTATCGATTATTTAACTCAGAGATTAGGTGGTGAAAGATTTGGTGAAATTGAACCTGAGGATTTTTTCTCCTTAGGTGGGGTTAGGGTGGAGGATGACGTAGCTCAATTCCCGGAGAGCAATTTTTATTCCTGCCAGGAGAATAACCTGGTTATTTTTAGAAGCGCCGCGCCTGGATTTGAGTGGTATAAATTCCTGAATTCAATTCTGGATGTAGCTGAGCATTACTGTAGGGCAAAAGAGGTATACACCATTGGGGGGATAGTTACTTTAGCTCCTCACACCACTTCCCGGACATTATTGGCTGTCGCCAGCTCACCGGAAGTAAAGGACGTTTTAGGTCAATATAATTTAGCCAGGGATATGGATTATGAAACTCCGCCCGATCAAAGGCCGACATTAAATTCCTTTCTGTTATGGATGGCTGCGAGGAGAAATATTCCCGGGGTAAATCTCTGGGTGCCGATACCGTTTTATCTGGTAACGAGTGAAGACCCTGAGGCTCAGAAGAGAGTCCTTCGATTCTTTGATGAAAGATTTGGTTTAAACATCGACTTTGGCGATATCGACCATGATATTGAGGAACAAAATGAAAAACTAGCTCAGGCAAGGCTTCGTCTTCCTGAGGTCGATGATTATATTCGGAGGTTAGAAAGCAACCTCAGGTTATCTCAGGAAGAGAATGAGAGATTAACCCAGGGGATCGAGGAATTTTTGAGAGAAGAGGAATAATTGCCAAAGTGATACGGAAAATATCGGATATTTTGAAGGAGAAAGAACGAACCTATTCATTTGAGTTTTTCCCGCCGAAAACCAAAGCGGGGATGAGGAAACTTTTTGAGACTGCAAGTGCCTTTAAAGACCTCAATCCAAGCTGGTTTGCGGTGACCTATGGCGCTGGTGGTTCCACCAGAGAATTTACCACAGATAGCGCTGATGAACTCCAGAGGCGTTTCGGAATTCCCACAATGCATCATCTTACCTGCATAGGCCATACTGCGGCTGAACTAAGAGCTATAATTGCCAAGCTCAAAGAAAAAAATATTTGTAACATACTTGCTCTACGTGGTGACCTGCCTGAAGGCTTAGGCTACTGGAAGCCGCCTCCCGGGGGACTGCAATACTGTTACCAGCTTGTTGAGCTTATCCGCTCCTATGATGACTTCTTTAGCATAGGTGTCGCTGGTTTCCCGGAGGGGCATGTCGACTGCCCGGACAAGGAGACTGATTCCCGGTATCTGAAAATTAAGGTAGATGCTGGCGGGGAATTCGTTATCACACAGCTTTTCTTCAACAACAAAGACTATTTTGAATACGTGGATAGAATAAGGAGGATAGGTGTCACCGTGCCAATTATCCCCGGAGTTTTGCCAGTAACGGATTACCAGGCATTACTCAGGATGTGCCGGACGTGTGGAGCTACTATTCCTCAGCGGGTTCACGATATATTTAAACCCCTTGATGGCAATGCTGAGGCTACCTATAAAGCTGGGGTGGAGTTCGCAGTTGAGCAGTGTAATGAGCTGCTTAATGGCGGGGCACCGGGATTGCATTTCTTCACAGTGAACAGACTTGACCCAACACGGCAGATTTTAAATAGAATAAAACGGTGATAATCACCGTTCACACCATCCCTGCTCTTCTTTCCCTTAATTCTCGGGCTAATGCCACCAAATTTTTGAGCGAGGGCACCACCTCCTCCCATTTTCTTGTTTTTAATCCACAATCCGGGTTTATCCAGAAATTTTCCTGTGGGAATACCTTTAGAGCTCTATTTACCACCTTTTTCATATCCCTGGTGTTTGGGATGACAGGCGAGTGAATATCCCAGACTCCTAATCCTATTTGGCGGTCAAATTTCACTTTCTCGAAATGTCCGATAATATCGCCTCTGCTTCGAGAAGCCTCGATAGTAATTACGTCAAAATCCATGTTCATAATCTGGTCGATAATGTCCCCGAATTCCGAATAACACATATGTGTTTGTATCTGGGTCTCTGCCTTAGCTTGTGAAGAAGCTAGCCTGAAGGATTTTGTGGCCCAATCAAAATATCCGTTCCAGTTCCTTCTTTTAATGGGAGTTCTCTCCCTGAAGGCAGGTTCATCGATTTGAACTACTTTGATGCCATTTCTCTCGTAATCTTGTATTTCGTCCTGTAGACATAAGGCTATCTGATAGGCAACCTCGGAGACGGGAATATCGTCTCTTACAAAACTCCACGCTATCATAGTAACGGGACCGGTGAGCATTCCCTTAACTGGTTTTTTAGTCAGACTCTGGGCAAAGGCAATCTCGTTAATAGTCAGGGGATTTGGTCTGGAGATATCGCCGTAGATTATCGGGGGTCGGTAACCCCTTGTTCCATAGGAACAAATCCATCCGTTTTTGGTGGTTGCCATACCATCCAGTCTCTGAGCGAAGAATTCCACCATATCTGTTCTCTCGAATTCCCCGTGAACTAACACATCAAGCCCAATCTCCTCTTGAAGTTTTATCACGTCGGAAATCTTCTCTCTAATGAACGCCTCATATTCTTTTTGGGAGATTCTTCCCCCCCTGAAGTCCACCCTTTTCTTCCTGATTTCAGCGGTTTGAGGAAAGCTGCCTATGGTTGAGGTGGGGAAGAGGGGAAGCCCGAATCTTTGTTTTTGCTTCCTGACTCTCTCCGGATAAGGCGCGCTCCTGGCAAAATCTTGCTCCCCGAGATTTTCGCTCCTCTCCCTTACCTTTCCATTAACTCCAAAGCCGGGAGTTTCTTTATTCCATTCTGTAATGCCTTCTCTATTGCCTTCATAGGCTTGAGCAATTAGCTTCAGCTCATACAATCTTTCTTCAGCAAAGGATAGCTTGTTTAGTAGCTTTTCATCCAGAATTTCAGACTTTATAGTGATTGGTAGGTGGTAAAGGGGAGAGGCATTAGAAATCGCCAGGTTTTTGGCATATCGGGACAACTCTCGGAGCAACTCCACAGTATTCTCAATGTTGGTTCTCCAGACATTCCTGCCATTGACTATGCCAGCGACTAAGGTCTTATCCTCAGGGAAGCCATATTTTTTAACCTTTGCTAAATTATCCTCTCCGTTAACGAAATCCAATCCGATAGCCTTCACTGGCAGTTCATATAAGTCCTCAATAAAGTCCACGGAGTCATAATAGGTAAACAGATTGATATCGCAGCCCTGTGTCCCGATTCTGCTATAGGTTTCCTTGATTAGCTTAATTTCCTCCTTGGAGAGTTCCATTACAAAGGCAGGCTCATCGATGTGCACTTCGCTGAAATTTTTAATTAATTCTATGTAGGCATCTGCCAGGGCAAGGAGGTAGTCTCTAAATTTTGTGATGCCCTTAGATAATTTGAGGAAGGTAAAGGGTCCTATTAAGTAGGGGATGCCCCTTTTGTGTTTCTCCAGCGCCTCTTTTGGTTTATTCCAAACTACGTTAAATTTTGGGGCTGAAGATGAACTAAATTGGGGAACAAGATAGTGGTAATTGGTATTAAACCACTTGGTTAATTCCAGTGCGTTCTTGCCATTGCACAAATCGTAATATTCCCTGAGGTTTCCGCATTTATATAATCCCAGCATCAAGGCAGTATCAAGCATATTGTCATAAAGAGTCATCTCTCCCGCAGGAAATTTGTCAACATATTTCTCATAGGTGGTTAATATGGCGCCTTCTAGCTTATCAATGCCTTCCTTGAGTTCGTGCTCCACTCCATTAGCTAACGGATTATCCCAGTAGCTTTCAATAACTTTTTTATATTCTCTAGTTCTACCCAGTCTGGGGAAACCATAAGCATAAGTTTTCATCAATTTTCCCTTCCTTCCCGAAAATGTATAACTAAATTAAAATTCTACTCAATATTCAGCTTTCGTTCAAATTTTTGCTTCGGCTCTGCCGCCCAGCCGCTAATGCTGCTCGCAATGACACTCCCTTGTGTCATTGCGCTCTCTTAAATTGTCATTGCGAGCCGAAGGCGTGGCAATCTCGGAGAAAGTCAAAATGCAAAAATCAAAATGCAAAGATGAAGTAGGATATTCCCAGGAATGAAGCGCGTCCATCGCCTTCCCTAATTCTTAATCACCAACTCTCAGGCCATCCAAAAGTGTCGCCCCACTTCAACCAGTTAAAGCTCAGTAGCGCATAATCAGACGCATCTATGTAGTTGTCACGGTTGTAGTCAGCTTTAGCATCCCAATTCGGCTGTCCAGGATAGCTTAACCAGGCAGCGCTGAGCGCCGCATAATCAGATGCATCTATGTAATCATCGTTATTGGCATCGCCCTCACGCATGGTACCAAAATCAACCACTGTGGTATTACCGGCGGTCAATGTTATGCTGGTGTTTAGCTCGCTCAGGCTGGTATAGTTCTTAATCCCGATATCATAGGTGCCAACTCCAATATACTCAATGGTGAAATTGCCCCAGGCATCGGTGGTGATATTTATTGGTGACCAACCCATCTCAAGCTTAGTGGTATTATCAAAGAACCTCACCACAAGGGGAGTTTCCCAAGTAGGGTCACCAGAACTTGCCTTCCGGTAAAAATTAATATGCCCCTCCAGCGTGCCTGTCAGAATTAATGGCAGATAATCTTTGTTTGAACCGCCGATGATGTTGTAAGGGATGTCTCCAAAGCCATCTCCATTGGTATCACTCCCCGAATAATCCGACCAGTAGTTCCCGCCAAGGTAAGGACCCCCAACTATATTCAGCCCGGTAGTATTTGTGGTGTTCCAGATATTGTTTCCATTGTCATAAGCATTATTGGTGTTGTTGAAGTAGTTGTTGTAAATGGTGTTGCCACCGGAGGAGTAGATGTAGATACCATAATTGTTCGAGGACACAGTGTTGTTGACGATTGTGTTGCTGTTAGAAGAATAGTATATATCTATGCCGTCCCCAGCATTGCCCGAAACTGTATTGTTCTCAAGCTTGTTGCTGCTGGAAGTGTAGAGCATTAGGCTGCCACCATTCGAGCAATTGTTGTTGGAGAGTGTGTTATCGCTTGACTCGTAAATGTTAATACTGGAAGCTTGATTATTGGAGCAGTTGTTGTTACGGACGGTAATGTTCGAGGAAAATCCTATCCCAATCCCCATAGTAGCGTTATTCAGACACTGGTTCTCAACGATCATATTCTGGCAGCTTGCCAATATGACTTGACCTGCGCCAGCCGGAACTGTGCCCCCGTTCGTGCTCTTGTAGTAGTAGACCGGCTTCCCGTTAACGGTATTTGTTATATCGATGTCGTGGGTGTTCCAATGGCTCGGGTTGTGTTGTGATGTCCAGAAAGATATCCCCCCGCTGTTCACCAGGACATTGTTCTTGACTATTTGGCCAGTGGAAGAAAGGAAGTTCATTCCGACTTGATTGTTCGAGCAGGTATTGTTGTTGAGGGTGTTGCTGCCGGAATCGCCGATGAGTATACCATTAGCGTTGCCCGACCAGGTGTTGTTTGAGATAATGTTACCGCTGGAAGGGTAGAGCTCTATACCAGCATCAGAATTGTTCGAGCAGGTATTCTTGGACAACGTGTTGTCGCTCGAAGATTGCAGGAAGATGCCGAGTTTGTTGTTCGTTGCGGTGTTGTTGGAGATATTGCAGTGCTCCACCCCGCTTCCGAGGTATATTCCAGCCTTAAGGTATCCGGTGGCATCTTTTACCGTGAGTCCGGTTATGTTTACCCAGTCTGCACTCACATCAAACACATGGTCATTTGAACTTGATGCGCTCACCACGCAGTTCGCGGTGCCATTTTCAGATTGGATGGTCAAATTAGCCGTATTCACATCCACGTTCTCGGTGTAGGTGCCATCCTTAACGCAAATAATATTTCCACCGGTGGCATTATTGACCGCATCCTGAATAGGCATGGCGCTGGCATTGAAAGTACCCCCATCGCGCCACCAGCCAGTCTCATTGACACAGATATCGCCACAGGCGCAATTGATAGCAGCAGTTGCCACGGAGTAGGTGCCCAGCAGGCTGCCGTCGGAGGCCCTGAGCTTCGTCACGGTGTTGCTGCCGTAGTTAGCCACCCAGATGTTAGCCCCGTCGAAGGCCAGAGCACAGGGGCCGCCGCCGCCCGCGGAGTAGACGCCCGAGATGCCGCCGTCGGAAGCCCTGAGCTTCGCCACGGTGTCGCCGTTGTAGTTAGCCACCCAGATGTTAGCCCCGTCGAAGGCCAGAGCACAGGGCTGGCCGCCGCCCGTGGAGTAGGTGCCCAGGATGCCGCCGTTGGAAGCCCTGAGCTTCGCCACGGTGTTGCTGCCGTAGTTAGCCACCCAGATGTTAGCCCCGTCGAAGGCCAGAGCACAGGGCTGGCCGCCGCCCGCGGAGTAGACGCCCGAGATGCCGCCGTCGGAAGCCCTGAGCTTCGCCACGGTGCTGCTGCCGTAGTTAGCCACCCAGATGTTAGCCCCGTCGAAGGCCAGACCCCTGGGGCCGCCGCCGCCCACGGAGTAGGTGCCCAGGATGCCGCCGTCGGAAGCCCTGAGCTTCGTCACGGTGCTGCTGCCGTAGTTAGCCACCCAGATGTTAGCCCCGTCGAAGGCCAGAGCACGGGGGCCGTTGCCGCCCGTGGAGTAGGTGCCCAAGATGCCGCCGTCGGAAGCCCTGAGCTTCATCACGTTGCTGCTGCCGTAGTTAGCCACCCAGATGTTAGCCCCGTCGAAGGCCAGAGCACAGGGCTGGCCGCCGCCCGCGGTGAAGCTGTGCCCGGCCTCAATAGCCTCATACCAGCGCAGCAGGGCAATCTGCTCCATGTTGGGCGCGGTGCGGGCATACCCCGCCTCGTCAGCGTAGGAGGCGTTCTCGGCGTGGAAGGCATAGGGCACCGAGGCAAGAAGCTGGCGGGGGGTCATCTCGGCATCCCCCTCCACCTTTACCCCCAGGTACCTCGGGCTGCCATCAAAGATGGAGGCGTTGAGGGATGTTACATTCCCCAGCAGCACGCTGAACAACCCATCGTGCACCGTGGCACTCTGGGTCTCCTGCCACAGCGGGCTGCCTCCAGTGTCCACATCGTAGAGGGAGAAGACGATTGTGTAATTACCGTCGGGAACGGGGGTGCCGGTGGACTGGTTAAGCAGCGTCCCCTGGTAGTTGATAACCGAGGGGATGGGTGACGAGCCATCCGGTTCGCCTAGGATAACCCCGTTCAACAGGCCGCCGGCCACACCGCCCACCACAAGTACGACCACAATAGCCAGTGATAGAAATACTTTCTTCCTCATTTCATACCTCCTTACGTAGTACCTAGCTTAGCTACTCCTAAAGGCAAAGGCGCAGTATTTGCCGTAATACCTGGCAAAGCGCCACAGATTGAAAAGATTGCTAAAATCGCAAGTGCAGTCCCAAAGAGTTTTCGCTGATGCATTTACCCTCCTTTATCCTGCTTTCTATAGTTCTTAACTCCAACTCCCAGGCTTATCCAGTTGTGGGAAAGCATCCAGGTGTCCAGGTATCTCGTATTTTCCATGTCATCTTCAAATAAAAAAGCGAAACCGACTTTTTACGGTCGGTTTCGCTATTGGCTCCACAAAGCCCAAGCGCCCAATTACGAGCTATGCTTCACAGCCCCTGTTAAGTTTTTCTACTAGAACTATCGTATAAAACTATCGTATAGAACTAGCGTACCGCCAAAATCGTATCATGTCAATACCATTTACTTAACTTTTCCTACATTGTTGCAAGAACCGTTGTTCTTGCAGGTTCGTTGTGCTGTGAGCAATGTTAAAGGATTTCTTGGCTCTTCTTGCTTATTGGTTTTTATCTTAATGACAAGCTCAGTGTATATCTGTTTGAGAGCCTTTTCAGCGGGTTGTAGCCGTGCGTTTCATATTCCTGGTGGCGACAATATTTGCACCTGTGCCGGCAGTATTCTTTAATATCACATCATACATCTTGACTGGTGCCTGCAATTCGATATCTGCCAGTTGTTCAATCACCTTGAATAATAATCGCTTTGGGATTGCTTTATCGGTGCGAACGGGGAGCATAGCCCATTTTGCCCCTTTTATAGGAACTGTCGTGGTTAATATACGCATCGGCTCTTCCAACTCCTGTAATACGAATTCCTTCCCCTTCTGGCATTTGTTCCCTTCCATAGAAACTACATTGCCGCCCTGAAGCTCTACATCGATTTCACATCCAAGAGGGCAAATAACGCAGGTGAAGTGTTTCTTTTCTACATTCACCCTCATCTCTCCGTTATGGAAACCGTGATAGGTTCAGCAATATCCTTTAGCTTATCCCTGGGCACCTTCAATCTAACCATTTCGTTTGGCCTGGCATACAGTCTTTTAAGGCGTATCCCAGCCGGGGAGAGTTCTATATTTACCGGTTTCTCAATCGGCTTTGCCGACCTGATAAACAAAATAAGGTCGTCTTTAAAGGAATAACGCTGGGGGAAAAGCATTCTGACATTTTCCCCGGGAGTTACCTCAACTGAATTTCTCTCCTCCTGCCAATCCCCAGCAGCAAATTCAGCGGCATTTCTACCGGCAATGATGCCACTTTCGGCAACATAGTCCACAAGGTCAAACACGGTGGAAACGTTGCCGCAGGAAAATATTCCCGGCACTGGTGTTTCCATCGTCTCCGCAGTGACGGGGCCTTTTGTAATCGGTGTAAGCTCTATTCCCGCTTCCGTGGATAACTCATTCTCAGGGATTAGTCCTACGGAAAGGAGTAGGGTATCACACCCTATAAATTGTTCACTACCTCCGATTGGATTCATTTTCTGGTCTACTTTAGATACCACAACACCTTCTACACGCTCGTTACCACGTATCTCCGTTACCGTATGTGATAAATAAAGGGGGATACCGAAGTCATTGAGGCACTGGACGATATTCCTCTTTAATCCTCCAGGGTAATCCATTATTTCATAAACGCCTTTCACCTGAGCACCCTCAAGGGTGAGCCTCCTCGCCATGATAAGTCCGATGTCCCCGGAGCCCAAAATAACAACCTCTTTCCCGGGAAGATATCCATCGATATTGACAAACCTCTGTGCCACTCCTGCGGTATACACTCCTGCAGGGCGGGTGCCGGGAATATTAATGCTTCCCCGGGAACGCTCTCTACACCCCATAGCAAGCACAACACTTTTTGATTCTATGTGAAATACACCCTTTTCGGGATTCACTGCAGTGATGGTCTTATTCGGCGAAAGGGAAACCACCATCGTATTCAAGAAATATTGCACATTTGTTTTCTCCAGCTCTTCAATAAGGCGTTCGGCATACTCCGGCCCGGTGTAGTCTTTTTTAAATTGCTCCAGGCCAAAGCCATTGTGTATGCACTGTTTTAGAATTCCACCGAGCTCCTCCTCTCTCTCAAGTAGCAGAACGTTTTTAGCGCCGCTTTTATGAGCATAGAGTGCCGCAGTAAGCCCGGCGGGTCCGCTGCCTATCACAGTTACATCAGCTTCCACTTGCATTTCTGTTATAAAACTAATAGATACTCTGCCATCCCCTCATGTTATCTTGGGATATCCCGTGATTTCGGCGATACTGTGATACAGTGGTGAAAGTGCGGGATAAATCTTCTTATATACTTCGTTAAATAACCGGTCATAAGTCTTCGCATCCTTCTCGTGGGGAGTGAAGGGCTCCTTTACCCTCACCATATTGTCCACAGCTTCAGGGAAGTCGTGATAAATGTTCAAGGTAACAGCGGCATCAATTGCAGCACCCAATGCGGAAAGATTGCTGGTATGCACTCTCCTTGCGGGAAGATTAAAAACATCAGCGGTGATTTGCATGATTTCATCGTTTTTTGAACCTCCACCACCAACTCTCAACTCCTTTACTTTGCTTCCCGAAAGCTTCTCCATTTCCTCTTTCAGCCGGCGTAATTCATATGCGATGCCTTCAATAATTGCCCGATAAACATGCGCTCGGGTGTGCTCCCCGGAAAATCCTATTATGGCACCTTTGGAGAGAGGTTCATTTTCACGTGGGTGCCAATAAGGCAGGAGAATCAACCCCATAGAACCAGCGGGAATTTTCTTCATTTCTTTGTTCAGCAGGTCCTCTGGCGCTATCTTAAGTTTCTCTGCCTCTTCTTCCTCAGATTTGGCGAACTCCCTTTTGAACCACGAGACCATCCAGTATCCACTCCCCACGAATCCTTCAAGTGCCCAGTGCTTTGGAATTGCTGCTCCCCAGGTGAAGAAATCCATCTCGGGATGAGCGACATATTTAGCGGAGAATAATTCAATGACGGCAGCTGTTCCATAGCTAACTTCGGCGATATCATTACTTATTACGCCAGCACCTAGCAGTTCAGATTGTTTATCACCTGCCCCGATGATTATCGGAAGCCCTTGTGGCACTCCGAAACTTTTTGCCCCTTTCTTGGAAACCGTTCCGGCAATCTCAGCGGGAGAAACAAGAGGGGGGAGTTTTTCACGCTCAACTCCGAAAATTTCGTATACCACCTCGCTCGGATGCCATTGAAGTCCCTCCAGGTCAACAGGAAACAAGCCCACTATCATGGAGGAACAGTCTTTGAATTCGCCAGTTAGAGCATGAAAGATATACGATGAGATGGTGAGGAATATGTGTGTTTTATCGTAACTTTCCGGCTCATACTTTTTTAGCCAATTAAATTTAGACCTTCTCTGGTATTCTTTTAGCACTGTGAGTGTCTCGAGTCCAGCGGGCAAATTCAGCCCCTCTGTTTTACGCTCATCAAGCCAAGTAATTGCCGGGCGAACAGGTTTGCCATCTTTGTCAACGGGCACAATCGTGCTTCTATGAGTGGTGATAGCAACGGCGGCAATCTCATCCTTGGGAACATGGGAATTTTCCACTACACTCCTGGTTACCTTTTCGGTAATTTCGAGATACTTTTCGGCATCCTGCTCCGCAAAACTCGGTTGAACAGAAAAGTATGGGGTTACCGGGCATGCTTCGCCATATACCTCGTTCCCCTTTTCATCAAAGATAAATGCCTTTATATTTTGTGTCCCCCCATCAATCACTATAAAATATTTCATTTTCTTACCTCCTTTTTTATTTTTCCAGTCAGGATGAAAGACTTTCCGCCGTTCTTTGTCACCGATTCCTTGTTAATATTCATCTCCCGGCTGATAATTTCTAAAACCCTGGGCATGCAAAATCCTCCCTGGCATCTTCCCATGCCTGCCCTTGCCCTCCTTTTAATGGCATCGATGTTTCTTGCTTGAATGCCTCTGTGAAGTGCATCTACAATCTCACCTTCGGTCACATGCTCACAACGGCACACAATATGCCCATATAGAGGGTTTATTCGGATAAGTTCTTCCCTTTCTTTGTCATCCAATTCCGAGAAAGGTTTAATTCTTTTTCTTCTTGGGTTAAATCGCGCATTCTCAGCGGGATGCCACTCCTCGGTCACGATTTCCTTCACCCTCTCGACAATGGCCGGCATCGCTGCAAGTCCCGGAGATTGAATACCCACAACGTGAATTAATCCCTTTACTTTTTTAGAGGGCTCGATGATGAAATCCTCCTTATATGTCGCTGCTCGACACCCAGCAAAATGAGCGATAATTTTACTTTTATCAGGTTTCTCATAGTATGGCTTGAGTTGCTCAGTTAATAGCCCAAATTTATTAAATAATATTTCACGCCCCATAGATGTGGTGGAAACGTCCTCTCTATCCTGTACCTCTTCTGCTGTTGGCCCAAACTGGAGGTTGCCATCAATCGTGGGGATGAGGCCTCCTCCCTTGGAATATCCCTCTCTCTCTCCCGCCATGCTAAACGAAGCTAAAACCGTTCTTATCGGCTGGTAAGATTTATCAAAGATGATTGTTTCTCCTTTCCTGGGGTGGATGGTAAAGAACCTATCTCCAGCAAATTCGGCAATCTTGTCGCCATACAGCCCAGCAGCATTGATTAAGATATGCGTTTTAATGGTGCCTCTTGTTGTGTTTACTGCTTTAATGCTTTGTTCCTCGGTTTGGACTCCGATTACGCTCGTATCGAGAAAGAACTGCACTTCATTTGACAGAGCATTCTCAGCACAAGCAACGATGAGCTCAAATACAGAGATAATGCCGGTGTTCCACACAAGCGCGCCCCTTTTGATATTTGGTGCCAGCCCTGGCTCAACTTTATCCAGTTCTTCCCGGTTTAACTCCTTGGGAACCGGGTCCTTGTGTTTCTTGGTCAGGTTCATCAGGACCGGGATCATCAGTTCGTGCTCGGGGTTTTCACAAACAACAAGCGTCCCTATCCGTTTGAAATCGACATCAAGTTGGCTGGCAACTTCATCATACATTGCATTTCCCTTATAGTTCATCTCCCACTTCAGCGTGCCATGTTCAGTAAGGAAAGCAGGATGTACCATGGCGTTGCTATGTGTTGTTTGGTCCATCCCCAGGTCTTCATGCCTTTCAATTAGGGCAATACTCAGGTTAAATCGTGAGAGTTCTCTGGCGATTGCTAGGCCAATTATGCCTCCACCGACGATAACAACGTCGAATTCCTTTCCGTTGAGTTCATCAGATATCTTTGGAGGTGGAACGAAGGGTTTCTTGCCGGGATGATCAATTTCATTCACTACCTCCCTGATTTGCTCAAAATTAGCGGCAATATGTCCAGCATCTACGACGCTTTGATAAGAGGAGAATTGCCCGGTTAATTTTGCAATGCTATCTTTAATAATGACCGTTGCTTTCTCGCTGGTCGTCTTTTCTATTTCGCCTTGTATGGTTCCTGCTAGATTATTCTCATCCATCGATAATCTGCTCCGCCACAACTTCAGCGATATCTTTCATATCCATATCGGATAAAACAGCTTTACAGGTAGGACATGCCGAGATATAAACATCGGCGGCAGTTTCCTTGAGCTCATTGATGCGCATTGCATTAACCTTGTTAACAAGTTTGCTATCTCCAATTCTTCCTCCGGGTACCCCACCACAGCAGTGAGCCTCCTTCCCCAAATAAATCGGCTCCTTGAGCTCAAAACCAAGCATTTTGATGATATCCCTGGGAATTGTGGTAATTCCAAGTTCTTTTGCCAGGATGCAAGGGTCGTGAAAAGTTGCCGTAGCATTTACTTTATTTACCGTTATCTTTCCTTCCTTGAGGAGGGTATGGAGAAATTTTGTGATATGAATAAATTCAATATCAAGGTGAACGCCTACCTCAGGGTATATTTCCGTCATCATTTTTATGCAGGTGGGACAGCTTACAATCACCTTCTGGAGCTTCCTTTGTTCAATTTTCTCCTTCATTTTTCCTGCTGCCTTTTTAAAACCTTCCGAATCTCCGGCATAGTAGAGAGGGGCACCACAGCAGATATCACCACCGCCGAATTCTTGAACGTGGTCGCCATTCTTTGCCAAAATCCTCTCTACCGCCTTCAGCAATTGTTGGTCACTGTATGTAGAACAAGAGATGAAATAACCAATCTCTCCCTCTCCCTTTTGAATAAGTTGGCGCTCACCGTTAGGATTACCAAACTTGGCAAATGTTTCCACCCTCTTCCTTGTTTCATCAGGAAGGATGCCTTTTTTGAAAGCTTCGGTTCGCTCTTTTTGAATAAAATCCCGGAGGTCAAAATTATCGTAAATGCAATTTAGTTTACATGCCCCGCACATAGCACACTGGAACATCACATCGAAAAAGCCCTTTTCATCCTCAATAAACGCTTTCTTTTCATATAGAATGAGGCGCGCCTTTTTCTGAGGCGTAACTGTTTCATTTCCTGTGGCAAGATATACCGGACAACCGTGTTTACACATATTGGCACACAAGGCACAATTTGTGATTTGTTCCAATTCCTTTTTATTTTCCATCTATAAGTTTTCCCTTGTTCAAAATACCATTTGGGTCTAACGCAAGTTTGATTCTCCGGAGCAGTTCTACGCCGTGGGGACCTAGCTCCTGCTGCATGAAATCCTTTCTCCAGAATCCAATTCCATGGTGGTGGCTAATAGAGCCGTTGTTTTTTAAAGTAGCTTCCATAGCAGCAGCCCAGCTATCCTTGTAGTAACGAGATGGGTCTTTGGGAAAACCAGCGAAGGTGATATAGAGACAAGCTCCTTCCCGGTAAAAATGTGAATAATGCCCGGAAACTGATATGGCACCCTCCACCGCCCTCATTGCGGAAACCATATCGTTATACAGATTGGCGGCATCTTTGAATAGAGAAACAACCTCAATCGTGTCTACAATTCCACCCTGTTGCATTATGATAGGACCTAAACCTATATCGAACCGCTTTTCAAGCCATATATCAACGGGCCTTTCCCCCGTAGATGCTCCTCCATTTTCCTCAGCAATTCTCTTGATTAATTTGCCTTCAAGCTCTACGAAGTCTGTTTCGCCTTCGGAGATGAAGATAAGCGTTACTTTGTTCTCTATTTCTTCAAAGTATCTTGCAGTTTCAGGTTCATCAAATATTCTCACCACCGCTGGTTTGGCATCACCTCGCAGAATTTTCCGCACCACGTCTAACGCTACTTCAATAGAGTCGAACACAAATGATTGCTTTATTGTTCGCTCTGGTAAAGGGTGAACTGATATGACTGCACTGGTCACAATGCCAAGGGTGCCTTCACCGCCTAGGAACAGCTCTTTTAATGAAGGCCCCGTGGAGCGTCTTGGCACCGGTTTGATATGGAGAGGATTTCCGTCAGGAAGCACCACATCCATTCCCAAAACCATGTCCTCGATTTTCCCGTATTTTGTGGAGAACTGTCCCACAGCACGTGTTGAAATCCATCCCCCGAGCGTGGAGCAGTAGAAAGACTGGGGAATATTTCCCATTGAATAGCCTCTGTGATTCAGCTCTTGTTCAAGATTTGCCCCGATGATTCCTCCTTCGAACTCAGCAACGAGAGAGGTTTCGTCCAGGGAAATGAATTTATTCATTCTCTGCAGGTTCAAAATAGCGCTCTCTTCAATGGGAATAGCACCACCAAGCACGCCTGAGCCACCACCAAATGGCGTAATCTTAACTTTATACTCGTTGGCGCATCTCAGGATGCTCTGTATTTCCTCGCTACTCCTGGGAGAAATAACTACAGAAGGAAGTGCGGGCAACTTGCCATACTGCGAAAGGAATATCCCGTATAACCAATAGTCAAGACTGTAGGAAATGAGGTCGCATTCACTCTCCGATACATTTTCCTCTCCTACAATACCCTTTACCTTTTCAATAAACTTGGGAGAGACTTCCCCCCTCTGTGACATAAAAGTTTCTACAGTCATTATCGTCCCCACTCCTTATGATGCGGGTATATTGTAATATTCCTTGCTGCAGATGTATATAGTTGCTCGTTCAGATACGCCAGTGACATTTTATAATATGGCACCACATTTTTGGGGAAAACCCTCGCCTAGCCTTTTCCTTGAAAGGGGAGGAATAAGGCAAGTAGCAGCATAAACCAGGGAAAGCCATGCGAGCCGATCATTTGAACGAGGGGAGCTGTTGAGATGATATGACTTTTCTGATAAACTTGGTGATAAAGCCGAGCAGATATGAAAATCTCCACCAAAGGGCGCTATGCAACGATGGCAATGCTTGATTTGGCTCTCCATTATGGGGAGGGACCTATCTTGGTAAAGGATGTTGCCCGAAGACAACATATTTCCGAACAATACTTAGAGCATTTACTTATCCTACTTAAAGTGGTGGGGATGGTAAGAAGCGCTCGGGGAACACATGGTGGGTTTATATTGGCTAGACCACCATCCCAAATAAGGCTCAGTGAAATCATTCAAGCTACGGAAGGGTCTATGGCTCCAACAGATTGTGTTGATGACCCTGAGTCATATCCACGAGCAAGTCTCTGTGTAATTCACGATGTGTGGGTAGAGGTAAAAACAGCTGTAAGTAGGGTGCTAGAATCCACGACCCTTCAGGATTTGTTAGAACGGCAGGTTAGGAAAGAAACAACTGCAGGGTATAAAGTCAAAGAGGCGGAATGCTGCCAGAATAAGTTTATTTCTCATTAAGAAAGGAGGTAGGATATGCGAGAGAAGGTAGAAGCAGCGCTGAAGAAAATAAGGCCGGCTTTGCAAGCCGATGGAGGAGATGTTGAGTTGGTCGATGTGAGTGATGGTGTAGTCAAGCTGAGATTGACAGGAGCCTGTGCTGGTTGCCCTATGGCAACTATGACATTACAGCATGGAATTGAGCGTGTGCTCAAAGAGCAGGTGCCTGAAATCAAGGAAGTAGTTGCTATCTAAAATCACGGGGTAAAAATGCCTATCTATGAATATTTTTGTCCTCGTTGTAATCTTAAGTTTGAACTGCTTCGTCCCTTAAGCCAGTCAAATGAAACTGCTTCTTGTCCCCATTGTCACAACGGCGCTAAAAAGATTTTCTCCTCTTTCACTTGCTCTTCAAAAAGCAGTGAAGGTATAGCTACACCGATTGGCGGAAGCTCCCCTTGCAGCACATGCTCTGCTACAAGCTGTGCTGCTTGTAGAGGATTCTGACGTGGTGTGTAGCTCCGGTAATAGCCAGAACACGAATGCAATAACTTAGTGGCGGGGGAAAATATGCTAGAAGTAAAGTGTCTTAAATTAACCTTAAATGGTAAGCCCATAATCAACGGCCTGAACTTGGAAGTGAAAGAGGCGAAGATACATGGCTTATTGGGAATGAATGGCGCAGGGAAGACAAGCTTGGCTAACTTAATAATGGGAATAAGTTACCCCGATGAGGGGAGCATAATATTTGAGGAACGAGATGTTACCCGATGCACAATCTCAGAGAGAGCAAAAATGGGACTGACACTGGCGTGGCAAGAGCCGGCAAGGTTTGAAGGGTTGAGCATAAGAGAGTATCTGAGGTTAAACAAGAATTTGAGCTTAAGTGAAGTCGAAAATTATCTATGGACAGTGGGGCTTCCCCCTGGGGAGTATCTAGACAGAGCAGTTGATGCCAATCTGAGCGGAGGTGAGCGGAAAAGGGTGGAGCTTGCTTCTGTCATGGCGATGAAGCCGAAGGTAGCTATTTTAGATGAGCCAGACTCTGGCATAGATGTGGTCTCTCTTCCTCATATAATGAATGGAATAACCGAAATGAGCAAGCAGGGTTCTGCAGTGCTTTTAATCACGCATAGCGAGGAAGCGGTAGGGGTAGCCGAGGAGGTATCGATAATATGCGCCGGGGAAATAATAAACTCTGGACCACCTAAAGAGATGTGTCGGTGGTTTAAGAATAATTGCCAAACATGCAATCATATCGGTGAGCCGAGTTATAAAGGAGTTTAACAAATGCTTGTGGTCAAGGAATATGAATCGTTGCTTGAAGCTTATGGCAGGGCAGGTGGGAACCTGGATGCCCTGGAAAACAGGGAGGTAGGCAACCTCGTTATCCATAAAAATAAAGTCCTCAGCGCCAATGAAGCCGAGGGAATAAGACTAAAAACAGAGGAAACGAAAAGCGGTGTTAATATCTATTTTTTGGTGGAGGAAGGGGTGAAAATTAAATACCCGGTCCATTTGTGCTTTGGCTTTTTGCCTCAGGAAGGGCTGCAGGAAATCACATTGAAAGTAGAAGCACAGGATAACAGCGAGGTGAATGTGATTGCTCATTGTATTTTCCCCAACGCTGTTGATGTGACACACAAGATGGATGCTGATATAAAAATTGGGGATAATGCCAGGTTCAGCTACCGTGAAACTCACTATCACGGGGAATTCGGCGGGATTAAGGTGATTCCAAAGGCAAAAATCAGGGTGGGCAAAAAAGGAGTATGGGAGAGCACTTTCACCCTGATTGAAGGCTGCGTGGGCATGTTGGATTATGATTTCGAGATTTTTGGTGGAGAGAAGAGCACAAGCGAGCTTCTAGTAAAGGTTTTTGGCAAAAAGGAAGATGACATAAGAATAGCAGAGAAGATTCACCTTGATGGCAAGGAAGCCAGGGGTTTAGCAAAAAGTCGACTGGTGTTAACTGACAATGCCAAGGCAGTGGTCAGAGGTGAAACATACGGCAATGCCCCTTTTGCCAGAGGTCATGTTGACTGCCTCGAAATCGTGAATGGGGATGGAGTGATAGCAAGGGCGATACCAGTAGTATATGTGAGCGATAGACAGGCAAAGGTTACTCATGAAGCTGCCATAGGAAGCGTAGATAAGAAACAGATGCAAACGTTGATGGCAAGAGGGCTAAATGAGGAAGAGGCAGTGGATGTTATTGTAAAGGGGATATTGAGGTGATACCCTCGCCACATCATTGCGAGCCCCCCTTTTGTCATTGCGAGCCGAAGGCGTGGCAATCTTAGCTACAGAGAGCATATTGAAATGGTCGAGATAAGAAGAGACGATTTCTCTATTGACGAGGTAGTAGGGAGAATGAAGAGCCCAAAGATAGGTGCGATAATAGCTTATGTGGGCACGGTACGTGAGTTCCCTGAAGGAGTTGGACTCAGCTTTGATGAGGATGATAACGCCATCCAGAAATTAGAGGAGATAAGGAAAGACGCCATTGATAGATATGATATAGGGGATGTGACAATAATACATCGCGTTGGCTCCCTGAGCATATCGGAAAATATTCTACTGGTAGCGGTTTCAGCGTCTCATAGATGGGCAGCTTTTGATGCCTGCAAAAGCATAATAAATGACATAAAGGATTTCCATAAATCGTGGAAAAAAGAAGTTCGGAAATAGAAATTTCTGTGGTTTCCAGAGATGGTGAAGAGAAAAAGAAGGACGAGGTCGTCCGTGAAGAAGAGGTTGTGGTCAGGGTAGGCAAGGAGGTTCACAAATTCTACTGTATCCCTACTGACTTAGAAGCACTGATACTCGGCAATTTAAAATCGAGGGGTATAAATGCTTCCTTCTCCACTATCAGGAAAATCGCCCAAAATGAATTTGAGGTCGACCTTCCATTTGTGGAGGGGTTAATAAATAGTCCTCAAAAGTGTGACTCCAATAGGAAATTAACCCGCGAAGAAGTTTTCACTTCAGTTGAAAAGCTTAACCAGCATGGTTTCTTGTTTAAAAAAACCGGATGTGCCCATGTTATTGGCATTTGCGGGAGTGGAGAGATTTTTGTAGAGGACACAAGCAGGCATTGCGCCATCGATAAAGCCATTGGTCTGGCAATCAGAGATGGAATTGATTTATCCAGTAGCTTCTTAGTTGCCTCCTGCCGACAGACAGCCTCCACAATAAAGAAGGCAATTTTCTGTGGAATACCAATAGTGATAAGCATCGCTGCCCCTACGGACTTAGCGGTAAAAGAAGCTAATAGATACGAAATAACGCTCATAGGATTCGCCGATTCAAAAAGATTTAACGTTTATTCTCACAGTTGGAGGCTCAAGATTTGAAAATGCTTGAAGCGGAGAAATGGGGAATAAAGAAAATCATGAAAGTTTAGTGCTCGTTAAGTTATAATTGAATATAATGAATACTTGTGATTGCGGGTGGGGCTAACCCGGCAGTTTTAAATTTTAACAGGAAAGGAGGGACAAAACATGAAAGTCGTAAGCCTATGCAGCAGTTGTGCAAGCTGTCCGGTAGTCAGAATAACGGACACACGCGTGGAAATAGGGGAGAAGAACAATACCTGTGTCCTTACTAAGGAACAGTGGGAGACCCTCAAAAGCAAGATACTGAAGAAAGAACTATAAGGGAGCAAACTCAAAGTTGAAGCCCACGAGCCCCACCCGCTCAATAGAGGCTATGCCATATAGATGAGGTAAAAAAGACTGCAAAGCTGAAAAATGAGGCTTTGGAAAATTAAACTGCCTTCAAAACACAACGGAGGAAAGCAATAAAGGTCACCGTAAGGCCATTTTTGTTCATTCGTGATGCCCTTGGGGATCAGCGAGAAATTGAGGTCAGGTTAAACAGCTCGGCAACTATATCCGACCTGTTAACTACCTTGCGAAGGGAATATGGACTGCCCGATGAAATTCCTATAGGTAGAGGTGTTTTTGAATTGTTCCATGGAAACGAAGTAAGAAACATGGTGATTTTAAAAGACGGAAGGAATATTAGATTCCTGGAAGGCATGGAAACAAAACTCGAAGATGGAGCGGAAATAGCGCTATTCCCTCCGGTGGTCGGAGGATAGTTATAGAAAGCAAAATGCTGACTGAGAACGAACTGAAGAGATACGAAAGACAGATAAGGATATTCGGAGCAGACGGCCAAGAGAGGCTCAAAAATGCAAAGGTCTTCGTCGCCGGGGCTGGAGGTCTCGGCTCAGCTATCTCCATATATCTTGCCGCTGCCGGCATTGGAAGGATAAGGATAGTTGACCACGAGAAGATAGAGCTTAGCAATCTGAATCGGCAGATACTGCATTGGGATGAGGATGTAGGAAGGGAAAAGGCAGCATCCGCTGAAACAAAGCTGAAAAAGATAAACCCCGATGTTAGCCTGGAAGCCATATCAGAAACAATAGAGGAAAATAATGTCCTTGAACTTGTGGATGACTTTGACCTGATTGTGGATGCGATGGATAATTTTCATACCAGGTATTTGTTGAACAGGACTGCCATAGTGAAGAACATCCCTTTTTTTCATGGTGCGATTAATGGACTATATGGACAGGCTACCACGATAATTCCAGGCAAGACTGCATGTCTAAGGTGCATATTTCCTGAACCTCCTCCATCAATGACCTATCCTGTGGTTGGAGCAACATGTGGTGTTATAGGGTGCATCCAAGTAACTGAAATAGTGAAATACATTGTTAAGATGGGGAGCTCCTTAGAGAACAGGCTTTTGCTCTGGGATGGCTTGAATGCAAAGATAGACGAGATTGAGATAGAAAGAAATCCAGGCTGTGAGGATTGTGGCTGGAAATGAGATTAGAAACACGGAAAATCAACCTTTACGATTCTAAAACCTGCACGGCGGTAGGGCTTGCCACCAATATAGTCCTGGCAATTTTAAAGTTGTTCGCTGGCATATTTGGTTTTAGTTATGCCATGATAGCTGATAGTATTCACTCCTTCTCCGATTGCGTTGCCACAGGAATTGTTTACGTAAGCCTACGAATTGGAGAAAGACCACCGGACAAAAGCCATCCTTACGGTCATGCCAATGCCGAGATTATTGCCGCCTTCCTGGTTGCCCTCACAATTCTCGCTGCCGGGGTCTATGTCGGTGTTTCCTCTATCAACCTCATTGCCCACAAACACTTTGAAACCCCTGCCGTGATTGCCCTGGTAGCAGCGGCCACTTCCATAGTCATAAAGGAGGCTTTGTTTCGTTACACGCTCAAGGTTGGGAGGAGGAATAATAGCCCCGCTGTTGTTGCTAATGCCTGGGACCATCGCTCAGATGCTTACTCCTCAATTGGTGCCTTAGCCGGTATAATTGGAGCCAGGCTGGGGTTTCCATACTTAGACCCTGTAGCCGGTCTAGTTATCTCAGCTTTCATTATCCAGATGTCCTTTTCCCTTCTCCGCCCGAATATTGGAGTCTTGATGGATGAAAGCCCAAGCTCAGCAGTCTTGGACAAGATTAAAACCACGGCTCTAGAAACTGGAGGGGTTAAGACAGTCGATAGCATCAAGGCGCACCGATTGGGTGCTAGCTTCACCGTTGATATAGAAGTAGCTGTAGATAAGAGCCTCACCGTAGAGCGAGGCCATCAGGTAGCCGAAGAGGTAAAAAGCAAACTCTTGGGTGAGGTTGAGCATGTGCAGGATGTCATAGTTCATGTTAACCCTTATCGTCCAAAACAGCCCTCGGGGAAGGGATGAGCTATAGAGCCCAATGGGATAGCCATCCTTAAACAATAGGGGGTTTTTTGAGTTGAGCACAGCACATTGAAAATTCTGTGTGCGTGGGATATGATTAACCGTTTAGAATAACCAGAGTGGTGTAGTATTTCAGGAGAGTTCTAGAGAAATGGAGTATTATTATCCAGAGTTCTACAGGTATAAGCGAAGCTGGATGGAAAGGAGCTTAGTATGAATGTAGGTATTTGGAAAACGAAGGTAGATGAGGTCCTGAAAAAGAGGGGGAAATCAAAGGAAGCTCTCTTACCTTGTTTGGAGGTGATACAGGAAACATGTGGTCACATTCCACAGGAGGCGATTACCTACTTGAGGGAAAACCTGGATGTCCCGTCAATAGATATCTATGGAGTGATAACCTTTTATGGCATGCTCACCACCAAAGAGCAAGGGAAATATGTTATCCGTATATGTGATTCCCTTCCCTGCTATCTCAACAAATCGGATGGAGTGTTAGGGGTAATAGAAAAGGAATTAGGAATAGAAGCGGGTGAGACATCGGCAGACAGGAAGTTCACCCTGGAGGTTGTTCCTTGTTTGGGTCTGTGCGATAAGGCGCCAGCGGTGATGGTTAATGACAAAATCTATGGGAATTTGACGGAACAGTCGGTTAAGAAAATTACCGCTGAGCTAAAGCGTTAGGAGGCAAAATGGAAGAGATACTGACCAGGAATGTTGGGAAACCAAGTTCGCAGGATATAGAGGTATATTTAGGTGGTGGCGGTTACAAGGCATTGGGAAAAGCCTTGAGCATGAAACCCGAGGATGTAATTGCCGAGGTAAAAAAATCCAAGCTTGTAGGAAGAGGCGGAGCTGCCTTTCCCACTGGTTTAAAATGGGAATTTACCAGAAAAGAGAGTGCCCAACCGAAGTTCATCGTTTGTAACGGTGATGAAGGCGAGCCGGGAACATTTAAGGACCGCATCATCTTATTAAATGACCCGCACATGCTCCTGGAAGCTCTCGTCATCGCTGGCTATGCCATTGGCACCAGCCAGGGGTTTATTTACATCAGGGGTGAGTATTACCGTGAGATTGAAACGGTGGAAAAAGCCATCGAACAGGCAAAAGCGAAAGGATACTTGGGTAATAATATCCTCGGCTCTAATTTCTCATTTAACGTCCAGCTCTACAAGGGTGCTGGTGCTTATGTATGTGGTGAGGAGACAGCGTTGCTTGAATCAATGGAGGGTAATAGAGGCTGTCCTGATTGCCGCCCACCATTCCCGGCACAATCTGGATTCTTAGGTAAGCCGACGGCAGTAAACAATGTCGAGACCCTCTGCAATATCCCCGCCATTATGATTAACGGCGGCGACTGGTATTCCAAGATTGGCAGTCCTGATTCCCCCGGTCCCAAACTCTTCTGCCTGTCGGGACAGGTCAACAAGCCCGGGGTGTATGAGCTTCCCATGGGAACAACACTGCAGGAGCTTATCCAAAATTATGGAGGAGGGGTAAAGGGGGAGTTCAAAGCTGCTTTACCCGGCGGAGTTTCCAGCTGCTTGCTCACTGACCTTGATGTGAAGCTGGACTACAAGAGCGTAGCCAAAGCCGGCAGTATGCTGGGCTCAGGTGCAGTTATTGTAATAAGTAAGGATACCAGCATAATAGATGTGGCTAAGAACACGATAGACTTTTTCGCTCATGAGTCCTGCGGCAAGTGCTCGGTATGCCGTGAGGGCACCCGGAGAGCCAGGGAAATGCTCGCCCGATTTGCCAATGGGGGCGGCAGGCTAAGAGAGCTTGACCTGATGGTGGAGTTAGGAGAGGTGATGTATGATACCGCCTGCTGCGGACTGGGGCAGGCAGCGATGAATGCCACTACAAGCGCCATAAAGCTTTTTAGAGGCGAATTTGAACAGCGCCTGGAGAAATAAGGAGGCAAAAATGGTCACACTAATGATAAACGGAAAACAGGTTACCGTTCTTGAGGGAACCAGCATTATGAATGCGGCTAAGCAGGCGCAGATTAATATTCCTCACCTGTGTTACCTGGAGGGGCTTGAACCGGAATATCACTGCCGTGTCTGCGGTGTTGAGATTGAGGGTGAGCCCAGGTTAGCCCCTTCCTGCGTACGCCAGGTAGGCGAGGGGATGAAGGTGCAGACAAACTCAGCCAGGGTGAGAAGAGCCAGAAGAATGATCGTGGAACTCCTGCTGGCAAATCATTACATAGATTGTCCTACCTGTGAGAGAAATCAAACCTGTGAGCTATTGAAGCTAGCCTTTGAGCTGGGAGTGAAAGAGATAAGATTTGAGGGGGAAAAACCACACTATGAACTGGATGAGACCAGTCCGGCTATTATTCGTGACCCCAATAAATGCGTTCTCTGCGGGAGATGTGTTCGCGTTTGCCACGATGTGCAAACGGTGAGCGTAATTGGCTTTGTCAATCGCGGTTTAGAAATGATGGTCTCTACTTTCCTGGAGAACGGCTTGGGCAATGTGGAGTGCACAAACTGCGGGCAATGTATCCATGTCTGTCCTGTAGGAGCAATTAAGGAAAAGTCGGCAATCGATGAAGTTTGGGCAGCTCTGGCAGACCTCGAAAAACATGTTGTGGTTCAGGAAGCGCCGGCAATGAGAGCATCACTGGGCGAAGACCTCGGCCTTCCTGTTGGAACGCTTGTTGCTGGCAAGATGCACGCTGCACTGAGGAGATTAGGTTTTGATACTGTTTTTGAAACCAACTTCTCTGCCGACCTGACCATTATTGAAGAAGCCAGTGAGCTGGTGAAGCGGGTTAAGGAAGGTGGTGTTCTGCCGCAAATTACCTCGTGCTCTCCAGGCTGGATTAAGTTCATGGAGCACTTCTATCCCGACCTTATTCCCAACATGTCCACCTGCAAGTCCCCGCAGCAGATGTTCGGGGCGTTATCCAAGACATACTATGCTGAAAAGGCAGGAATAGACCCGGCGAAGATTGTCTCCGTTTCCATCATGCCCTGCACAGCGAAGAAGTTCGAGGCACAGAGACCCGAGATGAGGGACAGCGGGTTTCAGGATGTTGACTATGTCCTTACCACCAGGGAGCTTGCCCGCATGATTAAAGAGGCAGGAATTGATTTTGCCAGCCTGCCTGATGAGCCCGCAGAGGAGCTTATGGGACTCTATTCAGGTGCCGCAACCATCTTCGGTGCCACTGGTGGAGTGATGGAGGCAGCATTGAGAACCGCCTATAAGCTGGTCACCGGAAAGGAATTGGAGAAAATAGATATTGAGCCGGTAAGAGGGCTTGACGGCATAAAGACAGCTACCCTAAATGTGGATGGTCTGGAAGTGAAAGTGGCTGTAGCCCATGGATTAGGCAATGCCGGGAAGGTTCTTGACGAAGTAAGGGCGGGTAAGTCACCCTACCACTTCATTGAGATTATGGCTTGCCCTGGCGGCTGTGTCGGTGGTGGAGGGCAGCCAATCGGCTTTAATATGGCGCTGAGAGGCATTCGGGGGCAAACCCTTTACAGCGAAGATAGACAACTCCCTTACCGAAGGTCGCATGATAATCCATCAATAAAGAAGGTATACCAGGACTACCTGAAGGAGCCTCTAGGAGAGAAATCCCACCATCTCCTGCATACCAAATATACTAAGAGAAAAAGAGTATAGGTAACGGAAAGGCAAGATTTTATTATGAAAGGAGGTGTTGAGAGATGAACAACCAGGTGGAAAGTCTAGCCATTACCAGGACAAGGGCAATCGAATTTGTTTTGCTGTTGGGGATAGCCACTGCCGCTTCCCTGACCCACAGCCAATTTATCACCGGTCCAATTGTTAATGCTACCCTTCTTATTGCCGTGGCTTTATTGGGCATGCGAGATGCGCTTCTTATTGGTTTAATACCAAGCTCAATTGCCCTGGCTGTCGGGCTTTTGCCCCCGGTGCTGGCTCCGATGATTCCCTTTATTATAGTGGGGAACGCCATTTTAGTTATAACCTTCGGTTATCTGAGGCAGAGGAATTACTGGCTAGGACTGGTCTCAGGAAGTATTTTGAAGTTCGCCTTTCTATCCGGTACCAGTTCAATAGTCATCGGTCTGCTTCTCAACCAAAACCTGGCTTCAAGCGTGGCAGTGATGATGAGCTGGCCTCAATTGGTGACAGCCCTGGCTGGTGGAATGATTGCCTACGGAGTATTACGGGGACTCAGAAAGCTATAGTGATAATTGAATAGCAGCTCCTGGGTTGAATTGCCGCGGTGTGAAAGCGGTGATTTAGCGTCTTCTTCGGAATCGGAACAGGGAAAGGAGCCTGCTACGAGTGTAAGCACATGGAGAGTAAAGGCAGGTGAGGTCGGCAGAGGGTATGCAAATAAGAGAATATGCTACTTGGGTGTGTAATTCTCTTCTTCTCATCTAGCAAGTTAGGGGTATTGAGCATATGGAGAAAGAGTTAGGCTAGAAAGGGGGTATTAGGAAGTGCCTTTCAATCCACCACAAAAAATGACCCTTATGGCGGGGACTGCGGGGGTCTATAAGTCGAATCTTCCGGTATTTCAACTACTTCTCCGCGGATTTATGGCTGGTTCCTATATTGCTATTGGAGCAGCATTGTGTACTGTGTGTAGCACTGGCTTTTCAGGTGGTGCACAGAGCCTTGTTGGAGGTGCAGTCTTCCCGGTAGGCTTGATTGCAATAGTGATAACTGGTGCTGAGCTATTTACCGGAGATTGTATGCTGGTCCCAATGGCCGCTATGATGAAAAAAGCCAGTTGGGGCAATGTTTTAAGAGTCTGGTTTTGGGTTTATCTGGGTAATCTTGTAGGCTCTGTTTTTTATGCCTACTTAATGGCTGTGGGGCCATTCGTAGCTGGTTCAACAGCTGGATTAGGGATAAACGACTTTGGGATACGTGCCGTGGACATTGCTGTTGCCAAGACGCTTACCTATAAAGCCGCTGGTTTAAGTGGTTTGTGGTCATGTTTCTGGAAAGGGATAGGATGCAACTACCTGGTCAACATAGCCATAATGCTTGCTATCTGTGCTGACGATGTGGTAGGAAAGTTCTTCGGCATCTGGTTCCCGATTATGGCATTTGTTTCTAGTGGATTTGAACACAGCGTTGCTAATATGTATTTTTTGCCTGCAGGAATGTTGCTGATACATGGGCATCCTGAGGTGATTGACCTTAACCCTTTGCTTGCTCACTATGGTGGAATTAGCCTGGTTGATATGTGGTTCTGGAATGAACTGCCAGCTACATTAGGGAATATAGTTGGCGGATTTTTATTCGTGGCATGTTTTTACTTCTACGCTTTTAGAAAGGAATTACCGACTGGGTGAGTGAAATGCCAGGACTAAAGCTCCCGGGGATGTCCCTGATAGCATGGGCAGCCGTCGCTATAGCTGCGGTGATGGTTATTTTTACCGTTGCATATAGTAAAGACTACCATTTGCTGGCTGTAGCTATTCCCATGCTTGCTGCCTTGGTTATCATTCCTATGGTGTTAACGAAAATGAGCCAGAACACCTACTTGAATGCTGTACCGCTTTATGAAAAAAAGGCAAAGCTACAAAGGATATCAAATATCGACCTGAGCAAGGTCGGTGACGCGGTAAAAGTCAGAGGCGTAATAACGAATATATCTTTCAGGTGGCTTAACCGCCCTCATGTGGCTATAGACGATAACACTGGAACGATATCAGCCATCCTGTTTACTGCTGCCTCCGAACAGCTAGTAATTGGTGAGCAAGTAGAGGTTCTCGGAGTAGTGATGCGAGGGCTTATTCACCGCAGGCTCCCGGCTATCTCGGCAATTAGTATTAAAAAATTGAGAACCGGCAGCGAGTAACCTTTTGAAGGAGGTAAAATTGCAAAGAGGCGAATGGGGATTTTTAATTGGGATGCTCTTGATGCTTGTGGCTCCTTGGATTGGTGGTGGAGTTGGGAATTTGCTTTGCCCAGCAACGGTAGCACTGTCTATTATAGGGATTTTATTTATACTGGGCGCAGCTTTTGATATACCGTCGCATGATTGAAGGGGAAGTATGGAAAGGGTATTAACTACATGTGAATTTTGTGGCTGTGGCTGTAACTTCTATTTAGGGGTAGAAGATGGCAAAGTGGTAGCTATCTACCCCAGCGTTTCACACCCCATAAGCCAAGGAAGATTATGCATCAAGGGATGGCAGGGGCATGAATATATCCACAGTCCGGAAAGGTTGACGACGCCTTTAATCAAGAAGGGGAATGGGTTCAGGGAAGCCTCGTGGAACGAAGCTTATGAGCTGATTGCTGACAGGCTCAATGAAACAAAGACTCGGTATGGTAGTGACAGCATGGCTGTTCTTTCCTCTGCCAAGTGCACTAATGAGGAAAATTACCTGATGCAGAAGTTTGCCAGAGCGTGTCTAGGGACAAATAACATAGACCACTGCGCTCGCCTGTGTCATGCCTCTACGGTAGTCGGCCTTGCCACAACATTCGGCAGCGGAGCAATGACCAATTCTATTACCGAGATTGCAGGTGCGGAGGTAATTTTTATCATCGGGTCCAACACTACGGAGCAACATCCCTTAATCGGGGACCAAGTGCTGCGGGCGATAGAAAAAGGAGCGAAGGTAATCGTTGCTGACCCTCGAGAGACTCAACTGGCGAAACTTTGTTCTCTTTACATGATGCACAAGCCCGGCAGCGATGTAGCTCTCCTTAATGGCATGATGAATGTCATTATCGCTGAGGGGTTGGAGGACAAGGAATTCATAGCAGAAAGAACCGAAGGTTTTGAGTCACTAAAAGAGACCGTGGCTGACTACACTCCAGAGAAAAGCTCTGCGATAACCGATGTCCCTGAGGAGAAGATTGTCGAGGCAGCGCGGATATATTCTCGGAGCAAGAAAAGCATTATTATTTATTCTATGGGTATCACGCAGCATACTACTGGTGTTGATAATGTTATGACAACGGCAAATCTAGCGATGCTGACCGGCAATGTTGGCAAGGAGTTCACCGGGGTGGACCCCCTGCGGGGGCAGAATAATGTTCAGGGTGCTTGCGATGTAGGTGCCCTTCCTAATGTCTTTTCTGGTTACCAGGCAGTAACAGATGAAAAACTCAGGAACAAATTTGAGAAGGCCTGGAGTGTGAACTTACCTCGGCAGCCAGGGCTCACGTTAGTAGAAATGCTTAATAGCGCTTTGGAAGGCAGTGTGAAGGCAATGTACATCATGGGCGAGAATCCCATGGTTTCTGACCCTGACGTTAACCATGTTGAGAAATCCTTGAAAGCCCTGGTTTTTTTGGTTGTGCAGGATATTTTTCTGACTGAGACAGCCACTCTGGCAGATGTCGTTCTTCCCGGGGTTTCATTTGCAGAAAAGGATGGTACCTTTACCTCAACTGAAAGAAGGATACAGCGGGTTAGAAAGGCTATTGAACCTTTGGGCGATAGCAAGCCAGATTGGAAGATAATAACCGAGTTATCATCCCGTTTAGGCTACAGGATGGATTACAACTCCCCAGCGGAAATTATGGATGAAATAGCTAAGCTTACCCCAATATATGGAGGAGTCAGCTACTCGAGGTTGGAAAATTTCGGGCTCCAGTGGCCCTGTCCCAGCCCAGATCACCCAGGCACATCTTATCTTCACAGAGGTTCGTTCACCCGTGGATTGGGGAAATTTTCTCCAGTAGGCTATAAACCACCGGCGGAACTCCCTTCTCATGATTACCCCTTTATTCTCACCACGGGCAGGGTGGGATTCCATTATCATACTGGAACGATGACTCGTAAAGATTGGGCACTTGATCGGGAATATCCCACAGGCTATGTGGAGGTTAATTCTCAGGATGCCAAACAGCTGGGAATAAGAAATGGGCAAACAGCGAAAGTGATTTCACGGAGAGGTGAAATAAGCCTCTCCCTCAAGTCGGTGGATACTATTGCAAAGGGGGTGGTTTTTATTCCTTTCCACTTTGCTGAGGCGGCTGCCAATAAACTTACCGCAGCGAACCTTGACCCTGTGGCTAAGATTCCAGAATATAAAGTCTGCGCGGTAAGATTAGAAAAAGGATAGAGGATATGAAGATACTTAGTAAATCAAACCTGGTCCCCTTTTTGGAGGGACTAGGGCCGGAATTTGAAGTCAACGCACCTTTATACGAAGGACAGGATGTGCTCTTTGGTGACTTAGACTCATCGAAACTAGCCACCGATTTCATCGGCAAACCACGATTATCCCCGAAGGAATATTTCTTTCCTCAACGAGAGAGGCTATTTACCTTTAGGAATAATGGGGGCGTAGAAATTGAAGCTCACCTGAACGAAACAAAACGAGTAATCTGGGGTATTAGGCCCTGCGACCTCTATGGGCTTAAGTTTCTGGACATGGTTTACCTCTCAGATTATGTTGACCCTTACTATCAGGCACGGAGGTCTAATACCATCCTCTTGGGTCTTAATTGCAATAAGGCTGAAGAATCTTGCTTCTGTAGCTCCATGGGAACAGGACCATTTGCCAAGGAAGCATTTGACCTCCTCTTTACTGACCTGGGAGATGTCTTTCTGGTAGAGATGGGAAGCAAGGCGGGGAAAAAGCTAATAGAAAAACAAGCTAATCTTTTCACCAATGCCACAAGCAAGGATGAAGGACAAGCTGGAATACTGGAAGAAAAAAGTAAGAAGACCTTTAAGACATCCATCGATTTGGGAAAAGTAGAAGCCAAAATAGCTGGTGCTTCCAGCGGTCCGGTCTGGGCTGAAGAAGCGGCTAAGTGTATCCTCTGTGGTGGGTGTAATTGGGTCTGTCCCACCTGCCACTGTTTCAATATTGAGGATGTAACATCAGGTGATAAGACCCAAAGGGTAAGATACTGGGATAGCTGTCAGCTTGGTGGTTTTACTCAAATGGCTGCTATGAATAGTCGGGCTACTCAGGCAGAGAGACTACGCCAGAGAATTTACCATAAGTTCTCCTATAATCCTGATGAATATGGTGGGGAAATAGGATGCACTGGCTGTGGAAGGTGTATTGATGTTTGCCCGACTGGAATTAATATAGCTTATATTCTGCGGAGAGTGGCAAATGAATAAAAACATATATACTCCTGATTTGGCAATAATTAAGAAGGTCTGTGATGAGGCGGCAGGAATAAAGACTTTCACCTTGGAGTTCCAGGAGCCAGAAATCCAGAAATCATTTGACTATCGTCCGGGACAATTTGTAGAGCTTACTGTATTTGGTGTAGGTGAGGCCCCCATTTCGATTACCTCTTCCCCGGTAAACAAGGGCTATCTTGAGCTAACTGTTGCTGCAGTGGGCAAAGTCACTAGAGCATTGCATCTCAGAAAAGAAAAAGATGTTGTTGGGCTTAGAGGACCTTACGGTAATGGGTTTCCTTTCGACGAGGTAAAAGGCAAGAATATCCTATTTGTGGGTGGCGGTATTGGAGCCGCACCCCTCCGTTCTCTCATCAACCAGATGTTTGCCCAGAGAAGAGATTTTGCCAAGATAAGTATTCTCTATGGTGCCAGGGAATCAAGGTTCCTCTGTTTCATAGATGACCTTGAAGGGTGGGGCAAGACAAAGAATAGCGAAGTGCTACTCACTGTTGATGCCCCTGATGCTAAGTGGTGGGGTAATGTCGGAGTGGTGGGCTCGCTATTACCTAAGATAGACATTGACATAAAAAACACTATCGCCTTTATTTGTGGTCCACCAATCATGATTCATTTTGTCCTCCTCGACCTTCTCAAAATGGGATTTGAAGAAGAGCAGATTATTACCACTATGGAGAGAAGGATGGAGTGCGGTGTGGGAAAATGTGGTCACTGTAATATCGGGAAGAGTTATGTGTGCCTGGATGGTCCAGTCTTTTCCTACCACCAGTTAAGAGAGCTGGGGGAAGATATCTGACCCATCCCACTTTTCTTGTCCGTGGCACCAGTTCTATTTGATAGCGTTAGCAGCTCACCTCCGTCGCCTTCGGAATCGGAACATGGAAAGAAGCCACATCATTGCCAGCACGCCGAAGAATGGGGATATATTGATTCCCGGGCTCCCTCCACTCGGGGTTATAACGGTGGGAGATTTACCAGTTGGCTCCATTTTGGTTATCGCCTCATCTTTAACTTCATAGACCATTAGTTCCGCACCGATCAATTTCTCCGGCATCCAGCCTAATGGGTTGTTGCTGCCAGTAGCCTCAGCCCAGACCCAGCCTGATTCACCGTCAATGGATAAAAATTGATTGGCCCTGTTATATTCGGGTAGGTATACCAGCGTTGCGGCATGCTCCGGTGCCAGTACTATCGCCGAGCGAAGTCCTGCCCCTTTATACATTGCAGCAAGCAATATGGCATAATCCTCACAGTCACCATAGCCAATTCCTTCATCGCCAATGAAGGTTGCTAACTCGTCGGCATTCTGGGCGAATTCTTTATACCCGAACTGGTCTTTATCGGGAGTATATCTGACCTTATCGCGGGCAAAAGCGAAGATTTTCTCTGCCCTCTGATTGAAATCAGGGTAATCTTGGGCAAATTGCTGACCAAGCTGGTAAGCCTTATCGACGTTTTCCCCCAGGCTTTCACGGAGGATGATGGGGCAGAATGCTGCCTCCGAGGCCTGGAAGAAGCCATCGTCACCGACAGAATTTGTGCGGCATATACTCCAGTCATCATAAACCTCGCCATTTTGTTCATAAAACTTTGTTGATGACATGGCGAAAGCGGTGGCCGGCATTACCACCATAAGGATTGCGATAGATAACAAAATAGGTCTCAAATATTTTGGCATGGCAACTTATAAGGGCATTATCAAGGCGCCATGGATTATTAAACCGAGAAAAACCAGATAGCCAAAAACGTAGATTCCCACAGCAACCGGGTTCTGCTCAATGCTCCCGAAAGGTATTTTTGGGGTCAGTTTGTCCAGGATGCGGAGTAAAGCTACTCCGAGAAGCAGGCTCACAAAAAAGCTAATGGCTATTAGCCCTAATCTTCTGGGGTCGATTAAACTCGCCAGAACCCCGGCACCGACCATGACAGGACCAGTCACCGCTCCGTGGATGACCAGCCCTATTAATATTATGAAGCCGGCGATAAATAGACCTACTGAAACAGGATTTTCCCCTATTCTCTCTCGTTCGTGGATATTAGGGGTGAGGGTATCTAGCACTCTGATTCCGAGCCAGGCCAGGAGGGCACAGATGAACGCCAGGATTACTGTCCTGGCTACCCAGAGCAATACTACTACATAGAAGGCGCTGCTGGTTCCGATTCCAATCATAGCAACATTATAACCTGTATGAAGAAAAGTTATGTTTGTCAGCCAGCATTACAATTCAAATATTTGCTGTTCCAACTGTACAACTTCCTGGGGAAGATTCTTTGGTTTGCCGAGGAGCGAAGACAATATGAATATTTTTGCTACTCTTTCAACCAATTCAGCGTTCACAAACGCACCTTCCAGGTTTTTTCCACAACATAAAGAGCCGTGATTTGCCAGAAGAACTGCATTCTTCTTTCCCAGGGCTCTCACTGCATTTTCGGCCAATTCTTTGCTGCCTGGCATGCTGTACTCTGCAACTTCTATTTCACCACCAAGCATAAGCACAATATCATCGAGGAAAGGTGGAATTGTTTTTCCCAATGATGCAATTGCGCTGGCATACACAGAATGGGTATGAACTATCGCCCCGACATCTGGTCTGGTTTCATAAACTCCGATATGCATACCAGTTTCAACGGATGGACTGCGGTCTCCCTCAAGGACATTCTTTTTGAAATCCACCACTACGATGTCATTAACACCGATTTTGTCATATTCTATTTGACTCGGAGTAATTACAATCTTGTCTTCACCGGAAATTTTAATGCTGATATTCCCCGATGCGCCGATTACGAGGCCTTTATGCAGCATTCTCTTACCGGCTTCCACTATTTCCATTTTCAATTTATTAACTTCTTTTTCATTCATGTTTTCACCTCTTTTATATCAGGAGCATCGGCCGATATTTGCAGCCACAATTTACCTTTAACCAGACCATCGTTTCCATATTAGTCTCTGTACTTTCTATCTTAGGTTGGTGAAATCACGCCAGGCAGCTATTTACTCCACTTAGGTTGTCTTTTCTCGAGGAATGCTAGAGCGCCTTCCATTATGTCTCCGCCGGCAGCAATCTCTCGAAACGCCTTCAGACTATACTCATATCCTCCTAGTTCCCTATTTATTCCTTGTTTTGTAAGTTTTGTTGCTAAAGGTGCTGAATTCTTCATCCGTTCTACAATCTCGAAGACAGCGTCCATAAGTTTTTCGTGAGGAACTACTTTATTTATCAATCCAATTTTCAAAGCCTCCTCTGCGGATATGCGGTCGCAGGTGAATAACAATTCCTTCGCCTTTGCCCGGCCTACTTCATCAGCAAGCCGAATCATGGCGTAAGGGCATATTGAGCCACGCAGAGGACCAATGAATCCGAATACTGCTTTATCTGAGGCGATAATAATATCACACATAAGGGCGCATTCTAAGCCGTGACCCAGTGCGTAACCGTTCACCGCGGCAATCGTTGGTTTTTCCAGATTGATGAGCTTTATCATGGTAGATTTTCCTGAGGAGGCATCAAGTTGTTGTTCCATCATTTGAAATGTCTGCATATCAGAGAGGTCTGCGCCTGAGGAAAAAGCATTGCCGACGCCGGTAATAACTACCGCTCGAACATCATCGTCGTTCTCTACACTTTCAAGCACGCCGCGAAGTTCCTCCATTAATTCCAGAGAAAGGGCGTTCTTTTTTTCTGGTCGGTTAAATTTTATGACTGCGGCGTTATTTCTTTTTTCACATAAAATATTTTTACCGCTCATTATTTCTCCTTTAATTTTCCATTTTAGCTTATTATATCGCAAAACTTTTTCCAGTGTGGCCTGGGTTTTCTTTTAGGTTTGCAGTGCTCTAGCAAGCAAAAGGCAGCTGGCCTTCCCAACAAAATGAGTTTTTGTACAGCCGATGCGACATTCTGAAACATGATATTGGCTGTTGGGAGGACTGGTTCGGTATATAGAACCCTTCGGTACTTGAACGAAGTGGTATCCCGTAGTATTCTTTCAATAGGTCAATAGTTTGTGAATGATAATGTGGACTGGACTGACATTTCAGACTTACTACGGGAATATACACCGTATTGTCGGCGAAAAGTTGGACAAGGAGGACTCCAGCTACCTTCTCCAAGTGGACTTTGATGAGTACTTGAACTTCTTGGTGGATGAAGCGAAGTGGGCCCCACTGTTATGGGATGAATCTCAGATGACAGTGGAACCTTTCCTTACCAAACGCCAACGTAGAGATGAATTCCACGATGGCCAAACATATGAGGTTGAAGTGCAAGGATTTCGCCTCCACATTCCGATTTCTGCTCATCCGCAGAGGGCTGACTATTTCAAGTTTGGTCCCTCAAGTCGGTGGGGGGCAGAACCGGAATGGAGATTTGAGGGCGATGTCCTTATCCACGAGGTGGAAGCAACCGAACAAGGAGTCCAAAAAGGAATTGAGGAGGTTCGCTTCTGGCTAGGGAATCGAAACAAAGAGATTGAGGCTGGAAACAAGCAATTACAAGACCGTATTAGACCAGTTTGGGAAGCAAAACGGAAGCGATTAGAAGAGAGGCAGAGTAGTACCGAGGCACTATTGCAGAAGCTAAATATCCCCTTGCATCAAGACCCCAATGCAAAGGTCAAACCGATAGAGATTAAACCACGACATCTACGTACAATCATGGAAAAACCAAAGCCGACGAGCAAGGCTGAGGCTGCCCTGAACCGAAGTGACGTGATGTCGCTCGTAGACTTCATTGAACAATACACACGCCAGTTTGAGGTTGCACCCAGAACCTACCAAAAGATGGACGAAGAGGAACTGCGAGACCTCCTAGTCGGAATGATGAATGCCAACTATCCAGGAAGCACTACTGGCGAGACGTTTAGTAAGCTGGGGAAAACAGACATTTCCTTGCGGGTGGATTCTGGGCATGTCCTTATATGCGAGTGCAAGTTTTGGTCTGGAGCCAAGGCATACAAGGATGCGGTGGATCAGTTGTTCAATTATCTTACATGGCGTCAAAACTACGGCGTGCTTATCCATTTTTGCAAGCTAAAGAACATGACCGCTGCTGTCTCCGAGGGCAAGAGAGCAGTAACCGAACATTCGTCGTTCACAGCCGGGACATTGCAGGAGCAGTCGGAGACACGCTTCGTCAGCAGGCATGCCCACCCACAGGACGCCAACAAATTAGTGGAAATCATCCATCTGTTTGTTGACCTGAGTGTTTAACCCTGAGCGATTTTCCGTATTTTGTTCACTGTAGGCGAGGTTGAACAAAAGTCAGTTTTGTTTACCTGTCGGTTCATGTCCTCACGGAAAATAAATTGGCCACTACACAAACCGATGTTTTGTTCAGTCTGCGGGGGTTCTAGGCTGGTTTGGCTCACCGCCTACAACAAGTGACTCGCCACTCTGCGAATAGTTCCCCAAAATATCCTCTTTATCCTTTTTGTCAGTGTCTCTTCAGGAGCTGGCTCAATCCAGTCAATATGTGTGTTCTTGGGCTCATCACACATGACCTTCCCTCTAACTTGCCCTGTCTTCTCTATGTCCTCTAGTAGCCGTCTTACGTCGTAAGCACCTGGTAAAGTGTCAACTATAGCGTTTATCCGCACCAATGTATCCTTCGTAACGCTCTGGATCAGAAGAGCAAAAACAAGGGTAACGATTCCTACTGCTAGAGATGCACATGCTATTACTAACATAGAACCTCCTTTTATCCATACTAGTTCTAAAATACCACTTTTTGCTAAAATGTTCAGCGTTCAGCCCTGTGTACCGGAACAACATGGGCATATATATTCTGGGGACATAATAACTAATTTGTAGTAAGCCTAATTGATATGGTGTCCCTGGAATTCCAGTAAAGATGGGTAAAGTCTATAACGTGAAGCGCCAAGTATGGTATCTGAGCGGGTATTTAAACGGGGAAGGTTTTGAAAGGCATCAATTTAGCGGAGGTTGGGTGTTCCCCGGCTGGTCAGGTTTCTCTCGATGGATAAGGCACGAGTTTGGCGATTATCCGCAGAGAGAGATGTTGAGTACATTGTCCAGGATGACCAAAGCGGACCCTAACGAGCATACATGGTTCGGGCTGTATTTGTGGGAGAAGAAAGGGAAAAGGGGTGGTTTGTAAGAGGTGTTGGTTTCCTAGAATGTATGGGGCTGTATAATATAATAAAAGCAGGAATGAGTAGGGGGAGTAATTTTATTGACAGGATATGAAGTATTGACATATCTTTTATATTACTTCATGTAGTTGAAGGGGGGAATAATAAATGGGAAATGAGGAGATGCTTAGGAAACTTTCAAGCCCTATGCAACAGGCTCTTAGAAAAATAATAGAGCGTTGTGAAAAGGCCGGTGTCGAGTACGGATGGGAAGAGTGGGGGTTCGATGAGGAGTGTCATTTTATCATGCATATCAAGAAGGGGACAAGCAAACATGAAATCTCCGTGTTTGACGTCGAGGAAGCAAACAAATTGTTGCATGTGGATTTTGAGAAGTATGTGTTTGTTGAAGGATATGGGGAGGCCATCTGCTGTTACGATGAAGGCTGCGTGGAGGCGGTCGTTGAATCGATTGGTCCAGCGGCTGGCAAGGCACTGATTTTAAGCCGCCTTACAGGGAGAGATTATGATGAAGTGGTAGAGGATATGAAGGCTGGGAGAGATGTTAGGCTGGAGTTAGTTAAAGGCGGCGATAAAGGTGTAAGGGTATTAATTGGTGACCCGAGCAAAACGTTACTAGCGATAATAAACTACCTTGAAAAAAGGGGGGTTCTGTCGGTTAGAGTGGAGGGATTGCAAATAAGCACGAATATAGAAGCTGCTGAGCAGTTGGGGCGGGTCACAAATTCGCTGTTTTTTGAATTAAGGAAAAAGCGCCGCGTCGACTTGTTTGTTAATAGGCACTACGAAGTCAAGACATCCGCACGGGCAACGAAATCGAGAGTAGGGAGGAAGCAGGTATCAAAGGTCGGTTTCCCGAAATTCGAATACGACAAAGAACCAATTGAGCTGTATTGGTATGCTGTGAGTGCATATAAGATGCCATTGCTGCAGTACTTAGCGTATTATCAAATACTAGAATATTACTTTAAGAAGTATTCAATGTTGGAGGCAAAAAAGGAAATAAGAAGCTGTTTGAAAGACCCAGAGTTTAATGCGGATGATGACAACGATATAGTGAAAATAGTCACGTCCGTATCGGGAAAATTTGGACCGCATGTAACTGAAGGGGATCTACTGCGCGATACTCTTCGAGAATGCATCTCTAAGGACGAATTGGTCTCAGAGGTAAGTTATGAGCCGCTCAAGGACTACTTCAAAAAAGAATATAAAATAGTATCGCAATATAGGGTGAGTGAAGACAATAAAGAGATAGATATAAGGGAGCAGTTGGCTGAGAGGATTTACGATATCAGATGCAGGATTGTCCATACAAAAGAGGATGATAAACGAGGAAGGATAATGCCCTTTACAAGAGAAGAGGTGTTATTACGAAGGTTTGACCTGCCCATGATTGAAAATCTTGCAAGTAAAGTACTGATAACAAATAGTAAAATATTGTCGTTTTGATAAACGTCCTTCATTATCTGTCATCTGCTATGCAGTTATATGTATTCATCCACATTATATCAGGTCTTGGCTAAACTTTATGACGAATTGTTCATCCCTCATGTCAAGACTTCCTCGTCATACCATTCGACCAGGTTATTTGACCAGACTCGCTCCACTGCTGTCGATTTGATGAAAGGACTCAGTTTCGGGCAGATTTACAATACCTCCGGGGGATTATCGATTGGAAAGCAGAGGGGCTGCCCACTATCGAACTAACTCAATAATTCTGGGGAACAACGATGTGTGTTTTGCCTGGTCAGCAGTCAAGACTAAGTATTATGGTTGTGATAATATAATGCCTGGAGCTGAGACTGGCAATGGAGGCATGACAAATGGAGCAGAAAGATAAACAGACATCGGCAGGCGATTCAACAACAGGTCTAAAACCAAACGTTGCTGGATTACTATGTTATGTCGGTATCTGGGTAACCGGCATAATCTTTCTCATCATAGAGAAGAAAAATACGTTGGTCCGTTTTCATGCGATGCAGTCCCTGGTTAGCTTTGGTATCCTTAACATTATCATAAACATCGCTGATTCTGTTCGTGGATGGGCTGCCTGGACAGATTGGCAGACAGATTGGCAATGGTTTTTTTATCCACAGTGGATTATGGCAAACATTGTCTTTGGAGTTTTCGTCGCAATTACTTTAGTGCTGTGGATAGTCTTGATGTACCAGACTCACGAGGGTCACCTGGTCAAGGTACCCTTGTTTGGTGATTTAGCCCTGACGCTATTGGCTAAGCTGGATGGTATCAGCAAGGAAGATTTTGAGCAACAAGCTGGACGCCTTAAAATCCAGGCAGAGCCAGAACAACCTTCAACTCCCCCAGCCGAGGAAAGCCGACAAGTCCTAGACAAGGCAGATAGGTACTTCAAGAGTAAGAGAATTGGCAGAATTGCGTCATCCGGCGGAGCAATTGCCTGGAGTGTTGTTCTCCTCGTGTTCTTCAACTTTTTCAGTCGATATCTCGCCTTTTACCAGAGTGAAACAGTAGATGGTGGCATTAAGTGGAACATATACCCACTTTTAACACAGGACTTCAGATTAGTGCTGCCAATTCTAAACACGGTCTTAATTCTATCTATAGTGGGCCATAGCATTGCAATTGCTTTTGACAGGCACATACTTCGAGAGATTATCTTAATTGTCTTGAACTTACTCGGCATGGCCGCCGTTTTGACTTTCCTGAGGATATTTCCTTTTGATTTCAGTGTTATACCTGATACCGGCGTAGCCACAATTTCCTCTACAGTCACTATAGCAGTCCTCACCATTATTGCCGTTGTGTTGGGAATTGGAGTGCTTGTTAGACTCATAAAGCTGTTTGTCAATGTGCTCAAGCATGATTAGATTGTTGACTGGGTCTCTTTGCCACGCTGCAAATTCGTATTGGTCTATGTTTCTCGGTACTGTCTCTTTCTCTGCCATCCTCCGAAGGTATTCTATTTGAGCTTAGCCAGGGCATAATGGATTTAAGGGTGTCGGACTGAAGGGGCCAATCTTCCTGGTCATCCTGGCAGCAATGTCGGCAGACTTCCTACTATCTGGCATTGCTGACACCAGCCTTCCCGGTAATGAGGTAACTGCGGGAACACATGAAGCGAATAATTCCTCTGGAAGCGCTAAAATTGCGAGCACCATGTGGAACGTATCCAGTTAAGGATACTGAACATGGTATAAGAAAAGTACACAAAATGGACTAATGTGTAGTCGAACTCCGTAGGTGGTAAAATCATCTATGGGTATCATTATCATCGGTGAGCTAGTCTTCCTATGATTGTCAGAGAAATCTATGCGAGAAGCATTTTGTCCAAATCAAAGGTCTTTGACTATGTGGTCAATCCGTACATTGGGTGCCAGCACGGTTGCGCCTATTGCTATGCTCGCTTTATGAAGAGGTTCACCGGGCATAAAGAACCGTGGGGTGAGTTTGTTGATGTTAAGATTAATGCCGCACATCTACTGCAGCGCGAGATAGAAAAAAAGCCGCCTGGTAGGGTGTGGGTAAGCGGAGTGTGCGATCCCTATCAACCGCTGGAGAGAACATACAAACTGACAAAAAAGTGCCTTGAAATATTGGTTCGATATAATTGGCCGTTCACAATCCAGACGAAATCCGCACTTGTTTTACGTGATGTGGAGCTATTTAAAAAAGCCCACAAGATTGAAGTTGGGCTATCGGTTACCACTGGAGATGAAGGTGTGAGACAGCTATTTGAACCTGGCGCGCCATCAATTAGGGAAAGAATCAAAGCGCTCGAGGAGCTACATCTTGCCGGCATTAGAACCTATGCGATGATTGCACCAATGCTTCCCGGGGCGGGGGAACTTGCTGCTGGGCTCAGCGGGAAGATAGATTACGTATTGGTCGACAGAATGAACTACCATTATGGCGATTGGGTCTATAGGAAACATAATTTGGAAAGCGCCATGGGCTATGGTTTTTTTGCCTCAAAAGGTAAGAAACTTGCTTCTGACTTTGCAAAGCAGTGCATCGAATGCCGAGTGCTGTTTTGATAACCAGACGGCTTCGTTTGTTGGCTTCATTCGTAACGGGACATCCTAATGTGTAGACTAGTGAACATTCCGCCCTTTCGTGCAATCAGGTAACAAAACAAGCGACTGTTACCTCAATCGAGGCAACAAAATGCAATATTGTCAATCAGGCAGAACTTTGTCGACGCTTATCAAAAGTTCTGGGTATTGACTCCTTTGGTTGGAACTGAATTATCAAAAGGTACAGCAACGCTCTCATTTGGCTGCAAAGCTATGGCAAATAATTCATTAAAAGACCTCTATTTGCTAGCTAGCCATTCTGGTTTGTTAATGGCTTACTCCTCGGCCTGCTAAAATATTTGACTGCTTCAAACCACAGAGTACAAGCGACACCAGCTCCGAGACAAATCACCAGGTCATTGGGATGCAATGGGCCAAAATGGAACAACTCGCGTAGGAAAGGCACATAAATCACCAGAGTCAAGATAGCTAAAGTGGCCGCTATTATTATGGATAATGACGTATTCTTATAACGCAGACTAGCTAATACGTTCTTTGACCAGAAACGATTAGAGAGTATAAGCCCCAAATTTGCGATAACCAGGGTAGTGAAAGCTAGACTGCGTGCCTCTAACTCACCTCGCCCTTGATTCAGGATAAATCCGTAAATGGCCAGTGTAACGAGTAGAACTGCAATGCCTTGCATTAGGCTCAAGATTATAGTCCTGCGGCTAAAGAGTGGTTCTTTACGATTGCGAGGTGGACGGCTCATAACATTAGGTTCTTCGGGCTCAGCTTCAAATGCTACGGAACAAGCTGGGTCAATAATTAGCTCAAGGAATACCACATGAACCGGCAGCAGTACTAGAGGCCATCCGAACAACACTGGTATTAGCGATAGGCCAGCAATGGGCACATGGACCGCTAATATATAAGCCATAGCTTTTCTCAGGTTATCGAATATGTGTCTACCAAGCCGGATCGCTTTGACAATTGTGGAAAAGTCATCGTCCAGCAATACGAGTGCTCCTGCCTCTCTGGCAACATCGGTACCTCTTCCGCCCATAGCAATCCCAATGTTTGCTGATTTTAATGCCGGCGCGTCGTTTACCCCATCTCCGGTCATTGATACAATATCGCCATTTTCTTTGAAAGCATTCACCAGGCGAAGTTTCTGTTCTGGAACTACCCGTGCGAATATATTTACGGTCTTGATACGCTCTCTAAGTTCTTTATCACTCATGTTGTACAATTCTACGCCGGTAATAATTTTGTCTAATGGTTTCAGACCTACCTGACGCGCAATATGTTGTGCGGTAACCGGATAGTCACCCGTAATCATTACTACCCGGATGCCCGCTTTATAACATTCCTGTATAGCCGCCGGAACCGTAGGACGTATCGGGTCAGCAAATCCTAAAAGACCAAGAAAATCAAACTTGAAGTCGTGCTGGTCACCTGGAAGTGAGACCTGTTTGAAATGTGCTTTGGCTACACCGAGCACCCTCAACCCATCACTGGCCATAAGTTCAACCTGTTTTGACAATTCTAATGTTTCAGCCTGGCTCAAATGGCAGAGGTCAATAATAGCTTCAGGAGCACCTTTAGTCGCGATAATATAGTCTTCACTGTTGGGTGATTTCCAGACACGAGAAAGAGCCATGAGTTTCTTTGACAATGGGTATTCACGCATGAACGCCCAGTCGCTATGCAGGTGTTCAGTCATGTTCTGATAATGATCACCCAGTTTCTTGAGCGCTTTTTCCATGGGGTCGAAAGGATTAGTCTGGCTAGCTAATATGCTGAATTCTATCAGTTGATGAAATTGTTCCGGCGGCTCCTTGGCTGTATTCAATTCTACATTTAAGGATTCACCACCAACGGATATTCTATCTACTGACATTTGGTTCAGAGTAAGAGTCCCTGTTTTATCTACACATAAGACCGTATTTGAGCCAAGGGTTTCGATAGCGGGCATACGGCGTGTTAGTACATGGCTCTGAGAAATACGCCAGGCGCCCAGGGCAAGGAAAACGGTAAGGACAACCGGAAATTCCTCGGGCAATATAGCCATCGCCAGAGTAATACTTGCCAGAAAACCATCAATCCAGTTACCCCTGCTGAGTCCATACACAACGGCCATAACCGCACAGAGGAAAAGACCTATCAGTGCCAGGTTACGGACTATACGTCTCGTTTCTTTCTGTAATAGCGTTTCCTCAGGTTGAATAGTCTGCAAGGACTTACCTATCTTACCGAATTCGGTATGCATGCCTGTAGCGGCCACGCGCTCTATACCCAGTCCACCAACTACAAGCGTACCTGAATATACGAAAGGCGAATTGTCACCGCCGGGGCGCCCCATTTCCGTGGTATCTTGTGATTCGGTCTTATGCACCGGGACTGATTCACCGGTAAGTAACGATTCCTCAATCATTAGATTATTACAGTCAAGTACAATGCCATCAGCCGGCACCCGGTCACCTTCTGAAAGAACGATGATATCGCCACGGACTACCTCGCGGCCGGCGATTCTCTTAGATACACCATCTCGGATAACCAAAGCACGTGGGCTTGACAGGTCGCGAAGTGCCTCAAGCGCCCTCTCTGTTTTGCGCTCCTGGTATAGAGTTATACCTATAATCACGAAGACAAAACCAAGAAGCATAAGTGCTTCCTGGATATCTCCCAGTACCATGTAGATTATGCCGCTGGCGATAAGAAGCAATAACATTGGTTCACGAAGAACACTCAGCGCAATCGATATAATGCTGTGCTTTTTAGCCGATGGGATTTCGTTAAACCCCTCGAGCGCAAGCCTTTCGGAGGCTTCTTTTTCGGAAAGACCACTGACTCCACTGATGTTGTTTAAGTCAAATTTATCAGCCAATTACAGCTCCTTATATACAAAAACACCCGCAGGATGCTTAGTCCTGCGGGTGCTCCGCTGCCCTAATAAAAGCCCAGCTACTCTGTTAAGAATTAGCCTACTCTAAGCAAATCTATTTTAATTTAGATAACATATCTCTGTCAAATTATGATTGTGCGGTTCATGACTGATTAGAACAGTCAGCCGGAAGGTGACATTACGGACATTGGTTACGTGGCTTAACAATCTGAGTTAATGTGTAATTGAGATGAGCAAGCGCATTACAGAATTACTTCTTGCTCTCTAAAATTCCTTTAGCCCAATCGGCAGCCCGCTCCAGTTCTCCCTCTCTCAGCGGACCTTTGGTGCCTTTAACGAAGAAGCCTTCCGGAGACGCTACGAGAGTACCGCCCTTTCCTTTCAGATTGCCGGCGATGCGTCCCGCGGCATAACCAAAGACCCTGACAAGTTTCGTCGGGATTCTGGTATCGAACGCAGCTACGTTGATACCTTTAAGAGAAGGCTCGGGGACTTTGTTAAGGAAGTCTCGAATCGCCGGCGTCGGCGACATTAGACTTGACGACGGTGGTTTCGAGAACAAGCCCTTCTGGTGCCGCCGATTCCGCTGCATGATAACCGCAGGCAAGGCGGCTCCCTATTGGAGCATTGCCAAGAAAGAACCAAAGTCTCACTAATGACTTACACAAGCACGATCCATTCCTAAAACTGTTATTGCAGTGTATAATTTATGGGTAGTAATAGGATACGAAATTATGTTTCTACCTACGACACGCGAAGAGTTGAACCGTTTGGGATGGGACCAATTGGATATCATCCTGGTGACAGGAGATAGTTATATCGATAGCCCGTTTATCGGAGTTGCGGTGATCGGGAAAGCACTCAGCCACGCCGGCTACCGGGTTGGGGTCATTGCCCAGCCGGATATTCGCTCTGATATAGACATCCGCCGCCTAGGAGAGCCGAGGCTGTTTTGGGGGGTATCGGGTGGCAGCGTTGACTCCATGATAGCCAACTATACATCGCTGAAGAGAAGAAGGAAGACCGATGACTACACCCCCGGGGGAATCAACAAGCGTCGCCCTGATCAAGCAGCGATAGTCTATACCAATCTGATCAAGCGCTACTTCAAGAATACGAGGCCGATCGTGCTTGGAGGTATTGAGGCCAGCTTGAGGCGCATTGCGCATTATGACTTCTGGTCTGATCGGGTCCGTTCATCCATCCTATTTGATGCCAAGGCAGATTACTTGCTTTATGGAATGGCGGAGAAAGCGGTCATACAGCTCGCCGATGCGCTGAAAGAAGGAGCCGATGTGCGTGATGTTCGAGGGCTGTGTTATGTTGCCAGCGAACGTGATGGCCTACAGAAGGGAGCGGATTATCTGGAACTTCCGCCCTATGAGACGGTCAAAAGAGATAATCAGGCTCTGATCGACATGTTCCATACTTTTTATCGGAACAACGATCCCCTCACCGCGAAAGGTCTATATCAAAAACACGGCACACGCTACCTGGTCCATAATCCGCCTGGCATGTATCTTACGCAGAAAGAGTTGGATGCTGTATATGCGCTTGATTTCGAACGTGCGCAGCATCCTTATTATGAGCGGCAAGGAAAAGTAAAGGCGTTGGAAACTATCAAGTTTTCAATTTCAACCCATCGGGGTTGTTACGGGGAGTGCAACTTCTGCGCAATTACCGTACACGAGGGGCGAACAGTCCAGTGGCGAAGTCCGGAGTCCATCTTGGCTGAAGCAAGGCAGATCACCAATTGTCCCGATTTCAAGGGATACATCGTGGATGTTGGCGGCCCGACAGCTAACATGTATGGTTTTGAATGCGAGAAAAAGATTCGTCAAGGAACTTGCCGGGATAGGCGCTGTCTATATCCGCAGGTTTGTCCTTCAATGAAGGCCGACCACCGGCCACAGGTAGAGCTTCTAAGAAACATACGGAGTATCAAGGGAGTAAAAAAGGTATTTGTGGCTTCGGGGATTCGCTACGATCTGCTGCTAAGCGATAGGAAATACGGCGAGCGTTACCTTCAAGAAGTGGTCGAGCATCACGTTTCGGGCCAAATGAAGGTTGCGCCGGAACACACAGAAGACAGTGTGTTGAATAGAATGGGAAAGCCCGGGACAGCTTTGCTCTTGCAGTTCAAGGAATTGTTCGACCGAATGACCCGAAGTGCCGGCAAGGAGCAATTCCTTACTTATTATTTGATTGCTGCCCACCCCGGATGCACCGATGATGATATGAAGAAGCTGAAACAGTTTACCTCCGAGAAGCTCAAAATCAACCCGGAGCAAGTCCAGATTTTCTGTCCGGCGCCATCTACCTATTCCAGTCTGATGTATTATACCGAGACGGACCCATTTACCGGGAAGCCGATATTCGTGGAAAAGTACCCGCAAAACAAAGACCGCCAGAAGAGTATTGTAGTCAAGAAACGTGTGATCGCACCGTTTTCAGACCAGACGCTTCAGCGGCGCCGTCCTTAGTTCTTATCTGCAGTCCTGCCAGTATTCGAAGCTCCAGCACTGTCCGCGTGACATGTGTCACACAAATCGCTATTTCGTTTAATGAAAGAGCGCAACTAATGAGCTATTTTCTTTAGGCACCCGTGGCAGGCCTTCCTTTTCGTTTGAGTGTCTTTCACGCAGTGGCCCGCAGACAAACTTTCGTCAGACGCTTCTTCTTGACTGTACAACCTAAACCCCCTATAATAAACAAAGTGGACATTTCTTTATAGGAGGTATGCCATGGCGGACATCGTGCGGCGTATTGAGTATTACTATACTGTGGTTCCCAATCGGGCTGGAGCGGGTGTTAAGGTTTTCAATGCACTCAAGGCACGGGGTGCCAATCTGATTGCTCTCAATGGTTTCCCAACGAGCACGCGGCGTGCTCAACTTGCCTTTGTGCCGTCCGACCGAGATGCCTTCCTTGCGGCAGCACAAAAAGCAGGGATCAAGCTGAAGGGGCCCAGGGTTGCTTTCCTGATCCAGGGAGAGGACCGCGTAGGTGCTGTCGCTGATGTAATTAGCAAGCTGGGACAAGCCCGGATTAATGTCACAGCCATGCAAGCCATTGCTACTGGCGCAGGGCGTTATGGAGCCATCCTCTGGATCAAGTCACGCAACGTCGGCAAGGCTGCCCAAGCATTAGGTGTCTCTTAAGGTATAGGGAACAATCATCTCAGGCATGTTATTCTGCGTTTCTGCAAGTGGCCACCCCCGATAAGAGGCGGCGGGGAGTTACGGCTGACTGATAGCACACGCTAAGAAGGACTGCTAAGACCGGCCACCCTAGATTATACTGTGTCTGGTTGGGAGGCGCTCGGGGTTATGCGAAAGAGCATCAACAGTCTTTCGCATCTTTGGTCAGTAACAACCATCTGAAGTTTTCAATATCTAATTCCAATAATCTCGACCCGGCAGACAACAAACTAAGTAATTGTGTAATTGAGATGAGCAAGCGCATTACAGAATTACTTCTTGCTCTCTAAAATTCCTTTAGCCCAATCGGCAGCCCGCTCCAGTTCTCCCTCTCTCAGCGGACCTTTGGTGCCTTTAACGAAGAAACCTTCCGGAGACGCTACGAGAGTACCGCCCTTTCCTTTCAGATTGCCGGCGATACGTCCCGCGGCATAACCAAAGACCCTGACAAGTTTCGTCGGGATTCTGGTATCGAACGCAGCTACATTGATACCTTTGATAGTAGTCTCCGGAATTTTGTTAAGGAAGTCTTGAATCGCTGGCGTCGGTCTGCCACCATGGGTCGGAGAACCAACGATGAAAAGGTCAATCGATTCCAATTCGGAAGGATTCATTTCACCTATACGGAGCACCTTAACATCACCGGTAATAGCACCGCCGATAGCTTTGGCAATTTTCTCCGTATTCCCATAGACCGAGTCATAGACAATTAAAACCTTCATTGCACACCTCCGCTCCATACTCGATTACCCAGTGTACTCTAAAATTAACGAAGCCCCAAGCATACGTAGCCTCACTCAAGTGTAGTGAGGCCCGTTCTTAGGCTGAATCTACCTATATATCGAAAAATATTGCTGAAACTGTGCTCTGCACCATGTACGCGTCATACCATTTCTGGCCGCCTCGTTTCGTTTTCGCTTCCTCCAACGCGTACTGCATAGCACTCCGCGACGCCGAAAGAAAGGCACTTAAATTGAATACCAAGTTTTGTCTATCTTCGTAATTACTCAGCATTTGAGCGTAGAAGTATAGCGCTTCTTGAATCTTCTGCCCTTCGTTCATTGGTAACTCCTACATTCCAGACTTTTGCCTAAGTCTATCACCTTTCAACACCCTGTTAATATCCGGCGAAGACTTGTGACCAACAAAATCTTGGTGTTTCTGACGTCCTGTTAGTAGGGGATGAGAGCAGTAATCCAGCGAGGACGCTTCCAGGAGCCTTTTGTGCCAAAGTAACAAGCCGCTACACTGTGCAATTAGGTAAGGTCAGAGATGCTTTTGCTTTGAGGCCTCGCCTCACGTTGCTCATCATCTTTGTGCATGCTTCTTCTCCAGCATCCTGAGTATCGTCCGCCGCCCGTTGTATCTTTCGACATCATACTGAGTATCGACGTCAACAAACTGCGGCCGTCCAATAATATTTGCTAGCGGGCATGCACTGATCTTGCCGTTTCTGACACAGACCATATTTCCAAAATAGCCCATCGCTACTAGGTCCATGGCAGCAATACCAAAGTACCTGCCCATCCTTCTATCGTAAGCACAGGGAGCACCACCCCGCTGCAAATGGCTAAGATTGATGCTTCGTGTTTCCACTTTCGTTGCCTCCTGGATCTCTCGAGCTAGGAAGTCAGCGATTCCGCCCAAGAACTTGTGCCCAAAGCTATCTACACCTTCTTGTCTGACGAATTCCGTATCACCCAGCGGTTTGGCGCCCTCAGCAACTACGATGATGTCATATCTGGCTCCACCGCGCCTTCCCTCAAGAACCAGCTCATTGACCTTGTCCAGAGAAAAAACATGTTCCGGGATGAGAATTATAAAGGCCCCGCTGGATTCTCCTCCTTCTAAGGCTAGCCAGCCAGTATGTCTACCCATTGTTTCAACAACAAATATTCTCTTGTGGGAGCCAGCTGTGGTTCGCAATCTATCAATCTCCTCGGTGATAACACTCACGGCAGTCTCAAATCCCAGCGTATAATCCGTCTCGGGCAGGTCTTTATCTATTGTTTTGGGGATGCCGACTACCTTTACGCCTTCTTCTTCCAGCCGGTGGGCCACTCCCAGAGTGTCATCACCGCCAATCACAACCAGTGCATCCAGACGCAGTTTTTCTATGTTGGCCAATACTCTTTTTGACTGGTCATTCTTAGGATCGTAGGGATTGGCGCGTGACGTACCTAACATGGTGCCACCATACCTGTCCCAGGTTCGGACTATCTCTTGGCTTAAAGGAATGATATAGTCTTGGACACTCAGTTCTTCGGGTTCAACTTCGATTAGTCCCTTCCACCCATCCTTTATGCCCAGAACGTTGTACCGGATCCTTCTTTCCCGTTGCAGCCGCTCATCCAGTGCCGTCTTGACCACCCATTTAATGGCGGGGTTAATTCCAGCACAGTCTCCCCCACCACTAAGGACGCCTATTCTACTCTCCCTCATATGATTATCCTCCTAGCTTCGTGTACTTGACCTGCATACCCATCAAGCCTAATTCCGAACCTATCATCTAGTTCCTCCAGCACCTGTCCCAACTTTGGCTCTGGAAAACCTTCCTGTCCAGTCACTTGTGGGAAAGAGCTCAACAAATAAAACAGGAAGTCCGCGCTTGTCTTGTTTATTTCTTGCAGTGCCGATTCAACCTCTATTCCGCAGCGCTTGTCTCCGAGTAGTTTCGAAGCCTCAGGCTCAGCTAACGCAGAGAGCGGCCTAGCAAGGAAGGCAGCATGACTTCCGCCTGTGCTTCGTGCATCGAACAGTTTCATGACTTCTTTGACCGGAGTTGCGGGCTTGAAGCCTTTGGGCTGCTTTAGGTTGCTTATCTTGACACCGTCAAGCCACGGGTGAGCGATCACAGGGCTGCGTCTCAGCAAATCCACCAACCTAAGGGATTCAACAACCCCACGCATGCAAGCGAATGTCACAGACAAGTAACCATGAAGTAAAGTGAGACGTGCACCATAGAGATTGTCCAGTACTTGCACCAGCATAAACGCCGAAACCATAGTACATACGTAGTCGTCATCTCTGCATTTTTTGAGCTGGCCCCAAGTTATGCCAGCCCGCTCAATTTCTGGAGAATAACCGCTCATGCCCCACCTCTACTTAAGAATAGCCTAACTCAATTATACTACAGTTGGCACTAAACTGGGAGACTAAAAAGGAACGATTCCTACAACGTAGACCTGTTCACCCATCAGCACAAGGAGCTAGGCTTCCCGCACTTCGGAGTGACGCTAAACAATTGTCAATTTTGTTTACCGGTCGGTTCATGCCCTGTTGAAAATAAATTGGCCACCTGCACAAAATGGCTGATTGTTACCTCAAAATTGTGAACTATTCAGAGAAGATCCGTTCTTAGGCTGAATCTACCTATATGTCGAAAAATATTGCTGAAACTGTGCTCTGCACCATGTGCTCAGTCAGATGCATACCAGGTATCACTATTATATATCTTAAGCGTATAAATGATGACTAGGCGATTTAGTATCTCTTCTGTCTTCCTCTTCCACCAGACCCGCCACCTCCCCTTCCACCAGACCCGCCACCTCCCCTGCCACCATACCCACCACCTCCCCCACCACCTCCCCTGCCACCATACCCACCACCTCCCCCACCACCATAGCCCCCACTGCCTCTGCTGTCGGAACGAGGGCGAGCCTCGTTGACAGCAAGAGGCCGATCCTTTAGTGTTTTTCCGTTGAGGCCAGTAATTGCAGCTTGGCCTTCAGACTTTGATGACATTTCAACAAACGCAAACCCCCTGGGTTCCCCACTCTCTCTGTCTTTTATAATGCTTACAGATGCCACTTGTCCAAAAGCCATGAATTCTTGCCGCAATTCCTCGTCAGTTACCTCACGTGCTAGGTTGCCCACATAGATATTCATATTTTGGTACCTCCTTCGTTAAATTTTGTAACCTTCCAGTGATATACATAGGCCGGGAATACCCGGCCTATGTATATCCTTAAGTCCAAACTAGCGTGGTCTACTCGGTTTGACCTTATTGTAGCAATCGCTACAATATACTGGTCTACCTTCGCGGGGCTCGAACGGTACTTCGGTCTCTTTGCCACACTGGGCACATATTGCGGGAAACATTTGCCGCTGGGGCCTGTAGCCACTACTACTTCCGTAACGCTCTGCCTTCCTTGCTTCGCGGCATGAGGGACAGCGCTTAGGCTCGTTAGTGTAGCCTTTAGACGCGAAGAATTCTTGTTCCTCAGCACTGAAAGTGAAGGTAGTTCCACAATCGGAACATTGGATCGACTTGTCTTGAAAACCCATTGGATGACCTCCTTTCATCTAAATAGTTGGTTTAGAGTTGCGGCCATCCAACACTTGAGTAAATCTGAAGTAATCTAACTAAGTATGTAATAACCTGAACTAAAACCACCGTGGATATTATATACTAAAGGGACACCCTTTGCAAGAGCCTGTCCACAAGCTTCCCGGTAAGAAAGATTGCCATGACCAAATCCGAGGAGCTTTGCTTTGCTTAACACTAACGACATGACTTAGTGATTACTGTAGCGCGATATATCTTTTTGTCGCCTGAGTAGTAACATTGTGACGAATTGTTCATCTCTCATGTCAAGATTTCCTCGTCATACCATTCGAGCACCACGAAGGTAAACCAGTATTTGACTTTTTCATCCCCTCTTTTGACCACAAAGGAGATTTATGCTTCTGAATGCTCAGATAGTTTTCAGCATCTGATAGGTTGGTTTATTTTTCACCAGCCTCGATTAGGATTAAAAGTATGATAAATAGCGAGGGCGGCAAATCTTCGTAAAGATTGTGAGAGCAATCAAAAACCACAGAGGACACCTTCGGATTTGGGATTGGCGATCGGCGGATTTTTTCATCTCCAAATTCCTAATTTCTTCGCTTCCGCGAAACATTTCTCCGCTTCAGTATCTCTCCCTGAAAATTTAAGTGCCGCTCCTTTGCCGTACCACGCCTTTGCAAAATTTGGATTGATTTCTAGCGCTTTTTCATAGCATTTGAGCGCTTCTTGGTGTTTTCCGAGCTTACCGAGTGCCACTCCTTTGCCGTACCACGCCTCTGCATGGTTCGGATTGATTTCTATCGCTTTTTCCAAGCATTCGAGCGCTTCTTTGTGTTTTCCGAGATTAGCGAGTGCCGCTCCTTTGTTGTACCAAGCATTTGCATCGTTCGGATTGATTTCTAGCGCCTTTTCATAGCATTTGAGCGCTTCTTCGTATTTTCTGAGATTAGCGAGTGCCACTCCTTTGCCGTACCACGTCTTTGCATCGTTCGGATTGATTTTTATCGCCTTTTCATAGCATTCGAGCGCTTCTTCGTATTTTCCGAGATTAGCGAGTGCCACTCCTTTGCCGTACCACGCCTTTGCATCGTTCGGATTGATTTTTATCGTTTTTTCAGAGCGTTTGAGCTCTTCTTTGTGTTTTCCGAGCTTACCGAACTTCACTCCTTTGCTGTACCAAGCCTTTGCAAAATTTGGATTGATTTCTATCGTTTTTTCAGAGCGTTTGAGCTCTTCTTCATATTTTCTGAGATTACCGGGTGTCGCTCCTTTGTTGTACGATTTTTCACGGTGCAGGTAAAAAATAAGAAAGATTATTGCGACAATTATGAAAGTTATGAGCATTACCCTGAAAGTCCAGTCCTCCCACCCAGAAACAACGCCCGCAATAGTACTTCCTATAATAAATAACCCCACGCTTATATTGTACTGTTTCAGTCGTTTTCGGACAAATCGACCTTGCCAAAATGTTACACCCTGGTGTTAGCTTCCGCAAGAGCCTGTCCACAAGATTCCCGGTAAGAAAGATTGCCATGACCAAATCCGAGGAGCCTTGCTTTGCTTAGCACTAACGACATGACTTAGTGATTACTGCAGCGCGATATATCTTTTTGTCGCCCGAGTAGTAACATTGTGACGAATTGTTCATCTCTCATGTCAAGACTTCCTCGTCATACCACTCGACTACTTTACTTGACCAGACTCGCTCCACTGCTGTTTCCAGCACTGCCTGCCGCGGGTCGGGTATATCGAGCAGCGGCGCCAGGGTACGATTGTCAAACTGCTGTAAGAATGGGCATCGCTTTTGAAGTGAAAGTATTGTGGTTCGTGCGCCTCCATAGACCAGGTAATCCAGCGTCCGGACTTGCGATTCCAGCTTCTCCTTGACGTGGCAACAGACCCGATTCAGGAAATACTCTATTTGCTTTTCCCGGTGTCGCTGAAACCGTTGTTGCGAGGAACCACCCTTCTTATGGCGTCCGTGAACAAGGCCCGTTCCTACCTTACTGGCGATGAGGCTTTCACCTCGACAGAGTCCAATAGCGTACGCCCCCAAACGCACCAGAATGAGAGCAACACTGAAATCATGCTTGAGCAGAGCACGCAGCGGCTCAACAGCATATCCTTGAGTAAGATATTTTTCCGTGATTGGAAATGGTGGTGAAATCAGGCACTTTCGTGAAGGGCCCCAAAAAATAACTGCGCCTGTTGCTGAGCTGACAGCAAGCTCAGTCATATTCGTGGCAATATCTGGCGTCTCAAGCACCTCTTTAAGTGAGTCCTCAACCTCCAGGTATGACAGCCCGGATGGTATGTACAGCGACCTGGCGGTGCTATCAGCTGCCTCCAGTTCGTCGAGGAAGCCAAGCATCTTCGCTCTACTAAGAAAGAACCTTCTTGATGCCAGCATCGCAGTACACACCTCCAACTTAGGAATGAGGCTGTTTGATTTTGATTTCTCGTTCAATTTTAAGCATTTCAACAACCTTAAATTCTAAATCCTAATTTCTAAACTCTAAACAAATTCCAAATTCAAATACCAAAACTCGTTTTGTTTTGGATTTTTGTCATTTGTGCTTTGGTATTGTTTAGTATTTCGTATTTAGTGCTTAGGATTTTCACTTTCATCTTTTTGTAGTTGCCTGATTCATCAGGTAGAGCCGCCCAATAAATTGGCCAAGTCCATTTTTTAAACACCCCCGGGAGTTTTATAGCAGCGGGTCATACTTCACCTAGAGCTTGACAATAGTCACTCCATCACCACCCTCTCCCCTCTCACCGGGACGAAAGGATTTGCTTAGAGGGTGGGAAGCAAGAAGTTCTCTGACGATATTGCGCACGGTGCCAGTCCCGAACCCATGAATGATACACACCTCGCTCAGATTAGCCAGACTGGCGTCGTTGAGGTAACTATCGAGCAGCCATTCTATTTCTTCGGCTCGTTTTCCTCGCAGGTCAAGTTCCGCTGAAACTGGACGTCCCCGCAACTTTTTCCTCACGGTAATAGATTTTGGAGTGGTGCTGCCATGTGGCGGCGCCACCTTTTCTACGGAGTCGAGCCCGAGCCTGAGCCTGAGCTTAGTCAGCCCAGCCTGCACTTCAATCTGTCGTGTTTCCTGTGATACTGAGAGCACCGTTGCTTGCAAATCCACTTCTTTTAACCGAACCGTATCACCAACAGAGATGCTGCTCTCATCTATTACCTCCTCATCCGTTTTTACATCTACCTTCGGCTGCCAGATTTCGCTCTTTAGTTGCTCCGACATGGCAGCTAGCGCCTTTCTGGCTTGCTCAAGGGCAAGCTCCGATTTCTCCTTGCGTAATTCTGACGCAGCGCGGCGGATTTCCTTTTGTAATTCGGCAGCCTCACGAGTAACCTTATCCCGAGCCTCTTGAATGACCTTTCGTTCTTCCGTTTTTAGCAGTCGAAGCTCGGTCTTTAATTCGGTGTTATGTTGCTCCGCTTCATTTCTCTCCCGTTCTAAGTCACGGCGGGTGGTCTCAACTGCTTGTTTTCCGCTAACCAAATCGGCGAGCATGGTTTCCATTTCCTGAGCGCCTTTCGATAACATGCCTCTGGCGTCGTTGATAATCTCGATGGGTAAGCCCAGACGGGAGGCAGTAGCCAGGGCATTACTCCCGCCGGGGACGCCCATAGTCAGATGATAGGTCGGCGCCAGTGTAACAGGGTTAAAGTCAAGCGAAGCGTTTTGCAGCCCTGGGGTTGTGTATGCGAACGCCTTGAGGTCACTGAAGTGTGTGGTAGCCACGGTCATCGTTCCTCGCGATAAGAAGTGGAGTAAAATAGAGCGAGCTAAGGCAGACCCTTCGGCGGGGTCGGTGTTCGTACCCAACTCATCAAGAAGCACCAGACTCCTTTCCGTACCCCCGTTGATGATGCGTATAATGTTGCCTATGTGCCAGCTAAAGGAGGAAAGTGTTTGTTCGATGCTCTGCTCGTCACCGATATCAGCGAATATCCCATCGAAGACCGGGATGCGACTTTCCGCTGCAGCAGGGATAGGGATGCCAGCCTGAGTCATCAAGCTGAGAAGTCCAAGCGTCTTAAGTGCTACCGTCTTGCCACCGGTATTAGGTCCGGTAATTACAAGGATAGAGAAATCCCGCCCTATCTCCACAGAAAGTGGCACTGCTTTTCCCATAAGTAAAGGGTGCCTGGCTTCGACGAGTCTGATTATGCCAGCTTGTTCATCCGCGGGTATTTTCCCATTTCCGCTGAAAGTAATGAGGATAGGTTCAGTAGCCCTGGCTTTAATGGCATACCTTGCCTTGGCCAGCGCCAGGTCCAACTCGGCAACCAAAGCTATGCTGTGGCAGAGCTCTGCCTCGTGCATTCCCACTGCAGCACTGAGGTTTTTAAGAATCCTCTCTATTTCACGCGCTTCTTCCATCACAAGCTCTCGAAGTGTGTTCCCTAGCTCTATGGTCGCCCATGGTTCAACAAATAGGGTGGCTCCGGTATTAGACACGCCGTGAACAATACTTTTTATTTCTCTGCGAAATTCAACCTTTATTGGAATAACATATCTTCCCTCGCGCTCGGTGATAATGGGCTCCTGGATTATCCTGCGCCGCCTGGGTGACCTTATTATATCTTCCAGACTCTGTAGCAACTGCTGGCGCACCACTTTCCACTGCTGCCTGACTGCAGCTAATGTGGGCGAGGCAGAATTCAGCAATTCCCCGGTTGGTGCGATGCAGTTGGCGATATCTTTTTCGAGCCGGTGGAGTTCCACAATGCCGTCGGCGATATTCCACAGCAACGGTAGTTTTTCTGACAACTTTCCCAGAGTGCTGCGCAATTGGCACATAGCAGCTAAAGTTTGTCGGATTTCTATGAGAGTTCGAGGCTCAAGGATTTTGCCCCGTGCTGCCAGCGCTACTGCCTTTCGAATATCGAAAACTGTTCCGATAGAAAAATCAGGCTCCAGTGAAAGAAGACGACGCGCCTCGGTCGACTGTCTCAACAGTAAGGAAATCTGTTCGTAATCCGAAAGTGGTTGAATATCAAGGGCTAGTTCGTGGCTAGCCGAAAATGCAGTAAATCCAGCCAGTATTTCCCTGATGCGAGGGAATTCGAGTATTTCCAGGCTCTTATCATCCACAATAGCAACCTCTGTTTGTCATATAGATTATAGCATGATGCGAGGAGGGCACCAGAGGTTCTCCCGGCTACCCTTGCCCATCTCAGGCTGCCGTGTGTTACTAAGAAGAAGCCTGCATGCTTGCTTCACCACCAAAGTCGTGAGCACACTCCACACAGCCAGGGAGTTTGTGATGGTATTCGGTTGATATGGTACTTCGGTCTCACAGGTGCGCTCGTTAAATGAGCTATAGAGGCTATCCGAAAACTAGAATTTTGGCAGTGGGGGATGATTTGAATTGAAGGGAGAGGCAGCTATAATGGGAGGCAAAAATGAAAAATGATAATAGGTTTGCAGTGCTCTAGCAAGCAAAAAGGCAGCTGGCCTTCCCAACAATTTGGCTGAATGTGTAGCTTGATTAACAGATAAGGTAAGTATTACTAGGGCACTATTAAATTACTCGCTGCTCCAAGTACCTCAAGATAATACTGCAGAAAGGTATTCTGCACACTGTTTATTGCAGGAGCTAACAGGAACCTTCCTGGGGTCATCCCACTAATCCCATGTCCATATTTCCTACGAATGAAATGGTTAAATTGGTCCTTGGATTTCGTTGATTTGTGCACGATCCGATTTCGTATGGTATTCATATCGTTTAAGTCTACTATTGCTGGCTCTAATGCTCTTCTATACGGCTCCCCATTTTGAAAATACATGACAGACCGCTTTATCACCTCACTTGCTGAATTCCATGGGACATAATCTCTGCCAGAAGAAATGAGGTCTAACGCATGCCCAAGATTCTGTGGGCTCGCCAGCACAACTGGTTTATATGCAGAAGGAGAACTCGCTCCTATAGAATATCTAATAAAAGAGCCCTCGAGAAAATTTTCCCAGGCTATAAATACCCTCAGAAATGCCAATTCTGTAATTATTTCCAACTGAATTCTATTGATTCCCAGATTTTTCACTGCCGAAATGAGATTAACGCTGCTATCTATTCCACTCTGGAAATCAACCAATACGTGTGAGAGACTAGCTGGCATAGTACTTCATTCCTTAGCCAGTTGTTTTCTTATCTCGTCTACTATAACTAGGTGTCTTACGAGTCTCTGGGACTGATCGGTGGTATGTCGGGACGAGGCATCTACAAACTTATAATACCTTTCATCAGGCACCTTCGCTTTCAGTTGCTTATCGAGAATTGACACTGCTCTAAGGATATCATCGTATTTTTCACTCTTGATTTGAACATTCGGAGTGTCACTTCTTGGGATACCGTAGATCAGGTCATATAGAGCACAAAATAGACTGTAAAAAAGCGTTGCAGTGTGAAAACTAGATTCCAATAATTTGTCTCCAAATATCTCTGCGATAATATCAACGGTTCTCTTAAAACGTGGTACTACCGTCTCCTCTTGGGGGAACTCATCATCGTATTTGTCATAGTACGTCCTAATTCCTTTTCTATCTTGTATGCCATCTATCATTGCGATAACTAGGTCAGTAGCTAGTTCTGCTTCTTTCATTCTCATTATTCCATAATTGGTAAGAATGCGGTTTCTTCGCCAGAATTCTAGATGTTCCCGACCTAGCTGGAATACAATCTGTTTGAATTTTCCGTTAAACTCCGCGTTAATTTTCTCCTGCTCATTTAGTACGATTGTATACGAATTAATTCTGGCAAAAACCTCAAGCACGTCAGAATCGGTAGCTCCAACTAAGTAATCCACAAACAAGTCGTATTCCAAAAACCTTTCCCTTAACTCTGACGGTAATTCTGAAAAAGTAAGACCGCCATATTTCTTATTATGGACGTTCATTACACTAAATTTGTCCTTTAGATAATCCAATATCGCCCCCAGCCGCTGTTGACCGTCTACTACTTCTCTAATCGTTTTTTTCGTCTTAAGGTTAATCTGTTGTCGTACATGGATTGCTGGAATGGGGAAACCATTCAGTATAGTATCAATCAAGAATGACCTGGCTTTGGGACCCCAGACTTTCCTTCGTTGGAACTCAGGTGCCAGAACCAACTCACCTCTCTCATCCCATTCTCTGACATCATTAATAGTTGCTGTTCTCGGTTTGTGTGTCTCCATAACGAACCTCCTGCGTAGAAAACAACCAGTTGTAATAATCTTATCATATGATGGATTCGTCATAAAGAGGAGCAATCTAGCCTCTGCACAATCTGACGGTTTGTTACCACTGCAACTAACAGCACCCTACGTTAGCATGCTATAATGACCTCTGAGAGATGGTGTTTGATACCAATGTGTAGCCCAGCCAGCGGATTTGGAGAGGGCATCCATGCCTACTGTCAAAGCTAACGAACGAGAATTCATGAGCCAGGTTATTTCTTGGCTCAATGAGTTCTTGTCATCAGGAACTTACCCCTTTGAAACTGCTTCGTCTGACCCCTCTATCAAAATGTCAGGCGAAAAGACAAAGTTTCCCGATGTCCTAATATGGAGAAATAGGTTAGCAAAGCAGGGTTTCTGCGGCTGGGAATTGAAGACGCCTGCCACTGCTGTTGATGACTCTGACCTATTAGAAAATGCCGCTGAAAAAGCCACAGCCATGAATGCCAACTACTTCGTTACCTGGAACATGCGAGATGCGGTCATCTGGAGAACCCCCCTACCTAATGTGAAGGTGGCCTCCCAAGATAGGTTTAAATCCTACCCGTCACTGTATCAAGTTAGTGCCCCCGATGATTTATGGGTAGAGCCAAACAAGATACTTCTTAAAAACAGGGCAAAGGAAATACTGGAAGACCTGAAAACTCTTTACTTAGTAGGTCATTTGCACCTGATAGAGGTTGACGCCACCTATTTCGTTGGTAGGTTGCAACATTCGGTCAAAACTCTATATCCCTATTTGCAGAAGTCTCTAATAAGTAAAGTGGGCAGTGATGCTAAATTCAAGAATAATCTCTTTAGCTGGGCGGCAAAGCAGGGGATAGCGAATTATGCTGCCCCCGGCTTTTATGAAACGGTGTCACGTCAAATGGTGTACCGTCTGCTTGCCCGAATCCTCTTCTACCAAACTCTAAGACGCCACTGGAGCAGTCTTCCACAAATAGACCTATCTGAGCTAAGTGGTGAGACGGCTAATAAGAAGCTTAGAGAGATTTTTGAACAAGCCAGACAGATAGACTGGCATGCCGTTTTTGAAGAAGACTTCTCCGATAGCATTGCCGTTCCAGACTCAGGAATTGAGGAACTTGATAAGCTAATAAAAGACTTAAACCGCTTCAACTTCTCTATCATGCCTCAAGATGTCATTGGCGCTGTCTTTGAGAAGCTTATCCCCTATGAGGAAAGGCATTCGCTTGGGCAATACTTTACTCCTGAGAACCTGGTTGACCTCATCAACGCCTTCTGTGTAAGAATGGTCAATGACTATGTCCTGGACCCGACCTGTGGGACTGGCACTTTTCTCACCCGTGCCTATGACAAAATGAAGACTGCGGGGCAAAGGGAGCACAAGAAGCTACTCTCCCAGCTTTGGGGAATAGATATAGCCCATTTTCCCGCCCAGCTTGCCACAATTAACCTCTTCAGACAAGACTTATCAGATTTTGCCAACTTCCCCCGAATTATATCCCGGGATTTCTTTGAGGTAAGACTTGGGCAATCCTTCAAGTTTCCACCACCAAAGGTGGGGGCGGATTCCAGCTTCCAGATGATTGAAGAGAAGTTACCTGAATTTGACGCCGCAGTGGGTAATTTCCCCTATATCCGACAGGAACTAATTGAAAAGCAGGTTAAAGGTTATAAAAGTATTCTTGAAGATGCATTGAAAGAGGATTGGCTAAGGGATTATCCAGATGCCTTTGTAATCACAGAAAATGAGTTAAAAGAATTCAAGAGAAACCATAAGATTGACTTCTCCAGGATAGGCTTTAAGCTTTCCGGTCAGGCGGATATATATGCCTACCTTTTCTTCCACACGGCACGCTTCCTCAAAGAAGGTGGCAGGATGGGGTTTGTCACCTCCAACTCATGGCTTGATGTAGGTTATGGCTACGAGCTTCAGAAATTCCTGCTAAATAACTTCAAGCTCATTGCCATTCTTGAATCCCGATGTGAACCCTGGTTTGAAGACGCTGCTATTAACACGATAGTAACCATTGTGGAACGCTGCTCTAACAAAGAGGAAAGAGATAACCACATCGCCAAGTTTATAAGGGTCAAGAAAAGACTGGCTGAGCTTATACCCTGGGATATGAAGTTAGAAGCTTCAAAGAGATGGTTTGGTCTTGGTGCCCTCGTCTATAGAATTGAGAGCGTGGGCAAAGAGCACTACAAGATAGAGAAAGAAGCTATCGTTAACACTCTCACTGGTCTTGAGTCCTATGAAGATGATGATTTCAGGATAAGGTTTATCAAACAGGGTGAATTGCTTGATAAGCTGGTTGCCGAGGGCAAGACTTCTAAATGGGGACAATATCTGAGAGCACCACAGGTGTATTTCGAGATACTAAAAGAGCATGGTGATAAATTCGTTCAACTGAAAGACGTAGGTGAAATCAGGTCTGGAATAAAGACGGGCGTAAATGACTTCTTCTATTTTACAGAAGAGAAAGCCACCCACTGGGGTATTGAAAAGGAGTTCCTCATACCGGTCATCAAGTCTCCCCGAGAATCAGATAGCATTGTCATCTCACCTGATAAGCTGAAACAAAAGATATTCATCTGCAACTTAACTAAAGAGAGTTTGAAGAAACGGAAAAAACTTGGAGCTTTGAATTATATCGAATGGGGCGAACGACAGATGACTAATGAGGGGAAGAGCTGGAGTGAGGTATCGAGCGTATCTGGCAGAGCACGGTGGTATGACTTAGGGAAAAGGTCGCCTGGCAAGATTCTGCCTTTTATAAATTCTGGTGATATTCATAGAGTGCTTTATAATCCTGAGGAAGTCTTTGCTGACCACAATTTGTTTGAGATTTACGCTGAGACGGATATTGAGTTCGGATTAGTTCTTTATCTCAATTCTAGTCTAGCCGGTTTATTCAAAGAGATAAATGGGCGGGCTAATTTAGGTGAGGGCGGACTTAAAGTCGAAGGCGTGGACTGGGAGACTATGCCCTGCCCCAAAAAGGAAATTCTGACGGCGCTTTCAAACCTCGGCAAAGATGGTTTCAATAACCTTTTGAGCCGTCCTGTCAAACCAGTCCCTAAAGAAATTAAGATAAAAGACCGCCAAAAGCTGGATAGTCTTATACTTCAGGCCCTGGGCTTAGACCCTAAGAAATATCTCAAACCTATTTATGATGGCTTGACTGGGCTTGTTAAAGAACGCATAGAACTAGCTAATATGCGTAAGAAAGTAAAGCAGGTTAAAACTCAAAGGGATGTTGACAGGCTCAAGAAGCAGGTAATGGAAGAGGTCTTACCTTATGGTCTTAAGAAATTCCCTGAGCAATTCCTCGAAAAACCGCTAAAGCCACAGGAATACCAAAGCATTTCTATACCAGGTGAGCCTTTGAAGCTGGGGATGTTCTTCTTAGGAACCCAACAGGTTGTCTCAGATTCGGGATTTACCTTTGAAGCAAAAAGCGTTGATGAGGCAAAATATGCCATCTACTCCCAAAAACCTGATACCTTTGTGGTGAATTTACCAAAGGATAAGGTAGTTATAACCAAAGCAGCGAATGACTATGAGAGATACTTGGAGAAGCTAAGGAATGAGCTATTTCAGGAATTCTTCAGGCGCACCTTTGACCATAAGTTGTCAGATACGCTAATGCAAAGGGCTTTCGCGGAATTGGGGCTCCCTAATATAGCTACTACCTAACGGGTCGGTATCCAACAGCCAAATCCCTTCTTAAAAGTTCTGCTAGAATCTGCATCACAGCTATGGACTCACTGCACTTTCTAGCGGAATGTGTAATCTCAAGTGAGTTTGGTCTCCGCCACCTTGTTGCCAGTGAACCAACAGGGGTAAAATAGGGACCGGTTGATCTTAATTTGGACGGATTCTGGGCGTATCTAGTGGAACCGTTTATAGGGAGGCATGATGCAATCGCTAAAGTCTAGGGTCTTCATAAGTTGTGGCCAACGTTCGGACAAAGAAAAGGCACTTGGTTCTGCTTGCCAGCACTACCTCAAAGAGGAGCGTGGCTTTTCTACCTACCTAGCGGAAGAGGTTCAAAGTCTGGAGGCGCTAACTGAGAACATTTTTCGCCATTTGAGAAATAGCGAATACGCGGTATTCATAGATTGCGCAAGGGAAAAATTGAGCCCCGGAAAATTCAGAGGTTCGATGTTCGTAAATCAAGAACTCGCGATAGCTGCATTCCTTCCAATCCAGGATTGCAGAGTGTTTCATGAGACGGGAGTAGTCAGAGAAGGGGTCGTAGAGTATCTCATAGCAAAACCCGTTCAATTTTCCACTGAGCAGGAACTTATAGAAAAGCTCAAAGAAGAAACAAAAGAATGGGAATCTGGTTGGAGAAACGAGTTGTCTCTGGAATTCCTGCGCCTGGTCCCCAATGTGAGGGATCAATACAACAATTATGGGGATTGGTATCATCTGCAAGTCGTGAACAATCACCGGGATAAATATGCCAGAAATTGTGTTGCCTATGTCTCAAATGTTAGAAATCTAGATCAAGGAGACGAAATCCCAATGGGCAATTTTGAATTAGTCTGGGCCGGTACGGGGTTGTTTGAAAGGCATATTCTACCTAAGGCGTCAGCAGAGGTTGACGCATTTTTTATCGTTCGCGGGCAAGATATCATAAGATTTCATCATCGGCCAAGCACATCCTCTCAATATGGCATGCCACCCCTCCGTAAGGGAAACTATCTTCTAACATATCTAATTGTCTCTGAAAATTTCGAGCAAGTAACGAAGACCTTCAAGCTGGAATTTGGCGGGGATTTTAAAGAGATCAACTTTTCCGCCTGTGATACACGCGGGACGTTATAGCTACAATATGGTTTCTCTATTTCTTGATTAAGCCTATGCTAAGCCACACATCCAAGAAAGTTTGGATTTCCAACCACACAGGGAACAATTATGCCTTTCCGAATCTGATATGCCGTGAGCATCCAACAATTGGGCGTATTGTTCGAAGAGGATTCGCTTCCTTGACACTAAAAGATTGTCACCGTAGGATGATGATGGTCGGTACAAGGGAAGCAAAAGTATGAGTAAACAATGGGTAGTAAAGAGTCAAGATAAAGAGCATATAGTAGAGTTTCGACATCGAGGTTTGTTTGCTATGTCGGGCCCCTTATCGAGATGCTTCCTTCACCTTGTTCAAGATTCACTTGCTCCCCCAGAATAGCAGTGGCTGAACAGTTACTATTTTCTAACAGGAAGATGTTATGAATAAGGAGCCGCATGAGCCTCGCGGTTTTAGAACGATGCGATGGGTAGCTCGAATACTCTCCTTGCTTCCTGGAGCTGGAATGATTTTAGGCTACTTGGGCTTCAACATTGGTCTCTTCTTCCGCAAAGGAGTATTTTATTGGCACAGCCTAGGCTATGAATTAATACCCGGCGCAATATTTCTAGCCATCGGTGGTATTGCTTGGCGATGGCCTCTTGTCGGCGGTATCATCATGATACTAATTGCGGTTTATTTCTTAGCTGCAGCTTGGGGCACCGATATGGATCCCGTATTCTGCCTGCCCTTAGGTGTTGTGCTTCTTGCTGGTGGTATCCTGAATATCATAGTAAGCCCTTGGAGACGAAGGTTGCCCAAATAGGCGGATATCATGCACAATAGTCCAGAATGTTAAGTAGGGGTTGCGTCCAAGCGTTGGTAACAAAACTGACAATTGTTACCCCATTACCACATGGCGGGTCTTTCAGAGCAGTTCCCGAATTTTTCTTCGAGAAGAAGCAGCTGATTCCGGCTTTACAGTAGTTGCTTGTATCTTATCCAGAGTAATAGCTAGCTCTAGTTCACCTGCAGCAGTTGGTCAACAGTACTGGAGTATGACATAAGTCATATATGGGTATTTATTTCCCGACGTATAATTATCTTGGAAGATAAAAGGTCAATATTGTAAAAATGTGGGCAATAAATAAATATAGTATAATTAAAGCTGCGTGGAGGTAATAAGAAATGTCTGAGATAAAGGTGGATTGCACAGGTGAAACCTGTCCGATCCCTTTAGTTGAAACCCGGAAGGCCTTAAGAAAAGCAAAAGAAGGTGACATTGTGGAGGTTATTGGAACTCATCCTTCTTCTAAAAAAGAGATACCAATGGCCGTCAAAGCTCTGGGGCTGGAACTTATGGACATTCAGGAGAAAGACGGAGTTTGGAAAATAAGGATACGCAGGTAGAAGGAGGAAGTAACTATGGCTAATAAAGCTACTATTGTAGTTCATAGCGGTGATATGGACAAGATTTTCAGTGCCCTTATTATAGCTAATGGGGCACTGGCGATGGGGATGGAAGCATCGCTCTTCTTTACCTTTTGGGGTCTTCAACGCCTCAAGAAAGGCGGGTTGGAAAGGGGACCACTATCAAAAATGAACATTCTAGGCCTCGGCAAGTGGATGGTTGAACGGAGGATGAAGAAGGTTGGTTTGGCCTCTTTAGAGAAGCTCCTGCAGGACTTCAAGGAGCTTGGGGGTAAAATCATTGCCTGCGACATGACTATGGAAATAATGGGGATAAAGAAAGAAGACCTCCGTGATGATTTGATATCAGATTACGCTTCGGTGGGCACTTACATAAATGAGGCTAAAGAATCAAGTGTGACCCTCTTCATATAGGCAGGAGGGAGGTATGTTGGACAGACGACAGGTATATCTGGACAACTCAGCAGTCACCCGGCTGGATGAGCGGGTACTGGAGGCAATGAAGCCGTATTTCTTCGATAAGTACGCCGTTGCCACCTCTGAATTTGCCTACTCTCAGGGCATAGAGGCTCGAGAGATCCTGGACGGTGCCAGAGAAGCCCTGGCTGCGGCTCTGGGAGCAGCGTCTGGAGAGCTTATTTTCACCTCAGGAAGCACCGAATCCTCAAACATTGCCCTGAAGGGAGTAGCCCTGGCTCTTGGTAATAGCAAAGGGAAGCATATAATTGTGTCAAAAATCGAGGATTTTCCGGTACTTCACAGCGCAAGAGCCCTTGAGAAGCAGGGCTTCCAGGTGACCTATCTGGATGTAGATAGTGACGGCTTTGTGAATCTCGACAAGCTTAGAGATTCCATCACGAATGAGACCATTCTGGTTTCCATCCAGCATGCCAACCAGGAGATTGGCACCATTCAGGATATCGCTAGTATTGGTCGTATCTGCGGCGAGAAAGGGACTCTGTTTCATACTGATGCGACTCATACCTTCACTCGGGTTCCTCTCGATGTCAAGAGGATACCTGTGGATTTAATCACGGTATCCGCCCATACTATCCATGGGCCGAAAGGCATCGGAGCACTGTACGTTCGTCAAGGGACAAAAATAGCCAAGTGGGTAGATGGGGGATTTCAGGAGTTCGACCTTCGGGCGGGGCTGGAAAACATACCCGGTGCAGTGGGATTCGCCAAAGCGGTAGAATTGGTCACGCCAGAAGAAACAAAGAGGTTACAATCAATGCGTGACCGTATTATTGACCGTATACTTGCCGAGATATCGGATACTACCCTCAATGGCCACCGCTGGAAGAGGCTCCCGCAGAACGCTAATATTTCGTTCCACTTCATAGAGGGTGAAGCTATCACCCTGCATCTCGATATGCACGGTTTTGCTGTGAGCACCGGCTCTGCCTGTTTCAGCCGCTCTCTGGAGGGCAGTCACGTTATCTTTGGGATAGGTGGTGACCACGAAAGGGCACACGGGTCAATTCGTTTTACCTTCGGGCGTTACAACACTATGGAAGACGTCGACGCCGTGGTTCAAACGCTGGCAGAGGTGGTGCAGGAGCTGAGAAGTATCAGCCCATTGGGCAAACGAAATAAAGAGTAGGAGGATTAGAGATGAGATTTCCATATAGTGAAACGGTACTGGAGCACTTTCGACACCCGCACAATGTAGGTAAGATTGATAATCCCGACGGAAAGGCGATGGAAGGCAGTCCGGCCTGCGGCGATATGGTGGCTGTATATATCAATGTTGACCCAAAGACGAACACTCTCTCAGACATCAAATTCGAATCTTATGGCTGTGCTTCTAACATCGCTACTGGTTCTATCATTACGGAACTGGCCAAGGGAAAGACATTGGATGAAGCCAAGAAGATTACCTGGAAGGAAGCGTCGGATGCACTGGGAGGGCTTCCCAAAATCAAAGCCCATTGCTCGGTACTTGCCATAGAAGGTCTACGTTCGGCCATTGAAAACTACGAAGAGCGCCACGGTCTGGTTAAGGAGAAAAAGCCGACCACGGTAGAGGTGGTGCGTAAGCGCCTCAAGAAAGTTATGAACCCTATGGCTGGGTTGGACCTGGTGCGTACAAACCTGGTGCGAGACATTGAGGTAAAGGATGGTGCTGTCCGAGTGGTGGTCGACTTACCTCCGGACCACCAGTTTGCTGCGGCAATAAAGGAAGAGATAACAGAGAAGATAGAGCCACTCTGGGACGTAAAAGAAGTAGCGGTTGAATTTATGGCATAGAAGTCCGACAGAACTCTGGGTTCAGACGCGGTTCCGGGGAACGTAATGGGGGGAAAGGCTACTCCTGATAGTAAGAAAACAGAAAAGGCTCGTATTTACATAACCGGGATGACCTGCACTACCTGTGCCGCCACTATCGAGAAAGGACTTAAAGAGACACCCGGCGTGGAGCAGGCAAACGTGAGCTTTGCCTCGGAAAAAGCTTCTGTAGAATATGACCCCTCCAGGGTAGACCTTACCAAAATTAAGAATACCATCTCTCAACTGGGCTACGGGGTAGCCACCAAGAAATCTATCTTCCCTGTAAGCGGAATGACCTGCGCTTCCTGCGTCGCCCGGGTAGAGAAGGCTCTCTCCAGTGTGTCCGGGGTAGTTTCCGCCAATGTTAATCTAGCCTCAGAGAAAGCTACTGTGGAGTACACGGATGGAACGAGCATAGCTGACCTCAAGCAGGCAGTGAAAGATGCCGGTTATGAACTTGGCTCGGAAGCAGAGACGCTGGAAGATGTGTCCGCTGCTTCCCAGCGAGAACTCCGAGGCATAAGGAACAGGTTTATCGTTGCCGCTATCCTTGCCTCATCGATTATGGCTTTAATGTGGATTCCCTCATTCGCCGGGAAACCATATTTACTCTGGGCACTGGCCACGCCGGTGCAGTTCTGGGCAGGCTGGCGATTCTACCTGGGTGCCTGGGGTGCGTTAAGACACAAAACTGCTGATATGAATATGCTGGTGGCCGTGGGCACCTCAGCCGCCTACTTTTATAGTATGATAGCTGTTCTCTTTCCTGGCCTTTTTGCTGCTGCCGGGGTAGAGCTTGGTCTCTACTTCGATACCTCAGCGATGATTATTACCCTGATACTGCTTGGTCGCTTCTTGGAAACACGAGCCAGAGGACAGACTTCAGAAGCGATAAAGAAGCTAATTGGACTGAATCCTAAGACAGCCTTGGTTATCCGTGACGGTGAAGAAACAGAAATTCCTGTAGATGATGTCCAGGTTGGTGACCTCATTCTGGTACGACCAGGAGAGCGAGTACCGGTGGATGGTATTATTCGCCAGGGATATTCCAGCATTGATGAGTCCATGATTACCGGGGAGAGCATTCCTGCGGAGAAAAAGGCCGGTGACGAAATTATCGGTGCCTCCATTAATAAGACAGGCAGCTTCAAGTTCGAGGCAACCAGGGTGGGTAAAGATACCACCCTGGCTCAAATTATCCGGCTGGTGGACGAAGCCCAGGGAAGCAAGGCACCTATTCAGCGATTGGCCGATGTCATCGCCAGCTACTTCGTACCGATAGTAATCGGCATCGCCATCATTACCTTCATAGTATGGTACTTTGCCGGACCATCCCCAGCCCTTACCTATGCCATCCTCAACTTTGTGGCGGTGCTTATCATTGCCTGTCCCTGCGCCATGGGGCTGGCGACACCAACGGCGATTATCGTGGGCACAGGTAAAGGAGCCGAGCATGGTGTTCTTATCCGGAATGCTGAGACACTGGAGAGGTCTCATAAAATAGGTGCTGTGCTGTTGGATAAAACAGGCACTTTAACTCAGGGCAAACCCGAGGTAACCGATATTCTCGCTCTCCCTTCTTCTTCTCAGGAAGAGGTTCTCCGGCTGGCAGCCTCTGCCGAGCGTGATTCGGAGCATCCACTCGGCGAGGCTATACTCAGGGCTGCTTCGGAGAAGAAGCTGCCGGTATCTTCAGCCTCTGATTTTAATGCTATCCCCGGACACGGTGTCGAGGCTTTAGTAGAAGGCAAAAGGCTTCTACTGGGCAACCTCAGGCTAATGAGTGAAAAAGGCCTTTCCTTAAATGGACTGGAGGAAGAAGCCGAGCAGCTCTGGGCAAAAGGCAAGACAGTGATGTTTTTGGGTATAGATAACCAAGTAGTAGGCATTATCGCTCTGGCTGATACCCTTAAGCCGAATGCCAAAGCGGCAGTGGATGCGCTACATAATATGGGTATTGAGGTGGTGATGATTACCGGGGACAACTGGCGTACTGCTGAGGCTATTGCCCGGGAGGTAGGTATTGACCGTGTACTGGCAGAGGTGCTGCCGGAACATAAAGCTCAGGAGGTCAAGAAGCTACAACAGGAGGGGAAAGTGGTGGCAATGGTGGGAGACGGGATAAACGATGCCCCAGCCCTGGCTCAAGCGGATGTAGGTATCGCCATTGGTACCGGCACCGATGTGGCCATGGAAAGTGGAGATATTACGCTGATTAGCGGTGATTTAGGGGGAATTGTGACTTCTATATCCCTGAGCAAACGCACTATGAGAACTATTAAGCAGAACCTCTTCTGGGCTTTTGCCTACAATACCACCCTTATCCCGGTGGCGGCAGGAGTATTGTACTTTGCCTTCAGGAATACCGGTGTTCCCCCAGGGCTTCACTTCATCTTGGGCAACTATGGGTTTTTGAATCCGGTTCTGGCGGCGGCAGCCATGGCTGCCAGTTCCCTCACTGTAGTATCCAACTCGCTGCGTCTCAAAAGGTTTAAGCCAGCTAGGTTTGAAAACTAATCAAAGGAGGTGTCCCGATGGCCATTGATCCTGTGTGCAAGAATGGACGGGGAGACCGCTTCGAAGTCGTTCCATATCATCACCAAACCCTCATCCGAATACAAAAAGCGCTAGCGGTAGAACGCTAGCGTTTCTAGATTCCTGGTGGAGGCGGGGGAGGGTCGAACTCCATCCCAGTGAAATAATCTTCCAAAGTCTGCGTTAAAGGAAAGCCCTTGCTGTGAATATCATACCGCGTCGATGACAGAGATACGCCTCGCGCTATATATAGAAGCGGAAATCTGCGACAGTTGGTCCAGCTCGTTCCAAATACTTGAGCACGTTAACAACTTTTCCTGCATATTACAGCGTGACTGGTCTACTAAACATCAAGTTTGTGGTATTCCAATTCATCTTCGTTAGAGCTAGCATTTCTTGTGCTAGTATTTCTATGCCTCTGCTCGCCGCCTCCTTTCTGATACCACCACTGCGCCGAGACCAAAGAGGGCGACGGCCAGCCCAATGAAGAAGCCTAAGTACGGGATTAGCCCCAAAAGTGTAAGGATGACAAGCCCCAAAGCTAGGGCTCCGATCATGATAGCTCTACGCTCCACGCCTCTAAAGCGGCCGATAATCAAACGGCCGATTAGCAGGCCGACTGGAATCTGGGCAAGGTAAAGACCTATCCCCCAGAGAGCCAGGGCAATCAATCCCACAGGTATGCCTACAATGGTGAGGCACAATAGTATGGCGGCAATAGGTGTTAGGAAGAGAACAAGAGCTCCCCAGCCAGCGCTTGCTCCGGGGCTGATGCGTATAGATTCGGCGATAGACGTCAGGCGTCTGGGAGCAATCAGAATGATAACCAAACCAGTCACCAGAGCCATGAGGAAACCTGCGAGCTTGCTCAATATGCCAGAGAAAAGGACGAAGGGAAAAGGTATGGCTGGCTCTTCCTTCACGGGAGGCAGATTGTGGGTAGTTGCGCCGCCAATCTGCGCGCCTGACTGGATATCGGCTTCCTCCTCGCTGGTATAGGTTAGGTCGCCTTCGATGTTGGCTGTAGGTAGTATGGTCAGGCTATCAACTTCAAGTTCAACATTTCCCTTCACTCCATTGCCTATAGTGACCTCGCTTCCGCCACCTTTGATATCGCCCTCTACAAGTCCGTCAATACGCACATTTCCGGCACCAACAAAAAGGTCGCCCTTGACCGTGGCTGTGCTAGCCACATTCACCGTGCTGCCAAATACCATCAAGTCACCGTTGACGTTGCCACTGATACTAATGGTCTGCCCTGCTGCTCGCACAGCATGGCCAACATCACCACTGATGCTGATCATGTTGCCAGCAACCATAGCACTGCCATTAACTACGCCATTGACGGTAATCGTATAGCCGGCAGCCCAGAGTTCGCCGTTAACCATGCCGTCAATAATAATGGTGTAGGCCACGACATATAAGTCGTCATCGACTACCTCTTGACTGCCGACGGTGACCGTCTCTTCGCTGCGGGCATCGAATGCCAAGACTGGCGCCGCGGTCAACATCATAATTATCATAAACGTTAGAATGCTAGCTAACCCTCTAAGAACATGTTTTGACATGCGCACCTCCTTACTCTTCGCCTGGCATGGTTAATTGAATGTGTTTTCACAGGGTAGTATAGCACATATTATCTCGTTTGTAAATGTCTTTTCTTGGTTCTTGGGGTTCGGCGGTTTCTGGCCGTTCAAGTCAGTTTCCTGAAGCCATTTTGTTGCGTTGTAAACTCCCTTGAGTGATGGTAATCCTCGTTGACCTTGCCGGCCTACAGAATACGACTGAGCTCAAATCTACCTTTACGTTGCCACTAAGACTTGGCCGATAGGGTAAGGACGTAGTGCCTCGAGGTATCCTTTTATCTAAAGTACCCTGAAAAAAGCAGTGGTAGAAGCCATAAACTTAGCTACACACGTCCAATATTATGAAGGTAAAAAAGGTTGAGGGGACACGCAGTCTTTCACGAGAGGGGCTACTTTGCTCCTTTGTTTAAAGGCTTCGTACATAACCACAGCGGCAGCTACAGAGGCATTAAGTGAGCTAATTTTTCCTTTCATTGGAATAAATGCCAGGGAGTCGCATCTCTTCCTGACCAATGCTGATAACCCCTTTCCTTCACTTCCGATGACTATTGCCGTTGGCAGTTTGAAATCAAACTTGGTGTAATCTAATTCGCCGGATGGGTGTATACCGATGACCCAGACATTATTCTTCTTTAGTGTTTCCATCGCCTGAGCAATATTTGCTACCATTGCCACCGGCACGTACTCTACTGCGCCGGCTGATGCCTTGGCCACGGCTGAGGTAAGCCCCACTGCCCTTCTTGAGCGCACAATGACCCCATGAACGCCAGTCGCTTCAGCAGTTCTTAAAATTGCGCCCAGATTCTGTGGGTCCTGGATTCCGTCGAGGACAACATATAGAGGAGGCTCAGACCTTTCTTTTGAGATAATAAATAAATCATCTAAATCAACATATTCCTTTGCCGCTGCATAGGCGATAATTCCCTGGTTGACACCAGTTAAGCTCTGTCTATCTATGGTGTGTCTCTCCACATACTCAACTGGAATCCCTCCAGCTCTACAAAAGTGCAGTATTTCCGAGATTGTGCCATGCCTCTTTATGTTTCTGGCTAGCAATATTTTGCTCACAGGATGACCAGACTTCAACGCCTCAAGTACAGGGTTTCTACCTTCAATGATGTCGGACATTATTTACCTTAGCCACATTACTGCCTGCTGTAAATATGAGTGAAGCTCGCCCAAAAACAGAATTCCCCCTCCTTTTACAGAAGGGAAGGGAGGACTGGTGACCAGGGTCCAAAACTCCCGACAAGCTGCTATTCTTTCGGACTTGGCTTTGCCTCTTCCGCCTCTGGTGACTCCATATCGTGTCGGTAAATTCCCCTAGGGCCAGAACTAATCCCGTTGCCAGTCTGTCAAATAGCCCTTTACAAATACGAGGCCTTAGATACTCTTCGCGAAACAGCCTGCATCTCTTACATGGCAAACCGAAATCAAGGAGTAGTCTGCGGTCCCCATCCTCTAGGCGGATCTTGTTTTTGCGAATTTCATTGATGGCGCTGCAGAATGTCAATCGTACCATAGATTTTCCGTATGGTTTTGGCTGGTAATCACTGTATGAGAGGGATGCCTTTACCATTATCAGTCTAGCGTAATAGTGGATAAGTGGCAAGAGGTGGATAGCTGGGAGACATATAGACCTGTGGATGAAACACTTCATCGTATTGTTTACTCCGGAATAACCCAGTGCTCTGATTACTTTTTGGAATTGCACGATTTGAACTTACCTCAGCAGTCAAAACGCCAGGTAGGGCTTACGTCACTTTGTCGCTATCGAGAAAGGAAACGACTTGGGTGTATTATGAACATGCCATAAAAAGAAAAGCTATGCCAGAATTATGGCAAAAGGTGGTGAGCTAGATAGCTTGACGAAAGAATTAGCGACCACGTATAATACCGCTTAAATAAGTGGGGTATTCTTCCGACTCAGGAAGTGGTAGTTTACGGAAGGAGAAAAACTGAGGTTACCGGGTGGTCTGGTGGTAGCCAAAGTGAGAGAAGAAATTCCAGGCCGCTTTGAAGTGTTATTGAAGATGTCTTTGTATGGCTGTGATACCTGGGTAGCAATGAAGGATATTACCAAAACCGGGACGGTTATCCTTGCCAAAAACAGCGACCGTCCCGTTGATGATTGTCAACCTCTGGTCCATCATCCGAGAAAGACATGGCCAGAAGGGAATATGCTTAAACTTGAATATAGAGAAATTCCTCAGACAGAAGTTACCTATGCTACTCTTGGCTCAAGTCCTTACTGGTGTTGGGGTTATGAAGAAGGTATCAATGAATATGGTGTTGCGGCGGGCAATGAGGCAGTTTATACAAAACCCCTTAAGGAACTCAAGGCGGCAGAAAAGAAAGGGGCAAGAGAAGAATTAGGACTTCTGGGAATGGACCTGATCCGGCTCGGTTTGGAAAGAGGGAAAACAGCTCACGAGGTTCTGAAGGTAATAACTAATCTTGTCGCCGAATATGGACAGTGGGGTGCGGGATTTCCGGGGATAGACCATTGCAAGGGGAGTTATGACAATTCCTTTCTCATTGCGGATGCAAAAGAATCCTGGATTTTAGAAACTGTGGGCCGCCGCTGGATAGCAAGAAAAATAAACCATGGATATGGTGCTATTTCAAATGGACTGGGTATTGGGACCAAATGGGATTTGGCAAGCTCTGATATTATAGACTATGCGCTAGAAAAGGGTTGGTGTCCCACGGCAAGAAAAGAATCATTTAACTTTGCGCAAGCTTACGGTGATCGAAAAGAGCAGTTGCTCAATCTTGCCAGCTGGCGAGCTAAAAAATCTGCTGGGTTACTTGAGAAAAAGAAAGAAATTTCTTTTACCTGGATGATGCAGATAGCAAAGGTGCATTTCCCGCCCATCTGTATGCACAAATTGCCTTCGGGGACAGGCTGGGTAAGAACAGCCAGTTCAGCCATCGCCATTCTTCCGGAGTCCGGCGATAAGTTAGTTCAATTCTGGTGGACGCCTGGCCCTCCTTGCCGTGGTATTTATGTTCCTTTCTTTATTGACGGGAATAAGATTCCGGAAATTGTTTCCCGGGCGGGGAAAGCGGGCAAAAGTGTTACCCCGGCGCCAGATGCGAAAAAAGATGAATTCTCTGCTGAGTCCTACTGGTGGCTCTTGCGGAAACTTTTTGACAACGCTAAAAGAAAAAAGGAAACGCGAAAAATTTTTGCCCCTATGCAGGAAAAATGGCTAAATGAAGTCGGGGATATTGAGAAAGAAGCCATTAGCTTGAAAAAAGATGGGAAAAAGGAAGAGTGTGCCGACATCTTGAGTAATTTCACTTTGAGATGCATAACTGAGGTTTTAGCCATTATTTAGCCACGGATTTACCCAGGAAATTCAAGAAAACTCGGACGCAGATACATGCCTGTTCAGCAACCAGAGGTCCTTCAGGGTCCGAGTGGCAGATTTACCTGATTTATATTTTGAAAAATAACAAGAAAAAGAGTCTGCGCTTTTCTACGAAAATCTGCGTGCTAAAAAATTTCTGTGTTTGTCCGCCTTAATCCGTGGCTGAAAAAGTTTTTGTGTTATTCTGTAGCAAAAATGAAGATTATTATTGCACCGAATGCTTTTAAGGAAACTCTCTCCGCGGTAGAAGTGGCTGACTGCATAGAGCAGGGAATTAGAAAAATTTGGCCAGAAACCGCCATAGAAAAATTTCCCCTGGCCGATGGAGGGGATGGGACAGTTGATGCTCTTGTTTCCGCTATGGGTGGAAAGATAATCGCCAGAGAGGTGACCGGTCCGCTCGGCAAGAAAGTGCGGGCGGAAATCGGGTTGTTGGGTGACGAAATGACTGCGGTTGTCGAGATGGCCTCTGCTTCTGGCTTGCGGCTGGTCCCACTACAAAAACGCAATCCGCTGAAAACTACCACTTATGGAACTGGAGAATTAATTAAGGCTTGCTTGGATGGAGGAGCAAAAAAAATTATTGTGGGAGTTGGCGGGAGTGCAACTGTGGATGGCGGGGCCGGGATGGCGATGGCTCTGGGGGCAAAACTACTGGATAAGTTTGACAAGCCTATTGAATTAGGAGGAGAGGGATTAAAACATTTATTCCGCATTGATTGTAGCCAGCTGGATTCCCGGATAGGGCGCACCAAATTCATCGTTGCTGCGGATGTGGATAATCCTCTGCTTGGCAAACAGGGAGCCGCCCGGGTATATGCAGCGCAGAAAGGAGCAACCCCGAAGATGGTGGGAGAATTAGAGCAATATTTAACCAATTTTGCCCGAGTTATAAAAAAAGACCTTGGGGTTGAAGTAGCCAATTTGCCTGGAGCTGGAGCTGCTGGTGGACTGGGTGCTGGCTTGGCAGCATTCCTGAATGCTCGGATAGAACAGGGCGTTGACATTGTTATCAAGGCTTGGGGGTTGAAGGAGAAAATGAAAAACGCTGATTTAGTTTTTACTGGCGAAGGGAGTATTGACCGCCAGACTCTTTATGGAAAAGTTCCTTTCGGCGTGGCTAAAATTGCCAAAAAGTATGGGGTGCCGGTGATTGCCATTGCGGGCAATGTGGAAGACGGTGCCTACATGCTTTTGGAATATGGGATTGCGGCAATTTTCAGCACCACTCCCCGGATAATGACTCTTGCCGAGATTCGCAAAAACCCTGGTCAGTTAATTACAAATACAGTTGAACAGATTATGCGCATTTATCGTCTGCGTGAAGAGGGTTGATGAAAAAGCATCCCCGAGGGTTGCCTCTCATCCCCAGCTTTCGCAAGGGACTTCTCGGCGGTTTCAATATCAGTGCAGAGGAAGTTGAAAATATCCTTATGCCTATAGCGGCTGTGTACGGTGGAGATGTGTTACCAGTGTCTCTATTATGCTCCGCAACTATTATTACAGGCTCTTTGCTGCCATCGAGTGTGCTATAGTGAAGGGACAAGATGGTACCACAATAGATTTCCCGGTGCAGACCTCCTGCACAGAGGCGATGGAAGCGACAACAAGCAATGTGGCTGAACAAATGCCTGGAGACGACATCGCCCAGCGGGTGGGGCCGAAGGAAAGATTAGCGAGGCTCAAAGATAGCGCGAAAGCGTTAAGGTAAAACGAAAGGGGGGATATGAAATGATACTGGATTCGCAAGAAAGAATTAAAGAATACACAGCAAAGGGATATTGGGGGAAGAAATCGCTTATCGATTATTTCAAAGAACATGTGAGCGAGAACCCTGATAGGGTTTGCCTGGTGGATCCTCCTAATAAAGAGCAATTAGTGGGCTTAACGCCGGAGAGGCTTACGTATAGAGAATTGGATCGGGCAGTGGATGCCACCGCAGAGAGTTTCTTACGAATGGGTATTCGGAAGGATGATATTATTATCGTTCAGCTTCCCAACTGTTGGGAATTGGCAATGCTCTATTTGGCTATTACCAGGGCGGGAGCCCTCATCTCTCCTGTGCCAATACAATGGAGAGAATCAGAATTACGATATGTTGGTGAGTTAACTCAAGCCAGAGCGTTCATTACGGTCGAGGAATTTCAGGATTTTAAACATGGAGAAATGGGCGAAAAACTGTGGTCAAAGCTTCCCAATCTAAAACACATAATTTACTTACAAGAACTGAGAGAAATGGGGAAAGGGGAGATAACGGGCAAACTTGATGAGGTAAAAATAGATGCTAACGATATTTTTACGCTTTGCTGGACTTATGGCACTGAAATCGAGCCCAAGGGATGTCCTCTAAGCCATAATAACTGGATTATTGAAGGTACTGGAGAAGTAGAGCTAACGGGGATCAAGAAGGGAGAAACACTGCTAACTGCTGGCCCACTGGTTAACATAGCTTCAGTGGGAACGACATATATTCCCTGGCTCATAGTGGGCGGTACATTTGTGTTGCATCATCCCTTTCATCCGGTGATTTGGATGCGACAAATGATAGAGGAAAAGGTGAACTACACTCTTCTTGTTCCTGCGCTGGTAAACGCTATAGCAAAGCACCCGCTGGCAGATAAATTTGACCTGAGCGCTGTGAGGTCAATCACGATAGGTGGGGCACCACCAGCCCTATGGTCCGCTCAGGAATTTGAAAGAAGGTGGAACATGGAAATCGGGAATATCTGGGGGATGAACGAGGGGCCAGGCATTGTTTCTGGAGCGCTGGACGCCCCCAATTTAGAGAGAAGGATAGAGGGATTGCCTCAATACGGTAAGCGAGGGGTAACATGGAGAGGGAAGGTCTTTAGTGAAGGCACTGAAACAAAGCTCGTAGACCCTGAGACTGGCGAGGAGATAACTGAAGTGGGCCGTGTAGGAGAACTACTTTACAAAGGTTCAAATGTAATATCTGGTTACTTTAGACGCCCCGACTTGACAGAAAAGGCATTTGATAAACAGGGGTTCCTTCGCACAGGAGACCTGTTCCGAATAATGGAAGGGAATTTCATTAGTTTTGTTGATAGGGGAAAAGACATCATAATTCGAGGCGGCTTGAATATCAGTGCACTGGAGGTTGAAAGTATCCTTCTTGAACATCCTAAGGTCTTGGATGCAGCAGCGGTACCGATGCCCGATGAAAGATTGGGCGAAAAGGTCTGTGTTTATGTAGTTCCTAGAGAAGGAGAAACAGTCACCCTGGGTGAATTAACTTCATTTATGAAGCAGAAGAGTATCGCTGTATGTAAGCTTCCACAGCGACTTGAAATTACAGAGGAGATACCTAAAGACCGGAACGGCAAAATCTTGAAAAATATACTGAAGGAAGATATCAGAAATAAATTGAAATCAAAGTGAACGGGTCTGGTTGTGCAGCTTAATGCAACATCTGGAGGAATTTTTTGATAGTCAAGTGCTCTCTCTAGCTTTACAGTGAGCCGTGTGGGACTCGAACCCACGACACCCTGATTAAAAGTCAGGTGCTCTACCAAACTGAGCTAACGGCCCATCGTGTTTATTTTTGAGTTAACAGGTCGGAGATATAACAGGCAAATGATGGATGTACATCGCAGATGAATCCGCCATCAATCGCCTCGATGTCGAAGGTAACCCTGTTTGGCTTTCTAAGAGGGTCACCAAATTTGCTAAGCCCAACCTCGTCCCAGGGCATGTCGTGTCCCAGTATTTCCAGAAAGCCCTTAACATCTCTGGGCTGGTCCAGCATGACCTCAAAAGGGAGGTGTTGTGCTAATTTAGTTAGTTGCTCGGTTTTTAACTTTATCCGCATGACTTCCTATTTAGTTCTCCACAGCGGGTGATGGGACTCGAACCCACGACAACTTGCTTGGGAAGCAAGCACTCTACCACTGAGTTACACCCGCAAAAACATTATTTTTATTCTAACCCTATGATGTAAAGTTGTAAAGCGATTGTACTCGTTCATATGATAGTGACACATTAGGCCCCTCCTTCTGTCATTGCAAGGAGCAGGATTCCTCGTTTTACTTGGAACAGGCTCCGCAATCCCCGCGCTGAAGCACTAAATCCTAAACAAATCCCAATATCAAGATTCAAAGTCTTCGCCTTGTAAAATTCCCCGCCCTTGAAGGGAGAGACTAGGTGAGGGAGAATTTGAAAAGGAACTTTGGGGTTTAGCTTTTTTGGATTTCGGTCATTTGATATTGTTTAGTATTTCGGATTTAGGATTTAGAATTTTGCTGTCTGAGATTGCCACGCCTTCGGCTCGCAATGACAATAAGAAAGGCTCGCAATGACGTGTGGGAGGGTTTGAGCAGAGCAAAGAATTGTGCGAGCCCCAAATTTAAGCTCAAAAGTGGAGGGTGTTTTTTGGTAAATATTCAACACCTTTCTGAAACCATTTCTTCTATAATTGCCTTTACAGGTTTAATCTCTTTAATCAGGGCGCTCACTTGTCCTGCACCTGCTGGGAAGAGGTCAAAGTCCCCCGTATTCCAGGCTTGAGAGGCGTTCATCAAATTATAGTATTGGGAGAGGTCTACGTTGGGATTATCCAGCTTCTCCTTGAGCTTGGGATTGATGATAACGCGCACATTTATATTTCCCATAGGAAGAAGCTTGGTGTCACCATCGCTGCAATTGAGTATCGCATTCTTCCATTCCTCAGGGGCCGGGCTTTCCTCGGAAGCTATAAATCGTGTGCCTATTTGCACTCCTTGAGCACCCAGGGCTAGAGCAGCACGGTAGCCCCGTGAGTCAGCAATGCCTCCAGCAGCAACCACAGGGACATTTACATGGTCTACCACTAATGGCACGAGGACCATGGTTGAGGATTCAGGATTAGCAGAGCGAAGACCACCTGACTCTAATCCTGAAGCAACCAGTCCATCCACACCGGCATCTGTAGCCTTTACGGCATGAGGGAGGGAAAGAGCAACATGAAATCCTTTCATTCCCAGGGCGTGGATTTTGGGATAGATATGCCGGGGAGAACCTGCTGAGGTGGTGACGACTTTTATCCCGGCGTCGGCCAGTATCTCGAGTATCTTTTCATTTGCAGGGTTCATAAGCGAGAGATTTGCCCCGAAGGGCTTATCAGTCAGCTCCTGAACCTCTTTTACCAACCGTTTTGCCTCCTCAAGGCCGCTGATAAAGCCCATAGCAAGCATCCCGAATGCTCCAGCATCACAAATGGCAGCCACCAGCTTTGGGCTATTCAGGACACTAATTGGTCCCTGAATGATGGGGTAACGGCATCCCAGCATATCCAGTAGTGTAGTCATAAAAACCTCCTGTTGTGACCGTGGTGCATTGCTTCATAAGTCAGGCAATTGTTCCCGGGTTAAGCATCTTTTTTCGTAATTCCCGGTCTGAAGTTCTCACCGGAAATAAGGAGACTCTGCATGATGCCCGCTAGTTCAAGTCCCTCAGGTGTGCTCAACGAGAAGTTCAAGTCAATGGTTCTCTTTGCCAGTCCTACTGCCAATTGCCGTTTATTCACGATGTCCTCTGCCCAGGCTTTAGCAGTATCTCGGAGTTGTTCCAGGGGGACAACCTTGTTTATCAGTCCGATTCGTTCTGCTTCTGAGGCAGAGATCATCTTGCCGGTCAGGATGAGTTCCTTTGCTCGGCCCAGGCCTACTATTCTGGAAAGCCTATGCGAGCCACCCAAATCCGGGATTATGCCCAAATTCACCTCGGGTATGGAAAATCTTGCTTCTTCGGAAGCGATTCTGAGGTCGCAGGCGAGTATCAATTCAAATGCTCCTCCAAGGGCATATCCATGGATTGCGGCGATAACCACTTTCTCGAGATTCTCTATCTCTGAGAATGCGCGCTGAAGTTTTCTTACTGACGCTCGAAAGTCCTGAATATCAGCACCTTGTTGTGCCAGTTTCGCTAATTCAGTTAAGTCTGTGCCACTGCTGAATGCTTTTCCTTCCCCTCGAATGATTACTGCTCCCACATCACTCTTGGAGGCTACTTTGGTCATGCATTCCTCAAGGTCCTGGTACATTTGCAAATTCATGGCGTTTCTTTTTTGGGGTCTATTCAAGCTGACATACAGAATTTTACCTTCCTGTGATAAAGAAAGCGTCTCAAAGTTCATAAAAGGTGTCCTCCTTTAGAATTTTATTTTACAGTGCCCGATAAATTGAAAAATTTGTATTATATACTACTCAATCGGGGTTTCATAAGTCAAACACTGCTTAAGTGCGATATACTCCATAAAATGAGGTATAATAGGGCAAATTTCTGACAGGGGAGGTAAGAAATGTTTAAGACGAGGATAACTGAAATGCTGGGAATTGAATATCCCATCATTTGTGGAGGGATGCAGTATGTATCAAATGCTGAGCTTGTTGCCGCGGTATCCAACGCCGGTGGACTGGGTGTACTCGCTGTGGGCAATTTTGGTTCTAAAGAAGAACTAAGAGACGAGATTCGAAAGATCAAAACGCTCACTGACAAGCCCTTCGGAGTCAATGTTACTTTCATGCCTGTGCTTGAATTCGTGGATAGGGAAGGGATGATGGATACAGCTATTGAGGAGGGGGTTAGTGCTTTTGAAACATCGGGAAGAATCACTGAAGAACATGTCCAGCGTATTAAGAAGGGCAATGCGAAGCATATTCATAAGGTAGCTCGGGTGAGGGATGCTCGGACAGCGGAGCGGCTGGGGGCGGATGCGGTAGCCATAGTGGGATTTGAGTGCGGCGGCATACCACCAATGGATGAGATAACTACCTTTATTCAGGTTCCGCTTGTCGTCGGTGCTGTGAGCCTTCCTGTTATTGCTGGAGGTGGAATTGGTGATGCCCGCGGTTTTGTAGCGGCCCTAGCTTTAGGAGCGGAGGGTGTACTTATGGGCACCCGCTTCATGGCTACCAGGGAAAGCCTAATCCATTCGAATGCCAAAGAAGCTATGGTCAATGCTAAGGAGACTGATACCATATGTGTGATGCGCTCCCTGGGCATTATGGAAAGAACTCTAAAAACCGAAGTATCACAAAAAGTTGTCGAGATGGAGAAAAAAGGAGCTACACTGGAGGAGTTGATTCCGCTTATTATGGGTAAAAAGGTTCGGGAGGCTTTTGAAACGGGTGATTTGCACACGGGAATTCTGCCTTGCGGGCAGGTTATCGGGCTTATCAATGAAGTCCCTACTGTGAAGGAAGTCATCGATGATATAGTGAGTGGAGCAGAAGATATCCTGAATCGCCTAACCAGGATGATTAGGGCTGGCTAAGCGAGTTCCATGACAAATTGTTATCCTGATGGCTGAGATGTTTGATTTAAGCAAGATACGGGCTCAGGCGAAGGGAGACTTTACCGAGGCCTGGATGTCGACAGCTAAGCTTTTGCCTGTAGATACCAAAGTCAGTCTTCAGGGTCGTGGTAAGCCTCACCTTCTACGGGAGCTGATTCAAAAGTCCCGGGAGACATTATTAAGACTTGGCTTCGATGAGGTGGAAAATCTTACCATCCTGCCCGACAGCGATGTCTCCAAGCAATATGGTCCTGAAGCTCGGGTTATCCTTGACAGGGTTTATTATCTTGCTGAATTGCCTCGTCCCGAGATAGGTTTGAGCAACAAGAAGATAATTGAGGCAAAAAAGATAGTGGGAGAGCTTGATGTCAAGGAGTTACGCACCATACTGAGGGCATATAAAAAAGGGGAAATTGAAGCTGATAACCTTGTAGAAGAGCTTATCAACGCGTTAGACATCACTGACCGTCAAGCTACAGAGCTTCTGAGCCGGGTTTTTCCGGAACTGGAAAAAATGAGACCACTACCTTCCAATAAAACTCTCAGAAGTCACATGACAGGTACCTGGTTTCACACGTTAGCGGCAATACAGGATAAAGCTAAGTTTCCCGTTGCCTTGTTCTCAGTAGGTCCTCGGTATCGAAATGAGCAGAGGGAAGATGCCCACCATTTACGGATTCATCATTCAGCGTCAATAGTGATAATGGATGCCAACATTTCCTTAAGTGCTGGTAGAGAGATAACCGAGGAAATTCTCAGGCAATATGGTTTTTCTGATATTAAGATTGAAACGAAAATGGCAACGTCTAAATATTATGCTCCTGGTCAAGAGCAGGAAGTTTTTATTAATCACAAGGGTGAGTGGTTAGAAGTCGCTGATATTGGTATGTATTCCCCGGTATCGCTGGCGAACTTTGGCATTAAATATCCGGTATTCAACGCTGGCTTAGGCATCGAGAGGTTGGCGATGATACTCTATGAAATAGATGATGTTAGGAAAGTAGCATATCCTCAATTCTCCGTAGCGGAATTTTCCGATGAGGATATAGCCAGGTCTATCACCTATTTAGCAAGCCCCAGAACTTCTCGAGGAAGGAAAATAGCCAGTACGCTTGAGCAAACTGCGCGAAAGCACAAGGATGAAATTGCTCCCTGTGAATATGTGGCCTGGGAAGATGATTTAGTTGTAGTGAAAGTGGTGGAAGTAGAACAGGGCAAGAGGCTCATCGGTCCCGCTGGATTTAATGAGATTTGTGTGGCTGATGGTACCATTTATAGTGATATAGTCCCTTCAGGAGAATATAGCGGTATAAACTATATGCATGCTATCGCCATGGCTGCAGCAGCTCTAATAGAGGATAGCCACGAGGATTTAACCTACCAGGTGAAAATGGTAAGGCATCTCTCGGACCTCAATTTGCAAATTCCTGAAGCTATTCTGGAATATATAGAAAGACAGCAGAAAAAGATTGGGGTTAGAGGGGCGGTGTTTGTGACCATAAAATCACACTTTAAAGGCAGGAAGGACAAAGTTGAAGGATAAAAGGTTGCAGAAGCTTGGTGAGTTACACCGAAAACACAAGGACATTATAACCCTTATGCCATTGCAGACAGGCGGGCTTCTCACTGAAGCGGCAAGGCAGGCTTTAATAGAATTCGGAGACGGTTATTCCGTGTGCGATTTTTGTTCTGGTTCCTTGTGTGATATCGCAAATCCTCCTGTTCGGGAGTTTGTGCATGAGCTTTTGCCGGAATTTTTAGGCTGTGAAGTTGCTACCATAACTCACGGGGCAAGGGAGGCTAAATTCGCGATAATGCATTCTCTGGCTAAGCCTGGTGATTCGATTATCGTCGATAGTAATCGGCATTACACTACGATTGTTGCTGCTGAGCGAGTGGGATTAAATGTAATTGAAGTGCCCAGCTCTGGCTACCCCGAATTTACCATTGATGTTAGTGAGTATGAGCCGCTCATAGAGAAATATCATCCCAGGATGATTTTATTAACTTACCCTGATGGCAACTACGGAAATATTCCCGATGCCAGGAGGCTGGGAGGTATTGCTCAAAAACATGATGTTCCATTTATTCTCAACGGTGCATATGCTGTAGGCAGGATGCCGGTGAATATGAATGAGCTAGGGGTGGATTTCGTTGTCGGCAGCGGTCACAAGAGCATGGCGTCTGCCGGCCCTTGCGGAGTATTGGGGATGAAAAAGAGGTGGGAGGAGGTGGTATTGCGGAAAGCGGAAGCATATAGCAATAAAGAAGTTGAGCTTCTTGGCTGCACATTAAGGGGAGTCCCTCTGATAACGCTTATGGCATCCTTTCCTTATGTGGTAGAGAGGGTTAACCATTGGGATGAACAAGTATCAAAGGCGCAGTGGTTTTCCAGTGAGCTTGAGAAATTGGGTTTCAAGCAGTTGGGGGAGAAGCCACACAGACATGATTTATTGCACTTTGAGGCACCGATGCTTTATGAGATATCCCAGCGTGTTCGGGAGCGAGGTTATTTTCTTTATAAAGAGCTTGATGATAGGGGAATTTGGGGTCCGCAGCCAGGCTTGACCAGAGCTTTTAAGCTCTCTACCTTTGCAGCTAGTAAGGAACAATTGAGTTTTGTTGTCGATTCCTTTAAGTCTATCTTAAGCAAATATAGCTGATTCTAGCTCGGATAGATGAGTGACACCTCAGAGTATGCGGTTATGTTCTACTTTAGGGCTGGAATGGCTTCGACGGTTCTTTATGTCATTGCGAGCGGAGCGAAGCAATCTCGTTTCTGGGTATGCTTCTCAGGGATTGCTTCGTCGCTAACGCTCCTCGCAATGACAAGGTGGGGAGTCGAGAGTTAAACGGTAACGGAACACTCTTTCCACCTTCGCTCGTGAGCTTCCTTTAATTGTTGAAAACGTGCCTGAAAGGGAGCAGAGGTTATAATATTTGTGCTCATAAGCAGAGCATCTTCGCCGTTTTGCGAGTAATAACGGGGGTGTTTTCCTATTGTTTGAAATTCATATTTTCGGTAAAGGGATTGAGCTGCCTCGTTGGAAACACGTACTTCTAAGCTGATTGTTTTGATGTTTAGTTGGATGGCAAGGTCAATAAGTGAGATAAGTAATCTCTCTCCTATTCCCCTGCGACGATAATTGCTCCTTACTCCAATGGCAGAGATATGCCCTTCGTCGGGCATAATCCATAAGCCGGCAAAACCAAGGATATACTGTTCATTGTGACGCTCATAGCTGAAAAGTCGTTTGTACCAGGGAATCTCGGGCATGATTTGCTTGTTTACATTCGGTTCATACTTCTCTTCTGTACATGCTACAATGTAGCGAGCTAATGGGTTGTGAATCTCTCGGTGATATGAGCTATAGGAGCGAAATAATTGCTCTTCAGAGAAAGCTTCCTGGTCTATCTCAGTTACCTGGCGAATATCTCTATTCTCTGCCAAACGGATGATATATTGCTTTTTGTCCATCATTTTTAATTCAACATAATTGATTGATACGGACTTATTATAAACTACCTTGATATAATGGTGAAGGGTGTAAAAATGGGAAACGATTTGTTGAACACCACCGTTCAGCTAGCGCCGCATCATCCTGAAGGATTAACTTTGGCTAACCCGGTGATGACTGCTTCGGGCACTTTCGGTTATGGTGTGGAGTATAGTGAACTTGTCGATATACAGAAGCTTGGGGCTATTGTATGCAAGGGAATCACTCTCAGGCCCAGGAATGGCAATCCTCAGCCACGATTGATAGAAACAAAGTGTGGATTGCTTAATTCCGTGGGGTTGGAGAATATCGGTGTCGATGCCTTGATTAGAGATAAAGCGCCGGCATGGAAAGGCTGGCAGGTGCCTGTCATTGTTAATATCGCCGGGGAGACAATTGGCGAGTACGTTAGGGTGGCTGCTAAGTTAGAAGGTGTACCTGGGGTAAGTGGCATTGAGTTGAATATCAGCTGTCCTAACGTCTCAGCAGGTGGGATGGAATTTGGCTTGACTCCTGAAGCGGCAGCTCAGGTAACCTCAGCAGTTAAGGCTGTGACTACCTTGCCCCTCATCGTCAAATTAACTCCAAATGTGACTGATATTAAGGAAATTGCTCTGGCGGTAGAGGAAGCCAGGGCTGACGCAGTATGCTTGATCAACACAGTGAAGGCAATGGCAATAGATATAAACGAGAGGAAGCCTTCCCTGGGAAATATTACTGGCGGACTTTCTGGTCCTGCCATCAAGCCAATAGCCCTCTATATGGTGTATGAGGTAGCTAGGGTTGTCAGCATTCCGGTGATAGGTTGTGGTGGCATTACCTCCGCTGAGGATGCCCTGGAGTTCATCATGGCTGGTGCCAGCGCAATCCAGGTTGGCACGGCTAATCTCACCAATCCTCGTGCTAGCCTTGAGGTATTGCAGGGAATAGAACGCTTTATGAAAGACGAGGGAATCGCAAGTTTAGTTGACATAATCGGTGTAGCGACAAAATGAGCCATAAGGTCTGTAAATGGTATCAGTTTGTCCTTTGAAATTTTACTACGAGCAGGGGAAATTGGATGAGATATGGATAAAAATTATTGTATTGCAGGTTGGGAGAAGGGAAAAGATGGCTAACCAGGAAGGAGGTTCGAGATGAAAATTGTTTTGCTTGGGGTAGGGGGGATGGGAGAGATTGCCCTGAAGGACTTAGTCAGCAGCCGCATTAAGCAAATCGTTATCGCCGACTACGATAAGGGCAAAGCTGAATCCGTGGCGAAAGCCTATAAGACTCGAGAGGTGCAAGTTTCAGCGGAGTTCGTAGATGCCAATGACCGTGCTTCTTTAACAAAGGTGATGCAGGGTGCTAATGTTGTAGCCAGCGCTATCGGTCCATTCAGCGAATATGGGGTTAAAGTCCTTAAGGCAGCAATAGAAGCTAGAGTGGACTTCGTGGATATCTGCGATGACCCTCAGCCAACAATTGATGAGCTTAATTTACACAACGAGGCTAAGCAAGCTGACATAACTGCAATAATCGGCATGGGCAATAATCCCGGGGTAGGAAATTTGTGTGCCAAATACGGGGCGCAGAAGCTGGATGAAGTTGAGGAAATCAAGCTTATCTGGGTTCATCCCGCTATTTCTCGAACGGGAGGCGCTGCCACCCTACATGCCATTGGCGCCTTTTCTGGGGATGTGCCTTCCTATCGGCAAGGACACTGGGTTGATGTGCCTGCTGGTTCAGATAAAGAAGTAATTGACTTTCCTGAACCTGTGGGCAAAGTTGAGGTGTTTCACTCAGGGCATCCTGAGCCACTAACCATACCCAGATATATTTCGGTCAAGAATGTGTCCTGTAAGGGAGGTATCGTTCCAGTATGGGCCGGGCAGGAATTTATAAGGTTTCTCTCCTATGGGCTGGGGGATACTGAGCCTATTAAAGTGAGAGGAGTTCCGGTGGTGCCCAGGGAGTTCACCGTTTCCCTCCTGGAATCGCTGATTCACAGGGTGGGCAAGGACATGATTGGCGGGGAACAGCTTACCAAGGTGTCACGGGTAATCGTGAAGGGTAAGAAGGATGGGAAGGCAACAAGCTATACTTATGACAGGATAGGTAATGATTGGGAAGCGGGGATAGCGTTAGCCATCGGGGCTCAGATGGTCGCCAGCGGCGCTATCACAGAGAAAGGTGTGTTTCCCCCGGAGGGCTGCATTGAACCACAAGAATTCTTCGAGGAGCTAAAGAAAAGAGGATTAAGAATCTCGGAGAGGATGACAGAAGAACATGACCTCTAGGCTGGTAGACCAGCCTAGAACTCGTGTCTCAATCAGTCTCAATCTTTAGCTGGTTTTATAAAGGTCTTTGAATTGATTCCTTATATCCTTCTTTAAAACCTTCCCCGTGGGATTTTTGGGAAGTTCATCCAGCACAACGACCTTCTTGGGCACTTTATACCCCGCAAGGTTTTCCTTGCAGAACTGGATAATTTCTTTCTCAGTGATGCTCTCGCCTGGTTTAGGAACTACAAACGCAGTAACTGCCTCTATCCACCTCGGATGGGGTAAGCCCACTATGGCGACCTCGGCAACTTTGGGATGGTCGAATATCAGTGATTCCACCTCAACGGTAGAGACATTTTCTCCTCCGCTCTTCACGATGTCCTTCTTTCTATCGACGAAATAGAAGTAGTGTTCCTCATCCATTATGGCGAGGTCACCGGTATGGAGCCAGCCTCCTTTGAAAATCTCCCTGGTCTTTTTTGGCTCCTGGTAATATCCCAGCATCACTGAAGGGCTTCTCGCAACCATTTCTCCGACGGTTCCTGGTGGAACATCATTGTTATTTTCATCCACCACTTTCATCTCCACCATGGTGTGTGGTGGTCCTATCGGCTCTGCCCCTCCAAATCTCTCCTCGGATTCCTTAAACTTGCGAAGCACATCAGGGTGTTGCAAGATTGCCCCCAAGGGTGTCAATTCCGATTGCCCATAGTAATTCATCCAGTAGACATTGGGCAGTATTTCAACCAGCCTCCTCATGGGTGCTCCGGCGATAGGAGCACCAAAGAGGACAGCTATTCTCACTGAGGAGAAGGACTTTCTCATGAACTCTTCTATATTTGGTATGGGGAGCTTCAGGATGTTGGTAAAGATGGTGGGGGGATAGACCAGGAAGGTAACTTTCTCGTTCTGAACCAATTGCAGGATCTCTGCAGGACTGGGCTCATGGTGCATGATAACCCTTGTGCCCACTGATAGGCTGCCTATAAGTAAGTTCACCCCGGCAACATGGTAAAGAGGTATTGAGTTTATTATGGTGTCTTCCGCTAGTAAGTGCAGATCAATAACACCACTCATAATGGTGGAATGCCAGTTAGCGTGGGTGTTCATGACACCTTTGGGCATCGCTTCAGTCCCTGAGGTGTACATCAAGGTCATGACATCATCGCCATTAACCTCAAAATACGGCTCGTCATCGGAATATTTTTCTGAGCATAGCTGGTTGAAATCAAGCCATCGCTCAGGCAATTGCTTCTTACCGGCAAGATTTATCATGATGTAATGTTTCACGCTGGGCATATCCTGTTGCAATTTTGTTACATTATCTGCTAGCTCATCTTCCACGATGAAAGTAACAGGTTGAGCATGATTGATTAATTCGGTAATTTCCTTTCCCTTGAGGGCGAAGTTTAGCGGTGTTACCCAGGCGCCGGTCTTTGCCAGGGCATATAGATAGATGGCATATTGAGGGCAGTTGTGTGAGATGATAGCAACCCTGTCTCCTTTCTTGATTCCGAGCTCGGTTAAAGCGTTGGCAAACCTGTTTACTTTCTGATTCAGCTCCTCGAGAGTGAGACGAGTTGTGATGGTGCCTTTATAGCTGTAGACTAATGCTTCTTTCTTGGCGGATTTTTGAGCGCTTCGCCTGAGCAGGTCCCCAACACACATCCTCCGCATGACATTCAACTGTAATGTTTTGTCCATTCGAACACCTCCTTTTTTTGGTAATCTGGTAAGAAATTTTCCTGCTAATTATATTACTTTTGATTTCACCTTGACAAGGTGGTCGAGGCTTGGGGCATTGCTTTTTTAGCATTTATTTAAGATAAAATATTTGAATAAAATAAACTAAAAGGAGGAAAAGTAAAAAATGAATGTGGGGCGATTGATAAAAGACAACATTAACGACTATGGCGAGTATCCGTTTTTGACCTTCGAAGACAAGGAATATTCCAATATTGAAATTGACCGTTGGTCAAACAGGGTTGGCAATGTACTTAAGAGCCTCGGTGTGAAAAGAGGTGATAGGGTTGTCGTTCAGCTACCCAACTGCCCTGAAGTTGTGGTCAGCTTTATCGGAATATTCAAAGTTGGCGCTGTGGTTATTCCCCTCAGCTTCCTCTACACCGCTGAGGAAACGGCATATATCTACCAGGATTCCACCCCCGTTGTGGTAATAAGTGCTGCAGAGTTCATGGAAAAGGTCTCCCGCGGCAAGGCAGCGGCACCGAGCATAAAGCATGTAATCTCGGTTGACAAAGCCCCAGACACACTGTTATTTCAAGACATAGTGGATAAAAGCTCGGACAAATTGAAGATGGAAGCTACCAAGGATGATGAATTAGCAGCACTGGTTTACACTGCTGGGACTACCGGAAAACCTAAGGGAGTTATGATCTCCCACCAGGCTTTGTATGCTAGTGCTGAGGGGCAAGGTGAAACCCTCAAGGGACCACTCATGCCCGGCGATGTGATGTTAAGCTCGCTCCCCCTTTCTCATATCTATGGAATGGGAACAATGGGTGCCTTTCTCTACGGCGGCGATAGATGGGTGCTGGTCAGATGGTTCGACACCGACCTCATTTTTGCAGCGATACAGAAATATAGGGCAAAGCTCACAACGCAGGTGCCTACTATGTTTGTTATGCAAAACCTATATCCTGCGCCCAAGAAATATGACCTCTCTTCGATGAAGTTCTGGGTTTCTGGCTCTGCTCCATTGAACGAGGAAACCAGAAAGGAGTTCGAGTCTAAATATCCCGGTAAGGTATACCAGGGTTGGGGATTAACCGAGGCGACCGCCCCTAATTCCTGTTGCCCATTTGATAGACCATACAAGCCGGCGTCCATAGGTAAGCCACTGAGTGGTAAGATGAGAGTGGTGGACGAAGATGGCAAACAACTCAAGGTTGGTGAAGTAGGGGAGATAGTGGTGGGGGGACCTGTGGTGATGCAGGGATATTGGAACAAGCCGCAGGAAACTAAGGAAGCATTGCAACGGGGCTGGCTTCGCACTGGAGATATGGGGTATATGGATGAAGATGGATATTACTTCATCGTAGAGCGGAAGAAGAATATGATAATAAAGGCCGGGGAAAATATCTTCCCTCGCGAGATTGAAGAAGTTGTCTATCAACATCCCAAAGTTTCTGAGGCAGCCGTTGCTGGTGTTCCGGACAAGAAATATGGCGAGGAACTCAAGGCTTTTATCGTGTTGAAGCCCGGAGAGAAAGCTACCGAGCAGGAGATAATCGATTTTTGCGGAGGAAAGCTCACCAAGTTTAAGACGCCAAAATATGTTCAGTTCCTTGATGCTCTTCCCAAGAACATTATGGGAAAGATATTGTATAAAGACCTGCGCAAAATGGGCTGAATTTGCCCCGCAGCGCGGCTAGAGAGATTCCACCCCATTGGACTTTCCTTGACGGTAGGGTCTCAGTCCAGTGGGGTTTGTCAGGCGAGTAAATGGTAAATTCTTAACTTATCGCTCATTTTGCTTCCTCTCCATGGTTAGATTATTTACTTAAAGGCATTCATACTCGGTAAAAATCGCTCACTTTATCGCTAGCAACTATTGACAAAACCAGCATCTTGTCTATAGACTTGTCTAGGGTTATGGCAAATCAGAGTTTAACAATAGCACAGGCAGCCCGGTCAATGGGGGTATCCACCAGGACAGTCAGACGGTATATTAAGAATGGCAAGCTCGATGCTCAGTTTATCCAGGGAAATCATGGCGGCGAATTCAGGATATCCGCAATACCACCTGAGCTAATCAAGGGAAAGACCCTGGACAAGGAACGTGGATGGACCATGGACACCCTTCAAGGGTTACTACATGAGTTACAGCAGCAAAATTTACAGCTTGCTGCTCAGCTCGGAGCTGCCAGCGAGAGAATCCACGCCCTGGAAAATCAAGTTAAATTGCTCACCGCCGGTAAACAACCCTGGTGGCGAAGGCTATTTAAGCACACCCCCAAAATGTCTCCTTAAAAAAGCTCCACAGCGAACGAGCACCCATCAGCGGCTTCGTATTTTGATACGCTGCCTGAGGAAAAAACTCAACCGGAAGATGTTAGCAGAATGTTAGCCGAAGATGACGATTCAAATAGCGCGCCTAGAGGGATTCGAACCCACGACTCCCGGTTCCGAAGACCGGTGCTCTGTTCCGCTGAGCTATAGGCGCATAATTAAGAAGGGTGAACGGTGGGATTTGAACCCACGATCTCCAGGGCCACAACCTGGCGCCTTAACCACTGGGCTACGCTCACCATAAACATAAATATTATACCGACAATCATCATCTCTTTCAATTGCGTGCATTCGTTCGCGACTTCCTTTTTCGTCATTGCGAGGAGCGAGATTCCTCGTTTTACCCGGAACAAACTCCGCAATCACCAGGTTGAATCCTGAACAAATTCAAAAATCAAACATAAAAAATCAAAAATACAATTTAAAAAGCAAAGGTCTTCATTTTTAAACTTTGTCTTGTCATTTTACCCTTTGCATTTTGACTTTTTGACATTGTAGTTGCCCTTTATTGGGCAATTGTGCCTGATGAATCAGGCAACTACAAAACCCGGAGGTGAAGCAGCTCGCAATGACAGGGGGTAGGATTGCCACACTTCCCCTTCACTACATTCAGGGCTTTGGTTCACCGCAACGACATATGAAAAGGGGCGCTCCCCCCTCTGTCATTGCGAGGAATCCTGAAGGGAGTGAGGGATGACGAAGCAATCTCCAGGTTAATAGCTTTCAGCTATCAGCCTTTAGCCTTATACGGCCTGCTTTTTCATTTTTGCTCTGTCATTTTGCTCTTTGATTTTTGAGTTTTGCTTTTCGGTATTGCCATGCCTTCAGCTTGCAATGACAGAGAGGGTTATTCCTCAGTGGCATGAGGATATAAAAAAAGTCATCCTTCTGAATAAACTAATTTCGTGGACTCTCTATTATTTTTGGACAGCGTTGTAGTATTATATGCGCTTAAGGAAAAAATAAATGATTTGGTGGAATAGCTAAGTGAGCGAACAACCTCAGGGACGGCGATTCAAACTTCCCCCGGTGGCTATCGCAGGCAGAATACGACGATTCAAACTTTCCCCGGCGGCTATCGCGGGCATAATCGTGGCTGCCCTCTGTGGCATCGCATTATTTATCCGAATATATTTTCCCTACGACCAGGTTTTTTCCGGTGGTTCAGTTTGGTTCACGGATGATGCGTGGTATCACATGAGGCTGGTGGAAAACTTAATTCAACATTTTCCCCATCGTATTTACTTTGAAGCCTATACTTATTATCCTCATGGCACTGTAGTCCCCTGGCCGCCTTTCTATGACTGGCTTATGGCCGGCGCTGCCTTGATAATTGGCCTGGGTCATCCCAGCCAGCATCTGGTAGAGACGGTCGTTGCCTTTACCCCGGCTATTCTCGGTGCACTGACAGTTATCCCGGTGTATTTCATTGGCAAGGAGTTATTTAATCGCTGGGTGGGTGTAATATCGGCTGCCATACTGGTTGTATTGCCCAGCGAGTTCCTGAGCCGCTCCCTCCTCGGCTTTACCGACCACCATGTCGCCGAGGTTCTATTCAGCTCAGTAACCATTCTATTTTTAATAATGGCGGTTAAAAGAGCCCGTGAACGGGAAATATCTTTTAGCCACCTGGTAAATAAAGACTGGTCGGTTATTAAGAAGCCGCTCATTTATACTTTACTGGCGGGCGTTTTCCTGGGTATTTACCTTCTCACCTGGGTAGGTGGGCTGATGCTGGTGTTCATCATCTTCGCCTATCTGGGAATTCAATTCATCGTAGACCACCTGAGGGGCAAGTCAACCGACTATCTATGTATCATCGGCGTATTGACCTTTGCCATTGCTTCCATAATGGCCATTCCGTTTTTGCCTGAAACAGCCATAGGGACTATCTCTCGGGTATCGCTGGTAATCGCCATACTTGTGCCGCTGGGATTAAGCGGCGTCTCCCGATTTATGGCGGGCAAGGCGTTCTTCAAGCCAGTTTATTATCCCCTGGCGCTGCTCGGAATTGCCGGCGTCAGTCTTCTCATTTTCTGGCTTATTGACCCTTCGCTATTTCATTCGATGCTCCTCCAATTCGGCGTCTTTACTCCTGGTGCCAGAGGTTTGACCATCCAGGAGGTGCGACCCCTCGATGTACAAATGGCATGGTCTGACTTCACCACTTCTTTCTTCATTGGTTTCATTGGGTTGGGACTGCTTATTTACCGTGCTGTTAAAGAAAGGAGCGCCGATAAAACGCTGTTTCTGGTGTGGTGCGTGGTAATGCTGGTGGCAACTTTCGGTCAGCGCCGCTTTTGCTATTACTTCGCGGTGAATGCTGCCTTGCTCACCGGATATTTCTCCTGGAGAGTCCTGGACTTCGCTGGATTGAGGAAGCTACTGACCAAACCTAAAGAATTTGTGAGTGCCTATACTACCAGGAAGAAAAAGAAAAAGGCGAAAGCAACGGAGAAAGTGAGCCAGAGAAGATTCTTGCAGCCCCGGGCTACCTGGATAAAGGTGATTGGGGCCGGGATAGCCATCTTTTTGCTGGTTTTCTTCCCCAATATATCCCCTCAGGCTGGCTTTCCCCTGGGGAAACTGGAGGTGGCTGCCAGCATGGGACCGGTTCGCATTGACCCCGACTGGTATACCGCGCTGGTATGGTTGAGGAATAATACCCCGGAGCCTTTTGATGACCCCGATTACTATTATCAGCTATATGAGGCGCCGCCATCAGGGGAAGATTATAATTATCCTGAGACAGCCTATGGCATAATGTCCTGGTGGGATTATGGTCACTGGATAACCCGTGTTGGCCGTCGCATACCGATTGCCAACCCATTTCAGGAAGGTGCCACAATAGCCGGCAAATACCTTATTTCTCAGAATGAAACCTCGGCCAATCAAATAATGGACGAGTTAGGGGCAGAATATGTAATGATTGACTATGCCATGCCCGTCGGAAAATTCTATGCCATGGTGACCTGGGCGGGTGAAAACGAGAGTGATTTTTATGATGTCTACTATGCACCGACGGGAGATGGGACATTGCAGCCGGTGAGGCTGTTTTACCCTGCCTACTATAATTCCACTGTCGTCAGGCTGTATAATTTCAATGGTGAAGCTGTAGTTCCCGCTGAAAACGCCACCATAGTCATTTCATATATGGACCAGGTGGACCGACAGGGTATGGGGTATAAGGAAATCACCGGCTCATGGTCTTTTTCCACCTACGAGGAAGCCAGGGATTTTATATCTAGCAATGCTTCTGAGAATTACAAAATAATAGCGGTAGACTCATTTAAGAGCCCGGTGCCGCTGGAGAAGCTGGAGCACTATCAGCTCGTCTATGCGACATCGTCACCATATCCGGTGAAGATATTTAAGTATACTAAATGAGGTTATCCTCTTTTCCCCCCTTTAAGGTAATTGCCGAAGCCATAGGTATAATCACCTCCAGAGAAAAGCTGAAGCAGACTGCCACCACTCCGCTTTATAGCAATGCCTTTTACCTGATGCTCAATACCGCCATCACGTCCCTCCTCGGCTTCTTTTTCTGGATGATAGTTGCCCGATTTTACACTGAAGCCGAGGTGGGCTTCAGTTCCGCGATAATATCAGCCATCAGTCTCCTTGCCCTCATAAGCCTGGTCGGCTTGAATGTCTCCCTTGTTCGCTTCCTGCCTCACGCTGATAAACCGCCGGAATTGATAAACTCCTGCTATACCTTAAGCGGTCTCATCAGCCTGGTGATAGCGGGCATTTGTGTTGCTGGCGTGGGCTTCTGGTCTCCAGCGTTAGTCTTTGTTAAGCAAAATGCCGTCTTCGCCGCAGCCTTCGTCGTCTTTGCTCTACTCTGGACATTATCAAGTTTAGTAGATTCTACCTTCGTAGCTGAAAGGCGAGCTGGCTTTGTGTTATCCAAGAACACCATCTACTCGGTGCTCAAGCTCCCCCTGCCGATTCTTTTTGTCCCGTTCTTCCGTACCTTTGGAATAGTCGCCTCATGGGGCACCGCCTTGGCCGTGGCTCTGGCTGTTTCCATTTTCCTGTTTTTGCCTAAAGTCCAGGATTCATATAAGCCGGTGCCGTCTCTAAAGCTCAGCTTGCTCAAAGATATGTGGCGCTATTCCGGCGGCAACTACTTGGCCAATCTCTTTATGGCCTGTCCAGCATACATTTTGCCGCTGATGGTGGTCAACGTTCTGAGCGCAGAGCAAAATGCCTATTTCTATATTGGGTGGATGATAGCTGGCTTGCTTTTTGCCATCCCTGCGGCAGTTTCCACATCCTTATTTGCCGAAGGCTCTCACTTTGAGGATAAGCTGAAGGAAAATGTCACCCGGTCGCTGAAATTCACCTATCTATTGTTGGTTCCGGCAGTTATCGTGCTTATTTTGGTAGGCAAGTGGCTGCTGCTTGCTTTCGGGCAGAGCTATTCCGCTAATGCCTTGCATTTGCTCTGGGTTCTGAGTCTCTCTTCGTTGCCGTTAGCGCTTAGTTATATCTATACCGGCATACTTCTGGTAAGGGGGAGAATAAAGGAACTGATAGCAATCTGGGGATTCATCGCCCTGGGTACGCTTCTAGCCAGCTATCTGATTATGCCGGTAACTGGTATAATCGGCATTGGCTATGCCTGGCTTGGCGCTCAGACCATAGTGGCTATTTATGTCCTTGCCCGCAGACTGTCCGTGTAGTCGGTAACCTCTTGATGAAATTCTAAACCCTAAATCCGAAATACTAAACAATATCTAGTGACCAAAATCCAAATGACCGAAACAGTTTTGAGTTTTGAATTTAGATATTGGGGTTTGTTTAGGGTTTAGAGCTTAGAGTTTAGGATTTGCCCGAAGGGCGTCATTGCGAGTCCATTCACTTACTGTCATTCTGACCCTGAATGAAGTGAAGGGGAAGAATCTCACTGTTCAGGGCAGGCTCCGGCGTGGCAATCTTACGATATTGATTCATCTGCATCAGGCTGCCTATAATGTGAGTGATTAACATTACAGTTATCGGTGCTGGCTATGCTTGGCTTATTAGCTGCTATATAATAGGGATAAATTAATTTCCAATAAAGCATTATGAAAGCTTTAATACTGGCTGGTGGCAAGGGTACGAGGCTTAAGCCTCTAACCAATACTATTGCCAAACAGCTGTTGCCTGTGGCTAACAAGCCTATTCTGTTTTATGTGCTGGACCAGACTAAAGAAACAGGCATTACTGATATCGGCATAATCGTCTCACCGGAAACCAACCCTCACATAAGAGAGGCTGTAGGAGATGGCTCTAGATGGGATGTCCAGATTACTTACATTCTTCAGCCTGAGCCTTTGGGATTAGCACACGCTGTAACGGCAGCACAGGATTTCCTGGGTGATTCTCCTTTCCTCATGTTCCTTGGCGATAATCTCATTCAAGGTGGGATAGCTCAATTTGTGGAGCAGTTTAACACAAGCTCTCCCGATGCCCTGATTTTACTAAAGGCGGTCAAGGAAACTCATCTCTTCGGCATTGCTGACCTGAATGAAGCGGGAAAGGTATGCCATATTGAAGAAAAGCCAAAACATCCCAAAAGCAACCTGGCGGTAATAGGGGTGTATATATTCTCTCCTGCTGTCCATGAGGCCATCGAGTATATCAAACCCTCGTGGCGGGGCGAATTAGAAATTACCGATACTATTCAGAGACTTATCGATACCGGGAAAAATGTTCAGAGCTATATTCTGGATGGTTGGTGGCTCGATACCGGCAAAAAAGATGACCTTCTGGAAGCTAATCGAGTTGTCCTCGATGATTTCTTAAAGCGTGATATAAAAGGCGAAGTTGATGGCGCAAGCCAAATAGTGGGGAGGGTTGAAATCAGGCAGGGAACAAAAATAGAAAATAGCACTATCCGGGGTCCGGCATCAATTGCTGAAGAATGCCAGATTAAGAATTCCCTTATTGGGCCTTTTACCAGTATTGGAAAGGGAACGGTAATAGAGAATTCATCCGTTGAACATTCAGTAGTTTTGGAAAGCTGTCATATATTTAATATAGAGCGCCTTGCCGACAGCATTATTGGTAAAGGTACGGAGGTGGTCAAACACGGGCAAAGTTTTAAAGCCCTGAGGCTTTTCCTCGGCGATGATGCTAAGGTAGAACTGTAAAGGAAAGTTAAAAATGAAGGGGAGAATATGTAGGGAGGGATAACATGCCATTTAATTTTAAGAAATTACAAATTCCTGGGGTAATTTTAGTTGAACCAAAGGTTTTTGAAGACGAGAGAGGTTTCGTTATGGAAACATACAAAATGCCAGATTTTGTTGTTTCTGGTATAAAAGGAAATTTCGTTCAGGACAATCACTCTCGTTCTAGTAAAGGAGTTCTAAGAGGGTTGCATTATCAAACGCCACCTTTTGCACAGGGGAAATTAATAAGGGCGGTAAGGGGCGAGATTTTTGACGTTGCTGTTGATATAAGGAAGGGCTCGCCTACATATGGCAAATGGGTAGGTGCGCTTTTATCGGAGGAGAATAAGGATATGCTTTATGTACCCGAGGGATTTGCTCATGGTTTCTGTGCCCTTTCAGAGACCGCTGAAGTTATGTACAAAAGCACAAATGTTTATTCTCCAGAAACTGAGACAGGCATCATCTGGAATGATAGGGACTTAAATATCGATTGGCCTATTAAAGAGCCAATTTTATCAGCTAAAGATAAGAAATGGCCGACTCTAAAGGATGCAGACATCAAGTTTTATTATAAAGAGGGACCAAAATGAAGCTTCTTGTTACCGGTGGTGCTGGATTTATTGGTAGCAACTTCATTCGTTATATCATTAGTGAGCATTCCGATTGGGAGATAGTAAATCTGGATAAGCTCACCTATGCCGGGAATCTGGAGAACTTGCAGGATATCGAAAATAATCCCCGATACCAGTTTGTCAAAGGTGATATAGCTGATAGGAAATTAATCAGCAATCTTCTGCAGGATAGAATTGATGTAATTATAAACTTCGCTGCCGAATCACATGTCGACCGAAGCATTCTGGATGCTTCGCCTTTCATCGAAACCAATATTAAAGGCACTCAAATGCTCCTCGAAGGAGCCCGACAGTATGAGGTAGGGAAATTTATTCAGGTATCGACTGACGAAGTTTATGGCGCAACGGAGAAAGGCAGGTTTACTGAAGAGTCGCCTCTCTCTCCAAATAGCCCTTACTCTGCCAGCAAAGCTGCTGCCGACTTCTTATGCCATGCTTACTGGAAGACCTATCAACTTCCTGTAATCATTACCCGATGTTCTAATAACCTGGGACCATTTCAATTCCCTGAGAAGCTCATCCCTTTAGCTATAACTAATGCTTTAGAGAATAAACCTATCCCAATTTATGGGGATGGGCTGCATGTCAGAGACTGGATTTATGTCCTCGACCACTGTCGAGCCTTAGATTTTACCCTTCAAAAAGGGAAACCTGGCGAGATATATAACATTGCTGCTAACGAGGAAAGGACAAATCTGGAGCTTATACATCGCCTTCTAGATGTAATGGATAACCCCCAAAGCCTTATAAAGTTTGTTGCCGACCGTCCTGGACATGACCGCCGCTATGCCCTTGACATAACTAAAATAACCCGTGAACTAGGCTGGAAGCCTCTTTATTCCTTTGAAAAAGCACTAGCAGCTACTGTTGACTGGTATCTAAATCATGAATCCTGGTGGCGTAAAATTAAGAGCGGCGACTATGCCAAATATTACGACAGGATGTATTCCCACAGATGAAAGTCTTAGTCACCGGCGCCAATGGGCAACTCGGAACTGACCTTTGTAAGGTTCTGCAGCATTTTGAGCTTATTCCCCTCACTTATAAGGATATTGAAATTTCCGATATGAGCTCAGTTAAAGAGGCTTTCGGAAAATATAAGCCCGATATAATCATAAACACCGCTGCTTATGTCCGTGTTGATGACTGTGAGACTGAACAAGATGAAGCCTTTTTGATAAATGCCTTAGGTGCCAGGAACGTCGCCGTAGTAGCTCAAGAGCTTGGAGCAAAACTGGTTCATCTCAGTACCGATTATGTCTTCGGTGGTGAAGCCGGGCGACGCACCACTCCTTATACTGAATTCGATACCCCTATTCCCCTTAATATTTATGGCAAATCCAAACTAGCTGGAGAAGATTTTGTAAGGCATCTCTGTCATAAGCATTTCATTGTCAGAACCTCAGGTCTCTTTGGAATTGCTGGGGCAAGTGGCAAAGGGGGCAATTTTGTGGAGACTATGCTCAGACTTGCCAAAGAGAGAGATGAGCTCAGGGTAGTAAATGACCAGGTCTTCTCCCCCACTTATACCAAAGACTTAGCTGGAAAGATAACCCAGCTTATCAATACCGAATATTACGGCATATTCCATATCACTAATAAGGGCTCGTGCTCCTGGTATGAATTTGCGAAAGAGATATTGAAGCAAGCAGAACTAAAAACCCCAGTCATCCCCGTAACTTCGGACCAATATCCCCAAAAAGCCAGGAGACCTCGTTTCTCAGTCCTTGACAACTACCACCTCAGGCTTTTAGGTATGGATGATATGAGACCCTGGCAGGAGGCACTCAAAGATTATATGATAAGCAAAGGATGTATTTAGGGTCAGATGGAAAACTGGGAGGCGGGAGTTAGCGGAGAGGTCTCAAATGCCAGAAGAAGCGCAGTATGGACTGGAAGGTGTCAGGCTGTATGAGTTGAAGAAGCGCCTCGATGAGCGCGGTTTCTTTGCTGAGGTGCTGCGCCAAGACTGGACAGAGTTCCTGGGCGGTGACAAGGTCGTGCAGGTTGCTCTCTCTATGAGCCAACCGGGCATAGTCAGGGCTTGGCATCGGCACGCCCGGGGGCAGATAGATTATTTCATTGTCATCAAGGGGATTGTAAAAATCGTCGCTTACGATGATTTGAATGGCTCGCCCACCCGTGGCAAGATTGTAGAAATAGTGACTGGTGAGGAACAGCTTCGAGTGGTGAGAATACCGGGATGCTACTGGCATGGCACAAAGAACGTGGGGTATGAGCCTTCCTTCACCTTATACTTCTTTACCCGGCTTTATGATTATGCTAATCCCGATGAGGAACGGCGACCGTGGAATGACCCTAATATTATTGACTCGAGGACGAATCAAGCCTACGACTGGAATTGCTTGCTATACAAAACAGTATGAACAACAATCTGAGAGATAATGAAGGTCGAGATGTTACAACAATGCCTACTTGTCACATCTGCCAGAGTAAAAAACTACATAAGTTTCTTTCCCTTGGCCCCATCCCATTAGCTAACAGTTTTTTGCAACCAGACCAACTAGGTGTAACTGAACCTTACTACCCTTTGGATGTCTGCTTCTGTAGTAATTGTGGACTTGTGCAGCTTGCCCAGGTCATTGCCCCTGAAATTCTGTTTAAGGACTATGCGTATCTAACTGGCACATCCGAGCCGATGAAAGCCCATTTCGCGAAGCTTGCAGAGAGTACTATTCAGAGGTTTAGTTTAACAGAGGGGGATTTGGTATTAGACATCGGCAGCAATGATGGAACACTGCTGGAGAATTTTCAAAGGTACGGCATGAGAGTTCTAGGTATCGAACCAGCTACCAATGTTGCTAAATTGGCTTCGTTGCGTGGCGTTGAGACCCTGGACGATTTCTTTGACGAGAGTCTTGCTCGCGGAATCTGTTTAGACAGGGGTCAACCCAGGGCAATCTTGGGTACAAATGTTCTTGCGCATGTGGCTGACCTAGAAGGCTTTCTCCGTGGTGTCAGTCATCTATTGGCCAATGATGGCGTTTTTGTCATTGAAGTCCCGTACTTGGTGGACATGTTAAGCAGAGTGGAGTTCGATACTATCTATCATGAACACCTTCGCTATTTCGCTGTGCGACCTTTAATCGCTCTCTTCAGCAAATTCAGTATGGGTATTGTTGATGTGGAACGGGTCAATGTCCACGGAGGTTCGCTTCGTGTCTACGTGCAGAAATTTATTCACTCGTTGCCATCAAGTGTCACTGAACTACTTAACTTGGAGACTGAGGCAAAAGTTGACTCGTTGGAGACTTACCAAAAATTCGCCGAGGATGTCAGCCGAGTAAAGGAAGACCTACTGTCGCTTTTGAAAGTATTGAAGAATCAGGGAGCAAAAATTGCTGGCTACGGAGCTCCTGCTAAAGGGAACATTTTATTGAACTACTGCAAAATCGGCACAGATATCTTGGACTATGTCACTGATACAACACCCTTTAAGCAAGGTTGCTATACGCCAGGCATGCATATCCCCGTATTTCCTGAGAGTCATTTTCATGAGTTCCCGCCCGACTATGCTCTCCTCTTAGCCTGGAACTATGCTGGCTCGATTCTGCAAAAGGAGAGTGAGTATAGGCGAAATGGTGGGAAGTTTATTTTGCCGATTCCTGAACCTAAGGTAATCTAAAATGAAGAAGTCAATTTCAAAATATCTTAAAAGGTCTAAGGAGATTATTCGTGAGGAAGGGATAGCCGCTTTCATAAGGAAAGCTTATTCTGAGTTAAGATTGATACTTGATATATATGTGAACAGAAGCCTTTCTCACTTCTACATTAAAGGTTTTCATAAACTATACTACTACTCTGCTCCTAACACTTGGCAAAATACCTATTGGATGGGAATTCCTGCCCAAAAATGCCCTTTAGATTTATGGATATACGAGGAGGTAATATACGAAACTAAACCAAGTTTCATAATTGAAACTGGAACAGCTAATGGAGGCTCCGCCTTATTCTTTGCCTCTATCTGTGATTTAATAGGAAAAGGAAAGGTCATAACAATCGACATCTCTGAGTGTGATGTATCTCATCGCCGAATAACAAAGGTTGTTGGAGACTCTGTTTCCAAAGAAGTAATCAATCAAGTTAAGGATATTGTTGGTAATAAGCCTGCAATGGTGATATTAGATTCCGACCATCATAAAAATCATGTCTTAAAGGAAATGGAACTATACAGCGAATTTGTTTCGGTTGGGAATTATTTGGTTGTAGAAGATGCGAATATCAATGGGCATCCTGTTCTACCTGGTTGGGGTGGAGGCCCAATGGAAGCTGTTGAGGAGTTTATAAAATGCAGACAGGATTTTGAAATAGATAAAGTGAGGGAGAAATTCCTTTTAACCTTTCTCCCAAAAGGCTTCTTGAGGAGAATTAAATAACAAATAAATCTAGAGGAGAAATGATTTCGATAGTTGTTGTTTATAACAATAAACAGTCTTTGAACGAAATTTTATTACCTAGCCTGAAAAATCAAACCACCGAATTTGAGCTTATCCCAGTGGATAACACTGAGAAACAATTCAAGTCAGCCGCTGAAGCCTTAAATTGGGGTGGAGCAAAGGCAAAAGGAAAATACATAATGTTCGTCCATCAAGATGTGGATTTATGCTCAAGCACATGGCTGGGGGACACAGAAAAAATCCTAGACTCCATACCCAACTTGGGAATTGCCGGGGTGGCTGGTGTGAGTGAGACAGGGAGGAGAAATGAGGAGAGAGGCAGAAATATCATTGAACACATGGAAGACCACAGAGTTTGGGACTGGGGTCATACCATTAAGGAGCCAGAGAGAGTGCAAACACTTGATGAGTGCTTGGTAATAATCCCCAAGTCAGTATTCAGTGAGTTGCAGTTTGATGAAAAGACATGCAACGATTTTCATTTATATGAGGTAGATTATTGTTTAAGCAGTAAAAGGCTTGGCTTTCATGTCTATGCGATACCTATGTTTATATACCATAAGTCAGGTGGCTTTTTCCCCAAGAAGAGTATAGTGCAAATATTGAAATCCAGAGGCTCCTTACCTACCCCTTATTATCAAACCTTGGGAAAGCTCATAAAGAAACACAAGAACCACTATAAACGAATTTATACAACCTGTGGCGATTGGAGCACGTCCCAGCCCGTAACTCTCCAGAAAATCAAGCATTTAGCAAACAGTGGGTTGAAACTTCTTTTAGGAAAACTGCGAAGGGGTTGGCAAAAATGAACTATCCCAAAGTCTCCATCATAATCCTCAACTGGAACGGGCTTGAAGGGTAGCGGGTAAGGGGATAGACGGAGTGAAAACAGATAACCGATGAGTTATCTCGAATTATCCCAAAGTGTCTCCTCTACTGTCATTGCGAGCCGAAGGCGTGGCAATCCTAATGATAAGCAATTCCGTCTTTTAAACCCTTTAGTAAATATTTAATTAGCCTAGAATCTCCTTTCCTAATAGCTCTGAGCGAATTGTAAGGAAGCATGAGGAAAAACTGGCTGGCGATGAATATAAACTTTTTCAGTCCCGTTAGATTCTTCTTGGCAAACACAATAGCATTTCGCATGTAGTAGTATGCTTGAGTAGGATTTGTTATCCATTCTCCAGTTGCCTTATGCCAGACGGTTGGTGATGGAACATACATACATTCATATCCTGCATTTTTTGCCCGAAGACAAAAATCTGCGTCCTCAGAGTAAAGGAAATATTCAGGGTCCAATAACCCGATTTTGTCTATCACCTCTTTTCTTATCAACAGAGCACAACTTATGTAGTCAACAAAACAGGATTTATTAAACAGTTCCTTATTAAGTCCTTTCCCGATGGAAGAAGCATATCCCAGGAGGTGTAATTGCATACCGGCGCACCATATCTTGTCTGGCTCGTTATGATATAGAATCATCGGACCAGCTATCCCGATGCTTGCGTTACTTCCCATCGCCTCCACTAAATCTTTTAAGATATTTCTTGCGACCACGGTATCATCATTTAGAAGCATGATATAACCTCCGGTTGCCGCTCTTATTCCAACGTTGGCTCCTTCAGGAAACCCTAGATTCTTGTCATTCTGAATCAGTTTAATATCGGGAAAACTTCTCTTTATTTCCTCGACTGAATTATCAGTGGAGCCATTATCTACCACGATTATCTCATAATCTGGGTAATCAATGTCCTTTACAGACTTCAAACACTCCAGGATATCTTCGCCACCATTCCAGTTCAGTATTATGATTGATACTTTCAGGCTTCTATCTCCTTCTTTCATCAACATGCTCCTCGACGCCGCCAATGGTGGGATAGTATTTCGGGCATACCTGAAGGATTCTCATTTAGCTCCGCCGATTTGCTCTATTATCTGCTCATACTGCCTGGCAATCTCATCCCAGGTATTCTGGGGTGGATTATAAACCATAGGTTTTCCCGATTTATATTGGGTATAAATTTCCTTAAGTTTTTCCGCTATAGTAGCCGAGTCACCCACCGGGGTGAACATCGCTCCTTCATAGTCCTTCAAACACTCTCGCATTGTCTCAAGGTCTGAAGTGATTATGGGCTTGCCATAGGCCAGAGCGATGTTGGCTACACCGCTGCCAGCAGTCCTGAGGTAGGGCAATACCACGACATCAGCGGCGGAGAAATATTTGGGAATCATATCATCGGGGACAAATTCGGGCCTATAGGTTATCTGTCCTTTATACGGTGAAGAATCTATCATACTTGCTAGCGAGGTTTCGTCTCCCCAGTCCTCGCCAGCGATAACCAATCTGGAATGCCGGGCTATATCCTGCGGAAGCCTGTTGAATGCTTCAACCAGACAAGGGACACCTTTATATTTCCGTATCATCCCGAAATAAAGGATGACAAATTTTTCTTTGATTCCAAGCTCAGCTTTGGAGATATTTTTGTCCGATACACGTTTGTAATCCTGATATAATCCTACCGGAACAACGAAAATTCTGCGTTCATCGAGCTTATAAATTTGAGCTACCTGGTTCTTAGCTGAGCTGGACTGAGTGGTGAAGGCATCGGCTCTTTTCATTATCGTTCTGCCAGCCAATCTGGAGTAGAGCCTTATGGGCAAAATGCTTTCTTCCAATGGGTCTACAACCTCATGCATTTCGAGTATAAGTTTAGATTTTATCTTTAGTCTATTGGCAAGAACTAAGAACAGTTCCATATGAGCTACCGAAGATGTCCACCACAGCATTATTATGGCGTCAGGTTGGTGCTGCTTCAGAAACTTGTAAGCGCCATACCAGGTTCGTGGTGAGTTCCAATCCATTCCGGGATATACATCTACTTCAGGGTCGAAATCGACAAGGTAATTATCCTGCCCGACATGTTTACGTCCGGGGTATAAAAAACGGGGCAAGAGATTTCGGAGCAGGACTACCGAGACCTGATTACGCTTTGCCAGGGCATTAGCCAGGAAAATGGTATGCGTGGTTAAGCCGCTGAAGAAGCGCTTGGAGGAGCCCACGATGCATATTTTCCTGCTAGCTTCACACTTGTCCATTGTTCGAGCCTCTGTCGGATAACCTCTTCACGGCAACCATGTTTCCACCTAACCTTGGAAAGAAGTATACAATAGGTGAAGCCAGCCAATATAAAAAGTATCCCAGCCATCTAATGGACTGGGGGAGACGAGCTACCGAACCAGTCTCGCCATATATTGGAACGCCTTGACCCCTTACCGTGTACCCTAGCTTCTTCAAGTCATCGGGCTCCCAAGACGACTTGTGTATCTGCGCTGGATTGCTATCTCTAGGGGTATGCTGTTCGTAAAGACCCTTAGGGAGGTCAACTATAATCTGCCTTCTCGCAACGTGCTCTAGATCTTTGATTAGCTTTATGCCATCATCCTTCGGCAGGTGCTCTAGCACTGCCATGCATATAGCTACATCGATACTCTTCCTCTTGAATGGCAGAGCTCGAACATCACAGCGAACACACCCGCTATAGACACGCAAATTACTACATTCTATTAAGTAAGGCTGGAAGGTATCTACCCCCACTACTTTAAACAAACCTTTGCGGTTTATGAACTTCATCGGTTCCCCTTTACCACAGCCAATATCTAGGATAGTGTGCGCTTGCTTGTCCAGAAGCCGCCATACAGTGTTCAACGCGGTAAGTGGAACATATGGCCGCATTCTCCACGCATATTTGTCGGCTAATTCAGAGACAGGCATTCTTACCTCTAAAACTTTGAATAGTCAGCGATTGTCCACCGTGCTGCATCGTCGATACTAGACGCAGTATAATCAGGGCAGGGCACTTGTTTATCTGTTTCGCTTTCTTTGTTTCCCTCAGCTATAAGGATGGTTTGGCAACCGGCATTTTCACCCATCTCAATATCCATGTATTTATCGCCAATAACGTAGGATTTCCCTAAGTCTATATTCAGGTCTGAAGCAGCCTGAAGGAGCATCTTGGGCTTGGGCTTACGACATTCACAGTTATCGTCGGGGTGATGAGGGCAATAATAAATGGCATCTATATGTGTGCCATATTTGGCTAAGTCGCGGCACATTTTATCATGAATCTTAGCCAACATTTCCTCGGTGAAATAGCCACGGGCAATTCCAGATTGATTGGTGACCACTACCACTTTGAAGCCGTGCTCATTGAGAAGCCTTATCCCATCAGCCGCCCCAGGAAGCAAATTGAAGTCCTCAGGGCGGCTGCAGTAGGGGACATCTTTGGCTATTGTGCCATCTCTATCCAGGAAAACAGCTTTATTCATTCCGGGGGTCACCAAATAAAGCCTTCTCTACCAGGTAGCAGATAATATGCCCGGCGGTAATGTGTGCCTCTTGAATTCGAGGAGTATCATTTGAAGGGACGGAAAGCACATAATCGGTTAATTCTTTTAATCTACCACCTTGCCCGGTGAAAGCTATGGTTATGGCACCAATCTGTTTTGCCTGTTCAATGCCTCGAAGGACATTAGGGGAATTGCCGCTGGTGCTGATGCCGATGACTATATCTCCTTTCCTAACTAATCCTTTAACCTGGCGAGCGAATACTTCTTCATAGCCATAATCATTCCCGATGGCGGTTAAAGAGGAAGTATTGGTGGTCAAGGCTATAGCAGGAAGTGGGTCTCGATTCAAGTAAAATTTTCCACTTAGCTCACAGGCAATATGTTGAGCATCAGCAGCACTGCCACCATTTCCAAAAAGAAACACTTTGCCACCTCTTCGAAACGCCTGGATTAGCAATTCAGCTATGGTGGTCAGGACTTTCGTTTGCTTCTGAAGGTATCTTTGTAAAGCTACATTGTCTTCCAGTTGTTTTATAATTTCATCTTGATTACTCATTTAGGCACTCACCTCCCAGGTTTGCAAGCCGTTAAAATCGAAGGCAAAATCGGTAATTTTCCCACCGAGCTGTTCCAGTTTTTCGGCTACGATATGCCGCTTATCAAACTGACAAAGTAACAGCAAATATCCACCACCACCTGCCCCCAGTAGTTTACCACCAATGGCGCCGTTCTCTCTGGCAGTCTCATAGAGTTTATTGATATCAGGGTCGGTTATCTTGGAGGAGAACCTCTTCTTGCTGCACCAGGCTTGGTGAAGAAGAGAGCCAAACTCATCTATCCGTCCCAGGAGAAGGGCGTTTTTCATAGCAATAGCCAGTTGCTTGGTTTCATCCAGAGCACGAACTACATCTTCTTTCTTTTCTCGGTAGTTGCTTACCTGGTCATCAATAATTCCAGCAGAAAGTCTTGTTTTTCCGGTGTAACATAGCATGAGCCGATATTCCAGCTCGTTAAGGGTTTCCGGCTTGATGCGTAAAGGATTAACGATTACTTTATCACCAAGAAATTCAATGAAATTGAATCCACCGAAGGAAGCAGCGTATTGGTCCTGTTTTCCCCCCTTAATGCCCAATTCCTCTCTCTCAATGTGATAAGCTAGTTCTGCGATGTTATAATCAGTAAGGGGTAGTTTTAGCCAGTGTTTGAATACCCCCACCAGCGTTACTGCCATGGTAGAAGAAGTTCCCAAACCGCATCCTGGAGGGGCATCGCTATGCAAGAAAAGGTCAAGCCCTTGCTTTACTTTCATCACTTTGATAGCTGCCTTTACCAAATCTAGCTTTCCGCCGTATTGTAGTTCCTCATCAGTAAAATAGCGGGCGGCGATATTGTAGTCCAGGGATTGGACATTGATTGATTTATCATCTCGTGTGGCTAAAGTGCAGTAGGCGTACTTGTCAATGGTGGTGCTTAAGGTTACACCGCCTCTCTCTTCAGGGTATGGAGAGACATCTGTGCCTCCACCTCCAAAGCTGATTCTTAACGGAGCTTTACTTCTGATAATCATGGTATCAAAACCTTCTGGCGATTAACGTCCGTCCTATGCTGAGTCCTGCTTTTATTGAGCTGAGCTTGCTGGTTGAGGAACGGCGGCGGTAGTGGATGGGCACTTCGCCTATGCGGTAGCCTTTTTTGGCTACCTGAGAGAATAGCTCCGCCTCCAGGTTGAACCCCTCGGCGGATAAATTTAATTTGGGTATAACCTCGCCCTTAAAGCCCCAATAGCCGGTGCATAAATCGCTTATCCTGGTGCGATACAGTGTGTTTGCCATCATGGTGAGCAAATGATTGCCGATTATATTCAGGCGGCTTATGGCGTTTTTTTCCCTTTGTCCCTTTAATCTGGAACCTATTACCACGGAATAGCCCTGGTTGAGAAGCTTGAGCATATCAGGGATATAAGTGGTAGGATAGGTATAATCGGCGTCAAGCATGAACACGAAGTCAGCTCTGACCTGTTCAAAAGCGGTTCTGACTGCCCTGCCCTTGCCTCTTCGGGGCTCAGTGATAACCCTGGCTCCCTTTTCTTGGGCGATTTGAGCGGTCTGGTCAGTGCTGCTGTTATCAACCACCAGAACCTCGATGCTGTACCCTGCTTGCTTCAGGGCTTGCCTGGGTATTTCGTCAATGACCTTGCCGATTGTCCCGGCTTCATTAAGCGCGGGAAGGATTATGGAGACCTTGCCTTTGTTCATTCTTGCTTCATTGTAAGCGGAATCAGGGGAATAATTCAATACATAGCTGCAGACTTTCCCCCTCTCTCTAACTCCCTCCCGCCAAGGGAGGCAGTATAGATTGCTTCGGCACGTTGTGCCTCGCAATGACAAAAGAGGAGAGTGCCTCGCAATGACAGAAGGGTTTTGTAGTTGCCTGATTCATCAGGCACAATTGCCCAATAAATTGGGCAACTACAGTTTTAAACTACGCCTCGCAATGACGAAAAAAGGCGTTCAAAAATGTCGTGTGAGGCTTTGGGAGTTGCGTGGCATAGTTACACATTCTATAATAGCTGCATATGCCTCGTATCATAACCAAAGGGGACTGGCGGAGGGATTTGATTGCCCTTGGTCCCAGCACATTTGTGGGTTTGACCCTGTTTGTCTCCGGGGTGGGCAAGATACCTGGTCAGACGGAGTTTGCTGACTTGCTGCTCAAATCCTTCTGGACTCCTACTATGGCTTACCTCATCGCTCATGCCCTTCCTATAGGGGAGATAATTCTGGGGCTGTTTTTAATTCTGGGGGTATTTCCTCGAATTGCTGCTGGGTTGTGTCTTCCGCTCCTCATTGGCTTTATGGCTAATAATTCCCTGGCAATAAGCCGGGGGATGGAAGAATTTCCCTCATGTAGCTGTTTCGGGGTATGGGAAACGCTTTTCGGGATAGTGACACCAATGCAGGCAATGGTCTATGATGTTGTGCTCTTAATGCTGGCTGTGATAATATTGGTATTTCATCCCACGGGATTTTGGCATTTTCGTCCCTGGCTGATTAAGAAATGGAAATGGGAGGGCATAAAATGAATTTGTGGTTACGGAAATGGCTAGTTGGCTTGATTGTCCTCGTTGTTGCTATCGTTATTGCCTGCGGTTGCGGCCCAGTTAATAATTCCCCGGTTATCAACAGCCTCGAGGCTGATAAGACATTGGTGCTTCCTTCAGGGACGGTCAACATTGAATGCAATGCCACTTCTATTGCTGGCGGTAACCTGACTTATAACTGGTCAGCGAGTGGAGGTGTTATGCGTGCTCGCGCGAGCGGTGAATCTGGTGGCTGGACTGCTCCCGGTGAGTCTGGCAATTACACCGTCACGGTTAATGTGACCGATGAGTATGGTGATGAAACTACTGGCTCTATAGTCATCACCGTGAGGACTAACAGTCATCCAATAATTACCGACTTGACTGTGTGTGAAGATTGGGAAGATTGGGTGGGTCCTTCAGGTAATTGCCAGCTAGAGTGCCAGGCTGAAGACCCTGATAATGACCAGTTAACTTATAAGTGGGAAGCTGAAGGTGGTAACATTACCGGTGAAGGCTCTATAGCTAACTGGACTGCTCCTCAACAACCGGGCAGTTATAATATCACTGTGCTGGTCGAGGACAGCATGGGAGGTATGAGCACCGCTTCGGTGACTATCGATGTGGGGGTTAATCATCCACCGGTCATCGAGAGCTTGACTGCTGAGAAGACTAAAATTTATATGGGTACGAGTTGTAACATTGTTTGTATCGCTTCGGACCCTGATGGTGATAAGCTAAGCTATGCTTGGTCGGTCGATAGGGGAGGTATCTCTGGAAGCGGTGCTAATGTTACATGGACTGCGCCTTCAGATGGAGGGCAATTCATCATTACGGCAACCGTCTTGGATGGACGTGGTGGCGTAACCAGCAAGGAAGTGCTCATCACCGTGGTGACTTGCTCCTGCTCGTTGTAGCCAGGGGCACGATTTTTACCTTGCCCCAGATTACCATCTTGTCGTCCTTGATGATGATTATGCCATATAATCCGGGGATGTCTTTGGCTTTCTCAATTGCTTGAGGAATAGCGTCTATGTCTTTGACCATGTTGCCTATGGCAGTAGCGATAGCATCTGCCAGAGCTGTGGATGATGAGAGGGCGACCGCAGCGTCGGCGCAGCCCAGGCTTAAGGAATGCCCTATGGTTCCCGATGAGGTGCATATTCCCAGAGGCGTTTCCTGGGGCTTGATTTCCAGGGCGATTTTGCCAGTAAGGGGGGATTCCCCGGCATAAATGCCCACCAGCCTTTTTTTCGATGTTTTCAGGAATATATCGCCGCCGTTTTCCACGATTATCTCGGGCGAGAATGGGAGTAAATCCCTGCCCACGGCTTCAGCGATGGCACCAGCCACAGCAGACATAGGACCAACGCCGGCTATCTGGCTTGCTATTGTCATTTCTTTGATAATGGCTGGAGCGTTTTGTTCTGCTGGATATGGCTCGAGCGTTGTTAAAAATAAAGGGTGGTACTGGATGTATTCTTCCAGGGAGAGGCGGTGTTTCATCACAGATTTAAATGCCTTATCCTTGAGGTTGTGTTGTGCTCGGATATAGAGGTTGGTCTGTTTTACCACGACATTGAAGGAAACTAAGTCGGTGTCTTTAATACCGAGGCGATAGAGCATTTAGAAATATAATTCCATAGCTCGAGGGGGGCAAGCCTTAACGCATAACCCACAAACCACGCATTTATTATGGTCAAAAAGCACCTTTCTTGTTTCAGGGTCTATGGAGAAAGCACCCGTAGGGCACAGGTTGACACAGGCGCCACAGTGGGTGCATCTGGTTTCATTGCGAACTACATCCTGGCTCAAGGATTGAATTTTCACTCCCACTTTGGTGAGGTACTGGATACCTTTGTCGTAATTTCTCTGGTCGCCGCTTAACTCCATAACCATCAGCCCTTCCTCTCCTGGTGTAACCGAGGCTTTAAGGATGTTAAAAGTAAGGTCGAAGTCCTTAGCCAGTCGGCACACTATGGATTGATTGGTAATGCGGGGAGGGAAGCGCAGCACTATTCTTTTTGAAACATCCATCTCATCACTCCATTATCGGTTTTTCCTTAAGGGGCTTAATAGTTATCCCTGATTCTGCTCCGGGCAAAGGTGCTACTGGTTCGGTAAGTGTAAATTCGCCCTTTGCTATCCATAGTTTCAAGGCATTAGCGATTTCCTGAGCTTTATAGTAGCTGGATAAAGAAGCGGTGGGGACATCCTTTCCGTGAATTTTTATGTGACCGCTTTTCAGTTCAGCGTAGCTCACTTCGCCGAGATTGCCAGCTTTCATTTTAGGGTAAGCTTCAGAGTAGTCGATGATGGGGGCGAAAATTTCAGCATCGGTCACGGTAGTGTAGCGGAGAATCTCTTCAGAGAGTATCGGAATGGGAATGCCTATGCCCACGGTGAGGGTGCAGCCATAGCCAAGCATGCTGGTTCCCACCAACCATTCTGGTTTCATCTGTTTTAAATCGCCGATTACCGCTAAAGCCCCGGCGGGCTCTAAGGGCACACCATTATCCCCTCGGGGGACATCGGGATTGTGTTGTGTACCATGCCAGGCGACATAGCCCACGCCACCACCCAGGAATATCTTGGTTCCTATGCCTATGGTTTTATAATAGGGGTCATTAAGCAAGGGGGAAAGCTGTCCCGAGGTGCAGTAATTAGCGTTGCCCAGCTGTGGTTTCAACACGCCCATATAGGTATAAATCATTCGGTCCGATAGGTTTACCCCGACATCATAGTTCTGGTAGGCGTTTCTTATGTTAAACAGGATGGCGTTATTTATGTCGTTGATATTTATCCAGGTTTCCAGCTTCTTTCTGGGGTAGCAGTCAGTCCCATAAGCGATAGCTTCTAACCTGATGTCTTTTCCGGCTACCAACTCCTCGATGATATGTCCGCCGCCATACTGAAATTCGCCCGGATAGATTTTGTTTCTGGGGTCATCATCGGGCAAAGCGGTTGCGCCGAGGAAAATATCCACGGCTGCCAGACCGGTGTAGGCTGGAACATCGTTTAGATAAACCTTGCCGCCGCCAAACTTCATCCTCGGCGTGGAATGCCCGATGTTTAGAAACGTGCCTGAAGAGCACATCGGGCTGAAGGTGCCCGTGGTAACGACATCGATTTCCTCGGCTGTCCTGGTAATGCCCTTTTCGCGGGCAATATCAATTATCTCTTCAGCGGTTACCACCGCCGCCTTTCCCTGTTTAATTTTTTCGTTAATCTCAGCGATTGTCTTTGCCATCGTTATTTCAGTAATTTTATAGCCAGCTCAGCAGCCTCTCTGCCTGATAGAAGCATGCCTCCGAATATTGGTCCCATTCTGGGCAAACCAAAGACGGCACTTGCTGCCATGCCGGCAACTATTAATCCGGGATAAACCTCTTTAGTGTTTTTCACAACCTGTTTCTCGGCCATCTCAGCCCACATCGGTTTTTCGCCGATTATGTTTCCTGTGGACGTCCTGAGATTAGCGCCTATTTTCCTGGTGACCAGATGACAAACCTCACAATCATGCCCCGTAGCATCAATTACCAGTTTAGCTTTCATAGCCAGGGGGTCGATATGTAAATTTGCTATGGGCACAGCGCTCCAGTTCAACACCAGCCCGCTAACTTTATCGTTTTCCCTGATAACCACATCTTCAACATTAATCAGGTTGAATATCCTGGCGCCGGCTTTTACCGCTTGCAAGCAGAGGGCAGAAGCCACCTCTATGGCGCGGGCAACATAGTAGCCTTCCTGGTATTTGGTAGTGGTGATGCCGAATTCATCGAGTATTTTCTTGCCTTTATCCTGAACTACAATTCTATTGAACATCATTCCACCACCCCATATGCCGCCCCCAATGCTCAACCTCTTTTCGAAGATGACGGTGTTTACTTTTTCCTTTGCCAGATAACAGGCAGCAACCAGCCCTGACGGTCCGGCACCCACTATAGCAACATCGACCTCCATTGCCTCAAGAAGGTCTTTTATGTAGCTTTCAGTTATCGCTTTGGAGATAATGACTTCATCCATTAGCGTGCAATATTGGGATAGTATATGCTATTTAGCTAGTATTTGCTAGGGATTAGCGGCCCACAATCCTAGTTTTTGCTCTCGTGCCTCCTGCTCTGCTTGCAAAATGAGCATCTGATGCTTGGTATTTGGGGGGTAAATATATGAGTAAGCATAGCTCTGTCTAACAAGCTCGGCATTAACCATGGTATTGTCCACCCAAACATATCTAAGCAGGCGACCATATTCATCTTTATCTTCAACGTCTTTTTCCATCCAGACTCTCTTGCCTTCAACCAGATTGCGGTTAGCTTCGGTAGCTTCCCAATAATAAGGCTTGCCTATCTCCGGAGTATCGATGCCGATGTAGCGAACGTGATAACCGCCTTCAATCTCTATGGTGTCGCCATCGATGACACGAGTTACCAGAACAGGGTTATCAGTTTTATGACAGCCTGTGGTTAGGATGGCTAAAACCAAAACAAGGCTGAGTAGCAGCCACCTATCCCACAATCTGAATCTGTGACGGGTCATTTAAAATGATTTCTGGCACTCCTTTATAAACTGTGATTGTTCCTTCTATTCTCACCTTTTTATTTTTGAGATAGGTTTCTGGGTCAGGAGGGAATGCCTGTATGAATTTATCTCTATCATCTTCCCAGATAAGAGCTGTGAAGTATCCCTCATGTGGGTCGTGGAAATCCAGGAAGGTTGGTGGTTGCCCCGATAGGTAAGGAGTATTAACTATAATTCCTTCAACTGTAACTACTTTTTCAGGATAGGTGTACCCGATTTGTAAAAGCTCGGCGGTATCCAGTGCATCGATTGCCTCTTTTTGTGATGGAGGATTAATGGCTAAGGTTACTGGTATTTCTTGAGGAGCGATGCTTGTTCCTGGAGCGGAGACAATAATAGTAGTGCTGTAATTGCCAACCTCCATTCCAGATGTATTTGTTGACAGAGTTACATTATCTACTTTTCCTGTGGAGTTGCCAGTTGTGGGAGCTAAAGTTAGCCAATCAGCATTATCGCTAACTGACCAATGTAGTGTTCTGCCATCTGAGTTCCAAATACTCAGTGTCCAAGTTGGCGGGTTAGGGTCTCCTTGCTCAGCAGTGATGTTAAAGCTCGGTGGTCCAGCGGATAGAATAGGTTGGGTTGTTCCTCCGCAGCCTATCAGCAAGCTAATGACAAGCAAAATGGAGCAAGGAGTATACCGTTGAATTTTGGTGAGCATCATAAATCTAGTTTAATTATACTTAAAGTCAGGCTTACTATGAAAGGAGTTGAAACTTGGCTCTTTAATTTGCCTCTGAAATGGGCTAAACTTTAGCGACATGGCGTTGAAATACAATCCCCGGGAAATTGAGAAAAAGTGGCAGGGTAAGTGGGCCGCCGATGGCATTTATGAGGTAAAGGAAGAAAGCGACCGCCCTAAATTTTATGCCCTGACCATGCTCCCTTATACCTCAGGGGACCTTCATATCGGACATTGGTATGCTATGGCTCCTTCGGATGTGTATGCCCGATTTAAGCGGATGCAGGGTTATAATGTGCTTCACCCGATGGGGTTTGATGCTTTTGGGCTTCCTGCCGAGAACGCTGCTATTAGCCATGGTATCCATCCCTATGTGTGGACGATGAAGAACATTGAGAATATGCGCCGCCAGTTAAAAAGCATAGGAGCAATCTATGATTGGAAGCGCGAGGTAATTACCTGCCTTCCTGAATATTATAAATGGACACAGTGGTTTTTCTTAAAGCTTTACCATGCTGGATTGGCTTATCGGGGTAAGGCGCCAGTTAACTGGTGTCCTAAGTGTCAGACAGTATTGGCTAACGAACAGGTGGTAGGTGAGGGATTATGTGAGCGTTGCGGCACTCAGGTTACTAAAAAGGATATGGAGCAGTGGTTTTTTAGAATCACCAAGTATGCCGAGGAACTCCTTGACCACAGTCAAATAGATTGGCCGGAACGCATAAAGATAATGCAGAAAAACTGGATTGGTAAAAGCGAAGGTGCTGAAATTTCCTTTGAGTTAGAACACGAGGGCGTAGAGCAAAAGGAGATAAGGGTGTTTACCACTCGCCCTGATACTATTTTTGGAGTAACCTTTTTCCTGCTAGCACCGGAACATCCTTTGGTTCTTTTGTTGACTACCCCGGAACATAAGGCTGAGGTTGAGAAGTATACTGAGTGGTGTCGGCGGCAAACTGAATATGAGCGGACAGCCTTAGGCAGGGAAAAGACCGGGGTTTTCCTGGGAAGCTATGTCATCAATAGGTTGAATGGCGAGAAAGTGCCTATCTGGATTACTGATTATGTGATGCTTAGTTATGGCACTGGAGCAGTGATGGGGGTACCTGCTCATGATGAGCGAGACCTGGAATTTGCTCGAGAATTTAGCTTGCCTGTTCGTCCTGTCATTGCTCCTCCTGGCTGGTTGGGTGAGGAAACTCCGCTGCTGTATATTGAGCAAGGCGTGATGATAAATTCCGGTGAATTTACCGGGTTGTCCAGTGAGCAGGGGAGCAAGGCGATTTGCGATTTGTTAACGGAAAAGGGGTGGGGTAAATCAACTGTTAGTTATCGACTCCGGGATTGGCTCATCTCGAGACAGAGGTACTGGGGAGCGCCGATACCTATGGTTTACTGTGATAAATGTGGCATAGTTCCTGTGCCTGAAGAGAATTTACCTGTTTTACTTCCTCCTGATGCTGAATTTAAGCCCACCGGTGAGTCTCCTCTTAAATACTGTCCCTCGTTTGTCAACACCACCTGCCCTCAGTGCTCTGGTCCAGCAAAGAGGGAAACTGATACTATGGATACCTTCATGTGCTCTAATTGGTATTTCCTGCGATATACCAGCCCCAAAGCGAGCGATGCTCCATTTGATGCTGAAAAGATAAAGTATTGGCTGCCAGTTGACATGTATACTGGCGGTGCCGAGCATGCCGTGATGCATCTTCTTTACGCTCGTTTTTTTACCAAAGCATTGAGAGATATAGGTCTGGTTGATTTTGCCGAGCCATTTACTCGTCTATTTAATCAGGGCACCATAATTTACCGTGGCAGCAAGATGAGTAAGTCTAAAGGAAATGTAATTGCTCCGGATGAATACGTAGCCGAGTTAGGCGCAGATGCTGTTCGGGGTTATTTAATGTTTGTGGGACCATGGGAGTTCGGTGGTGAATGGAGTGATAACGGTATTGTAGGCATAAGCCGCTGGCTGAACAGAGTATGGAGCTTGGTAACGACAGACTATGTTAGTCTGGAAGTTGAATCTGAAGGGGAGAGAGAACTTCGCCGAATTGTTCACAAGACAATTAAGAAGGTGACTGAGGATTTGGAAAAGTTTCGCTTTAATACTATGGTAGCTAGCCTTATGGAGTTAACCAATTACCTATCCAAAGTACAGGAAGTGAGGAATGTCTCACTTCTGCTGTGGCAAGAAGCTATTAGCTATTTTTTGCTTCTTCTTGCTCCCACCGCTCCTCACCTTGCTGAGGAATTATGGGTTAGGAGTGGTCATTCTTACAGCGTTCATAATCAATTCTGGCCGAAGTTTGACGAAGAGCTTGCCAAAGAGGCAGAAATTACACTGCCGATAGAGGTAAATGGTAAGTTACGTGACAAGCTGGTTGTGCCTGCGTCTATAACTGAAGTTGAAGCCAGGGAACTGGCATTGAGTCGTGAACGAATTAAAGCCTACACCAATGGTAAAAAGATTGATAGAATTATCTACATTCCTGGTCGAGTGATGAATATTGTGGTGAGATAAAGGAGGGATATGAGAATAACATTTATTGGTGGTGGGACGCTGGGAGAAGCAATGATTAAATGCCTTCTGGCTAAAAAGGTCGTTTCGCCTCAGGATATTGTGGTTAGCGATGTGAATGAGTTAAGGCGTGAATTATTAGCCCGAGAATATAAAGTGAAAACCTCTGCTGATAGTAGCAGAGCGGTGGAGAATGCTGATGTGGTTGTCCTGGCAATTAAGCCTAGGGATTTAGCGGAGGTGATGGAGGTAATAAGAGGGTCACTGCGCCAACAAGCCTTATTATCCATAGTGGCTGGCGCTAGCTTATCTGCTCTGAGTGATGGTTTAACTTATCCTTATATCATTCGTGCTATGCCTAATATGCCGGCGCAGATTGGAGAAGGAATGACGGTATGGACTACGACGAGCGAAGCTACTCAAGAACATAAAAAGATGGCTCGCTCTATTCTTAGTGCTTTTGGGAAGGAACTTTATTTTCCCGATGAGAAGTATATTGATATGGCTACGGCTTTAAGTGGTAGTGGGCCAGCTTATGTATTTCTATTTATAGAAGTGCTTACCGATGCTGGTGTCCGTATTGGCTTACCTTACAAAGCGGCTAAGGAATTAACACTACAGACGATACTTGGCTCTGCTTACATGGTGGAAAAGACGGAAAAACATCCTGCTGAGCTGAGGAACATGGTTACTTCTCCAGGTGGGACGACTGCTGAAGCTCTGGCTCAATTTGAGAGGGGAGGCTTTCGCTCCAGCATTCTTGAAGCTGTTATTGCTGCTTATGAGAAAGCCAAGCGACTTTAAGCGAAGTACGAAGTAAGATGGCTCTGCTAGAATATCGTAATTGCCCCAGTTGTGGGCAGGATGACTTTGAGGTGCTGTTCGACTCCAATATAAAGAGAGGTGACCTTCCAGGTGGTATAGATACTGTCTATATGCTTCCTGGAGGTAAATATGGAAGGCATGTTCAGTGTCGAAAGTGCCAGCTTGTATATGTAAATCCAATTGAGAAAGCAAGCCGAATCAACGATAACTACTCTGAAATGAACAATGGCGGTGTGTCTATTGTTCGGAAAAATCGCTTACGTGCCACTAAAGAGCAGGTGAAATTAGCCAAAAAATATAAGGGCAATACCAAGCTTTTAGATATAGGTTGTGGGGAAGGCTTTTTCCTGTTTAATGCTTCCAAGACAGGCTATATTACCAAGGGGGTTGAATTATCGCAGAATGCCGTGGAATATGCCCGGAGGGAGTTTGTCTTGGATGTAGAGGTAGGCCCCTTTGAAGAGATGCAATTTCCAGAAAACTATTTTGATGTGGTTACTTTATGGCAAGTTCTGGAGCATCTGCCACAACCGCTTATAGTTCTTAAAGAGGCCTGCAGGGTGCTTAAGCCAGGAGGGTTGCTGGTGGCATCAACGCCAGACTTTGGAGGGATACCAGCAAGAATCATGAGAAGAAGGTGGTGGAATGTGAGGAGAATTCACATCAATCAATTTACCACCAAAACCCTTATGAACATTCTGAAGAATGCCGGGTTTAAGAATTTATCTTCGGTCAACTACAGGGAATCCATAAGTTTACTTATGCTGGTTATACCATTGTTGAAATGGTTTAAGGCGCGTAAGCTGGTAGGGGCGTTACTCCACCCTGGCTCTACTCAAGGAAGGATTATGAATAAGATAACATTGGTATACCCTTCAAGACTCGATAACTGTGTAGCGATTGGCTTCAAACAGAAGTCTCAAGCTATTGCTAGCGAATGACGAATTTTTCGGTATTACAAGGGCTCAAGCTTGCCAGGAAGGCAATACATGGCTATATGACAAATCGTCCTTTAGTAGTTTCTTATGAAGTGACTCTTTCTTGTAACTGTAATTGCAGGCATTGCGACCTCGGTGGTGTGATAAAGGATGAAAAGCAACTTCAGCCACATGAGTATGGTGAGCTAACTAGATTGTTAAACCCTCCTGTGTTGCAGATCTCAGGTGGTGAACCATTTATGCGTAAAGATATAATCGAGGTGGTGAAGGCTATCAAGCAACCTGATGGGCTTCCCTATTTGATATTTGTTACCAATGGGGTGCTATTAAATGAGAGTAATTATCTTCAGTTACACGAAGCTGGTGTGAACCAAATTTCGGTATCGCTTGATTTTCCCGATGAAAGGCATGACGATTTCCGGCGGCATCAGGGTTTGTATAATCGTTTAGAGCGAACAATTCCCCAACTGGCGAAGTTTGGTTATCGAAATATTATCTTGAACACAGTTATAACCAGAGCGAACCTGAAGGAAGTTTTGCCTATAGCTAGGAAGGCTGAAGAGTGGAATGTATTCATATCGTATAGCGCATATACTGCAAGACGGACGGGTGATAGAAGTTATTGTATCGATAGTGAAGAAGAACGGGAAATTTTACGCAGAACTATTAAACAACTTTTGGAATTACAAAAGCGAACTAATCACATAGTTAACCCTAAAGCTGAACTTTTGGATACCTTGAAGTTCCTTGAGCAGGGGTATATGCCTAATTGCAAGGCGGGTATAAGGTTCTTCGTGGTAATGCCTGACGGAGCTTTTGTCCCGTGTTCACTATGGCGTAACAAATGTTCCAGCCAAAAAGAGATGATAGAAAAGTTCTCGCGCTCTAATCAATGTAGTGATTGTTATGTTAGTATAAGGGCTTACAGCGAGAGGTCATTTTGGGGTCAGTTAAAAGAGGCTCCAAGTTATGGCAAGCGGTTTTTCGCTTAAAATCTTGGATAAGCTTTACCTTAAGTGACAGTTGGAGTCTCGCCGGGATGTAACTTGCGCCATTTTTCCAGAAGTTGCTCGTGGATTTCCTTATGCTCTGGGTCGAGAACACAGGCATCTACTGGACATATCTCGACACACTTGGATGATTCAAACCACCCTACACACTCAGTGCATTTGTCGGGGTCGATGACATAGATTGATTCACCTTCACTTATCGCCTCATTCTTGCATTCTGATTCACAGGCGCCACAACTGATGCATTCATCGTTAATTTTGTATGCCATTCCTTTATCACCTCCTTAATTACAATGAAATTTTGTTTCGATGTGAAGCCTTTTCTGCTGGAGCTTCAAGGTATCCTCCACATAACTTTTCATTCAAGGCAACAGCAACATGTTCGGGAACTAGTCCCTCAAGGCAACCTCTAAGCTTTGCTACTTCCTTAATCAACCTGGAGCTGAGGCACTGATATTCAGAGCTTGTCATGAAGCAAATTAATTCTATGTCTGGTGCCAGTTTCTTATTCATCATTGCCATTTCGAACTCTGCCTCAAAGTCGGAATTCATCCGTAATCCTCGAATCATTATCTTTCCTCGCTCTTTGCGGATGAAGTCCACGGTGAGGCCAGAATAGGATTTAACATAAACGTTGTGTACCTCAGCTACTGCTTCCCTGGCCAAAGCTAACCTTTCTTCTAGAGAAAAGAGCATTTGTTTATCAGGTCTATCATAGATGCCGATGATTAACTTGTCGAAAAGAGCAGACGCACGGTTAATAATATCGAGGTGTCCGTTAGTTATGGGGTCGAAGCTACCGGGATATATTGCTGTTACCATTGTTTATTCTTCGATACATAGAAACACATGTATCACCATAATGAGATTGTTTAACTAGATGTAGTTTATCATACTCAGAGTTTGGTGAAAAGTGCTTCGTGTGGCAAAGCACTACCATGGAGTTGGCTCCTATAAGCTCTGAACTGGCTATGGTTGTTAATACGTTGTCTATAGATGACAGAGCATACGGCGGGTCAAGGAAAATAACATCGTAATTATTGTTTAGGAATGTGATTGCTTTCTTCACGTTACAACAATAAACGTGAGCTCTGTCGGAAAAGCCTGTCTTTTCCAGGTTATGTTTAATAATGTCGCAGCACTTTTTGCTTTGGTCAACGAAATCAACCCACTCTGTGTTGCGGCTTAGGGCCTCAATGCCTAAAGCCCCAGTGCCAGCATATAAGTCAACAATTCGGTGCCAATCATGGGACATGTTCTGTAAGGTGGAGAAAATGGCATGTCTTACTAAATCTGTAGTAGGGCGAAGTGATTGTTTCTGTAGCGTTTTTAATTGTATTCCTTTGGCTTTACCGCCAGTTATCCGCATTTCCCCGACATCAGTATTTTAGCGTAATTAGGTGCGTGCTTCAACTGTGAAATTGAGATTGTTTAGCAACCCATCCCCCTGACCCCCTTCCCTTAGCAAGGGAAGGGGGAGCGCAGGTAAGAGAGGGGTGAAACCCCTCTCTATAAATCTCTTCCCCCTCTCCTTTGAAGGAGAGGGGAATAAAGGGGGTGAGGTTAGTAAACACTCTCAATGTTGACAAATTTGCTCTTCGTTTTTATAATGAATAAAATTCAAAATTTACCTCATAGTTGTGGGACTACACACCTTGTTTCTTGATTTAATTAAATCTGTGATAAATAGTGGCTAAATATATCTTCGTTACCGGTGGTGTAATTAGTTCTGTTGGTAAGGGGATATCGGTAGCTTCTATTGGTCGGGTATTGAAAAGTCGTTCTATTTCTGTTTCAGTGCAAAAGCTTGATCCTTATCTGAATGTTGATCCGGGCACAATGTCTCCATATCAACACGGGGAGGTATTCGTTACCCAGGATGGCGCTGAAACTGATTTAGATTTGGGACATTATGAAAGGTTTATCGACGTGGAGTTAACTAGAGCTTCAAACGTTACTTCAGGAGAAATATATTCCACAATTATTGCCAACGAGCGAAGAGGTGACTTTTTGGGCGGCACCATTCAGATAGTACCTCATGTGACAAACGAAATAAAAATGCGTATCAGGCAAGTAGCTGAAATATCTAATGCCGATGTAGTCATAGTTGAAGTTGGTGGCACAGTGGGTGATATTGAGGGGCAGCCGTTTCTTGAAGCCATTCGTCAAATGAGAGGGGAAGAAGGAAGAGATAATGTGCTGTATATTCATGTTACTTTTTTACCTTACATTGCTGCCACGGACGAATTAAAGACCAAGCCTACACAGCATAGTGTCAATGAACTAAGAAGGATTGGTATTCAACCTGATGTTATCTTGTGTCGCAGCGACAGGGAGATATCGGAAGGGATAAAGGATAAGATATCACTTTTCTGTGATGTGCCAAAAGAAGCAGTTATCCCCTTGGTTACCAGTGAAACTATTTATGAAGTGCCCTTGATGCTGGAGGAATATGGGTTAGGGGACTTCATAGTCAATCGTTTGGGGCTGGAGGCTAAGGAGGCTAATTTGGATGATTGGCACAAGATGGTAGCCAGGCTGAAAGCTCCTAAAGAACTGGTGGTCATTGGTTTAGTGGGGAAGTATGTTGAGCTTCATGATGCCTATTACTCGGTGCGGGAGGCATTATGTCACGCAGCTTTAGCGCACAATTTGGATGTGAAGATAGAATGGCTTAGCTCGGAAGGATTGGATGGCGGTAATGATGATAAGTTGAGGCAAGTTCAAGGCATAGTGGTACCTGGTGGTTTTGGGCATAGAGGTATCGAGGGTATGGTAGAGACTGCTAAGTTTGCCAGAGAAGAAAAGGTTCCTTACTTGGGTTTATGTCTTGGTATGCAGATTATGGTTATTGAATTTGGGCGGCATGTGTTTCATAATATGAGAGTTAATTCTACTGAGTTTGACGCTGACACTCCTTATCCTGTAATTGACCTGCTTCCCGGACAACGTGATATTAGCCAGAAAGGAGGAACTATGCGTTTGGGAACCTATCCTTGCTGCTTAGTGCCCGGGACGAAGGCAGCTCAGGCTTATAATAGGGAGACAATTTATGAAAGGCATCGGCATCGTTTTGAGTTTAATAATCGTTTTCGTCAGCCATTGGAGGAAGCAGGACTTATATCTAGCGGGCTTTCACCGGACGGGAAATTGGTGGAAATCATTGAGCTGAAGAATCATCCCTGGATGGTCGCCTGTCAATTCCATCCTGAATTTAAATCCCGCCCTGACAGCCCTCATCCGCTTTTTGTGAATTTTATCAAGGTAGCGAATGAGACGCTTGTTGAAGGTGCTCAGACAAGCCTACCCTTGAGTTAAGTGAGAGAGCGATGCGTTTATTCTTGGATACCGCTAATATAGAGCATATTCGCCACGGTGTAAGATTAGGGGTGATCAGTGGAGTAACTACCAATCCTAGCCTAATATCCAGGGAAGGGAAGGTTGATTATCAAAAGTTGGTCAAGGAGATATGCGCCATCGTTCCCGGACCGGTATCTACTGAAGTATTAAGCCAGGATGCTCCTGGTATGATTAATGAAGCCCGGCAAGTAGCTAAATGGGCAGACAACATCGTAGTGAAAATACCGGCTAACCTCGAAGGAGTAGAAGCTACCTCAGTGTTATCTAAAGAGGGTATTAAGGTGAACTTCACCTTATGTTTTTCCTTAAATCAGGCTTTATTAGGGGTGGCTGCCGGAGCTAGCTTTGTAAGCCCTTTTGTGGGCCGGCTTGATGATATCGGCGAAGACGGCATGAAAGTGGTGGAGGATATTGTTAAATTCTTACGCTTTTATCAACTCCCTGCTCAGGTAATAGCAGCGAGCATCAGGCATCCTCAGCATTGCATGGTAGCGGCAAAAGTTGGTGCGCATATTGCTACTGTACCCTATAAGGTGTTGCTTCAAATGATACAACATCCTTTGACTGACATTGGAGTTAAGCGCTTTATTGATGACTGGACAAGGGTGATGAAGGATTAAGGAGGTTTCTATGGTAAGCATGACTGAACTTGAAGATAAAACTCGTGATGAATTGGAGGTGATGGCCAAGGAATGTGGCGTCACTGGATACTCTTCGCTGAAAAAGGCGGAGCTTATTCAGCATATCCTACAATCTCAAGCAATGCAGCAGGGTAATTTGTTCGTGAGCGGTGTATTGGAGATTATGAGTGAAGGTTATGGGTTCTTACGGCAAGTTAGCTTTTTGCGTGGTGACAATGACATTTATGTATCTAATTCTCAAGTCCGTCGGTTCAATTTGAGGAATGGCGATTATATTTGCGGAGAGGCTAGAGCCCCTAAGGATAGCGAAAAATATTATGGGTTGCTTCGTGTGGAAAGCGTTAACGGGCTCGACCCTGAAGCGGTCAGGGAGCGTCCCAATTTTGGTTCTTTGATACCTACTTTTCCCGACAAGATGATTAATTTAGAAACTACTCCCGGTGAGCTATCTACTCGGCTGATTAATTTAGTAACTCCTATAGGTAGAGGACAAAGAGGGATGATAGTCTCACCCCCTAAAGCAGGTAAAACGGTACTCCTTAAGAAAATCGCTAATGCTATCTCCACCAATTACAATGATATTCACCTTATGGTTTGCTTGATTGGAGAAAGGCCTGAAGAAGTAACCGATATGAGGATGTCAGTGAACGCTGAGGTTGTTGCTGCTACCTTTGATGAGCCAGTGGAGAATCAAACTCGTGTGGCTGAGCTGGCATTAGAAAGGGCGAAAAGATTGGTGGAACTGAACAAGGATGTGGTTATTCTCCTCGATGGCATCACTCGTCTTACTAGAGCTTACAATTTAGCGATGCCTGTCAGCGGACGCACTTTATCTGGTGGTCTTGACTCGGCAGCTTTGTATCCTCCGAAACGATTCTTCGGTACTGCTCGCAATACTCAGGAAGGTGGTAGCTTAACAATCATTGCTACCTGTTTGGTGGATACTGGCAGTCGTATGGATGAGCTTATATACGAAGAGTTTAAGGGGACGGGGAATATGGAGCTTCATTTAGATAGAAAATTAGCGGAGAAGAGGATTTTCCCGGCAATAAACATAATTCCCAGTGGAACGAGGCGAGAGGAGCTTCTTTTAGATGAGGACACTGTAAAGCAAATATGGCTGCTCAGGCGTGTAGTTTCTATGCTAGCTGACGATTCTCCTAATACCAGTGAAGCTACAGAGAGGTTGTTGGCCAGGTTATCTAAGACAAGGGATAACGCTGAATTTTTGGCCACTTTGTCCAAGGATATGTGAGGAATCTCAATTTCACTATGAGTGCCAAGGGACCAAACTGGGCATACGGAATTAAAGTTAGAATTAAAAAGGCGTTGGGCAAGGATATTATTCTATGTGATAGTTGCCTGTGGAATTGGCGAAGCGCGTGCAATCGTCCTGAACGTCCCAATGCTATTTGGTGCCCTGATTATTGTAAGAAGGGCAAATGATTATGCTTTCCTTTCCAACACTGCTGCCATGCCAAGTCCGCCACCAACGGGTATAGCTACCAGGGCATAATGCAGATTCCTTCGTTTCATATCGTGCGTAGCGGTAACTACTAACCTTGCTCCTGTTGCGCCGAGGGGATGTCCCAAGGCGATACCGCCTCCATGGGGATTGGTGCTATCCCAGCTCATATCAAGCTCTCTCATGCAGGCGATGGTTTGGGCGGCGAAAGCTTCATTAAGTTCGATGAGGTCCATGTCTTTAATGGTAAGTCTTGCTTTTCTGAGGGCGTTTTTTATTGCTGGTACAGCCCCCAGTCCCATATAAGCTGGGTCTACAGCTCCAGAGGCATAGGATTTGATAGTTACCCAGGGTTCGAGTCCTAACGATTTAGCTTTAACACTTGACATAAGTATCACTGCTGCTGCGGCGTCGTTGATGCCTGAGGAATTGCCTGCGGTGACCGTTCCATTCTTCTGAAATACCGGAGGTAGGAGAGCCATTCTTTCAAGGCTTGTGTCCATAGGGCGTTCATCGGTATCAAAATGGATGGGTGGACCTCCCCTCTTCTGTGGAACAGGCACAGGAACGATTTCCTGTTTGAAAATTCCTTCCCTTATAGCTGCTTTAGCTCGTTTATGACTCAGAAATCCTACTTCATCTTGTTCGGTGCGGCTTATATTGTATTTGATGGCGATGTTTTCTGCGGTGTTCCCCATATGATATCCATAGAACGCATCCCACAGTCCATCAAGTACCATGAGGTCTACAATGTCTGCCTTAGTGGTGATGCTCATCCTGTAGCCCCAACGAGCTTTAGGAAGGATATAGGGGGAGTGACCCATGCTCTCCATTCCTCCAGCAACCACAACATCTGCTTCGCCGAGCATTATCGCTTCAGCACCTAATATGATTGCTTTTAAGCCTGAGGCGCAAACTTTATTTACGGTATAAGAAGGCGTTTCCTTAGGGATGCCAGCATGAATAGCAGCTTGACGAGCGGTGTTTTGCCCCTGCCCTCCTTGAAGGACATTACCCATGATTACTTCGTCAACTTGAATTTCTTGCAAGGAAAGGTCCCAATTATAGTACTTTGCTTCTAACTCGGAAATTTCTTCGTCTTTAAAAACAGAAGGTCCGTAACTTAGAAGTTTCTTGCTGGTTTTTGGTCTTAAGCCAGCTCGGTTAAGCGCTTCCCTGATCACCAGGTGCCCTAAATTGGCAGCGGGGATATCTCTCAAGGTGCCACCGAAAGTGCCTATCGGCGTTCTTACCCCGCTGACTATAACAACTTCTTTCATTACTTTCTCCTATTTTCTATTTGTTAACCACAAAAATTAATGAGCGCCATGTAATTTATCTCGAAGGCTAGCAATTCAGGAAAAATTATTTATTTAGCGGTAGCGCTGCCAAAACTTCAATTGGTGGAGGCGGGGGAGAGTCGAACTCCCCGTCCATAGGGGGGTTGCCAGAATATTCTACAAGCTTAGTCAGCTCCACTTGTCTCGCTCAACTTTCATCTGCTGACCGAAATCCAGTTAAGCCAGTCGATTTTTCTTATCCAATCCTTATCGACATCGGGATTGGAGCACCTCGACTTTTTGACACCCAGTCCCGACCTTCGAGGAGAGGTTGGGGTGGGTGTGTAGCTTTAATTAGGCTGCAATAGGTTCGGCATTTATTTTTTGCCATTTGTTTTGTGAGGTTAATGGCACCTCAGCTTGCAATTCTGTAGGCCATCCCATGTCGAATCCACGCGCCCCCGCTATATTATCAAACTGTCTTTTTACCACCTCCCTTTGATTTTTAGCGCCCGGTCTATTTGTCTTTCTGTCTCGCGGCGAACAATAACTTCCCTCTTATCGTAAATCTTCTTTCCCTTGCCGACACCAATCTCAACCTTGGCAATCCCATGTTTAATATACAGCTTAAGAGGAACTAAAGTCAAACCTCGCTGCGCTACTCTCCTGGTGAGCCTATCGATTTCCTCTTTGTGGAGCAAGAGCTTGCGAGGGCGGGTTGGCTGATGGGTGTTGTAGCTGGCGGCATCATAAGAGGCGATGTGGCTGTTAAATAGCCACAGTTCTCCATTTTCTGATTTGGCATAGGCATCCCGTAAACTTACCTTTCCATCCCTTATTGATTTAATCTCGGAGCCCTTAAGCACGATACCAACCTCAAGGCTTTCCTCAATACGGTAGTCGTGATAAGCTTTGCGATTGACGATTGATATCCCTGCGTTTTTCGCCATATGAAAATCTTACCATTGAAATGCGAGGTTGTCATTTTGAATGGAGCAAAGCGGAATGAAGAATCTCTAAGATTCTTAGCCTATGGCTCAGAATGACGAAAGACGAGGTCGCTAAAACAATGTCCAGGGAAGGAGTTTAACCGAAATGAATCAAGCAGATAGATTTTACATCTTTATCACAGTTTTTTTGGTCATTGCCCTGGTAGTTGGCGGGGTTATGCTGCTGAACAACCGCAGTAAAATCCAGCCTGCTGAGCTAGTGTTATCTCAAGTTGCGCTTCCGCAGCAGAGTGGTGAAGTTTACATTAGTGGCGCTGTGGTTAATCCTGGCATCTATCCCCTCAGGGAAGGCGACACGATAGATGCTATTCTCTCAAACGTTGCTCTCGAATCCAGTGCTGACCTTAGCTATATCGGGATTTACATTCCTGAAGAAGGTGAAGAACAATCTCTTCAAAAGATAGACATCAACCGGGCAGAATCCTGGCTTCTCGAAGCCCTGCCGGGAATAGGTGAAACTAGAGCTCAGGCTATCGTGGATTACCGCAGTGAAAATGGTCAGTTCAAACGGCTTGAAGATTTGCTTCAAGTGAAAGGCATCGGGCAGGGAACATTTGACAAGATAAGAGATTATATCACTGTATCGGATAGCAAAACTTTCTAATGTGGTTGCTTTATATTAGCTGTGCCTGGGTAGCGGGTATTTTTATAGGCTCACAAGTTAGCCTGCCGTTAATCGTTATCCCTCTCGGGCTTTTTCCATTCTTGTTCATCCCTCTTTTCCGTGACAGCAGAAAAGGCCTGCTGGTAATGGGATTGTGTTTTTTTGCCTTTATCGGCGGTGGCATTTATTTTCCATCGAGCTTGCCTCAGATAGATGAGCATTCCGTTTGTTTCTACAATGACCGGAATGAGCAAGAGCCAGTGGAAATCCAGGGAATGCTAAAAGAAGAGCCTGATGTCAGGGATAGATATTGCTTGTTAACCATTTCAACAAGTGAAATAGCTATAAAAGGAGAGAAGAATGAAGTCTCGGGAGATGTCTTAGTTCGAGTGTCTCGGTATCCTGAGTATCATTACGGAGATGTCATCAAGGTAACTGGAGAATTGGAGACCCCTCCTACGTTTGAAGATTTTGACTATAAAAGCTATCTGGAGCATCAGGGAATTTACTCCATCAGTTATTATCCCAGGATAGAAGTTATCGCTGAAGGTAAAGGTTTTACCCCGTTGCAGTGGCTTTATTCTTTCAGGGAGAGCCTTTCGAATTCCCTGGCTAGAGCTTTGCCTGAGCCGCAGGGCTCATTAGCCCAAGGCATCCTGCTTGGCATGACAAGCAATATACCCTATTCTGTGAGGCAAGCTTTCTCAAGAACAGGGACTGCCCATATATTGGCTATTTCTGGCTTACATATTAGTATCATCATTGGCATTCTCCTCAGCCTTTTAGTTTTAATTTTTGGGAGACAGCGCTCCATATATATCTGGCTTACCCTTATTGCTATCTGGATTTATGCCTTGCTTACTGGAATGCATCCGCCGGTAATTCGTGCCACCATGATGGGGAGCTTATTTTTGCTGGCTGAATATCTCGGAAGGCAGCGAAGTGCTATTACTGCTCTGGCCTTTGCTGCTGCAGTGATGGTGGGTATCCAGCCTCAAATTTTGTGGAGCGCCTCATTCCAACTTAGCTTCATGGCAATGCTCGGGCTTATTCTGTTCTATCCTTATTTTCAGAGTTGGGGAAGGAAAGGCATTGCTAAGCTATTTGAATACCGGGATAAAGCTATAGCTATTGGTAATGTCTTTGTGGATGGCTTTACACTGACCCTAGCGGCTATCATCGCAGTCTGGCCACTTATAGCGTACTACTTTGGCATTGTTTCACTGGTTGGTGTTCCAGCAACATTCCTTTCTTTGCCTGCTTTGCCAGCTATCATAGTTGCTTCTGCGTTGGTCGCCTTTGTAGGGTTATTTGCTATATTTGCCTCTCAAATTTTAGGCTGGGTCGCCTGGCTATTCTTAAGTTACTTGCTTTTAGTGGTTCAGGGTTTTGATGACTTGCCATTCTCCTCTTTCCAGATATCTAGTATCCCTGTGTGGTTAGTGTGGACATATTACATCATGCTTGCAATAGTTGTGGCGTGGCTTAATCATAGAAAGCAGTTGACCAATATTTCCCCCAGGTTAGCTTCTGAAGCGAAGGGAAGTGGTTAGTAATGGCTAAATTCTCCCGACATTCGCTCCTGAAATGGCTCATTCCTCCCCTTTTATTAGCAGCTATCCTGGTTTGGGCTGCAGTCCTCATCACGCCTGATGATAATCTCCATGTAAGTTTCCTTGATGTGGGACAGGGGGATGCCATCTTGATACAAACGCCTGATCATCAGAATATACTCATTGATGGTGGTCCTAGTCCGCAGATAATAGATTTGGAATTAGGTGAGAAACTCCCCTTCTGGGATAGAACAATTGACCTTATGATATCCACACAGCCTCAAGCTGACCATATCACTGGATTGGTGGAAGTGCTGCAAAGGTATAAAGTGAAGCAAGTGCTTGAGCCCGGTGTTTCTTATAATTCTTGTGTTTATCAAGAATGGCTCAAGCTGATTGAGGAGAAAGAAATCAAGCATTATGTGGCTAAAGCGGAGCAGGAAATTGATTTAGGCAGTGGCATTAAGATAGAAGTGCTTAATCCTCCCGAGGAGTTTTTTAAAGGGACCAGCGCCGATGTGGACAACAACGGGGTGGTATTAAGACTAAGCTGGGGTGAGGTCAGTTTTTTGTTCACTGCCGATATCAGGTGGGAAGGTGAATTTGAGCTCATTAAACAGCGAGCTAATTTGAGCAGCACAGTTCTGAAGGTAGCCCATCACGGCAGCAAGACATCTACCATGCCCCAGTTTCTAGCGGTAGTTGACCCTCAAATAGCAGTAATCTCAGTGGGGGCAAACAATACCTTTGGTCATCCCAGCTTGGAAGTGAGGGAGAGGCTGGGGGAAGATAGCATTTATCTAACATCGGAAAATGGCACTATTGAATTCATCACCGATGGGGAGAAGCTGTGGTTGAAGGCAGAGCGGTGACAAGAGCCCTTGACTAAGCAGGTTCTAACCGATACAATGTAGCATTTGTAAGATTGGTCTGGATACGATATGGCTGAAGTAAAACTTGGCTCTGGTGAGGGCTTCGAGAGTTTGCTGCGTAGATTTAACAGGCAAGTGCAGCAAGGCCGTATTTTAGCTGAGGTTCGGCGTCGAAGGTTTTTTTTGAAACCAAGCGAGGCGCGGAAGAGGAAACAGGCGGCAAAGAGGCGAAAAGTGTGAGAGGGGTGAGGTGACACTGGAGGAGAAAATAAGGAAGGACCTCTATCAGGCAATTAAGCAGCAGGATAAGGTACGAATCTCCACATTACGATTGCTCTTATCTGAAATAAAGAATGCTGAAATTGCTCAAGGGAAGCCTATCGATGATAGTAAAGGTATTGATATCCTTGGTAAGGAAGCGAGGCAGCGGCGGGAAAGCATCGATGCGTTTAAAAAGGGAAATCGCAGTGACCTTGTAGCCCAGGAAGAGTCAGAGTTAGCCATTATTTTAGAATATCTTCCCAAGCAAATGAGCCGTGAAGAAATTATTACCGCAGCACGGCAAGCAATTGACATAGTTGGAGCAAAAGGGGAGAAAGATAAAGGTAGAGTTATGTCGCAGCTTATGCCCCAGCTTAAAGGTAAAGCTGGCGGTAAGGAAGTAGGCGAGATAGTTTCTGAGCTGCTTGCTCAAGGTTAGGTCTTTACATAATATTACATCAGGATTTTGGTAATAAACAAGCTAACCAGCTTGGATAGAACTCGGGGTGATACTTAAATGGCTCAAGTTTGCTCGTTCCGTGGTATACGTTACAGAAAGGAAAAAGTTTCTAATCTAGGGGCGGTTATTTGTCCGCCATATGATGTGATTACTCCCGAAGAACAGAGAGTTTATTACCAGAAAAGCGATTACAATATAATTCGTCTGGAGCTTCCTACCCGCCAATCTGGAGGCGGTGCCGGGGCTGAGTATAGTAGTGCTGCGAGAACCTTGAAAACCTGGCTTGCAGAAGGAGTTCTTCAAGCGGATGACTCACCGGCTTTTTATCTCCATGACCATTATTTTACCTATCAGGGGAAGAGGCGGCGACGTGAGCTGATAGCTCGAGTCAAGTTAGTGCCCTGGGGTGAAGGCGTATATCCTCATGAAGAGACGTCTTCTAAAGTTAAACAAGACAGACTTAAGCTGTTGCGGGCTTGCAAGGCTACCTTCGGCCCGATTCTTGCCTTATACCAGGATAGAGGTGGTGAGACCGCTGGAATATTTTCCTCGGTGTCACAGTATAACCCGCCGATGGAATTGGTTGATTCTGGTGAACGTCATCTCACTTGGGCAATAACCGAGCCCGACATAATACACCGAATCAGCGAGCTTTTATCTGATTTACCCTTTTATGTAGCTGATGGTCACCATCGCTATGAGATTGGGCTAGCGTATCAACGTGAAAGAATGGGACGCCTTTCTTCTCCGACTGGGAAAGAAGCCTTTAATTACATAATGATGTCCTTGGTTGAGTTTTCCGACCCTGGACTCGTTGTTTTGCCTATCCACAGGTTGGTGCGTGGAATATCGCTTGATGCCAGAGCTAAGCTGAAGCGGCAACTTCGGGATTTCTTTACTGCGGAGATAATTCCTTTGTCGGATATCTCTGGCGATTTAGCTGAAGGTGTATGTGATAGGCTGAAACGCGGTGGGAAAGAAGAAATTGTTTTAGGAGTTTTAGGGTTGGAGGGTGAATCGTTGGTGATGTTAACACCCCGCCCGGGGGTACCTTTAGATAAAGTGATGCCTCAAGCTCGTTCCCAAGCTTATAAGAAACTTGGTGTCAGTTTTCTTAATCATATTATACTGAAGCAAATTTTGGGGATTACTTTTAACAAGGATGATATTGGCTATACTAGTGATATTGCTGAAGCTTGTCGAGAGATAACGGAAGGGCATTATCAATTAGCCTTTCTTGTTCAATTGCCTGAATTAGGGGTGGTCAAAGCTGTTGCTGATGCTGGTGATAGAATGCCGAGGAAATCGACTTACTTTTATCCCAAGGTTCCTGCTGGATTAGTTATTAATCCTCTTTGGTGATTATATTTTCACCACTTTAGCGGTATAAATGTCAGGCAATGCCGTAATTTCTCTTCGTTGCTCTTCGGTGGGTAGCTGATCCAGGGCTAGAATCATAAGTGCCTTTCCCCCCGGTTTTTGTCTGCTTGAGTGCATTGCGCTGATATTGATGCCAGCTTTGCCCAGTATGGTTCCGATAGCACCAACCCGCCCAGGGGTATCAAGATGGTCGCAAAGTAAAAGATAGCCTTCGGTAGGTACTATGTCCATCCAGAACTCGTTAATTTGAACAATATGGGTCTCGCTATCTCTAGCTGTTCCTGATATGGTAGTAGTGCCTGAATTTGTGTTAACACTTACGGTGAGTAAGTTAGAATAGTTTGGACAGATTAACTCTTTTTCCTCGCTAATTTTCAAGCCACGCTGGGCAGCAAGGAAGTTAGCATTGACCAAATTTATTTTTTCCTCGGTCACCTGTCCCAGTAAACCGCTGATAACAGACACTTTTACCGGGCTTAAATCATAATTGGCGATTCCTCCGCAGTATTTGATACGTATGTCGGTTATCTGTCCTTCCATTAATTGGCTGGCAAAGCTGCCAATTAATGAAGCTGCTTTTAAGAATGGCAGTAATTCATGGCGGACATGAGGCATATTGACGGCATATTTGCTGAATTCTCCGCGAAGGACTGTCAAGACTTGTTCGGCAATATCTTTAGCAACATTTACTTGAGCTTCAACGGTTGAGGCACCAAGATGAGGAGTGACGATTATTTTGTCACTTTTAAGAAGCATGCTATCTGTCGCTGGCTCAGTGCTGAAGACATCGAAGGCGGCGCCGGCTAGCCTTCCTTCTTCAATCGCTTTGAATAGTGCTTCTTCGTCAATCAAGCCACCTCGAGCGCAATTAATAACATAGGTTGTAGGTTTCATTTTTGCTATTTCTTCGGTACCAATTAATTTCTTAGTGGCTTTAGTCAATGGTGTATGAAGAGTAATAAAGTCGGCTTCTTCCAGTAATTCCTTTAAAGGAACAAGGGTGACCTTTATAGTTTTGGCATAGTGTTCCGGGACGAAAGGATCGTAAGCAATAACGCGCATTTCAAATCCTTGAGCCCGTTTGGCTACCTCGGAGCCAACGTTACCTAAACCGATAATTCCTAAAGTTTTGTTTCTGAGCTCAGTGCCCACTAGCTTGCTTCGCTGCCATATTCCCGATTTCAGTTGAGCATTGGCTTTTGGTATATTGCGTGCCAGGGCGAGCATAAGACCGACGGTATGCTCAGCAGCAGACACGGTGTTTCCTGTGGGGGCATTTACTACCACTATGCCTTTCCTGGTGGCGGCATCAACATCGATATTGTCTATTCCTATTCCGGCTCGCCCAATTACTTTTAGTTTTTCCCCGCGTTCAATTATATCTGCGGATACCTTTGTTTCACTCCGCACAATCAGGGCATCATAATCACCGATTATCTCCTTAAGTTGCTCAGGATTTAACTTGAGCTTGACATCAGCTTGAGCGTGCTCAGCGAGAAATTTTATTCCTTCTTCAGCAATAGGGTCTGCGACTAAAACTTTCATCTAAGTTAATACCTCGCTTTCGGCAAAGCTTTTTCTATTGCTTGTAATGTTACTTTGATATCATCCTCATTGACCAAGCCCATATGACCGATGCGGAAGATTTTGCCCGATAATTTGCGCTGACCTCCAGCAATAACTACATCAGATTCCTCTTTCAGGATTTGGACGAATTTAGACACATCAAGCTTGTCTGAGGTGTTGACCGCAGTAACTGTATTGGAGGCGCAACTTTCATCAGGGAGAAGAGATAATCCCAGAGATTTTATGCCATTCCTAGTCATCTGGGCTACTCTCTTATGGCGGGCAAATACATTTTGTAGCCCTTCATTCAGCATTAAATCAAGGCTAGCATCCATAGCGTAGCAAATAGAAATGGCTGGGGTCCATGGGGTCTGTCCTTTCTGGAGGTAATCCTTGGCTTTAGCAAAGTCAAGGTAAAACCGTGGCATTCGTGCCTGTGAATAAGCTTTCCATGCTTTTTCGCTTACGCTAATCATTGCCAGGCCAGGGGGAACCATCCATCCTTTTTGGGAAGCGGTTACCACTACATCACACTGCCAGTCGTCTGCAGGTAAATCGATGCATCCGAGGCTGCTCACAGCATCAACGAGAAGCAGCTTGTCAAATTCTTTGACTACTGAGCTTATGCTGGCTAGGTCATTGGTCACGCCGGTGGAAGTTTCGTTATGTGTGACCAGCACCGCTTTGATATTGGTATTTGCCATTAAAGCTTGGCGTATTGCTTCCGGCTTTGCCGGGGTTCCCCATTCGAAATTGAGGCGATTCACTTTGGCGCCATATTGCTCAGCAATGTCAGCGAAGCGGTCGCCAAAGACACCACAGGAACAGGCTAGTATTTCATCACCTGGAGACAGTATATTGACGATAGCTGCTTCTAACCCACCGGTCCCAGCACAGGTAAGTACAAAAACATCTCCTTTAGTCTGAAATATCTGTTTTAACCTTACTGTTACGGATTGGAGAAGCTGGCCAAATTCCTTGCCGCGATGATTTATCATCTGACGGCTCGCTGCTTGAAGGGTTTCTGGTGGGCACGGTGTCGGTCCTGGTATGCGTAGCTGCATGTTACAAACCTCCTGAAGATAATTCAATAGCTATCCTGACAAAGCTGTGTTTTCCTACTTTGAGAACGGCGCCATTGTGGACATCGATGATATTGCTGCTTATTTTGTTGCCGTCCAGTTCGATTGCCCCTTGTGCCAGAAGGCGTTTCAGCTCACTATTGCTTTTAACTATTCCTTCTTTAACTAAAGTAGGGGCAATGTCAATGCGGTACAGCGCATTTTCAGCATGGCTAGCGGGGAAAGCGTATTCCGGAATTTCTTCTGGCAGCTTTTTTTGTTGGAATACTGTAGAAAAATATTTTTCCGCTTCCTCGGTAGATTTAACATCGTGAAATTGAGCCACAATCTCATACGCCAATCTTTTTTTGAGTATCATCGGGTTGACTGAGTGGCTGTCCATCTGCTTCTTAAACTCGGTGATTTCCTCATCAGGGACATCGGTTGCTAGCTGGAAATAATCGATAATAAGGTGGTCAGGAATGGACATCACTTTGCCATACATTTCCTGGGGGGACTCATCGATACCTATATGATTACCAAAAGTTTTGCTCATCTTTAGTTTGCCATCGGTTCCAATCAAGAGAGGCACGAGGAAGACTTGTTGAGGGGGCTGTCCGGCCATTTGCTGTAGTTCTCGACCCAAGAGGCAGTTGAACTTCTGGTCAATGCCGCCAAGTTCAACATCGGCTTGGATAACCACTGAATCATAAGCCTGGAGTAAAGGATATAGCATTTCAGCCAGAGAAATAGGATTCCCGGCAGTGAACCTTTTATTGAAGTCCTCTCTCGCCATAATCTGGGCTATGGTGAATTTGCTGGTAAGCTTAATCACCTCATCCAGACCAAATTTATCGTACCATTCACTTTGCCATCTTACCTCTGTTTTACCCTTATCTACCACTTTAAAGAATTGCTTCAGGTAAGTTTGAGTGTTAGCCTCCACTTCCTGTGGTGAAAGCATGGGGCGGGTAGCTACCTGTCCACTCGGGTCTCCAATCCGTGCTGTCCAGTCACCCACTATCAGAATAATTCTATGTCCTGACTCTTGGAATTGGCGTAATTTCCTCAATCCAACTACATGTCCCAGGTGAATATCGGGAGCGCTGGGGTCAAACCCTTGTTTAAGCCTCAGCCGTTTTCCTGATTCCAGTAGCTTTATGAGTTCCTGTTCCACGGTAACCTCAGCTACCCCTCGTCTTAGCAATGGCTCAAATTTTGAAGCTATCATTTCGTTTCTTTACCCAGGATTATTTTTGCTTTTTCAACATCTTTTTCAATTTGAGACTTTAGCTCTTGGGGAGAAGCGAATCGCTGTTCATCCCTTATTTTGTGCCTAAATTCCACCTCCATATCTCTACCATATAATTCGCCGTGATAATCTATAAGATAAGTCTCCACAGTTTTTTCACCTTGCCCGAAAGTGGGACGAATACCTATATTTGTTGCTGAGGTGAATTGTTTACCATCTGCGTAGGCGATTGATGCGTAGACTCCGTTGCCAGGCAATGCCTGCTGTGAACTTATATCAAGGTTGGCAGTGGGGAATCCCAGGGCATGTCCCCGCTTATTGCCAGTGATGACTTTGGCGCTGATGCTGAAGGGATGTCCCATTAATTTTCTCACCTTTTCCATATTTCCCTGAGCAAGCGTTTGTCGTACAAGAGTGCTACTCGCCGTTTCATTATCGATGGTCAATGGTGGGACGGTGTCTACAAAAAAAGCTATTTTCTTCCCCAAGGTGGCGAGTTTTTCAGCATTTCCTTTCCGCCCTCTTCCAAGGGCGAAATCGGCCCCGATTACCAACCCCCGCATTTTGAGATATTTCTTAAGCAAGGTAACAAATTGTATGGCAGAGAGTTTTGCCACCTCTGGGGTAAAGGATAGCAAAGCAATCAAATCTATACCAAGCTGGCGGATTTCCTTAACTCTTTCGTCTAAACTCATTAAGTAGGGCAATTGATTGTTGGGGTCTAGTACAGATTGAGGATGAGGGTGAAAAGTAACTACTCCACTAAGTAAATCTCTTTCTTGAGCTCGGTGGATTAGCTTTTCAATTAAATAACGGTGTCCTTCGTGCACGCCGTCGAAAACGCCAATGGTGAGGACTGTTTCTTTGGGCGGAACCAGGTTTGCTAATTCTTGTTCGAGGGTCATAAGAGCTTTAGGGACTTGCCTTTACACCACTAACGGCTAACTTTCTACCTATTGCCTGGGCTATCGGTGTTAGTTGAGACATGAGTTTACCAAAATTGTCAAAGGTGAGCGACTGAGCCCCATCTTTGAGTGCCAAATCGGGATTAGGGTGAACCTCTATCATAAGTCCATCAGCTCCGGCAGCTATGGCAGCAAGTGCTACAGGTGTTACCAAGTACCATTTTCCTGTGGCGTGGCTGGGGTCAGCAATAATTGGTAGATGACTATCTTTTTTGATTACCGGGATAGAGCTGACATCCATAGTATTACGGGTGTGAGTTTCAAAAGTTCTGATGCCTCGTTCACAAAGAATAACCTGGTCATTCCCTTGAGCGAGGATATATTCCGCGGCTAATAGCCACTCCTGAATGGTGGCTGATAAGCCTCTCTTGAGCATCACCGGCTTCCTTGTTTTCCCCACTTTATCAAGCAAGATAAAGTTCTGCATGTTCCGTGCCCCGATTTGTAGTATGTCAGCATAACCGGCTACCAGTTCAACATCCTCTGGAGTCATTACCTCGGTGATTACAGGCATTCCTGTTTCTTTACGAACTTTCGCCAGCAGCTTGAGTCCTTCCTCTCCTAAGCCACGAAAGTGGTACGGGGAGGTGCTTGGCTTGAAGGCGCCGCCTCGTAATATGTTGGCGCCGATTGCCTTGACTGCTAAAGCTGTGGTTAACAGTTGTTCTTCGCTTTCTACAGCACACGGACCGGCTATGACCACTATTTCATCACCGCCAATGGTGATATCGTTTATCTTTACTACGGTATTCTGGGGGTGAAACTCTCGGCTGGCAAGTTTGTAAGGTTTGCTGATAGGGATAACCTCTTCCACGCCGGGAAGCAATTCCATCCTGTCCTGAAGTTCGGGAAAGATTTGTCCCAGTATTCCGATAATGGTGTGCTCCACACCTTGAGAGACGTGCGCTTTCAGCCCATATTCTTCAATGCGGTAAACAACCGTGTTAATTTCTTCTTTTGTGCAGCCGCCTTTCATCACTACAATCATGCTTTATCTCCAGACAGTGCTAACTTATTTTCCTTCAATTTTTTAGCTTCCTCTAAATAAACATGGGTGATTTCCTCAGCTTTCTTTTTGGTGTTTACCAACATTAAAATTCTCAGGCAATGAGGTAAGCTACCAGGAACGTCCATCTCATGTCCACAAAGCAGGGCGATATGCTGTGGCCATCCTAGCTCTCTTGTTGCTGCTGCCGGGAATTCAGCGTTCAAGTCAGGCGTGGTGGTAAAAAAGATAGCCGCTATATCATCAATTTCAACTTCGTTAGCGCGAAGTATCTCTTTAAGCAATCTTTTCGTTGCCGTCATAATATTCTCTCTATCATTGCCCGGCAGCGTAATTGCACCTCTAATGCCGCGGCACCTCAATTTATCCAATCTTCTTGCTAAATTTAAGCTAATAGCCTATCTTTTTTATCAATTTACGTCAAGCTAAAGGATTAATGCGTAGTTGCTTAAATAGCTCTTTGCGAGCAAAGACGGATTGAACAATTTACAACCTTTTTGCATTATAGTATAGAGGATTTGTATCCTATCACTTCATATGGATTTAATAGAAGAGAAAGAGCTTGTGGAAAGGGCTCGGAGGGACCCCGAAGTCTTTGGCAAGCTTTATGACCAATATTATTCCCGAATCTTTAATTATGTTTTAAGAAGGGTAGCCAACATCGAGATTGCCCAGGATTTAACTTCGGAGGTATTCTTCAAGGCTTTAAAGAACCTAGGGCAATTTCACTGGCGCAATGTTCCCTTTTCCTCTTGGCTCTATCGAATTGCCACCAACCAAATTACTGACTACTTCAGGGGAGGCAAGCAGGAGATGTTTTCGTTGGAAGAAATCCCTGAACCGATTAGTAATTCTAGTCTCTCAGCTGAGACCGAGGTTATTGAGGCCGAAGAAGAATTAGAAAAGCATGAAGATTTCTTAATCCTGCATCAAAGCATTTCCAGGCTTCCCCTCAAGTATCAGGAGGTAATTACCCTGAAGTTTTTCGGAAATAAACAAATTAAGGAAATTGCCCAGATTCTGGGAAAGCGGGAGGGAACAGTAAAGTCTTTGCTTCATCGGGGCTTGGGAAAATTAAGAAAACTAGTGGAATAAAATGCAACCTTTTTAAGGCCGGAGCGTTATAGTAGTTAGAGGCAATAAATGAAGGAAGAGGAATTAATCAAAAAATTAGAAAACACAGCTCTTCCCGGGATTGAGGTTCAAAGCCACCGACGCCGGCTAAGAATGGCTTTGCTTCAGTCTGAGTATTTCAGGGAGCAACCGGAGGTTGGTGTTTTTGGCCAAGTGAGCTCGACCGTGAAAAGAGGGGTAGATGTGCTAAGAGGATTAATTTCATGGCGACCGATATGGAAGCCAGCCCTGGTTAGTACTCTAGCCATAGCTTTAATTGTTGGCTCTGCTTTATTTGTTCCATCGCTTGTTAGTCCATCGACGGGGACATTGACAGGGACATTGCCGCCTGGTATTGCCAAAAACAGCGGGGAGGGATCAGACGCTCCAGCCAAGCCCATACTCAGCTCACCAGCCAATGGTAGCAGGGTTGGATTCATAGGCAAACAGGCTCTGACGTTTCAGTGGACGGTGGTGACAGAGTTTAGTGGAGTAAGCTATAAGTTACAGATTACCAGCGACCCGAGCTTCGTCAACCTAACGATTCCTGAAGTTAGTGGGTTGACGGAAACCAGCTATACCTTGCCTCAAGGGCAAGCTTTGCCCTATGGCACTTATTACTGGAGGGTGAGGGCAATAGATGGCGCCCAAAATGATAGCGGCTGGACCGCTCCTCATTCTTTCCAAGTGGGACTCATGCCCCTATGGACATTTATTGTTATAGTAGTTGTAATCGGGATGCTCGTTGCTGCTTTGGTTTATCGCTTCGCCCTGAAAGAATGAGAAAGCTGGTCACTGTAAACCTTTTCCCAAAAGTTTCGTTTTTATTAACGGAGAATAAAATAAAGGAGGAAATGAATGAAACAGGAAAGGGGGCTTAGATGAAAAAGACTTGGTGGTTAATTCCTTGTTTAGTGGTATTATTAGCATTGGGTGCTGCTGGATGCACTCAGGTGGTCACTTCCCCTTTACCCCAGCAAAACACTGGCATATGGGTCACTGGCCAAGGGGAGGTAATGGTGATTCCTGATATAGCTGAGTTGTGTCTTGGTATTGAAGCCCAAGCAGATACAGTAAGCGAAGCTCAGGCACAGGCAAGCGAGGCAATGGATAAGGTGATGGAAGCACTGAAGGATAACGGCGTGGCCGAGAAAGATATCCAGACACAGCAATTTAGCATCTACCCGGTGACAAGATGGATTAATGAGAGTGGCGAAGATGAGATTGTTGGCTATCGAGTTACCAATATAGTGCTTGCTAAGATAAGGGAGGTGGATAAGGCTGATATTATTATAGATGCTGTAGCCAAGGCTGGGGGTGATCTTACCCGGATTCAGAGCATAAGTTTTTCCGTGGATGACCCTACGCCATATTATGAGGCGGCACAAGGCAAGGCGATGGAAGACGCCAAAAATAAGGCAACGCAGTTAGCTACCTCAGCCGGTATTCAGCTTGGTAAGCCCACCTACATTTCCGAAGGAGCGGCATCTGTTCCCAGATATTTCGCTGAGATGGCAGGAGGTATGGCTCCTGCTCCTGAAACTCCTATCAGCCCTGGAGAATTGAAGGTCACGGTCAACATTCAAGTAGTTTATGAAATTAAATGAGCGAATTGTGGATGAAAGGCTCTTAGCGAGGTGAATATGAAATTGTTGATTGGTTTACTAGTCTTGGGTGCGATATTGCTAATCGCAGGCATAGTGCTGGCAATTTTGTAGCTGCGCTAAGCGTTTTTTATCCTTTTTGGTTATACTAAAATACTAACTGGAATGGATGACATCTTGCTTGTAGATAAGCCTAAAGGGCTTACTTCGTCCCGCGTCGTGGAGTTAATGAGGAAGAAGCTAAAGGTAAAGGCTGGTCATACCGGTACGCTGGACCCCATAGCTACAGGACTTTTGATTGTTCTTACTGGCAGGCGCACCAAAGAAGCTTCGTCATTCTTAACATTGAATAAGAGTTATGAGGTAAAAGCCAGGTTGGGTATGCAAACTGACACTTTTGATTGTGATGGGAAAATTCTGCAGCAAAACGATGCCACGATAACAAAGGAGGAGTTGGAGGAGGTGCTGAAGGGATTCCGTGGTGAAATCTGGCAGGTTCCCCCTCCCTTTTCTGCTAAAAAGTTAGCTGGCCATAAAGCTTATGAACTGGCCAGAAAAGGCGTCAGCGTGGAAGTGCCGCCTAAGAAGGTTAGCATTTATTCCCTGAAGCTTGAGGAGTTCCAATTTCCGTATTTCACCTTTGACTGCGATGTTTCTTCCGGGTTCTACGTTAGAAGCCTGGTTCATGACATTGGAAAGAAGTTATCTATCGGTGCTATGGTGGTGGAGGTTCGTCGCACCGGAGTTGGTCATTATCGGGTAGAGCAGGCTAAAAAATTAGAGGAAATTTTGAGGTGAAAGGCCTGAATTTTTGCCCTGTTTTTCCCATTTTAGATAAAATAAAAAGGGGACAAGTGAGATACTTGCATTGGAGTATTTGTGTTAGCCGGGCGATACTATGCTGGTAGAGAAAGAGGGATAGTATAATGGAAGGTAAGAATAAAGGAAGTTAATATGAGCAGGTTTAAAAGGTATTTAATGCTATTAGCTATTGTGCCACTTCTGGGCTTTATGGCTGTAAGTTGTGCTCTCACTGTGCCCCCTACTGGCACAGTTGAGGTACATGTTACCGATGCTGGGCATAGCAGCAATGTAACTAGCATAAATATCACTGCCTCAGCAGTGGAAATTCACAGGGCAGGGAACGAGCAGGAGCAAGAACAAAATCAGAGCGAAGAACAGGAAGGGGAATGGATATCATTAAATATCACCGATTCTAGCTTTGACCTTATTGCGCTTAGAGAAGGAGGATTGGAGCAGCTTCTTTCTGAGGGAAATGTAACTGCTGGGCATTACACCCAAATCCGCCTGACCATTGAGAAGGTTGAGGTAACCTTAAACGGCGAAACTAAGAATGCCACGGTCCCAAGCGGCGAGTTAAAATTCGTCCGTCCATTTGATGTGGTTGAGGGACAGACTATTATTCTTACTCTGGACTTTGATGCTGACCAGTCGGTAACCGTTACGGGGAATGGCGAGGTCTTGGTGAGACCCGTGGCTACATTAAATGTTACTATGCCATCCGAGTAGGAAAATGGAAAATGAGGCACGGCAAGCAGCTTGGTCCGTGGTGCTTACTGTTGACTTCTGGACGAGAAAAAGAAAATTGTGAAGGGTTTAATTTCTGTCCTTTTAATTGCTGCTTTCTTTGTTAGTGGCTGTGCGCCCGGGGTCACACCCTCCCAGTTTACTATACCTTCGGTAGCTGGGGGTGAGGTATTAAATCCTAAATTTATCATGGCGGATTGCTATGAGCCCAATCAACTTTCTATATCTCTTAATGCCCCTGACTACGCACTGCCATTAGATTTAAATGAAGTGACAAATTTTGAGGAGGTGGAATCCACTTTTTATCTAACCGAGAGCCAGAGGCAACTTTTGCAGCAAAATGGCTTTGTGGTTATCCCCTGGCACGGAGATGATATTGTCCAACCCTATAAGACATTGAAGGAGCAGGGAATACCTATTTTTGTTACTTCGGACACTCTGCTTCATTTGTATCATATTCAATTCAATGAGATATTGAAGCGATTAGAGGAGGAGGAGTTCTTTGATGAGCTCATTGATATGAGCCTGGCGATGATGGACAGGTCAGTGGAGGATTACCAATCCTTCGGCGGTAGCGATTTAAGTGAAGCTGCGAGAAGAAACGTTGCCTACTTTGCTGTCGCCCTGAGTCTGTTACAAACGCCAACTGAAGGCTACGATGAGGAAGCGATAAAGGAAGAAATTGAGCAGTGGAATAAAGACCATCCCTGGGATAAGAAGGAATTTAAGCCATTGAAAAAGGTTGAATTTACCGTTCCGTCTTATGTGGTTGATGATGTCAACGAGGAAATCAGCAATATTGAGGCACACGAAGGATTCAAGCCCAGTGCGATATTTAATTCACAGATTGATTGTCAATGTGACCTTGCCGGTTGCTATTGTGAGGACTATTCTCAGTATGTTCCCCGGGGGCATTACACCCGAAGTGAAGCACTTAAAAGATATTTTAAGGCGATGATGTGGTATGGCAGAATGGCTTTCCTGCTTAAAGGGGGTGATGATGCCCTGGTGAACGAAAAAGATGCTCGGATAGCTACAATTCAAGCGTCGCTTATCTCCGCCGAATTGCCTGGCGTGTCATTGCCAGCGGGACAGGGCAACCTTACTACTTGCTGGGATACTTGGAGTCGGATTTACTCTGTTACCTCATTTTTTGTAGGCACTGCTGATGACCTTACTCCCTATGAGTATTTGAATGCCATGGAGAAAGTCCTTGGCACTGAGTTTAACGCCACACAGCTTGCTGACGATGAAATTTTGCTCAATCTAGAGGCTGAGTTAGCTCAGATGAGAAATCCTCAAATCTATGGTGGCTCCGGCGTTTGTGTTATCGAGCCCCCAGTAACCAAGGAGAAACTTTATGAATGTCTGGCAAAGACCAAAGGTTTGAGATTTATTGGGCAGAGATTCGTCCCCGACTCTTATATGTTCCAGAACCTGGTCTCTCCTGCTGTAGGTATGTATGTTGGCGATGATGCGCCATTTACCATGGAGATGACTGCGCTCGGTCCCAGCAGGTGTTTTCCCAGGGGGTTGGATATCATGGCAGTCCTCGGTTCTGAGAGAGCTTATCAGATATTGGATGCCGAGGGTGATACCGAATATCGGGGGGAGAATACGAGCTACGATAAGCAACTAAACGAGCTGAAAGAGCAGTTTGCAGTCTTCAGTGAGGAGGACTGGAATCGCAATCTCTACTGGAGCTGGCTTTATTCCTTTAGGCCTTTGCTGAGCGATTTTGGCGAAGGCTATCCTACTTTCATGCAGACCGAGGCGTGGCAGGATAAGGAATTGCAAACTGCTCTGGCATCTTGGGCTGAACTTCGGCACGATACTATCCTGTATGCCAAGCAGAGCTATACACCAGGGATGACAGCGATACCACCGCAACCGCAGCCAGTGGTGGGCTATGTGGAGCCAGTCCCTGAATTCTATAATCGCGTGCTTTCGCTCACCACGATGACCAGAGAAGGATTGGGCACTCTCAATGCTTTAAGTGATGAGGAAAAATCAAGGCTGGAGAGCCTGGAAAACATTTTAGATAGGCTGATTACCATTTCCCGGGATGAATTAGAGGGTAAGGAGCTGAGCGAGGATGATTATGAATTTATCAGGAATTTTGGTCAGCAGCTTGATTCTATAGTGACCGGTGTTGAAGCGAGGGGGAAGGAGACCACGCTTGTTGCTGATGTTCACACTGATGTTAACTCAGGGCAGGTTCTTGAGGAGGGAGTGGGTTATATTGACCTCGCTCTGGTTGCCTATAAGGTTCCTGATGGCAGCATTATCCTTGGTGCTGGACCCACCTTCAGTTATTATGAGTTCAAGCAGCCTATGAGTGATAGGTTGACCGACGAGCAGTGGAAGGAGCTGCTGGAACAGGGGCAACAGCCCTCAAGACCGGACTGGATACAGAGTTTCTATGGTGAATAGGCACGCAGATAAGCGTACCCCCAATAAAAAGGCTTAGAAACAAAACTTACTAAGCTAAGCCCATCTCCTTAGCTATTGCTTCTCGGTAGTAATTATCCCCGTCGTAACTGAACTCAACAGGTTTGGCTCGCGTGGTGTAAAAGTGCAAGTCATGTTCTATGGTAACTCCCATAGCTCCATGAATTTGGTGTGCCAGATTGAAGATAAGCGGAGAAACCTCATTTATCCATGATTTAGCTACCGCAATTTCTTTGGCACAGGGGAGCCCTTCACTTAGCATCCAGGCTGCTTGATAGACACTGAGCCTTGCTCCCTCGACATAGGTAGCCATATCAGCGCAATAATGCTGTATCACCTGGAAGCTGCCAATAGGGCGATCGAACTGCTTTCTTTCCTTAGCATAAGCGATAGTATCTTCCAAAACCCATTGAAAATTGCCCACCAGTTCGCAACATTTCGCCACACCAGCTCTTTCCACTGTCTTTTGAACCTCATTCCATCCCTGATTTAGCTGTCCTAGAATATTTCCCTTTGCTACCGGCACATGATCGAAGAGTACTTCACAAAGCTTATCATGAGCCATAGTTTTCAAGACGGTATACTTTACTCCAGGACTTTTAGCATCTACTATAAATATAGTGATTCCTTCCTCCCGCTTGCTGGTTCTAGCTACACACAGTAGATAATCAGCCACATTGGCATAGGGAACAAACAGTTTGCTTCCATTGATAACGTAGGCATTTCCATCAGGAGTTGCCTCAACTGCGATTGCCTTGGGTCCATATTCAAGCTCAGGTTCCATCAAAGCCAGACTAAAGATTGCCTTGCCACTGGCTATCATAGGTAAATACTGCTTCCTTTGCTCTTCTCTACCAGCATTGAGGATGGGTAAAGCACCAAGAACTACAGTAGAGAAGAAAGGTGATGGCAAACAAGCACGTCCCATCTCCTCTAATAATACACAGAGGTCAAGGAAAGCCATGCCACTGCCGCCGTATTTCTCTGGGAATGCCAGCCCAATCCAGCCCAGATTTGCCATCTCTTCCCACAGTTCTGGTGAGTAACCCTTCTCATCCTGCTCCATCTGCTTAACAAAGCTTTTGGGGCATTTTTCTTCCAGAAAATCACGTGCTGCCTTTTTTAATATCTCTTGCTCTTCAGAAAGTGCTAAGTTCACTTTATCCCCCTATCACTTTTTATTTAGCTAGTTGGTAGTCCCAGCCCTCTTGTAGCTACGATATTCTTCATGATTTCAGTAGTGCCTGCCTGAAGACTATAACCTTTAGAACCTAAGTATGAATGAGCTGCCATGCCTCCAAAGGGAGCATATTTAGAGCCAGCCCAGAGCAGCCCATAAGGCCCCAAGATTTCCATGGCAGTATTCGCCAAGCGCTGTTCAAAGGCTGTAGCATAGGCTTTTGACATAGCAGCTTCTACAGTGGGTGCTTGCCCCTCGTCCATAACCAAAGCCACCTTATACATTAGGAGTCTCCCCACTTCAAATTCGACCTGAAGCTGCACTAGCTTATGGCGAATTACGGTATCCTGGGACAGGGCTTTCCCATTGCGTTTTGTCTCGTTAACAAATTTAAGGAGAGCCTTAAATAAGGCATAGTTGCCCATTAACCTCTCAAATCCACTCCTCTCATAGGCGAGCTGCTCCATAACATGATAAAAGCCCCTGTTTTTCTCTCCTATCAGGTATTTCTTGGAAACTCGAACATTGTCAAAGAAAATATCATTCCAAGCTTCCGTGCCGGTAACATCTATCATAGGGATACGAGAAATTCCGGGGGTATCTATAGGAATAATAAACTCACTTATGCCTCTATGTTTGGGGACAGTTGTATCAGTCCTCGCCAGCAAGTAAATGTGATTCATAAACCAGGCACCACTGGTCCATGTTTTCTGCCCATTGATTATATAATCATTACCATCTTCGACAGCCATCGTTCTCAGAGAAGCTAAATCTGAGCCAGCCTCGGTTTCGCTCATCCCTAGCCCGACATACATCTCCCCTCTTATTATTTTAGGCAAGAATTCCCGTTTCTGTTCCTCACTACCATATTTGAGTATTGAACCGCCTATCTGGCGGTCAGCAAACCAGTGGCAGGCTGCTGGCGCTCCATAGCGTAACATCTCCTCAGTAAGTATAAAGCGGTCTACAAAGCTATGCTCCTGTCCACCATACTCTTTAGGCCAGGTAAGCCCCATCCAGCGTTTCTGCGCTACTCTTTTGGTGAATTCTGGATTGTAACCCTGTATCCAGGCATCGCAACTCGGCTCCCAAAGTCCTTGCTCTATCTCTCCTTCCAGAAAATCACGAACTTCCTCTCGGAATCTGTTTTGTTCCTCAGTAAAAGCGAAATCCATCGTATCCTCCTTCTATCTCCCTAGAGATTAATGTTAGAGTATTTCCTCCACGGTCTGGCTACGGATTTGTTTTCCAGAGCATCCAGGGCTTTGTTGATAAACTTTCTGGTATCATGGGGCATTATTACATCATCAACATAGCCTCTCTCTGCAGCGCAATAGGGATTCTCATAAAGTTCTGAGTATTCCTTTATTCTCTTTGCCCGCACCTCCTCCGGATTTTCTGCCTCCTTTACTTCCCTGGCGAAGATAACACTGGCAGCAGTCTCAGCGCCAACAATGGTGATCTGAGCAGTGGGCCAGGCGAAGACGAAATCAGCACCAATAGACTTGTCCAGCATTCCATAGTGAGCACCAGCATAGGATTTTCTTATTATGACTGAAACTAAAGGCACAGTGGCATCGGCCCAGGCGTAGAGCAGCTTGGCGCCATGTCTTAGTATACCTGCCCAATCCTGCTCAGAGCCTATCATATAGCCAGGACAATCCGTAAGCGAGACGAGAGGAATATTGAAGAGGTCACAAAATCTTATAAACCTGGCCAATTTGTCACAGGCGTTAGTGTCCAGAACGCCTGACTTTACCATGGGCTGGTTGGATACTATCCCCACGGGACGCCCGCTTATCCGAGCAAAGCCACATATGGCATTCGTAGCGTAATATTTAAATATCTCAACGAAGTGCCCTTCATCCACAACCTTATTAATTATCTGATACATATCATAGGGTCTTGTGGGCTCGTCGGGGATTATGGTATCAAGCTCGGGGATCTCTCTTTCAGGATCATCCTTGGTCTTTATTCGAGGTGGATTCTCTTTGTTATTAGATGGGAAGAAAGATAACAACTCCTTGCATTTATCTAAACAATCCTTATCATCTTCAGCTATAATGTGTGTCTGCCCCGATTTAATGGCATGATTCTTCCAGCCACTGAGCTCCTCCAGGCTAATTTCCTCTCCGAGTTGTGTTTTGACAAAAGCAGGACCAGCAATGCCCATAAAGCCAGTTTTTCTTACTTGAATTACAAAATCCATCATTACCGGGTGGTAGGCTTGCCCTCCCAAACAAGGACCCATTAATAAAGATACTTGAGGGATTATTCCCGAAGCCAGTATCTGAGATCTAAATGTCCAGCCATATGATTCCAGAGTATCCATTCCTTCATGTAGTCGGGCACCAGCGGAATCATTCATGCTCACAAATGGCCAGCCTTTATCCTTAGCAAAGTCAAGGGCATAAGAGAGTTTTTTACCATGATACTCGCCAAAAGTTCCCATCATGGCAGTGTAATCCTCAGCACCAGCAACTACATGCCTTCCATTTACATTGCCAAATCCGGTGATAATTCCCTCAGCAGGCACCTCTCTTTTATCCATTCCAAAAGCGGTGGTTCTATGTTTAATCCATAATCCTATCTCGGTAAAAGTGCCAGGGTCAAAGAAGTAATCTATTCTTTCCCGTGCTGACATTTGCCCCCTTTTATGGCGCTCCTCAATAGCCTCAGGCCCTCCCATTTGCAAGATATGCTCTCTTTTACGCTTATACTCCTCAATTCTTTGTGCCGTTGCGCCTCTAATTACTTCGCTCATGATTCAACCTCCTTTTTAGTATTCGATAGCAGCTAACTTATTACCAGTCTTAACAATTGTGTTCGGTGACGCTAATACCGCTTTGACCGAGCCCTTCACCGGTGACATTGTGTGATTCTCCAGCTTCATCGCACTATAGTACAGACCACTCCGCCCCCTGTATGGTATTCCGCACCGTAGCATTTACGGCCAGTATTTTTTCTGGTATAGGTGCTCAATTATCTCCTGCAATTTCGTAGCCTTCTTAATAGAAATATATATAGCATTAATAGCTAGGAAGAAGCAACACGGTGCAAAGGTGCAAGGTTGCCAAGAAGGGGGCTTGTTGGGTTATAATCTGATGCTACGAAGCTGTTGATCTAATTTTTACCTTAGCTCGCTATGAGGAAGAATGGAAATAATTCCTGCCATTGATATCAGGAAAGGTAAATGCGTTCGGCTGTATCAGGGTGATTACCGGCGGCAAATTATCTATGATGAGAAGCCTATAGCGGTAGCATTGAAATGGCGTTCTCAAGGCACACGCTGGATTCATATAGCTGATTTGGATGGGGCGGCTGCAGGTAAGCCAGCGAACATAGCTTTGGTTGAAGAAATAATAAAGGCGAGCAGTTTATCGATAGAATTTGGTGGTGGTATCAGGCAGGAAGACATGGTTGAAGAGTTATTGCGAAAGGGGATAAAACGTATTATTTTAAGCACTTCAGCGGTGGAAAACCCAAGGCTGGTGAAGAAACTATGCGGTAAATATGGCGAGGCGATAGTCGTGAGCCTTGATGCTAAGGATGGCAAAGTCTACATTCATGGCTGGCAAAAGGATACCATGGTGGATGTTTTACAGTTGAGTAGAGACATGGTAAATATTGGAGTAAGGCGATTTATTTTTACCGATATAGGGAGGGATGGCACTTTAACTGAGCCCAACTTTGAGATGGTAGGAAGACTGGTTAACGGCGTAAATGTTCCTGTGATTGCTGCCGGGGGCATTTCCAAGCTGGAGCATTTGAAAAGGCTTAAGCAACTTGGAGTGGAAGGAGCGATTATCGGCAAGGCTCTTTATACTGGCGATATTGACTTAGGAGAGGCTATACTTGTTGGAGGGTAATAAGCATGTTGAAGTTTGATTCTCAAGGTTTAATTCCTGCCGTCATTCAGGATGTCAGGAATGGCGAAGTTTTGATGCTGGGCTATATGAATAAGGAGTCGCTGGCTCGAACGGTAGAAAGTGGGGATGTGTGGTTCTACAGTCGCAGTAGACAGGAATTATGGCACAAGGGGGAGACTTCGGGCAATTTTCTTAGGATGAAGTCCATTATCAAGGACTGTGACAGTGATACACTTCTCATCCAGGCGGAGCCCACCGGTCCAGTTTGTCATACTGGCAATCGCACTTGTTTTTTGCAAAATGATACGGACTTCAGACTTTTGGAGAACCAAGATTTAGCCTAGCTAGTTCTGTTAAAGGTGTTAAACAACTGCTCTATGTCAATCTTTTATTCTGTATCTCTTCTTGAACCGTCCTACCCTTCCCATGGTATCCACTATCCTTTGTTCTCCAGTGTAGAAAGGATGGCATTTGCTGCATACCTCTACTCTAATCTCTGGCTTGGTTGAGCCCACGGTAAAGGTGTTGCCACAAAGGCAGGTTACTTTAGCGTTTTCATAGTATTTGGGGTGTATCTTGTCTTTCATTTGTAAATGCTTACCCTCTTTTTGTATCTATTAGCTGGCTCATATTTTACAAAACCGTCTATCAGAGCGAATAGCGTATAATCTTTACCTACACCGACGTTATTTCCTGGTAAAATACGGGTGCCTCGTTGTCGAACCAGTATGTTTCCGGCACGAACTTGCTCCCCCCCGAATTTCTTCACACCAAGACGCTTTGATTGGCTGTCTCGGCCGCAATGTGTGCTACCACCGCCTTTCTTATGTGCCATGCTTATGCCCCCGTGGTTTAATAATTTTATTTATTAATAACGTGGTATAAATTTGCCGGTGTCCTCTTTTCCTGTGGTAACGAACCTTGGACTTATACTTAAATACGGTGACTTTATCACCTTTAAACTCTCCCAATGAAGTAGCTCTTACCTTGGCCCCTTTGATAATAGGGTTGCCGGTAATCACATTTCCATCGTCATTGATGAACAATACACTGTCCAGCTCAACGGTATCCCCCTCAGGTATATTCAAGCGCTCAACCTCTATCTTCTGGTTAAGGGCTACCTTATATTGTTTACTGCCGGTTTCAATAATAGCGTAAATTTTTATCCCTCCAGAGTTAACTATAAATTTACGACTCTTGCTTGCCTGTTGTCAAACAAGCTCCCTTCTCATGTAGCATATCATTTTGCATGTCTATCACCAAAAGTGCTGTTTCCAGTGGCTTTATTTTTACCTCTGTCATTGTTTACCCTCTTTTCAACCTCAAAAATTTAGCAAAGGTGAGATTATATCATATAAAGCATAAAGGGAGATAATTGTTTTAGGAGTTTGAGCGAGATTGAGGGAGAAGCTTTAGACCTTTGAGCACATCGGTGAAGTCGGTAAACGGTATGCAGGCAATATTCTCCCTTGCACAGCATGATAATAGATCATCCCGGGCGAAAACGTGGTGAGCTAACCGCGCCGGGTGAATGTCGGAGACACCATTCCCCAAATATATCAGGCGATAACCCTTTGCCAGAAACAATCTAGCGTAGAGTTCTTTAAGCCCTTTGTTTGCTTCGTTGCCATCTGGTCCGATATATTGAACTTCGATACCTTCGTGACAAAATTTGGTTTGTGCAGCAAATACTTCAATGTTTCTGATGCCAGCATCACTGAGTATTGCATCGATGTAAAAATCCAGGCCATTGCTTACAATGACAAAGCATAAACCTCTTTTGTAGCAGTAATCAGTCAGTTCCTTGAATCCGCACCGTATCTTTGCCTTTGTTCTCACAAATTCAGTCAGAGTTTCCCTGCTAGCTCTCACCATAGTAAAGGCTTGCTTGTTAAAGTAGTCCACCGATATCTTATTTTTTCGGTAGTCTTCCAATAACTTCCTCCAATTCCCCCGGGCAAAGGCGTCCAGTATCAAGAAACTGACGTCTTCTTCAGTAACGGTGCCATCGAAGTCACATTGAATTAGCGTTTTTTCACTACTAATTGAGCACATAGCAAATTTGTCCTTCGTCAACCAATAAAGCATATTTTTAACATGAGTTCCAATAACTATCAAGCTTGACATAGGGCGATAATCGAAGCACAATTATTCATTTATGAAGATATTAGTTACCAATGATGATGGAATTGACTCTCCTGGTCTCTGGGCGGTAGTTGAGGAACTTCGTCGGGTGGGGGAAGTGGTGGTTGTAGCCCCTCAGGGTGAACAGAGTGGGGTAGGGACTTCGGTAAGTTTGCGCCGTGCCGTGAAGGTATTTCCACAGGCAAGAGGGAAAGGAATTTATACTACCGATGGTACACCGGTTGATTGCATCATTATGGCCTTCAGGGTTTTATTTCCCGGGGAAATAGACCTCGTCGTTTCAGGCATCAATAGAGGTCCTAACATAGGATATGATGTTTTTGTTTCGGGTACTGTGGCGGGCGCCTTGGCGGGATATTTCCACGGTGTGCCTGCTCTTGCCGTTTCGGTAGATTCTTACGGAGAAGTGGATTTTGGAGCTGCTGCCAGATTAACCGCGCTGCTTGCGGCTAGGATAAAGAAAGGCGATTTGCCCAGGGAAAGTCTGATGAATGTTAACCTACCTAACTTGTCCCTGGGGGAGATAAGGGGAATAGAAATTACAAAATTAGGCAAGCAAACCCACTGTGGCGAGATAAAAAAGGTATTAAGTGGTGAAAATGAAGGCTATATCATCGTGAAGGATAAAGTGATAGGCGAGATAGATGCGGGCAGTGATGCCTGGGCATTAGAGCAGAAAAAAATTTCCATTACCCCATTGCTTCCAAATCCTTGGGGTAACAAATCAGGCAATTCCTTGCAGGAGTTGGCTCGGGATATTTTCACCGTATTGGGCAATGCGCCTATCACGAGATAGGTTAATTGACATCGACTTAGTTGTGCATTATTCTAATTATGCCCTTTTAACATGGTGTTTTATGCCGAGGTAGCTCAGGTGGTAGAGCAGCGGACTGAAAATCCGCGTGTCAGCAGTTCGACTCTGCTCCTCGGCACTGTTTAAGTTATATGCCGAAGTGGCGGAATGGTAGACGCGGCAGTCTCAAAAACTGTTGGGAGGCAACTCCCGTGTCGGTTCGAATCCGACCTTCGGCACAGGATTGGGTGATGGTTGCCGAGTTGTGTAGTGGTAGCACGGGGGACTTTGGATCCCTTAGCCCTGGTTCGAATCCAGGCTCGGCAGCTTAATTAAGTATTCCCCGGTAGCTCAATGGTAGAGTAGGCGGCTGTTAACCGCTTGGTTGTAGGTTCGAATCCTACCCGGGGAGCTTTTTAAAATAGTAACAATTTCCGCTAGTTGCTTGTTATCCGACCTCAGGCTCTATCAATCCATAATTGCCATCCTTACGGTGATATAGTAGCTCGAGCTTATCGGTATCTGAATTGATAAATAAGAAGAAATCGTGTCCTAGAAGCTCCATCTGTGTTATTGCTTCATCGGTGGACATGGGCTTGACCAGAAAATGTTTGGTTTTTACCACCTTTCTGGGAGGTTGCTCTTCAACTTCAGTTGTTATTCCCTGGCGAGCTGCCGAGATTCCCCTGCCTTTATAATAAAGCTTGCCCTTGAATCGTTTGACTTGTTGTGCTAGTGCGGCGGTGACATTATCGATAGCAGTTTGAACATCGCTGGCTCTCACTTGAGCTCTAATTAGAGTCCCTTTGCTATCAATAGTGAGCTGAGCGATAAATCGCTCCGCCGGTAACTTTGTATCTTCTCTAGAAATCTCTAACTTCCCTTCGCTAATGATAGGTAGATAACGATTTAATCTGGCAGCTTTTTTGTTAGCGTATGCAAGCAGTGCTTCTGAAAGTTCTATATTCTTGGTAATAATTTGTAGCCTCATATTTCCTCCTCATTCTAGAATTTCCATGGCTATGGTTAATCCCCATATCGAAACAGCCCCATTATTCTTAAGAGCTGTAGCACAAGCTTCCAGTGTTGCTCCAGAAGTGCACACATCATCAACAAGAATGATTTGCTTACCATTTATTTTATCACCATGACATATAAAAGCACCGGTCACATTTTCCCTTCGCTCTTTCACGGTTGTTGTCCTTACCTGAGGTTTTGCTTCTTTAACACGAATAAGGCAATCCGTGATGACCGGCAGGTTTATAAGTCTATTCAACTTTTTAGCTAAGAGGACTGATTGATTATAGCCTCGCTCTCTCAACCGCCGTGGATGAAGAGGCACTGGAACAAGGACTTCGCCTGGCAGGGGGTTGAGTAGCAAATAATCAGCTAATAATACAGCCAGAGATGAAGATATTGCCTTCAAGTTTTGGTATTTCAGCTGGTGGATAGCCTGGCGCATTGTGCCCTCAAAACGGAAGGCGGAGCGGATTCCATCAATTTTAGTTTGCCTTTGCCGGCAGGTTGCGCATACGACACCGTTAACCTGGGGCTTGCCGCACTTAGGGCAAAGTGGGGGCAATAATTTTGGCATGCTCTGTTGGCAATCAGAGCATAAAAAGCTCCCCGTTTCCCCACAGACGATACACCGCTTGGGGAAAAAGGAATCTACCACTAAATCAACTAACTGGCTCAAGGGCAGTCAATTTTGTAATGTGGCGTGTTCTCAGCGGCGGCTGTGGATTGCTCCGCTGAGAATGGGTTCGTTTATGTATATTTCGCCATTCCTGATTTTTAGATTATAGCCACAATCAGGATTGGTGCATACCCAAGCTTTGTAGTGCACTGCAGCTCCCTGGCCACCAAAATCAGATAAGGGTACCAAGTCTCCTTTGCCACACTTCTGACATTTAGGGAACATCATGTTTTCCATGGATTCCACCTCCCAAAACCAAAATTAATGAACAATTGATTGTATATCAAAGATTACAAATTGGCAAGTGAAATCCGGTTCTTTATGTTCATGTTACAAACTTATCCTCTTTGTTACTTATTCTTGGGATGTTAAGTGTTGTATATGAAACAAATTATCCCAAGGTTGCTTAATTAAGATAGATAACGGGCCCCACTTGTTCAAATAACCCCATTTGTTTATAATCTGGTTATGCCCATAAGTAAAGGGCTTCATAGCGCAAGTCCGAAATTACCTGAATTTCTTGCTGAGCTATCTGCACCGAGATTCCGCAGAAATGTTATCTGGACAGCTAGAATTCGTTACATAGTAATTGGAGGCGTTTGGGTTTTTGCTTTGATTGGGTATATCCAGGGAGTATTTTCTTTCTCAATGCTTCCGTTCCACATCCTGGCTGCTGTGGGAATATCCGCTAATACTTTTCTTTACTTTTATCTTCTGAGGCCAGCGGCATATAAGAAAGTAGAGGACTATAGCCGAATAATTTGGATAGTTTTGAGCAGTTTAATTGTTGATATACTCGCGATTACAGCCATAGTTTACTTTAGTGGCTACCTGTATAGTCCGTTCATCATACTTTACGTGGTGGCCCTGCTGAGTATCAGCATATTTCTGAATCTGCCTTTGGCAGGCTGGAGTCTCCTCGGGGTTGCTTCTTTATTTATCGCCGGGATAACACTTCTACCTAAAGCACCCCAATTTCCAGGTCTTGTTATGCTTGAGCCTAGCCCTGCTCTAGCTGTTTTCTCTTTGGCCTTCTTTGCTGCCTGTATTGGTTTAATGGTATTTATGGGGAGCTTCGCGTCCAATGAAATTAAATTCAAAACAGAGGAGCTGGCGGAAACAAATACAGGGCTACAGCAGGTAATTAGGCGGCTTGAAGGACTGAATGATGAGAAGAAGCAGATTCTTGTCGGCATATCTCATGACCTCCGCAATCCACTTACCTCGGTTAGAGGATTTTCGGAAATGTTGCTCAAAAAGGGCAAGGTAGACTCAGAATCAAAGTACTTCCTTGAAATCATAAACAATGAATCTCAGCGTTTAGGGCGTTTATTTGATGATATTCTTGACATATCTCGACAGGAAGAAGGCACGCTGCGCTGGTATATGGAGGTGCACGATGTCTTAAGTATTATGGAGCCGGCAATAGCCTCGGCGAGACCAGCAGTTGAGACAAAGGGGTTATCCTTAAAAGTGAATATTCCCAGTAGCTTACCACCAGTATATGGGGATAAAGAGCGATTGAGCCGAGTTGTAACGAATTTGTTAAGTAACGCTGTAAGGTTTACCTCAGCTGGAATGATTAGCATCACCGCGGAAGAAAAAGACAAAAATATCTTGATTCAGGTATCTGATACCGGAATTGGTATTTCGAAAGAAGACCAAGCTAAGTTGTTCAAGCCTTTTGGGCGAGCTGCTGAACAATATGCGGGCATGGGTCTAGGATTATATATCTGTAAAACCATAGTTGACCACCATGGTGGGAAGATATGGGTCGAAAGCGTGCTAGGTGAAGGCAGTACCTTTTATTTCACTTTGCCCGTACTGGGAGAATCTAAGGTTTTAACGCAACCAAAGAAAAAGCTGTAATACCCGACGTTTGAAATATATACTGTAGCACAAAAGCTTTCTTTATTTTTGACGTTTTGTAACTTTGCGCTTCTGATGCTTAGCGGACAGTATATTGTCAATCGTATCTAGCAGGTCTTGGGAAGCGAAAGGTTTCCTGATATATGCATCAGCCCTCAAGCTTAAGGCAAGTTTCTCATCCATTTCGTACTGGAGAGCGGTGACCATGACCACGGGGATAGTTTCGGTGGCTTTATTAGATTTGAGTTCATGACAGGTGCTAAAACCGTCCTTCTTAGGCATTAAGATATCCAGCAAAATCAGGTCAGGTGTTTCTTCTCGAGCTTTGATTAAGGCCTCATCCCCGTCGCCGGCTTCAAGGACATCGTAGTAATGGCCAATCATGTTCTTGACCAGCAATCTTATATTCGGCTCATCATCTACTACAAGTATTTTTTTCTTTTTGGCTATTTTCTTTTCAGCCGTTTTCTTTTTAGCCATTTATAATTCCCTCCTTAGTTAACTGCACAGCGGAGTTCAAACCCTCCCACGCTGTTCTCCTCGATTTAATATTATAAATCAAATAGCAAAACCTTTCTACCTGTTTTCTCGTCGCAATTTATCTTTCCATGATCTCAACGACTTTATCCCGTTTTTTGAAGCCACTTAGAATCTTAACCTGGTTTTGAGGAACGTCGAAGCGTTTTGCCAGTAATTTGATAACTGCCTGGTTGGCTCTGCCTTCCTTTGGTGGCTCTTTAACTGTGACTATAAGAGTATCGCCTTTCTGGCTAATTTCTTCGATTTTTGAGTTAGGCTTTACCTTGACTTGAATTTTCAACCAATTCTCCCCACATTCCTTGTTCGTGAACTGCGGTTAATTTGACCTTCGCTATTTTATTGGTCAATGATTTCTCACTCTGAGTGAATACTCTAACATAATTATCGGTCAGCCCGGAATATATGCTACTTCCAGGGATTGTCTCCTTTTCCCATAAGACGTCTATGGTTTGTTCTAGAAATTGTTCCCGAAAGCTGTGCCGACAACTTTGTGATAGCTCCAGCATCCTTTGGGTGCGTTCCTTCTTGACTTTATCGCTCACCTGGTCAAGCATTCCAGCTGCCTCAGTGCCAGGTCGAGCTGAAAAGGGAAAAACATGGATGTTAGCGAAGCCGACTTGGTGGCAAAAATTGTAGGTTTGCTCAAATTCTTCATCGCTTTCCCCGGGGAAGCCGACGATGACATCGGTAGTGATGGCTACTCTGGGTATTGTCTGCCTAATCAACTCTGTCACCTTCCTATAGTCGTGCCGAGAATAATGGCGTCGCATTCTCTTAAGCATAGTATCACTACCGCTTTGAAGAGCTAGATGAAAATGAGGGCATAACTTCTTGTCTTGCCACAATGCTAGAAGGGCTGGGGAGAGTTCCTGAGGTTGCAATGAAGAAAGACGCAGTCGTTCAATTTCTGTGTTACTAAGGATATGCTTTATCAAACTAACAAGATCGGTACTGTCATCTTTATAGCAGCCGATTTTTGTCCCGGTGAGAATAACCTCTCTATAACTCATGGCTACTTTTTCCTGAATCGTGCTGATTATTTCTGAGGCTGGCAGGCAAAACTGGTGGTTTCGCACTTTGGGAACGATGCAGTAAGCACAGTGGCTGCTGCATCCATCTTGAATCTTTACCAAGGAGCGGATTCTGAAAGTACTATTTTGAGTAGCAGCTGGTTGGATTTGTAGAGGTTCTATTTCAGGTGAGATGCCTTCTATGATTTCGAGCAAGTTCTCTTTTCCTTCATTGCCCAGAACGAAGTCAGCAATAGGTGTCAATTCCTGGGGAGCCCTTTGGGCATAGCACCCGATAGCGATGGTTAAAGTTCTGGGATTTCTCCGTTTCATCAGCCTAAGCCAGTGGCGCGACTTGCGATCGGCAATATGAGTGACCGTGCAAGTATTAGCAATATAGATGTCTGCTACATCGTTTGGTGATACAGGCTGATAACCAGCCTCATGGAATTGGTCAATCAGGGATTCAGTTTCCGCTTGATTTAGTTTGCATCCCAATGTATAGAAGGCTACCTTTAAGGTTCTTTTTTTGTGCACAAAGGGATTATATTGGCTATTTGACCGTGTGGTCAAATTAAGAGATTGTTTAGCAACCTATCCCCCTGACCCCCTTCCCTTAGCAAGGGAAGGGGGAGTGTAGGTAAGAGAGGGGTGAAACCCCTCTCTATAAATCTCTTCCCCCTCTCCTTTGAAGGAGAGGGGGATATAGGGGGTGAGGTTAGTAAACACTCTCAAATTGGTAGTATTTACCCTAGTTTTACCATCGTGGTATAGTTAAAGGTTCTGGTAGAGATCATTAAGCATGGAGTTAATCCCGAAAGTTCAGTGGCATCTTTTGCCTTCAGCGCCTGAGGCATATCTGCATGCTTCGAGTCTTCCACCATTGGTTGCCCAGCTTCTTTATAATCGTGGTGTGCAACTTGATAAAATAGAATCCTTTTTAACTGTCGCCCATCGTCTTGAAGGTAACCCCTTTTTGCTTCCTGATATGACTCAGGCAGTGGCTCGAATTTATAAGGCTTTACTTTCCAGGGAAAAAATTGCTATCTATGGTGATTTCGATGTCGATGGTGTCACAGCTGCAGTTGTGGCGGTAGAAGGGTTATCATGGCTTGGTGGCGAGGTTGTCCCTTATATTCCTGACCGTGTTAAGGAAGGACATGGTTTGAATTTGATAGCACTGGAAAGAATTCGTAGCCAGGCGGTTAGCCTGATCATCACTGTCGACTGTGGAGTTACCGATATTATTAAAGTAGATGAAGCTAAGAAATTAGGTATGGATGTGGTTATCACTGATCACCATTTGCCATTAGGGGAGTTACCACGGGCAGTGGCTGTGGTTGATGCCAGGCGAAAAGATTCGCAATATCCCTTTTCGGAGTTAGCTGGTGTGGGTGTTGCCTTGAAGCTTGTGCAAGCGTTGTTTTACCAAGATAGTAGAAAGGAACGGCTTAATGAATTGCTGGATTTGGTTGCTTTAGGCACTGTTGCTGATATGGTTCCCCTTGTTGATGAAAATCGCTACCTGGTAAGCACAGGGTTGGAGGTTCTCAATAATACTCAGCGATTGGGACTTCAGGAATTGATTAAACAGTCTGGATTGGAGATTGGCAAGATTGGTACTGAGCAAATTTCATGGGTTTTAGGTCCTCATCTTAACGCTGCTGGCAGGATGGGAGGTGCTTTAGTTAGTTATCGTCTGCTTACTACTCAAGCATCGGACGAAGCTCAGGGTTTGACTGAGGAATTGGGGAGAGGGAATAAGGAAAGGCAAAAGTTGACCGAGGAAGTATTAGATAAAGTGAAGAAGAAGATGCAGCTCGAGGCAGAACTTCCATTGATTATTGACAGCGATGAAAGCTATCCTGTTGGCGTTATCGGGATTGTCTCCAGTAGGCTAGTGGATAAATTTAACAAGCCGGCTATTATAGTTAACCTTGGTGACGAAGTATGTCGTGGAAGTTGCCGCAGCATACCTGAGTTTAATATCTCGCTTGCATTAGAGAAATGTCGTGATTTACTGGTCACCTTTGGAGGGCATCCCGCAGCTGCCGGCTTCGTAGTAAAGCGACAAAATTTAGCTCAACTGGAGAAGAAGCTGATGAGCTTGGGGGCAAGCCAGCTTTCTCACTTGGAGCTACAGCCGAAATTAATTATCGATGCTGAGATTCCGTTATCGGCGCTCAGTGGTGAGGTATTGAACCTGATTCAGAGATTGGCTCCTTTTGGGAAGGGTAATCCCCAGCCTACCTTCCTTAGTCATCATGTAGAGGTAATAGAGCGTCATAATTTTGGCAATGAAGGGAAGCACTTGGAGCTAAAACTAAAGCAGAATCATGTAACCTGGCAAGCATTTGATTTCAATTCACAGAAACCAGCGGAGGAAATCCCCGATTGCATAGACATTGTATATCAGTTGAAGAAGGGTCTTTGGGGTGATGAGGAGGTATTGCGCCTTAACCTTCTTGATTTTGCTGCTGAGTAATATTATCAGCAGGTTCAGCAATAGCCCTTTGGCGAAACCTGCGAATCTTAATAATGAGCACAGGTAAAACCACCAGCAATATTGCTAAGCTGATGATTTGTCCTTCTTGAAGTCCAAGGAGAAGTGGGGGATCGATACGAAGAAATCTCAAGCCGAAATCACCAGCACAATAGAGAGAAAGGTAAAGAAGGAAAAGGGAGCCCTGTGGTTTGAGCCGTCCCCGTAATCGCCATACCACAGCGAAAACTATCAGATTCCATAATACGAAGTAGATTTGTGTTGGATATAGAGGTACTCCCAAAAGTCTACAAGCACTATGAGGATTGGTATAGATAACTGCTCCAGGGAAAGAATGAAACGGGCTGGGCTTGCCATGGCAACAGCCATTTATGGTGCAGCCAATTCTACCTATTGCCTGGGCTAACGGTGCTCCCACGGCCACGGCATCACCTATACCTGGAAAGTTCTGGAAGGAAATTTCCCTTGCTCTTGTTCTCCAGTAAATTAACCCTGCCAATATAGTACCGAGGATAGATCCATGCAGCGCCCAACCGTAGGGTGAAATAATTTCGGCGGGGTTTGCCTCATGGAGGAACCACGGTTGAATGAGGTAAACTAACTTTCCTCCGATAATACCACCAATGAGTCCCCAAAAGAACAGATTATAGATGGTGCTCTCCGGGATAGCATGCTGCCTCATCTCTCGGAAGGTAATGGCTAGCAGTGTTATTACAGCCACAGCTACCAAAACCCCATACCACCTTACTTGGAGGGTGCCAATGGCAAAAGCGACGGGGTCTATGCTGATGATAAGCAACTATCCCTTCCTTTTGGATAGCTTGAACCACGGATGATAGCTAATTATAGAATCGGTATCTAATTTACCGCGGACGAAATAATTAGCGATTCTCAAATAATCTGCTACTCTATCGGGCATCAAAAAGTGTTCTCTAACATATTCATGAGCTTTCTCTCCCACCAATTCGGCTTCTTTTGGGTTTCTTAATAAGTAGATTATCTTCCTGGCGGCCTTTTTTGCTGAAGTGATGAAGAAGCCAGTGTCTCCACTGGTAACCTGAATTGGAATTGCTCCCACCTCTCTGGTTATCACCGGTTTCCTTTTCCACATGGCTTCGGTAATGACCAGTCCGAATCCTTCCTTAATAGAGGGTTGCAGTATTATCCTGGCAGCTCGTTGTAGGGCATTTACCTCCAGTGCATTGACCTCCCGATCATTCGAAAGCTTGATAATGTGAATGTCAGAGTCATCTTTCGTTTTCTCGCATATCTGGTTGAAGATCGTTTCGCCTTCAGGGTCATCCGTAGCCATATTGCCAGCTATTATTAGCTGGCACTTTTCTTCATTTCGAGCAATTCTGTAAGATTGAATACTTAAATCGATGCCCTTCCAGGGGTCAAATCTGCCTATCTGAGCCAGCATGGGTATGTTCTGGTCTATTTCATATTTCTCCAATACCGGTGTAATTTCATTTTGGGTTAAATCTTTGTTCTTATTGGAAAGAGGGTCGATGAATGGAGGAATTATGTATTTCGGTAGAGGCCAGCAATCCACCACATAGTGGACGCCGGAAAATATTGCAGCATCGTAAAAATTAGCCCAGAATGTGATGAACTCCCATAAAGCAGGATTGGCTTCCAGTGTCTCGACATCTACATCAATGTGAGACCTCCATAGCCACTTCTGTCCTTTCTTTTTTAAATAACGAGCTAGACCAAGCGGCTGGGGGTCATGCACAAGCACTATGTCTGGCTCATAATCCTTGAAATCTTCGGAATAAAGGTCGGCGTTTTCTTTAAGAGTATTGTAGTATGTCCGTATCATTCCCAGTGTGAGGATTCCTTTCTTTCCTTGCAATAGATTGTGGATGGTTTTAGTTACCCGGAAGAAAAGCTCGGTCCCACGCATAACCTTCCATTCATCCTCCAGTCCCAGAGCATTCAAAAACGGCACCTGGGAGTAAAGCATCTCAGCTACACCACCACCTGTTCCTGTTGAGTTGACCTCTAATATCTTTACCCCCTTGAGTTTACGAGCAAGTTTTTCCAGTTTCTCTATCTTCTCCTCACCCACTATGGGGATATAATCTTGTAAAGGGGATACAGAAAGGGACTGAATCCCCTCTCTGCGACTATACATAGTTCCGTTTCCCAAAGGCAGTTTCTTCTCTGTCTGCTCAACGATGTCTTTTATCTGAGTTTCCATCCTACTCCTTATTGTAGCCATGACAAGATGTAGCCAAAAATGTTAAACGATAATAATACCGGAAATGAATTTAATATAAAATAGCATTGATGAAAGTTTCGGCATTGAACGGCGCCATATCCTCCAATTTTTCGCCAGTGCCGATATAAACGATAGGTATGTTTAGTTCATGACAAATAGCAAATATTATTCCTCCTTTTGCGGTGCTATCCAGTTTAGCTAAGAAAATCCCGGTTATACCTACAGCTTCAGTAAAATATTTTGCCTGAGTTAAGCCATTTTGCCCCGTAGTGGCGTCCAATACCAATAAAACTTGGTGTGGTGCTGCAGGGTCAAGCTTGGCGGCAACTTTCTTGATTTTTTTGAGCTCTTCCATAAGGTTAAACTTGGTGTGGAGACGACCGGCAGTATCGATAATAACTGCTTGAGCGTGTCGGCTACGTGCTGCCTGGATAGCATCGAAGACAACTGCCCCGGGGTCACTGCCTGGCTGGTGAGCAATAATTGTAGCGCCGGTTTTCTCTCCCCAATAACTTAGTTGGTCTATAGCTGCTGCTCTGAAGGTGTCACCAGCTGCCAAGATAACCTTTTTACCTTGTGAAGTGAAGCTATAAGCTAACTTGGCAATGCTGGTTGTTTTACCTGAGCCATTTACTCCGACTACAAGAATGACTTGAAATGCTGAGTCAGTATTGATTGGCCTTGGTGGAATATCTAGCATATTTATCATCTCTGCCTTCAAAGCTGACTTTATTTGAAAGGTTTGGGTAAGCTTATCCGTTTTCACTCGCTGCTTGACTCTATCTATGAGTTTGTTCGTAGTTTGCACACCAACATCAGCCAAAATAAGCGACTCTTCCAACTCGTCCCAGATTTCTTCGCCAAGCGAACCTCGGTCAAAAATATGAGCTATCTTGCTAAACCAGGCTTTTTTACTTTGCCTCACTCCCTGCTCAATTCTACCTGGCTGCTCAGACAATCTGGTCCTCCCATTGAATCATTGAAGTGTAATATTACAATTGTGGCTGACCTTTAGCTAGTAGTCATTATCAGGCAAGGATGGTCTCGGTTCTTCTTTGACGAATAGCAATGGATATACTATGTCGCTGAGGCAGCAGGGAATCCAGACGGCGAGAAATAGGAATAAAAAAACGAAAGGAAGCAGGTGAATCCAATCTGCTGTTCCAAATGAGGTAAGATAGAATAAAGATGCCCAGGTACTCGCCAATACATGTCCAGAGTGTGGTATCTTAGTTGTTTGTTTCCAGTAACCAAGCCCGATGCCAAGAAGCGCCGCGCCGTTTACCACCATCCATTTTTCAATTCCAATGATGGGCATTGTTGAGGTTTCAATAAATGGCACATGGAAACTCATTTCGACATGGAGTAAAACTCCGCTCAAGTAGGGGATTATGGCATCGCTTAGAGTCGCTATGCCGACTGAGCCTGTCCAGCCGATCAAAATCACCATCCAAATTTTAGCCTTTCGATATCGCACATACATCGCAGTGGTTACCAGTGCGCTTAATATGACGTGGATAGGATGTAAGGTGTAGAAAGCGGTCTGTGAAATCTGAAGGGGAACATTACCCAAAACTATTATCACCATGACGATAATTCCGGTAAGAGCTCCGAGAGCCGTGAAGGGAACGTGTTCTTTAAGTTCTGTTGCTATTCGCTTAAGCATCTTTTATTTGTGGGATTGAGGTTAAGCGTTTTTCTGCTTTTGGTGTTGCGTCCTATAGCAATTGGAACAAAGTCCTGATGACTCGGAAAGGTGATATTCAGTATGAAAGTCAAAGTTCCGGGTGAACCCATTTTCCTCTTGGCACAGTCCCTCATCAGCAAACTCCTGAAGAGTTCCGCAAATGTGGCAGACCATAAACCGATGGCAACCTTCTTTATCGCCCAGGGTGCATTTCACAAAACCGCCAGTTGATAATAACTTGTGAGCTAAATTGAGGCTGCAGAACAGGTCGAGTATGCGGTAGATAGTAACGTGATTTAAGTATTTGCCTTTTTGCTTTAGAAGCCTTTGTATGTCATAAGGCGACAGCGGTCTTTGTGCCCCATTGAGAATCGCAAGCACCTGCCTTCGAGGCTTGGTTACCTTATACCCCTGAGTCTGCAAAGCCTGAATTGAATCTTGAACCATGGGTGATATTATACTGGAGTGGGAGACTAAATGCAACAATGTTGCAATTAGCTCAGATACTATGCAGTCAGTTCCTGAAGTATTATTATCGCTGCCTTCTTATCCAGTGGCTGGTTGTTGTTGCCGCACTTTGGCGATTGGATGCAGGATGGGCAGCCATCTGAGCAGGGACATTCTTCGATTACCTTCAAGGTGGCTTGCCATAGCTCGGTTATCATCTCAAATCCTTTCTCGGCAATGCCAATGCCCCCGGGATAAGCATCGTAGATAAAAATTTGCGCCTTCCCGGTATCAGGATGAAAAGGCGTGGAGACACCGCCAATATCGTTTCGGTCACAGAGGGCAAATAGAGGAAGTATGCTGATGGAAGCGTGTTCGCAAGCATGCAATCCGCCGTAGAAATCGAGTCCGGCGTTGGCTATCCTTTCAATTGCTTTTCGTGGTAAGTCAAACCATAAAGCCTTAGTAGAGAAGTTTTGTGGAGGTAAATCAAGTGGCTCCTCTCCAACAATTTCCTCGGTGAATTGCTTCTTTTTCTTAAAGCCAATTACCGTGGTGGTAACATCTACATTTCCTAGATAGACTTTTATGCCTTTATGTTCTTTTTCTCTGGTTACCTTCATAACCCTGAGGTCAGTGATTTCCTTGGCTTGGGTATAGTAATCAACTGAAGTGGGCGTTGCCATAGCGGTATGGGTGTTTAAATCGAGGTCAGCTATAAAATAAGACTCGCCCTGGTGGAGATGGATAGCGCCAGGGTGTATTTGAGAAAAGGCGGTACTTTCCTCTACCGTCTCCAGCAGGCATCCCTGGGAAATGTCAACGACGGTGTAATTTTTCCCCGATGTTGCCCTTATGTTTACCTCTTGGGCAGGGTAAGCAATGCTCGAGGAAAGATACCATTTATTCTTGATTTCCCTTACTTTGCCTTCCTCTTTTAACCTGCCCAATTCCATTCTAGTGTTAGCGCCGAAGAAGTTTTCATCGCTGCTATCTAGAGGCTTTTCCCAGGCAGCGCATAAAAGATGAAGTTGAAGGATGTATGGATTATCGGGATTAATTAGGGCATTATCGAAGTTCTTGCTGAAGAAGAAATCGGGATGCCGCATGAGGTATTGGTCAAGGGGGTTATCTAAGGCAATAAGAAAGCTTAGAGAGCTGCCAGTAGTTCGTCCGCTGCGTCCTGCTTGCTGCCAGGCGCTGGCGATACTTCCAGGGTAGCCAGTGAGCACAGTTGCTTCCAAATCACCGATGTCTATGCCTAGCTCTAGAGCTGTTGTGGCTACCAAACCAAGGAGTTCGCCGTTGAAGAATTGGCGTTCAATTTGGCGTCTTGTCTCTGGAAGGTAACCTGCGCGGTATGGGCTTATTTTTGAGCTGAGCAAAGGTGATAGCTGCTGGTGGGTGTAAATGTAGACCAGTTCGGTTAGCTTGCGAGTGCGTGTGAAGACAAGGCTACGAATATTTTTCATAATTAGCTGACTGAGAAGGAAAGATGCCTCACTATTGGGACTACGCCTGGTGCTCTTAGCCTCGTCGATAATCGGTGGATTCCAAAAGGCAAAATATTTCTCTCCGTGAGGCGAGCCGTCTTCGGAGATTACCTTGAATGGCAGCCCAACCAGATTGCGGGCATGTTCTTTGGGATTGGCAATGGTTGCAGAACAGCAAATAAATCGGGGGTTAGAGCCGTAGAGAGCACAGATTCGCCGCAATCTTCGTATGACATTGGCGGCATGGGAGCCGAAAATACCCCGATAAACGTGAGCTTCGTCAATCACTATATAGCTGAGGTGGCGAAATAGCCTGTACCAGGATTGATGATTGGGCAAAATGGCAAGATGAAGCATATCAGGGTTAGTTAGCACTATCCTGGCTTGCCTCTTTATGCTGGCTCTTTCTGCTTGGGGGGTATCACCATCAAATGTGGCTATAGCTCCGTCAGAAAGAAAATCGGGGCATGCTATTTCCTTCAGGCTGGATAATTGGTCTTGAGCTAGGGCTTTGGTAGGAAAGAGGTAGAGAGCACAGCTATTTTTATCGGTTAAAATTGCCTCCAGCGTGGCTAGATGGTAACACAGTGTTTTTCCACTGGCGCTGGGTGTGGCTATTATCACATTCTCGCCAGCGAGAATGGCATTTAATGCCGTTACTTGATGGCTGTAAAGTGAGGATATACCCAGCGACTTGAGTCGTGCTTTAAGGGTAGGCTCGATGTTTAGCTTATCTAGCTTAGCTGGGATAGTATCTTGTGAAGGAATGTGCTCAGTGTGAACCAATTGCTGTCTATAGTTAGGAAGACTTTTGAGATGGCGGAGAAAAGCAATAACATTCATCAACTCTTTAAGGAGCTGAGAAAATTTCTATCTTTGAACTCAATAATTCTAGTTCAGGGTAGTTTTGAGAGATAAATCTGATTGCATTGGACAGAATTTTGTCATCGTAACTCCTGTGGTTGCTAACGCAGGCAAGTCCCAGAGTAGCTAGTTGCCAGGAACCTTGATTGTCAACCTCCGCGACGGCGATATTAAACTTATTGTGTAACCGGGTGATGATGGACTTAATCACCCGACGTTTACCTTTAAGGGATTGATTCTCAGGAAGGCGAAGCTGTATTTGACATACACCTACATTCATTTTTGCTGAAGATGATTTGCTACTGTTGTTGAATAAGCTTATTAATTATACTCTGGTTTGTCAACGAGCAAGTAACTCTGTTATTATGCTTTTAATTGGCGGAGGAAGAATGTTTATTGAGAGTCCAAGGTATACTGAGCGTTTTGGTGCGGTAAGGATAAATGCGGTGCAACGGGTTATCTCATTAGATTCGGGGGTCAAAAGTGAACTGCCTCCTCATGGTGCCATGGGGGTGATGAAGATAGACGAAGATACTATCAAACACTTTGAAGATAAAATGGCAGTGGTAATCCCAATTAAGGATGAAAAGCTCAAGTTGTTTGAGGGTGTGATTAGTGGTGTGCCACATGATTGCTTGATTATAGTGGTATCGAATAGCCAGCAGGAAGGAATTGATAGGTTTAGAATGGAAAAGGATGCCCTGAATCAAATTTGTCGCTATACGATGCGCAATGCCTTCATTGTACATCAAAAAGACCCTATCATTGCTGATGCTTTTCGGGAGGCGGGATATAATGACATTTTAGGAGAGGATGGGTTGATACGGGATGGGAAGAGCGAGGCTATGGTAATAGGCTTACTTATGGCTAAAGTGGCACGGAAAGAATATGTTGGCTTTGTCGATGCTGACAATTATTTCCCTGGCGCGGTATTAGAGTATGTCAGGAATTTCGCTGCTGGTTTCAGCTTAGCTCGGTCTCCTTACAGTATGGTAAGGATATTATGGCATTATAAGACTAAAATCTCAGGCGGAATATACTTTAAGAAATGGGGAAGGGTATCAGAGACCACTAACAAGTGCCTGAATGATTTGATTTTCTCTAAAACGGATTTTGAAACCGAAGTGATAAAGACAGGCAATGCTGGAGAGCATGCTATAAGTATGAAGCTTGCTGAGCTTTTGCCGTATGCTTCTGGGTATGCTGTGGAACCTGGTGAGGTGGTATACCTCTTCGAAAGTTTTGGTGGCATACTACCTGAGATAGACCATGAGGCTGTAGAGCAGGGTATAGATTTATTTCAAATCGAGACCAGGAACCCTCATATGCACGAGGAAAAGGGAATGCAGCATCTTAAGCGCATGTTGACTGAGGGGCTAGCTACTATTTACCATTCACCACTTTGTGGGGAAGGGACAAAAAAACTTGTACTAAGAGAACTGGTCAACCAGGGAGCTTTAAATGCTGGGGAAGAACCACCTGTTCCACATTTCAATGCTCCGATAGGTAAAGTAGACAGTGCGAAGTTTATGAATGCTATAAAAGAGCACCTTGATGCACTTTACGCCTTACATGAGGAATAAGGAATTTATATCTTCTCCATGAAAGATTGTATTTTCTCTCTTTCCGGCCCGTTAAGCATCTCTTTGTTATATGCTGTCACATCTAAATAAAGCTGCACATGTTCGGGTATTTGCCAGATGTCACCTCCACCATACTGGTAGCCATATCGTGAAGAACTACCCATCTTCTCGGTAGTTATTTTGCTGCTGGCATAACCAATCTTATTGACCAAACTGGCATTAAAGCCATGCCTTTCGGCTATTGCAGCGAGTGTGCTGTGGATACCGCTGCCATGTTGGACAGCTTCCTTGTTTCTATCGGCATATTTATCAGGGATTCCAATTTTCTTGGCAAGCTGGCGATGGGGATGCTTTCCCAATCGGTCATTTTCAGAAGTCACTTTCAACTCAGAAGCTACACTTGCAGCTAATTTCACTACATCGGAATCAAGATAAGGAAACATCATCTCCATACCGTGTGCCTTGGCTATCTTATTTTCCCTGTCCAGAGTTTCTACATCAGCCATAGTAAAGTCATCCCACATTCTTCGCGAAAGCTCCTGGCGACCATCCTTGCGTAGAACATCGGGATACCAGCTATATCCACCCCATAATTCATCGGGACCCTGTCCTGAAAAAATGACTTTTATGCCATCTTGACTAGCCGTGTCGAGCGCAGCATAAATAGCGATACCGGCTTCAATTTGAATAAAATCTCTCTCCTCTACTGCCTCAACAACTTTGGGAATATACTTTTCAACATCGTCGATGCTCAATACTTTTACCTGATGGTCAAGTTTCATCTCATTGGCGAATTCTTGGGCAAACCTTATGTCAGAAGAACCAGCTAATCCGGCAGTATAGGCAGTATAGGCAATTACCTTTATACCAGCCGAGGAAGCCATATCCGATACCAATTTTGCTATTAAACAGCTATCCACACCTCCGGATAACAATACACCAACTTTATCGACATCCGCTAACCTTTTTCGCACTGATGAACAAATAGCTTCATGGTAGCAATCTACAACTTGCCGTGGGTCTTTTAGTTCAATACTCCCTTTGTTGAGAGGGAAGGCCCTTTTGATTTTGATGCCATTGTGAGTAAATATGGCGAGCATACTGGCTCGCAGAGGCATGACATTGCTTAACCCTATACTCCATAAAGCCTTTTTATTGGAAGCGAAAGCTGAAAAATTGCCATTTTTAGCAATATAGAGGGGTTTTGTACCCAGAAGGTCCCGCGTTACTATTGTTTGGTCAGCGTTGCTGGCTACCAAAGCATAATTCCCATCCAGACCCTTTAATGCTCTCTTTATCCTTTGTTCAAGGCTGCCCTGGTATTCTTCAAGTACATAAGCTAGTCCTGCGACGCAAGCTTTATCTGTTAAGCGGTGATTCTGACAAAGCTCAGACGTTATTGGAGGTAAGTTATAAAACTCGCCATCATACATCAATACCAGGTTATCGCCGTAATCTAAATAAGGATATTCTAAAGTCTTTCTTTCAATAGGCGAAGATAGTTCAGCCAGGGCTGTGCTACCCGCCACATCTTCAAAGGACGAACTAACTAACCAAGGGTGTTCATTACTCTGGAAATTAGCTGTGACAGCATCTTGAGGGTAGAAGGCTTCCAGCATGGCAGTCAACTTATCTCTTGTTTCACTGCTATCCTGGCTGAAAACGCCAGCTAACTGACTCATATTATGCTATTTTAGCAGAGTGATTCGGGTAACGCAAAATTGTGCAGTAAGCTCTGATGAACGAAAGCGTTGACCATTGTAATTGAAGCAGGGTAAACTTGATGGAAGTCAAACGCCCATGAAAGCAGTTATCTTGGTCGGGGGGGAAGGAACCAGATTGCGTCCGCTTACATATAACACTCCTAAAGCGATGGTTCCGGTGTTAAATCATCCGTTTCTGGAGCACGTTATCAATTATCTTAAGAAGCACAATATCATTGACATAATACTCGCGATGAGGCAGCTATCTGAGCAAATCCAGGCTTATTTTGGCGATGGCAGTGAACTTGGCGTGAAGTTAACTTATTCTGTGGAGGATTTTCCCATGGGAACTGCAGGAGCAATAAAAAATGCTGAAAAATTGTTGGGTGAATCATTTATTGTTTTTAATGGTGATGTTTTCACTGACCTTGATTTAACTGCCATGATAAATTTTCACTGTGAGAAAAAAGCCGTTGCAACTATAGCCTTGACGCCGGTGGAGAATCCCACTATCTATGGAGTGGTAGAGACTGACGAAGAAGGCAGAGTGAGACATTTTATAGAGAAACCAAGTTGGGATGAGGTAACTACCAATGTAATTAATGCCGGCATCTATATTCTGGAGCCAGAGGTTTTACAACATGTGCCCCCAAATTCCCATTACATGTTTGAAAAGGGGCTTTTCCCTTTTCTGCTTGAGATTGACGAGCCCATCTATGGCTATCCCTTCAATGGCTACTGGATTGATGTTGGCACACCGGAAAAATACTTGCGATTGAACCGCGATTTGCTCCTTCGTTATATTGGAGATAAGAATGTAAAATTTGAGGGAGAAAGTTTTGTTCATCCCTCAGCTCAAATCGAGGGTCCAGCTATAATTGGTGAACGCTGCTTTATCGATAGAGATTCGGTAATAAAAGGTCCTGCCGTTATCGGTCCTGGCTGTCAAATAGAGCAGGGGGCCACAGTAGAAGGGGCTGTGTTGTGGCAAAACTGCAGAGTCGGTAAAGAAGCGAAGCTCAGGAATTGTATTATTGCTTCTAATTGCTACATTGAAAAACGAAGTGAGATTCTGGACAACTGTGTCTTAGGTGATAGGGTGAAAGTCAAAGAGGGTAGCAAACTACCCGAAGGTGCTTCAATTCAGCCGAACGAGGTTGTCTAACTGCTAAAGATGAGGCAAGTTGTATTCACTGACTTGGATGGCACCCTTCTCGATCTGGTTACTTATTCATATGAAAAATCTCTTGCTGGCATAAACCGACTCAAAGAAATTGGTGTACCTCTGATATTTTGCTCAGCGAAAACCAGAGCAGAACAAGAGGTATATCGCCGTAAATTGGGGATTTTTCATCCTTTTATAGTGGAAAACGGAGGCGCCATTTTTATACCCCGAGGTTACTTCCCGTTTTCGGTTGAGTACCATAAAAGTGTCACTGAGCTATTGGTCATTGAATTAGGCACTTCTTATAAGGAGGTCAGGCAATTGCTGGCTAAGGTAAGGGAAGAGAGTGGATTTCGTTTTAGAGGCTTCGGTGATATGAGCGATGAGGAAGTAGCTGAGGAAACTGGTTTAGATATCGACTCTGCTAAATTAGCTAAACAACGGGAGTATGATGAGACGGTTGTCGTTGCGAGCGGAGCGAAGCAATCTCACATTACCGCTGGGGAGATAGATAAGTTCTTACAGAAGATTGAGCAGGCTGGTCTCAACTGGACGCACGGGGGACGGTTTTACAGTATTATGGGGGATAATGACAAAGGTAAAGCGGTGAAGATTGTGACTGGATTATATCGGGAGATGTGGGGTGAAATAGAGACCATCGGGCTAGGTGATAGCCTCAATGATTTGCCGATGCTTTCTGCCGTAGATACACCCATCTTGGTTCAAAAGAATGACAGTAGCTGGGAGAGCATAGACCTGCCTCGCTTGCGCAGAATCCAAGGAATTGGCCCTGAAGGGTGGAGCAGGGCAGTAAAAGAAATATTCGGAGGTTGAAATGCAAACGATATATGTCGTTCCTCATACCCATTTCGATGTAGCCTGGGCTTTCACCAGGGATGATTACTACCAGATAAATGAGCTTATCTATTCCGAAGCTCTGGAGCTTATGAGGAAATCCGAATTTAAGTTCTGTATAGAACAATGTTTTTTGTTAAAAGCTTTCGAGGAGAGAAATCCAGAGTTATGGTCAGGGTTGAAGGAAATGATCCAGGAGGGAAAGCTAGAAATCGTTGATGGCCAATGGCTTATGCCGGATACTATGCGTCCCGCTGGTGAAGTATTGATAAGGGAGATCCTCTTCGGGAAAAGATATGCCAGGGAAAAATTTGGTGTGGATATTCCTGTAGCTTGGGCAGCTGATAACTTTGGCTTAAATGCCCAATTACCCCAAATTTACAAGAAAGCAGGATATAAGTGGCTTGCCTTTAGAAGAGGTTTGGGTGAAAGTGTTGGAAATCGAGTAAGCGAGTTTTTGTGGGAGGGGTTGGATGGAACAACTATCCTGTCTCACTGGATGCCTCTAGGCTATAGAGCAGGATTATATATGGATAAGCTGGAGCAATCGTTTAGTACCCTCAGCAAAGTTGCTGCCACTTCACAAATACTCATGCCTGCGGGTAGTGGCTCGACCCCTCCTCAGGAAGAAATACTTGATGCGGTTGATAGTTGGAACAAGACTCATAAAGGCAGCTTTATGAAGATCGCTACCCCAAGCGAATTCTTTACCGCTTTAGAACGGCAAGGGAAGGAATTCGAGGTGATAGATGGCGAAATGTACGATGACGAAGTCGCGAAGGTTTTTCCCGATGTGTCCTCTACGAGGGTGTGGGTAATATTGGGCACCAGGGAATGTGAGAGACTAGTGGTAACCGCTGAGGGACTTGCTACCATAGCTTGGTTGCTGGGGAGACAATACCCCAGTGAAGTTATGAGGCGGAACTGGGAGAAGCTTCTTTTCATTGCTTCCCACGACGTAATAAACGGATGTAGCGTGGATGAAATTTATGAGGAGGTAGAAGGCCACTTCATTTCTATGAGGCAGGAGTTAGGCGAGCTAATCAATGAATGTAAGGAATATATCATCGGTGAGCAAGAAAATGGCTCAAACAAAGTGGTAGTTTTTAACGTCTTTCCCTGGTGGGTGACTGGTTGGGTTGAGGTGGAGCTTGGTGCTGATTCCAGTGGCATAAACGAGCCTGGGTTAAGAGATAACGATGATGAGATAGAATGTCAGGTATTGGAGATTGAAATAGATAGCAATGGTGCTTTTACCAGAGCTAAGCTGGGTTTCATGGCTAGCGTGCCGCCTTTAGGGTACACGATTTATGACATAATTGAGAGGACTAAGAAGCTCACCGGTAAAATAGAGGCAGAGGGAAACAAGTTAGTCACTCCATTCTTCACCCTGTGGGTAGATGATAAAACGGGAATTGTCGAAGTTTATGATAACAATGGGAGGCTATTAATAAGGGGTAATGAGCTCATTGTTGATGACGAGATAGGAGATCTTTACTTCCATCGCAGCAGATTGGAAAGGCCGATACACACTGAAGGTGGTGAAGGGATTCGTTTTGGGGATTTCAAACCTGTGAGTTTCAATATGGAGGTCGATAACCTAAAAGCCAGGATAACTTTTGAAGATGCATACTATAGTCTTGTATGGCCTTATAGGCTGCGTGAGAAGTACGAACCCCTCCTTTATAGACATAAAAGCATTGAGGTATATAAGGAAATCACCGTCTACCGCGATATTCCTAGAATTGACTTTACTCTCCGAATTAAGAATAGGCACCCTGATGTGCGCATCAGGATTAGATTCGATACCAGAATAATGCAGCCGGATTATTTCCGCGAAACGCAATTTGGCGTCATGGGTGAACCGGGGAAGTTCATATCTGGTGTGTCTTTTGAAGTTCCCTCCCTGAGTTGGGTTGATTGTAGTGGGAGGGATAGAGGTGTAACCTTCTTCGGCAAGGGAATACCTATAAATCAGATGGGAGAGGGGTATGTTTACCTTACCCTGCTTAGAAGCGTATCTACCCTTTCGGCAGACGGTGAAAGTGGACCCTTTGTGCCTACACCTAACGCTACGGAAATCGGGTCATATGCTTATGAATACGCTTTGTATCCACACCGAGGGGGCTGGAAGGAGGCGAATTCCTTCAGGAAGGCAGATGAATTTAATGACTCTCTAATAGCTTCACAGATATGTCTCGGTGAGGGAATACAGCGGGGGCAATCTTTCCTCGAGCTGAGGCCCGATAACCTTATCTTGTCAGCTTTCAAGAAAGCCGAGGACAGCAATGAGGTGATATTACGGTTTTTTGAGACTAAAGGTGAGGAGACGATGGCTGAGATTGAACTATTCCGTGACATTAAAAGGGTGGTGATTGTCGATTTGCTGGAGCGAGAAGAATATGAGCTGAAACCATCTGGCAATACGCTAAAAATGAAAGTGAAGCCTTTTGAGATAGTAACCCTAAAGCTGGAGGTTTAAGCTCGGATTTGGCGTCTGGTTTCTAGGAAGTCAACATGGCATTTGACGTGAAGTCGACCAGATTGGTCTGTTATTCTCCCTGCAAAAGCCTTTCATTTCCTTTCAATTCTGAACTGGCACTTTCCATCGTCTGCCATACTAGCTTCTAATGAGGGCTTGATATCGAAGTCAAAGTGGGAGAGTATCTCCTCTATGAGCGCAAAGCAAGCTGATTTACATACCATTTTATTCGCTGCTTCCTTCCCGTATTGTTCCTCTATAGCCTTATAAAGGCTACATTCATTAAGCCTGTAGGAGATAATTTTCGAGCTATTGGCAACTATCCTTAGCCTCTTGAATGGCTGAATGCTCAAGTATGCTATTTCAAGGTATCTTTGTGGGATGAAGGGAAATTTCATCTCACCTGTTTTTTCCATGGCTTTCTTCATAACGCGGTAAACTCTATCAATCTTTTTCTCCCCTTTTTCGATACTCCTACGGGCTAATCCTCTGCCGTATTCTTCTAAAGAGGCTCTGGCATCTTCAATAGAATGAGGCTGCGATAATTTTAATGTCTTCACAAAATTCAGGGGGGCGAATTCCTCTGAGAGCTCCTTCACCATTTCCTCATCCAGGTCGAAGTTATATTTTTCCATTTAGCGACCCCCAACTTTTATTTTTATGGCTCCGGTGGGACACACTTTAACGCAATCCATGCATAATACACATTTATCCTTGAACACCGCTTGAACCTCATAATCCTCGGGAGCAGTTTCCTTGAAACGCTCGACCTTGGTGGGAGCGACTGCAAAAATAGCCTGAGGACAGATTTGGAGGCATTTTTTACATTCGTAAGGAGTAGGGCATTTATTTTTATCTATCTCGATTTGAGGTATCATCTTACCATTCCTCCTTTAAGCCAAGGAGCTTCTCACGGTCGATAAAGCTTATGGCATCTTGCGGGCAGGCGTAGGTACATACCCCACAACCAAAGCAACGCGTCATATCGATATTTGACTTTTTCGTGGTAACCTCCATTTTTATGGCCCCAAATTGGCATCGTTGTACACAAGTCCCACATCCTGTGCACTCCTCATAATTTACCTTTGCTACTTGATGTCCTTTTAGCAGGAAGGGCTTTATACCGTAGTCCAACCTCATCCTTATAGCAAGACAATCAGGATAATCACAAAGGCAAATGCCGCCAATGTAGGGAGTGCCGAAAGTCATTATTGTTATGACCATTCCCCGCTTATGCCAGTGTTCAATATGTTCTTTTGCCTCTTCAGTGGAGAGAAACTCCACACCACCTTTGTACCTCTCCGGCCACTCCTCCCAGCGAAACATCCCGACACCTAATCCAAGACAGGAACGGGGGCGCTGTTCCCCATCCTCTAAGGTCGCTCGGGTAATCCTCCTGCAGATGCAATCAATCCTGGCTATCGGATGAGCTATCTCGACCATTTTCTCGGCGTCCTCCAGGGATACAACCTGTCCACTCATTGTTTCATGGAACTTTAAGTATCCTTCTCTCATCTTTTCAAAAGCTTCGGGGTTGTCTTTTAGCTCTATCAATGGTTTGTAATAGAATGGTCCTTGAAGCTCGGTCAAAATCATTGGCTCCGTTTCCTTCTCCTTCTCCACTTTCTTGTATAACGGCCTGGCATAGTTCTCTGGATTCAAATACCACCGACCACCGTTATCTCCATATTTTTCACATAATTCACACATGTTTTTGCTCCTTATCGCGAATTTCTACAAAAAAAATACACTTTAAAGTCAGGTTTCCCAAGTGAGCGTTCCTTTGGAGGGCGAAGGTGAATAAGAACCTTCATCAAACATTAAACAAGAAGGTAATTATATCTCCGTCCTTGACAACATAGCTTTTTCCTTCTGTTCTGAGCATGCCTTTTTTTCGTGCTTCAGCCAAACTACCACATTTTTCCAGGTCGCCATAGCTAATCACCTCAGCTCGGATGAATCCTCTTTCCATATCAGAATGGACTTTACCTGCTGCCTGTGGTGCTAACATACCGCCGGGAATAGTCCAGGCTTTTAACTCAGCAGAGGCTGTGGTAAAAAAGGAAATTAATCCCAGAAGCTGGTAGGAAAGAGCGACAATTCGATTGAGTGCAGAGGCAGTTAGCCCCAGTGATTCACGGAATTCCTCAGCTTCAGCATCGCTGAGCTGAGCTAGTTCCATCTCCAGCTTTCCACACAAGGCTACTGTAACAAATTGGGGGTAGAGAGAATTCGTGTCCTTTTCTAGCAAAGCAGCTTGTGGTATCTGTTCCTCTCCAATGTTGAGAATAACCATCATGGGTTTAGCGGTGAGGAATTGGTAATTGGACAGCGTCTTTAGTTCTTCTTCAGTGATATTCTGTTGTCTTATTGGTGTATCCTTTTCCAAACCTGCCTTTATTTTTTGTAGCAGAAGTTGTTCCTTCAAATATGCTTCGCGCTCCGAAGCTTTAGCTCCTTTTAAAGCTACTTCTAGTTTTTCCAGTCTCCGTTCAATTATAGCTAGATCAGAGAAGGCAAGCTCTAAATCCAGGTTAGCTATATCGCGCTTAGAGTCTACCTTTCCTTCAGGGTGGGGAAGTTTTTCGTCTTCAAAAATGCGAACTACCTGAAGCAAAGCATCAGCAGTAGTCAGGTAATTTAAAAATTCTCCTTCTATTACCCCGCCCCGGTGTGAAGATTTGGGCAAGCCGGCAATATCTACATAGGTGACTTCAGCAGGAACGGTTTTCTTAGGATGAAATATATTTTGAAGTACCTCTAACCGTGAATCGGATACCTTGGTTGTTCCTACATTAGGGGTCAGTGACGAGGAGTAGGCGGTAACTTCAGCCTGCGCTTTGACCAGAGCGTTGAAAATGGTCGTTTTGCCACTTTTAGGTAGCCCGATAATGGCAATCTTCATGGCTATACACTATATCACACTCCGCTTTTGCCATCCGTCGGCACGCGATACCTAAGCTCCAGGGATTTAATAGAAAGGAGGGCTTCTTTCTAAATTAGAAGACTCTATATCATATGCAGTGTGAGTGGCAAGGCTGATATTCTTCGGGAAAGTATGGAGCTTGCTAACTGAACTTAGAATGGGGGTTTCAAGGTTTTGCTCTACGGGAATATGCTCTTTGCTTGAGGTTGATTTGCCAAGTTTTGTCTCTTTTATGTGGCGTACCTCCTTGAATCTCAGCATAACTGCTGCTACTAGGGCTCGGAGTATCCCGGAGAGTACAAATAAACTGAGTATGCTGGAATTATGCAACGGAGGTAAGTGAGTAACCAAATAACCACCGATGAATGCCCCTAGGGAAAGAGCTAGGCCATTCGCCACATTGAAGCACGAGATGCATACCACACGCTCTTCGGCTGGTGTGGCATCATAGAGGAAATTTGTGCTAGCCAAGGTAAACCCTGCCCAGGCAAAGCCAGATAGGAGTTGCGCAGGGATAAGAAAATATAAGTTGTGGTTAATCACCCATAGCAGAGGAATGAGTGGGATAAGCCACGAGGTCAGCATCAACACCCGACGATTACCTGTCCGGTCGGCATAGCTCCCCCAAAATGATAGAGAGAGGAAATTGCCCAGAGTAGCACAGCCAATAACCACCATAAATGTAATATAGTTAAAGCCAAGCTCTCGTAGCATATATACAACGAAGAAGGGGGTAGCTAAGTTGGTGGCGAAGTTAATGCTGGCTACAAAAACCGTGTACTTTCTCAAATTGGCAAATCTTGCTTCCTTGAGAAGACGGGATAATTTAAATTTGGCTTGTGTGTTGGGGAGATGTGGCTCATTGATTTTACGTAAGAAATGCCAGGAGATAAATCTAGCTAACATGGCTCCGCCGAAGAGAAGTGCGAAGCCTAGCAATACGTTGGCAGAGAAAAGCTTAAGGACTACTCCTCCTAGGACGGTGAACGCCAAGGTTGTCAGAACCAATACTTGGGTGCGAAACCCGAAATATCTTCCACGGGAATCCTGAGGCACTAGTTGAGATATCCAGCTACCCCAAGCTGGGCTTGCCAGGTTGCTACAGAGCATGCTCAGGGTGAATAAGATAATCAAGCACCATACACGGTAGTCTAGGGTGAAGTGAGATATTAGGAGGATAGGCATCCAGAGTACAGCTTGCAAGAATACCATGATTAGAACCAGCTGCTTACGGCTTCCCAAAGTGTGCACCAGTTGAGCAGTTCCTAGCTGCGCTATGGCAGAGACGAGGTTAGGGATGCTGCTTAGAAGGGCTACCTGTCCGACGGTTGCCCTTAAGGCTAGGGCAAAGGCAGGCATATAGTCTTGGGTTAGCCCAACCATGGCTCCCCACGCTGTCCCATCGCATGTGGAATAGCGCAGGTTTCGTCTAATTTTGTTGTCCTGGCAGCAGGAATCTATTATCTTCATAACAACTCTACTGACCGCCAAGCTGACCTACGGCATAAAGGCTCAAGATACTCGCAGCTAGCATTACAGGGGTTAACACTATCCCCACTTTGAAGTACTGCCACGGAGAGATATTCAGCCCTCTCTGTCGCAGAATAGCCAGCCATAGCATGGAAGAGAGAGAGCCTACAATTGTCAGATTAGGACCAATATCAGCACCTAAAATAGCGCCGTAGATCAGGCTGCAGTCAGGGTGAGAATTGGCTGACGCTAAACTAGATACTGAGACCATCATCATAGCCCAGTTGTTGATGAAATTAGAGCCGAGAGCACTGCCCAAGGAAACTGCAGCGATAGCCTGTAGTGACCCCTGCGGAAAGGAGTGACTTAATGTATTCCCTAATGCGGTAATAACTCCGCTGTTTCCCAGCCCCTTTACTACTACGGAGAGGCTGAAGATGAAAAGCAGAATAGACCAGGATATGCCCGACCTTATTTCATGGGGACGGAGATGAAGAGCTAATCCCCCACCTACGAGCAGCAGTGCCCCACCCAATGCTACCCAGAATAGGGGTAAACCATAAAACGAGACCACCAGATAAGCTATAGCAATGACCCCAAGGACAGTGCAGGTATATTTAAAAAGAAAATCTTTGGGTGGGCATGTTAAGTTGGACGCTTCAAAACGGGCTGAAATCTTGTGCCGAAAAAGAAAATAAAAGACGGCTATGTTCACGGCAATAGCTGCTATGCTGGGCAGGAGAAGATAGTGTAGATACTCGCCAAGCGTAAGATGGAAGGCAGTGAATGGCAACAGGTTCACTGGATTGGATACTGGCAAGAGCAAAGAAGCGGTATTGGCGATAAAAGCACAGGTAAAAACATAAGGCAAAGGGTTCAGTTTTAGCTCACTAACCAGGGTGAAAACGATAGGAGTTAACAACAAAGCCGTAGCATCGTTGGAAAAGAAAGCGGTAATGCCAGTTCCTAAAGCAAAAATGGCAAAGAACAGAAGCCAACCCCTTCCCTTAGACAGCTTTACTGCCTGGTAAGCACTCCACTGGAAAAAGTCAGCCTTCTCAGCTACTACACAGATAAGCATCAATCCGAGAAAGAAAAGCAAGATAGGAGCAATGTCTTGTAGCAGGGCAGGTAATTCTTGTGGTAATACCTGACCACTACCTAACATCAAGAAGGCACCCATTGCTGCCGCTGTTCCCTCATTTAGCGGCTTAGGGTGCAGCATTATTAGAGCGATGGTAATTACGGCGATAAGAATAGCAATCCACATATATTTGCATCTTGTGACCCCAAAGCTATGCCTCCGAAGCCAAAAGCAAAGGGGAGCTGTCTTTGCAGCACAACTCCCCTCGCTTTACTTACCCCTTACGGCTCAACTACTTGGGCTTAGGGGCACCAGGCTTAGGGGCACCAGGTTTAGGAGCACCGGGCTTCCATTTTTGCAACGCCTTTCACCTCCTTTTTATAAACTCGCTTTGGGAAATATTCATGTTGTTTTCCTTGCAGATGCCTGATGAGAACAAGTGACTGAGACGGGATTTATCCTTGTGCACTTTACCAATATTCAAGAATTTGCTACACTACTAGCACTTTAATTCTGGTAATCATTATGAGGAAATAATAGTTCTGAATTATTTTTCAGGAAAAATTATACACCTGAGCTTGATTTTGTCAAGTGGTTTTTGGAGTTTGGAGATAAAGATTTAAGTATTTTTGTGGAGAGTTGGACAAAATAGGAAAGTGGGTTTTTATTACCAAGCATGGCTTGGTTCTCAGTTATATCTCCAAGCATCCACGCAGCACTACTCGTGAGATTGCTTTGGCACTGGACTTTACGGAGAGAACTGTTCATAAGATAATCGCTGATCTCGAGGCTGCCGGTTATTTGAAGCGTAGGAAAATGGGAAGGAGCAATACCTATCGCATCAACCCCGATTTACCGCTAAGGCATGAGACAACGATGGATGCAGTCATAGGAGATTTACTGGAGATATTAGGCTGGAAGAGGCGCAGAACAGCTAAAAGGGCAAGGTGAGTATATAGCCTCTACTGTCTCCCAATTTGTGAATTAGAGAAAACCTCCTGCCAAAGGGTTATATGATAGAATACTAAGGGATGTTTTATATCCTTTATGGGGAAGACGATTTCTCTATTCACCAAGCTTTGAGTGAGGTCAAGGAGGGTCTGGGTGATGTGGGAATGCTGGCAATTAACACTGTCAGCCTGGATGTTGAGCATTTGACCTTGAATGAGCTCAGGCATAATTGCGATACTGCTCCTTTCCTATCATCCTATCGCTTGGTGATGGTTAAAGGTTTGCTCAAGCGTTTCGAGCCAAGAAGAGGCGAGCTGCGCTCTAGCAGCCGTGCTGTTACTAAAACCAAGGATAAGTTGCCGGAATGGAAAAATCTGGCTTCTTATGTTACGGGAATGACGCCAACCACGGTATTGGTGCTAATTGATGGTAAGTTGAGCAAACAAAACTCTTTATTGGAGGAGCTTTCACCTTTGGCTGAATTGAGGATTTTCTCTCAACTGAGAGGCGGGAGATTAACAGCCTGGATACAGCAGCGGGTAAATAAAAAGAATGGCAGCATTACACCTGAGGCAGCGAGCTTGCTTGCTCAGCTTATTGGCGGAGACTTATGGTCAATGAGCAGTGAAGTGGATAAACTTCTTATTTATGCTCACGGGCGCAGTATTGAAGAGAATGATGTCAAACAATTGGTGAGCTATGCCCAGGAAGCCAATATCTTTACTCTGGTGGATGCTGTGCTCGAAGGGCAACCTAAAATGGCCCACAGGATGCTCCATCAATTGTATCGAGAAGGAGCTCCGCTAACTTATGTTTTAGTCATGCTTACCAGGCAGTTTCGGTTGATAATACAGGTTAAGGAATTGAGTTCACAACTGTCAGCAAGACAAATCCAGGCTAAATTGGGCTTGAAAAGTTATGGTCTGGATAAGACGCTTAACCAGGCAAAATCATATGACTTTGACCGCGTAAAGCAAGCATATAACAAGCTTTTGGAAACTGACATAGATATCAAGACAGGTAAATACAATGACCAGGTTGCCCTTGAGTTACTGGTGACCGAGTTGTGTTATAGCAAAAAGGCACACACTTTAAAAACGCTGTAGGAAGGTATTAAGATGTCTTCTTACTCTTCGTGGTAGCTGTGGCTTTCTTGGATGGCTGCTTAGCCTCTTCCATTTCGGGGATAGCATTGCCAAAGTAAACTTTGGTATGAGGCCATGGAATCTCAATTCCCTCAGCATCGAATGTTCTCTTAAGCCGGAGCCTTAACTCGCCCGTCACATCCCATTGCCTTATTGGTTTAGTATCCCCCAGTATTTTAAGGTCGATGCCGGAATCGCCGAGGTTATCTACTCTGAGCACCTGTGGTGTGGTGACAAAGTCTGCCTTCCATTTGGGGTCTTCAGCCATTTCCTTGCACACTCTATTTATGACGTTAATAACGCGGTCAAGATCCTCTCCGTAAGCCACTGAGATATTCAGGTTTACTCTGGAGTATCCCTTGGTAAAATTACTGGCTGCTTTGATTTCGCCGTTGGGAATGGAATGAACTATGCCATCCAGGTCTCTAAGAATGGTGCGGCGCAGGCCTATTTCCTCAACCAGGCCGGCGATGCCGCCGACCCTAACCACATCACCGACATCATATGGGTCCTCCAATATGATAAAAATACCGCTGAGGTAATCTCTGATTAAGGTTTGAGCACCGAAGCCGACAGCGATACCTATAACGCCAAGCCCGGCTAACATCGCAGTGATATTTATTCCGAATTCGGGGAGGATGGTGAATAGCGCGAAAATCACAATTATGATTAAGCTTGTTTTTATCAATACCGAAGATAGGGTGTTGCTTCTCTTTTTTATATCTTCCTCAAGCCTCCTCTTCATGTGTTGTGCCATTGTCTGCTTGATTATCAGTGGAATGAGACGGCGCAGCACAAAGTAGACAGCAGCAGCGATAGCAATGATAATTAGAATGCTGATACCGCTATCCTTAAGCCACTCTATAGTAAATATGTCAGCCATACTTGTTACCTCGTCTATAAGGTGACCATAAGTTTATCATAGAATTGCTGGGGTTGCGAATTTCAGTCAGCTTTATAGCTTGATTGGCACCCCAATTCTTGGTATACGAACCTGCCTGGCAGAGCCGAGCTTGCTGGCGAAAAACCTGGGATGTTCTGTGTGTATCGGGATAACAACCCCTGGATTTATAGTCTCCACGAGCTCCAGTATCTCTGGACCTGAAGCATGTCCGGAACTGTGAAGGCCTTGTTCACCTGCTGCCACTTTGCCTGTCTTTGCGCTGGGAATACCCACGGGTAGAAGCTTGAAATGTGCCAGCCACTGCTTTAATCTTTTAACATCAATACGCTGCTCTTCGTCGAATGCCTCGCTCGAGGAATAAATATAAATGCCGCCTTCATCGGGGCAGATATCAATTAACTTGTTAATATCCCAAAAACTGAAACAGAGGATGTAATCCCCCTGGGCGCATCTAATATCCTCGGGTTGGACACATTTCCCTTTCTTTCTGTACTGAGTGTATAAATCCTCTTCCCAATCTACAGCACTTTTTGCTTCGGTATATAAAGTAATTGTCTCATCTTCAACAGGGTCAGGAACTTCGTTCATTACCAGATGGACAGATTGTAGCAGGTAGGCATCTCTGGGCAGTATTACCAGCTTTCGATTGCATTGCTTAGCAACATCTCGGAATGTGAGTAGCCTTTCCAGATTTCGAGGTCCAAAGTCAGCGATTATTAGTTTACCTTGAGCCTGCATCACCTTTTGGAGAGCATTTTTAACGACCATTTCCTCGGTGATAACGCGGCCTTCTTCCGTGATGTTTGTTCCTTCACAGAGTAGAGCAATGGGATGAAGGGCTCTTGCCTCGCTGATAAATTTTCGGGTCACATATCCCATTTTGCCATGCAGCCGCAGGTCACCGGTATAGACTATCCACCCCTGGCTTGTCTTGACCGCAAAGGAGGTCGCTCCATATATAGAATGGTCAACAGGGAAGCATCTGATTTCTAGATTACCAATGCTGGTAATGGGTATCGGCTGCTTGGACTCTATCTTCCTGCGGGTAGGAGATTTTTGCCAGAATTTATTGGCTTCGGGGGATATTAATTTTGCATCAGCGAGACAAAATTGCCTTTGAATCGAACGAAATTGCTGATAATCACTGGGAGTGAACCGATATTCCTGTTCTTTTCTTTCTCGAGGGATGGTATAACATACCTCTTTTTCGAAGTCTCCCCTACTTGAATCCTGGATTGTCTTGACCAGAAATGCTGTGGTTGCACTACAGACAATAGGGATGTCAGGATGTAAAAAAGATATGTGCCCGCTATGGTCAAGGTGAGCATGGGAGAGTAGCACCGCATCCAGATGTATTTCTCTAATCTTGGTCTTTGATATCACCCTGTCCCATATGTTTTCCCAGGGTGGTTCAAGGTCTTTGCGATATATACCTTTGAGGGGAGGGAGAAGACCTATTTCAAATAAATCAACTACCCCTCTCGCAGTTCGGGGTTTTAAATATTCCTCGAAGTATTGAGACCAGAGGTGGTAATTAATGCCAAAGTCAAAAGATATAACAGTATTATCGGCCTCAAGTAGAATCTTGTTTCCGCCGATTGTTCCGGCACCACCATAAACTGTGATGCTTATTGCCAAAGTTAACCCTTCCGCTATGCTGGCTCAGTACTTATAGTCAATTGCAAAATTCCTTATAATTCTCCCGGGCAAATATGGCGGCAGGGAGTTAGAGGGAGGGGATATCCACCCTCGCCTTAGTTCCTTCGCTTCGCTCAGGACAAGCCTCACCTCCCATCAAGGGAGAGGAATTTTATACGAGATTATGCGGTTAACTATAATTCGGTAGAATGCCAGGCAATAACAAATTTACCTGGCATTCACAATCACAATACTGTTATAAGCAGCCCGCACTATGGGGACATACACAAAGATAAAATGGGAATAACAACTGTCCCCATTCCCGCTTTGCTGATAAAGCCAGCAAACTCAGGGTAACAAGGAACTCAGCCTTGCTTTAATCTCTAATCTTCTAGACCGGAGAAATAACTCGGCTTAACCCTTGCCAATGCGGAATACTTTTGTGCCGCAACTGGGGCAAACACCCTGTATTGCCGGACGCTTGTTTTTGAGAGTAATGTTCCTTGGGTTCCGGATCTCAACCTTTTTTCGGCACTTTACACAATATGCTGTAGCCATGTCTTAGCCCTCCTTCTTTATTACTTTTCCCAGCTAGCAGAATAACAAACCTATAATTTGTATGTCAATAGGTAAAGTGCCAAAAAGTTAAATAAATTACCAAGTTTAATCCCTTTTTAGCATTGTGATGAAGGCTTCCTGAGGGATTTCCACTTGCCCTATCTTCTTTAATCGCTTTTTGCCTTCGGCTTGTTTTTCCAGGAGTTTACGTTTGCGGGTGACATCGCCTCCGTAACACTTGGCAAGCACATTTTTCCTTAAAGCCTTTACAGTTTCTCGGGCAATTATTTTCCCATCAACTGCTGACTGGATGGCTACATCAAATAGCTGTCTCGGGATAAGCTCTCTAAGTTTTTTGACCAGTGCTCTTCCTGCGGTGAAGGCTTGGTCGGCATGGATGATACGAGACAACGCATCGATAGGCTGATTGTTGACCAGAATTTCTAATTTTACTAAATGTGCCGGGCGATATTCGGCAAAAGTGTAGTCTAGAGAGGCATAACCCTGGCTGCATGATTTGAGGCGGTCATGAAAGTCAACCAGAATAGCACTCAGTGGCATATCATATTTTAGTATAGCTTGCTGCCAAATGGGGTTACCTTCTTCTTTGTTTTCCCCTAAATATTCCATTTGTCGAAATTGCCCTTCATATAATGGTACCAACTCCATTACAGCGCCAATGTATTTGTTTGGGGTAACGATGCGGGCAGATATCCAGGGCTCACGAATTTCTTTGATTTCATAGAGTGGTGGCAGCCTTGCTGGGTTATCCACCATAGCTATCGTGCCATCCCTTTTATCTAATTGATACGCTATATTGGGAGTGGTGAGCAATAGCTGCAATCCATATTCTCTCTCCAGGCGCTCTCGGACAATATCCACCTGCAATAAACCCAGAAATCCGCAGCGAAATCCCGGTCCCAGTGCGTTACTGCTCTCCGGTTCGTAGGATAGCGAGGCATCGCTCAACTTAAGCTTATCCAATGCGTCACGAAGACGGTGGTAATCCTTTGTTTCTATAGGATAAAGTCCGGCAAAGACCATCGGTTTTGCCGGGCGATAGCCGGGCAAAGGTTGAGAAGCAGGATTATTAGTTGCGGTAATTGTGTCGCCTACCTGGCAATCATTGGCATTCTTTAGCCCGGTAGCGATATAGCCTACCTCCCCGGCGTCCAGAATTGGTATTGGTAACATTTCAGGCGTGAAAATACCGACTTCTAATGCCTCGGATAATTTACCTGTGGACATTAATTTTAATTGCTCACCCGCTGAGATATTGCCATCAACAATTCTGATGAAGGCGACAATGCCCTTATAGGGGTCATATTTGGAGTCGAAGATTAATGCTCTTAGCGGGGCATCTTGGTTTCTCTGTGGTGGTGGTATTCGTTCAATGATAGCTTGCATAACTTTGTCTATGCCGGTACCTTGCTTGGCGGAAGCGAAGATAATTTCTTTTTCATCAAATCCTAAACTGCTTTTCAATGCTCCAGCTACCTCCTCTGGCTGGGCGTTGGTCAAGTCAATCTTGTTAATCACCGGGATAAGGCGGAGGTTATGCTCCATGGCAATTGAGAGGTTAGCTAAAGTTTGAGCTTGAATTCCTTGCGAGGCATCGACTACCAAAATAGCGCCTTCCACAGCAGCTAAACTGCGTGATACTTCGTAGGTGAAATCGACATGCCCCGGTGTATCAATCAGATTTAGTTGGTATTGTTGACCATCGGGCGCGTCATAGTTCATGCGCACTGCCTTGGCTTTGATAGTGATGTTCCTTTCTCTCTCTAGCTCCATTTGGTCCAGGAATTGCTCCTGCATTCGCCATTTAGGTATAGTCTTGGTCATCTCCAGCAGGCGATCGACCAGAGTTGACTTGCCGTGGTCAATATGGGCAATGATGCAGAAGTTTCTGATTTGTTTTTGTTCCATACAAATGTTTATGCTAACATACTTGATAGCCAGCCTCAATTTGGAGAGTGTTTACTAACCTCACCCCCTTTATCCCCTCTCCTTCAAAGGAGAGGGGAAGAGATTTATAGAGAGGGGTGAAACCCCTCTCTTACCTGCACTCCCCATTCCCTTGCTAAAGGGAAGGGGGTCAGGGGATAGGTTGCTAAACAATCTCAATTTGTGAAGTTAGCGATAATGGAAAAGTGACCAGCGACGAAATCAGAACAGCTTTTTTGAGCTTTTTTGAACAAAAAGGGCATAGGGTTATCCCTGGCTCATCTTTAATTCCCGACAAGGACCCCACTTTACTGCTGACCACCGCCGGTATGGTACAGATTAAGCCATATTTTTTAGGATTACAAAAACCGCCAAGACAGCGGCTAGCCTCCTGTCAGAAGTGTTTTCGCACCACCGATATAGATTTGGTCGGCGATAGCAAGCATCTCACCTTTTTTGAGATGCTGGGGAATTTCAGCGTCGGCGATTATTTTAAGAAGGAGGCTATTCCCTGGGCCTGGGAATTCGTCACTGAATGGCTGAAGCTACCCAGGGAGCGATTGTGGATAACTATTTACCTTGATGATGACGAAGCTTTTGATTATTGGCGGCAAGTTGGTGTTCCGGCACAGAGAATATTGCGGTTTGGCGAGGAGGATAATTTCTGGGGACCTACTGGCGACTCAGGACCTTGCGGACCTTGCAGCGAAATTCATTATGACCTCGGTGAAGAATTTGGCTGTGGTAGACCTGAGTGCAAACCAAACTGCGAATGTGGTCGCTTTTCCGAAATATGGAATCTGGTATTTACTCAGTATAACCAAACCGCCGACGGTAAACGCGCTCCTTTGTCTAAGCCGAACATAGATACCGGGATGGGATTGGAACGGACTGCAGCAGCAGTTCAGGGTAAGCCTTCGCCTTATGAAACAGACCTCTTCCTCCCCCTAGTTGAGTGTGTCACCCGCTTAGCCGGGAAAAGCTATGGTGAGGAGAAAGATATTGACCGGGCAATGAGGATTATTGTTGAGCATGGTCGCGGTGTGGCTTTTCTTATTGCTGACGGCGTTTTGCCTTCAAACGAGGGGAGGGGATATGTGCTGCGGCGCATCTTGCGTCGTGCTTCTCTCTTTGGGAGAAGGCTGGGACTAGGCCAGCCTTTCCTCTCTGAAATTACCGCCGCTGCTGTAACCAGGATGAAGCATATATATCCTGAACTGATGGCTAATCAAGCTGTGATTGAAGAAATTACCACGGCCGAGGAAGAAAGGTTCAGTAATACTTTGGAGACCGGGCTTAGCCTGGTGGAAGAACTTATCGAGGGAGCTATAAGTCAAGGAGAGAAATTGTTACCAAGCGAGCAAGTATTCCAGCTTTATGATACTTACGGGTTTCCGCCGGAACTGACTGATGAGATTGCCGGGGAAAGAGGATTATCCATAGACTGGGCAGGTTTTCAATCCGAGATGGAAGAACAGCGAGAAAGAGCCAGGGCAGGGCAAAAGTGCGGAGCAGTTGTAGTAACTCCTTCAACTCTTAGTTTATCCCTAACCTCTTATCCCCCTACTATTACCATATCAGATACTACCTCTCAATCTAAAATTCTTGAGCTCTGGGTTGGAGGACATCTCAGGAAAGATGCTTCTCAAGGCGATGATGTTGACATAATTCTTGATAAAACGCCTTTCTATGGCGAGATGGGTGGGCAAGTTGGCGATACCGGTAAAATCAGCAGCCAAGAGGGAGAGGTGGCTATTACAAATACCATTAGAAGCCCTTCAGATGTAATAATTCACCATGGAAAAGTCACCAAAGGCAGCATATCTGTGAGTGATGAGGTAGAGGCAAAGATTGACGTAGACTGCCGCTTGGATATTGCCCGCAATCATACTGCCACCCATCTTCTGCAGGCCGCTTTAAGGCAAATATTGGGCAGTGATGTGTATCAAAGAGGTTCGTTAGTGGAGCCGGGCAGGTTCAGGTTTGACTTCTCTCATCTAGCAGCTATAACTGAAGAGCAGATAGCTGAAATTCAAAGATGTGTTAACGAAAAAATACGGCAGAATTTAGCGGTGAAATCCAGGCTCGTCCCTTATGACCAGGCTAAAGCTGAGGGAGCTATTGCCTTATTTGAGGAAAAGTATGGTGAAACGGTTCGAATGGTGGAAATTGGCGAGCCGGCAATAAGCAGGGAACTTTGTGGTGGCACTCATGTTAAATCAACCGGTGAAATTGGTCTTTTTATCATCACCAGCGAAGCTAGCATTGGCACCGGTTTGCATCGAATCGAGGCAGTAACCGGTAGAGCAGCAGAATCGGTAGCGGAGAAGGATTCTGCTACCCTGAAAAGTATAGCCGGGGAATTAAAAAGCCTGCCTGAGGAGGTTTATCAAAAAGTTAAAGTTCTTATTGAGGAGCTGGAGTTAGAACATAAGCATTCACTGTGGTTGGAGAGGGAATTATCTCGAAGGGTGGCAGAATCGTTGGTTACCCAAACCAAACAGGTGGGTGGGGTAACATTTTTGTCAGCCAGAGTAATGCCGCTAAACAAATCCGTTCTTCGCGAGATGGGTGATATATTACGCAATAAATTAAGCAGCGCAGTGATAATTTTAGCTACAGTTTATGATAATACCCCCAGCTTCCTGGCAATGGTTACCCCTGACCTGGTAGCCCGAGGTTTCCATGCCGATGATATTATCAAACAGGTAGCCCGGGTTACCGGCGGCAGCGGTGGAGGCAGAGCGGAGATGGCCCAGGCAGGTGGGAAAGATGTAACCAGGCTGGATGAAGCCTTAAACTCAGTTGAAAGTATCATCGCAGAGAGAATTAAGGCTTGTCCTGAGCGAAGCAAAAGGATGAGGTGAACATGCGCAGTCTCGGATTGGATATTGGAGATAGGAAAACCGGTGTGGCAATAAGTGACCCTGACGGAGTATTAGCAACTCCTCTCACCGTGATTGAGCGTAGAAACCAGGAGGATGTCATAGCTGACATTATTAAACTTGTTGAGCAATATAAGGTGGAATGTATTGTGGTTGGTTTACCCTATTCCCTCGATGGACATTTAACTCAGCAAGCTATGAAGGTAAAGGACTTTACGGAAAAGCTCCAGAATGTCATTGCGAGCCGAAGCCCAAAAATTGACATACAAATGTGGGATGAGCGGCTGTCCAGCGTGGCTGCGGAAAGGTTGATGATTGAGGCCGGAACTAAAAAGAATAAGAGAAAACAGCACCAGGATGCTTTAGCGGCGGCTATTATCCTTCAGGGATTCTTAGATAGCTTGAACAATCTCTTGATAAGCGAGGGTGTTTAAAAATGTAGTTGCCCAATTTATTGGGCAAATGCGCCTGATGAATCAGGCAACTACAGAAATATGAAAGTGAAAATCCTAAGCACTAAATACGAAATACTAAACAATACCAAAGCACAAATGACAAAAATCCAAAACAAAACGAGTTTTGGTATTTGAATT